>Ga0065715_10000540_pt1 | contig 10327 bp, 9 predicted proteins | sample MisBulReplicate1_FD_59102 | JGI IMG/M metagenome (GOLD analysis project Ga0065715, IMG submission 59102) | Miscanthus rhizosphere microbial communities from Kellogg Biological Station, MSU, sample Bulk Soil Replicate 1 : eDNA_1 v2 (version 2) | ecosystem: Host-associated > Plants > Roots >...
GCGCTCTAAACCGTGACGCTGAATTTATTGCCGCTCGGCAGTTTGGGCGCGGTCGAAAGCAATGGCACGGTGACTTTCGGCGTATGGCTGCCATGGGTGTCCGCAGCCAATGGCAACGCGGTTACGGTGAAGATCATTCACGAGCGCGATCAGTTCCTGCAAAACATTCCACCGCGGGAATTTTCGCTGGCGCACAGCGTGCGTGCGCCTTATGGCGATTTTTGGTCGGTGACGGCGCCCATCGCCGGGACACCGCCGACCGTGACGGGATCGGTCTGGGGCAGCCCGGGCCGCTACCTCTACCGTTACCGCATCGATAATCCGAACGTTGGCAGCCTCGATTGGATCATCGATCCCTGCGCGCGCGAGTTCGGTATCGGCAAACTTTCAGCATTCACCCTCGGCTATCAGCCGTACGTTTGGAGCTCCGCGGAGGCGAACTGGCGCACGCCGCCGCTCGCAGACTTAGTTATCTATGAGGTCAATATCGCCGAGCTTGGGGGCGACCTGGAGCGCACGAGCAACTTGATGGCGTATCTCGCCGACCTCGGCGTCAACGCCGTCGAGGTGATGCCGCTCTCGAATGTCGCCGCGTCGGTGGACTGGGGCTATCTTCCGATCGGTTATTTCGGCGTGGACGAACGGTTCGGCAAGCGCGCGGATTTCCAGCAGATGGTCGATATTGCTCATCAGCACGGCATCGCGGTGATCGTCGATGCGGTTTATGGCCATACCGGGATCGACTTTCCTTACTTCGACGCGTACACCCGGCTCCAGTATCGCGAGAACCCGTTCATGGGGCCGTTCGCCAAGGACTATTTCAGCAGCTTCGGTAAGAGCACCGACTTCAATCGCGAGCTCACGCGCGATTATTTTTACAGCGTCAATCATCACTGGCTCGAGGTCTATCACGTCGACGGCTTCCGCTACGATTGCGTGCCGAATTACTGGGACGGTGCGCTTGGCGTAGGCTATGCAAAACTCGTCTACGAAACTTACCAGCTGACCAAGCGCAAAATCGCTCAAGGACAACCCTTCTGGAACCGCTTCGATGCCGGCGCCGGTGCGCCGCTCGCCCTCGTTCAGTGCGCCGAGCAGTTAGAGGGACCCGAAGAGGTACTGCACGCGACGTATTCCAATTGCACCTGGCAGAACCGCACCTTTGATGCCGCCAAGGCGGTTGCGAGCGGCGATGGCGGACGGATTTTTGACTTAGGGATGTCGCTCGGACTATTCGGCTATACAGAGCAAGAGAACACCAACGGCGATCTGATCCCCAAAACCGCGCTACAATATATCGAGAACCATGACCACGAACGCTTTCTCTGCAATTTCGGCGTGAGCAATCCGGATGAAGCCGGGAACCCGCTTTTTCTAGAGGGCGACCGCAATCTTTGGTTCATGCTCCAGCCGTACCTGATCGCGATTTTGATGAGCAAAGGACTGCCGATGTTGTGGCAGGGCGAAGAATTCGGCGAAAATTATTTTCTTCCGGATTTTGGCGCCGGGCGAGTAGCTCTGCTGCGCGCGCTGCGGTGGGACTATTTTTATGATACTCCGGGCCAGCGGTTGGTGCAGTTGATACGAAAGCTGTTGCGTATCAGGCGAAGCCGCGCCCAGATCCGCCGGGGCGCATACTTTTTTTTCAACGACTGGCAGCGCTATCAATCCCGCGGCCTGCTCCTGTTCGCGCGCTACGATGGCCCGGCATACACATTGGTGGCAATTAACCTCGGCGACGCCGATCAGACCGTACCGTTCTGGTTCCCGATCGGCGGTAATTACCTCGAAGAGCTTTACGGCGGCGCGCTTAACCTGAACGGTATTGCGCCGCTTCAGGAAACCCAGCTCACCATTCCGTCTCACTTTGGACGCATATGGAGCGCGGTCGGACCGTGACGTCGTGAAAAACCCAATTCCATTGGTCACCGGCAAGCCAAACACGCATTAGCACTGGGTAAATTGGTCAACTCAGGGAAGACCCCTGATGCGGCGACTAAGAATTGCCAGCCGCGAGGTTTTCAAATCCCTGGAGCGTCCCATCGGGTGTTCTGACGATATGTTTGAGCGGCGCGCCCGAAAGATAACGACGCGTGTTGTCGCGCACGAGATCGCTCATGCGCCGCCACAATTCGCGCCCGCCGTTCCCGCCGACATGGGGAGTCATCAGTACGTTTGGCAGATCCCAGAGCGGACTTTCCGCAGGCAACGGTTCTCTGGCGAACGCGTCCAGTCCAGCGCCCAAGATGCGGTTTTGGGCGAGCGCGCTGGCCAGAGCCGCCTCGTCCACCACTTTTCCCCGGGAGATGTTTACGAAAACCGCTGTTTCTTTCATGAGCGCGATTCTTGCGGCGCTCAAAAATCCGTGTGTACCGGCGTCGAGCGGCATCGCGCAGATGACCACGTCGGCGGTGGGAAGCGCCTCATCGACCTGTTCTCGGGGCACGACGCGGTCGATCTCCGGCACAGCGGGTGTACTCGCGCGGGTGACGCAGATCACTTCCATGTCGAACGCCTTGGCCTTACGCGCGATGTCCTGGCCGATACGTCCCATGCCGAGGATCACCATGCGCGCGCCGTCGGGCGAAATCATGTAGCGAGGCAAGCTCTGCCGCGCATAATCACGGCGCGCGCGCAGTGGCTCGAACCGGCGAAAGCCCCGCATGACACCGAGCATCAGTGCAATAGCATGGCCCGCCAGCACCCGCTGGCTGACGTCGCCACTATTTGTGACCCATACGCCTTCCGGGAGGCCGGCTCTCAAGGCGACGTCGATGCCCACGGTCGTGAACTGAATCCACTTGAGCGCACGACCTTTCTCGCGCACCAGCCGCGCGAACTCCGGCGTGAAGGCGGAGTTGTACACATGGAAAATTTCCGCGCCCTCGAGTGCATCCGAAAGAGCTTCGAGATCATTCGCCTTAACCGGCTCGATTTCGGGAAATTCCCGCAGAAAAGCTTCGTCGATAACATCGTGTGTGGGGTGCACGAACTGAGCGATACGAACGGTCATAGACGGGCTTACTCGATAGGCAACAACTGTGTGCGGACGAATTCGTTCGCCTACTTCAAATCGTGTTTTTGCGTTGGCGCGTAATCATATTCAAAGCCAGTCATTCCACATTCTTTAATTGTCGGCTACTTCTCCAGCGCTGATCTCTTGAACTCAGTCCGCATCTCGGATTGCAGGCGGCCTAAACGGTATTTTCGCCAGTCGATGAATTTTCCCGCTTCGGCCAGGGCAGGATGAACTTCGTTAATCTTGCGCCAGATTTCCTGGCAGACGAAGCGGTAATCGGGGTGGCCCTGGGGCATGGTGCGCAATTCACACATGTGCAGCGCTTCGCGCAAATTCATTTTCATGTACCAGCGGATTTTATACGCGAAAGGGACGACGTATTGAGCCTCGCTCGGCAGATCGCGGTAAATCTGCTCGTATAAATCCGCCGCGCGTCTCATGCAGTTGTCGAATTCCTTTTTAAAGCCTGCTTCTTCAATCTCCGGTGGCGTGTCGTAACCATGCACGGTGGTGAAGTCCTGGCGTTCTTGGGTGAGAATGCGATGGCGCTGCAGGTCGCGGTAGAGGCCAAGATTACCGAGGATGTCGAAGGTGTAGTAGACGTTCTCGAAGGCGCGGCTAAGCTTGTCGCGGCGGTGGCGCCGCTTGCTAAAAAACTCTTCGACAATGACGCGGCGCTCTTCATCGATCATTTTGGCGGCGATCTCACGCAGCTGCATCAACGGCTGGCGGGCGTGCGAGTACAGAATCGCTGCTATTGTCTTCTCTTCGCCCTGGGCGTCGTAGTCGATCAGCGTCACCGGTTCCTTAAAGTCGCGCGGTGAAACATTGGCGGCCTTCGCCGCCAGTGCCTTAGCCGCCGCCGTCGTGCCAACGAGGTAGTCGTTCAACTGCGCGCGCTTGACGAACGACGGAATAAGCTGATTCAGCTCGCCGTGCATCGCTTCGCCTAATTTCTTTGCTTCGCTCAGTTCATGCGAATAAAATTTGCTAATCAGATATTCGAAAGCCTGGCCCACGCCGAACATTCCTACATTCGTCAGTGTCGCCGCCGGCAAGTAGCTTCGCAGCACATCGCACGCATGCGCGCGTACGGTGGCGCGATAAGCAGTCTCGGCCCAGCGGCGCAGCCGCTCGTCTTTCTGCGCCTCGGCGTAGGCAAGCGACTTGCCGGTAGTGGGATCGCGGACTTCCAACTGCTCGATGGGCAACGACCGTGCGACACACTCGAGCATGGGCTCCATCTGCTTCGAGTAAGTCTCGAAAAGCAGGTTCATCACTTTCAGGTACGCGTCGCGGTGGCGCGAGGCCACAATTTTGGGCTCAAGGTAGAAAAGATAATTTCCTGCGGCGTCCTTCTGGTCGAAGCGCACGTAGCGCGTCGATTTCTCCAGCGGCGCGATGCCGATACGCGCGTCTTCGAGCAGTTTGGCCGCGACGTTGGAAATATTTTCGCAGGCGAGATGCGCGCCGCCCAACTGGGCAACCGAATCGTCGCCATAGCCGACCAGCACGCGTTCGTAAAACGCCCGCGCCTTCTTCAAGGCCGCGCTGTCGTCGGTTGCCGGGTTCTCCCCGCCGAGCAAGTCTTTCAAGCCAAGCTCCGGATCGCCGAGGAATTCGTCGAGGAACGTTCGGCGCAAACTTTTCGTCGAGCGGCTATAGCGGGAGAAGAGCGCACCGGCGACTTCCTGCGGCAGCTTGAGGCCGAAAACCGAACGCTCGAGATTGGTAAAAAAAGGACGGAGACGATTCGCCTCTTCGACAGTAAACTCCGCGGTCATTCTTAGATAGTCCTTGATGTAAACTGGCGCCATTTTATTCAGTTCTGGCGTAATGACAACCTATAATTACTGATAACGAGTAGGTAAGCCGGCGCCAACTACGGCACGCAAACCCCGTCGACTAGCGCATCGAGCAAGCGCCCGTTTTTCGCCGACAGCCGAATGAGCGGATCGACCAAAGCTGGGCGATAGACGGCAAAACGAAGGACGGAGTTCAACGCCAAGCGCGAGCGGAAAGCGCGGCGGCAAGCGCGCTCGTAACCGGCCAAGGCATTGGCGCCGAGGTTTTTCCGTCTGAGAGCAAGATCAATCGTTTCTGCTGCGAGTAAGCCGCTATGCATGGCGAAATAAATCCCTTCGCCGGTGACCGGCTCAGAGACCCGCGCCGCATCGCCCACCAGCAGCGCATGATCGGTAACGGAGCGGCGCTTTGGAAAATAGACCGGATAAACAGAGCTAAGCTGTGCAGCACCATTGCTGTGCTCGATGATCTTTTGCAGGTGGGTATTTTGCGCCAACGCGTTAAAAACAAAATCGGCACCGCGTTCCCGGCCTAGCCGCCGTTTATCGATCGCCATCCCCAGCGTGATCGTGCCGTCGCCCAGTTCGACAACGCCGGCATAGCCGCCGGGAAAGAGGTGGATCTGGATTTGCCCGCGAGTCACGCCCGCACAGCGCAAACGGCTTTGAAAACCGACTGAGCGCCCCTGAATGGCGGCGCTGCGATTTAGACCGAGCTGTTGCGCGACCCAGGAGTTGCGCCCGTCGGCGCCGATCAAAACTTTTGCTTGCCAGTTTTCCTCTTTGATTTTGAGGTGCCAGCCGTGTGCGATTCTGGAGAGTTTTTCGATGCGGCATCCCAGGTGTGTGACCGCGCCCAACTCTGCCGCTCTCTCCACCAGCAGCTGATCGAGGGCCGCACGTCGCAATCCGAGACCCATCGACGGTTCGAGTTCGCGTAATCTGAAGCGGGCCTCAGCTTCGCGTCCCGAACAGTTGGTGATGCGAAATCCCGTTACTTCGCCGTGCGGTGCAGCGAGCACTCGGTCTGCCACTCCGAGATCGGCAAAGACACCCCAGTTGATCGGATTAATGAAATCGCCGCAGAGCTTCTCCCGAGGAAAGTTTTGCTTGTCGATCAAGGCAACGTCATAGCCTCTGCGGGCCAGGCCGATTGCAGTTGCGCTTCCGGACGGACCGGCACCGACAATGACGGCGTCGAAAAGTTTCATTTAGCTGATCGAGATCACTCCGAGCACTCGGAATGGAAGCGCCCGTTGGACGGAAAATTTTCCGATGTTGGCGCGGCGAAACAGCTCGCGCCATTCGGAAATTGTGCAGGCGCGCTGCACCGAACGGGGTGCGTCCGTCCGCGTCATCTCGTTTCGTGTAAAGGTTTTGGTGACCAGGCGGATGCCGTGATAGGCGAGGGGATGTCGCACCAAATCGTTCACGATGATCGCGCGGCGCGCCAGCCGCGCCCACGTCCGGAGCGCAGCGATGATCTGAGAGTCGGAAAAATGGTGCAGCAACTGCGAAGACAACACGAAATCGAAGGAACCGGCATTGAATGGCGGCGAAAGACCGTCGCCACGAACCACCGTGATCTCAGGTAACTTGCGGGTTTGTTGCGCCGCTTCCTCGACACTCACCCGGTCGTGTTCCAGGGCAGCGATGCGCGCTGTAACGTGGTTACGCCGAGCCCAGCGGACGATGACCTCCGGTATGTCAGCGCTACCCGTACCAACGTCAAGCAGGCTGAAAGTTTGCAATTCATTGGCCGAGACCAGCCGCGCCAGCCCGCGAAGCACGTTACGGTGGCAGCCGAGATAGCGATTGATCAGCCGCAAATTGCGCAGATCCTCTGTTAACAACTCNCGCGGTTGATCGGGCAAATCCATCATTTCCGGTTCGGCGCTGCGCCTCATACCGNATCTCCNCGCGCGACCACCAACGCCGAATTCTTAGAGCCAAACCCGATACAGTTACANAGAGACAAATCGGGTTGGCGTTGGATCGAGCGGTTGGGAATGTAATTCAAATCGCACTCGGGATCCGCTTCGATATAGTTGATAGTCGGCGGGAGAAAGCCGTGGTTCATGGCAATAATCGCCGCCACAACCCCGGCGGCGCCTGAGGCGCCCTGAGGATGGCCGATCATCGATTTTATCGAGCTCATTGGGATGTCATAAGCGCGCGCACCGAAGCAGTTTTTTGCCGCCACGGTCTCGGTCCGGTCATTGAGCAACGTGGACGTTCCGTGGAGCGCGATGTAGCCGATCTCGTCCTTGGCGACCTTGGCATCCTCGATGGCCAAGCTCATGGCGCGTGCCGGTTCTTCACCATTCGGATTGAGCCGAACTCGATGATAGGCATCACACGTCGAGGCATAACCCAAAATTTCCGCCTGGACCGCTGCGCCGCGGGCGAGGGCGCGATCCCGTTCTTCCAGGACCAAAATCCAGGCGCCTTCACCGAGGACAAAACCATCGCGCGTGCGATCGAACGGCCGCGAGGCGCGCTGCGGCTCGTCATTGCGGGAAGCGGAAACCGCGCGCATCACGCAAAAACCTTGCATGACTCCGGGCGTGATGGTCGCATCCACGCCGCCGCTCACCAAGTGCTCGGCAAGCCCGAAGCGAATCATATTGAACGCGTAACCCAAGGCATCGGTCGAGCTGGTGCAGCCGGTGGAAATCAGATGGCTGGGACCACGAAAATCGCAGCTCAATGAGAGTTCGCTCGAGAGTCCCCCTGGAGTCGAGCTGGAAACATTGTACGCGCTGACGCGGCGCAACTGATCGGAGAAGTAACGGCGGTATTGTTCCTCGGTAAAATCGGGTGCGCCGCCGCCGCTCCCAATCACCACGCCCCAGGATTGTTTTTCTTCTCGCGTCAGAGAATGAGAACAGATCCCGGCGCGTTGTAAAGCTTCCCGCGCTGCAGTCAGCAACAACGGCACAGCTCGGCCGACACGCCTTGCGTCCTGCTGGTGAAGAATTTTATCGGCAGCGAAATTTTTGATTTCCGCCGCCACCTGGCAGTCCAGCCCCTCGGCGTCGAATAATGCAATTTTGGCGACGCCGCTCATGCCGTCGCGCAGCGCTGCACCATAGGCGTCGACGCCGATGCCGTTTGGAGCGACCGCGCCCATGCCGGTGACGACCACCCGTTTTCTCACTGCCCCGTTGTTTTGCGACTTCATCTTGACTCTTCAAAGGGGAAATAGTTTCATTCATCAGCATATCATTCGGGTTAGATCTGGGTAAGCTGCGGCGGCGCGAAGACGAATCTATGAAGTTGGCTGGGACGACGGCGCGATTGCCACTCTGAGATTCAGTCGCGGAATTGCGCGGGTGAGAATTTGTCGATGAATTTTCTAAATCGAGTCATTGTCATCACTGGAGCCTCGAGTGGGATCGGCCGGCAGTTGGCCGTGGAATTTGCCGCGCGCGGCGCAATTGTCGTCGGCTGCGGCCGCTCGATTATAAAACTGAAAGAAGCGTTAAAGGAAGTTCGGCGCACCAGCCCGCGCTCGACGATGATCGGCTGTGACGTCAGCGATGCCGAACAAGTACGTGGCATGGTGAAAAAAATTCTGGCGGACTACGGACAGATCGACATTCTGGTGAATAATGCCGGAATCGGCATGCGCAGGGCCTTCATCGAGACTTCCCTCGAAACCGTGGAACAATTGATGCGGACCAATTATCTCGGCGCGGTTTACTGTACCCATGAAGCGCTGCCGTCGATGATCGCCAGGAGAATCGGCCACATCGTCAATATTTCTTCCGCCGCGGGCAAAATCGGCACCTTGAACATGGCCGCCTATTGCGGCTCAAAGTTTGCGCTCAACGGCTGGTCGGAAAGCCTCTACCACGAGCTCAAGCCGCTGGGGATCAAAGTTTCGGTGATCTGTCCGGGTCCGGTGCAAACAGATTTCAATCGCGATTTTCACGACAGCGAACCTAAAGCACCACCGGCCATGGTTGTAACCACCGACGCGGTTTGCCGAGAAATAATCAAGGCGATCGAGAGCGACAAATTCGAAGTCGTCATGCCGCGCTCACTGGCGCTGATATGCCTCGTGGCACGTCTGATGCCAGGTTTGTTTCGCGCGCTAGCGCAGCGCCGATTCCGGCGCTACGTCAAAGCCCCACAGTCTAACGAGGATCGGTTAACCCTGACGGGTACCGGGGGCGTAGATTAGATTCCAATACAGGAGTGATTTCATGCGAACGCAGTTTCTTTTGGCTGCTGCTCTGGCTATTGGCCTCGGCAGCACGACCGTTCTGGCTCAGTTGGGACCGAAAGACGGCCCCGACCTCGCTGCGACTGATTTGAATCGGATCAAGGTCGGCCAGACGGCGCCGGATTTTTCCTTAGAAAACGCCGACGGCAACGTCATCACGTTATCGGATTTCCGCGGGAAAAAAACCGTGGTTCTGGTTTTTTACCGCGGCTATTGGTGACCGTTCTGCGTAGAACAGCTCGGGAAGCTGAAAAGTCTTTTGACAAAACAACAGAAGGAGAGAGTTCAAATTCTTGCCGTCAGCGTCGATACGCACCCTGAGTCGAAAAAATTCGGCGAGATGCTGAGAAAGCGATTTGACGGAGAGTTCGATTTTCCTCTGCTCGAAGACAAAGATCACAAGGTGATCAATCGTTATGGGGTCTTCAATCCGGACGGCCGCGGCTGGCCGCATCCATCTACGTTCCTGATCGATCCTCAAGGGGTAGTACGCTGGAAATTTATCGAAGTGGATTACACAAAGCGGCCGTCCAACGAACAGATCCGCCGCGAGCTGGTGAAAATCAAATAGCTTAATCAGGCGCTAGCGGAGGCCGGTGGCGGCTGCCGCATCGATGAACCAGGTGAGAGAGCCATTTGCTGGATTAACTCTCGCGGCCGGGTAATCGGGGGGCGCGGGCGTTGCGCCGAGGATTTGTTTGACGATCGCACTTTTGCTCGCGTCGGAAACCAGAAAGCTCACCTGCGAAGCGGCGTTGATGACCGGCAATGTGAGCGTGAGCCGATGCGCTTTGAGTTTTTCCACGTAAGCGGTAGCCACAAGGTGATTTGTCTCATCGAGAGCCGCGCTCCCCGGAAAAAGCGACGCAGTGTGCCCGTCCTCGCCGAGGCCGAGCAGGATTAGCCCAAATCGCGGTACTTGCCCGTGAGTTAATTGAAAGGTCCTTCGCAGCTCGTCTTCGTATTCGCTCGCTGCTAGCTGTGGCTCCTTCTCACCCGCCATGCGGTGAATATTCTCCGGCGGAATTTCGATTTTGCTCAGCAGCGCCTCGTGAACCACCCGGTAATTGCTCTCGGAGTCATCGGGCGGCACGCAGCGCTCATCGCCCCAAAAGAAATGGATACGGCGCCAATCGATCCGATCCTTGAATGCGGGCGCAGCGAGCAGCGAATAAAGCACCCGGGGCGTCGAGCCTCCCGACAGCGCGACGGTGAAGCGGCTGGATCGGACAGCGGCGTTTGCGGCGAGCGAAACGAATTGCGCTGCGGCCT
>Ga0065715_10000538_pt1 | contig 10315 bp, 11 predicted proteins | sample MisBulReplicate1_FD_59102 | JGI IMG/M metagenome (GOLD analysis project Ga0065715, IMG submission 59102) | Miscanthus rhizosphere microbial communities from Kellogg Biological Station, MSU, sample Bulk Soil Replicate 1 : eDNA_1 v2 (version 2) | ecosystem: Host-associated > Plants > Roots >...
TTTGGGAGTACTCTGCATCTAACCGTTTCGTTCGCTCCAAGGGGCCTAGGATCGCCGTTAACGCTCCCGTTCAGGGTGGAGCCGCCGACTACATGAAGATTGGTATGGTGCGCGCTCAGCGAGCTATCAAGAAGCGCGGGTGGTTCAAGAAAGCGCGCATGGTTCTCACTATCCATGACAACCTGGAATTCTATGTGGATAACGACATTTCTGCCCAGGAGTTCATCGACTTGATTCAGCCTGAGGTCACCTTTGCAGTTCCGAATATCCCTATGCTCCCCAAGATTGTTGCCGACTGGCATGAGTCTCGCGCCTGGGGTTCTCCGGTTGACTTCGACCTGGATGAGAACGATCAGATTGTAGGATACTCCTACAAGAATTCGGCGGGGGATAAGTTCAAGTTTGACAACATTCAGGATGCTTTCGCTCACCAGGACGCTAACCCCGAGCCTCAGGGACTTCGGCTCATTGAGCCTCCCGAGGTACAAGCGGAGGACATTGTTGCTCAGGAGGAGATTCTTGTTCTTGAAGAAGAATCGGAAGGTGTTCTTGACTCCATCGTTGTCCTGAACCACAACCCGGACGAGAACCAGTTTCAGGAATTCTTGTTCTTCCTTGCACAGAACGTACCGGAATGGTCAGGAGCCGGGTCCATCTGGCTCGAAACTCCGGAGGGACTTGTAGAGATTTCTCGTGGAAAGCTTGACAAGAATGACCAGGCCGCTGTATCGTTGGCTCTCGGTGGGGCTAAGATTACTCACCGACCAAGAGAGGTAGTCCTTTGAACTACGATAACGCCGCCGTCTATGACATTCCTTTCGGGAAGATTGAATCCCTGGTAATGTCATGGGTGACAGAAGCTCTCGACCTCCGTCATGGTGATGCAGGAGACCCACAGGGTGCCCTCAGAGCCGTTGGAATGGAGGAAGGTCTACACGGTGTACTGGATGAGCTTGTGCGCGTTAGATCACGGTCTGACCGTGTTGATGGACTTCTCGCTAAGGTAACTCAGGCTAGAGGACGAGCACGCCGAGCGAAAGAACATGCTGAGTTCATTGCTAACCAGGCTTATGATTCTGCTCAGGTAGATAATCAGGCCCGGAGACTTCCCAACTCTTTCATGACTAAGGAAGAGAAGAACGCAGACGCCGCTCTTGCTTCTCTAGAAGAGCGTCGAGCATCCCACCAGGCAGAGAGACTTGTGTCGATCACCGCTGAGGCCTATGATGTTATCAACCAGATTCACTGGCAGTTGAATGCAATCCGCACGGACCTTCGCGCCCTTGTTCATGCCATTCAATTTGAAAACTCACTGGAAAGGTAGTGGAGTTCTCACTACTTATCTGGTAAACTAGAGGTATGACATGCAGAATGTCATCCATGAGATACGAACCACTAAACAGGAACGACGAACAATGCCCAAAGTAACTTTCTCTTCGGAGAACAAGGTCAAGACCACCAACTACGACTACCCCAAGCTCCGTCTTGCCAAGGATGAAAAGGCTCTTCTCATCCTCATGGAAGACCCTCAGGTAGAGTACGTTCACACGCTCCGCAAGCCTAAGCTTGAAAACGGCAAAGCTGTGACAATCACCAAGACTCGTAAGGACAAGACAACTTACGAGGACTACGACATGCAGTTCCTCTCTCGTCCGCTCTGCAAGGGTGACTACAACATTCTTGAGGACAAGGGTGCCGATCCCAAGAACTGCCCCATCTGCAAGCTCGCTTCTGAGAACAGCGAGTACGCCGATGCTCCCCAGCGTCGATACGCCATGCACGTTGTGCGTTACCGTACAAAGGGTTCCTCTTTCGACCTGATTAACCCCTTCAGTGTCGAGCTTCTGGTTTGGTCCTTCACGGATCGCTACTTCAACCAGTTGATCGAGTTCAAGGAAGAGTGGGGCGACCTTCGTAAGCACGATATCAAGGTCGAATGCACCAACAAGGACTTCCAGAACTTCGACCTTCAGGTTGCTTCCAAGGCCCAGTGGCTCGCTGACGCTGACCGTCAGTCCATTGTCAAGCAGACCTACAAGGAAAACCAGCTTGACGATATCTCCATCGCCATTGGTCAGAACAAGGAACTCAAATGGCTGAACGAAGACCTTGACTCCATCCGTGAGGCGTGGAGCGCTATCAAGGGTATCGCTCAGGCCGACGAGGGTTGGTACAAGGAAGAAGAAGTTGACGCGGCTCTTGCCGATGACCTTAACAGCATCCTTGACACCGATGACGAGGACGACGAGGTTGAGGCCCCGAAGCCAGCAAAGAAGGCTCCGAAAAAGGCTAAGGCTGAAGAGTCCGATGACGTTGAGATTGATCTTGACGATCTTCTGAACGACCTTGCCGACTAATATACTTAGTGTCGATTTTGCCGCCCGGTTCTCTGCCGCAATGGTACGAGGACCGGGCGGTGACATAATCGCTCAGTTCGATTCTTTCGGCACTTCGCCCTTCGAGTTCTGTGGCATGTTAGCTGATGCCGCTGTGGACTATGACGTTGAGTATTCCATCTTTGAAGATGTACCTCACGGAATTAACAGATTGTTCATGGTCAAGTCTGTCTTGCGATTGCAGGGCGCTGTCATGAACGAATTCTTCAAGGTCAACAAGCTACACACAATGTTTTGGCTTCAGCCCGCTGTCTGGCAACGCTCTTTCGAGGGCGTATGGAAGGGCGGCATTGAGGGCGCACGCCTCGCGGCTGAGAAGCTTGGATATGTAGGCCCTGACCTTCTTGTCGAGTACGATCACATGTTGCCCGAAAAGGGTCCAGAGCGTACTAAGATAAGAGCACAACTGAAAAAAGCTACCACTGACTACCCTGATGCGTTTTTGATCGCTGAGTGGGCACTCAACCAAGAAAATCTTCTTGAGTCCGGTATGCAACCTCCAATGTTTTAGGGATAATAATGGCAAAGACAGACGCGCTCGCCGCACTACTCAGTTCTGCTGAGAAGAAGTACAACATCACCGCTGGCCCTATGAATCAGATTGCAAGCTCTGTCAAGTTCATCACGACAGGTAACCTTGCTATCGACTTCATGTTGGGNGGGGGAATCCCTCTAGGCCGNTCTGTGGAGCTTTCCGGCTTCCCNTCGAGCGGTAAGACCACCACGGCACTTCAGGCCGCTGTAAGTCTTCAGAAGATCATCATTGCCGGTGGCGACGAGGAACTTGGTATCCGAGAAGATCACTGCATTCTCTTCGCGGATTATGAGCAGGCTATGGATAAGTCCTATGCCAAGCGCCTTGGACTAGACACTGACCATGAGAGCTTCATCTACACCGCTCCCGACTCTCTTGAGGACGGTGCTGAGTTCATCCTTGCCGCTCTTGAGACAGGTCGAGTCTTGCTCGTTATCATAGACTCTGTTCCGGCTATGATCCCTAATGCTGTAGCGGACAATGAGGTTAGCAAGTCGCTTCCTGCCGCCGCCGCTAAGTCTCTCGCTGTCTTCGGTAAGAAGCTGAACCCCATCCTGGCGCACAATAACGCAACCGTAATCTTCATTAATCACTTGATGGAGAAGATCGAAATGGGTGGCGGTCGCAGACCGGGTATGCCTCCCGCTACGACAACTTCGGGCGGTATGGCGCTGAAGTACTTCGCTTCTGTCCGCGTGGAGTACAAGCAGTTGAAGCAACACAAGAGCCTGATTTACGACAAGCTTTCTGGTACTGAGATTGAGGCTGTGACTTCTACGGACGTTCGCGTTAAGGCTGTCAAGAACAAGGTTGCTCCTCCGTTCCGAGAGGCTATCGTCCGAGTTCGTTTCGGAACGGGGTTCGATAACTTCTGGACCGCCATGAATATTCTTGTTAGTAACAAGTTGGTCATGTACCAGACCGGTTACTTCTACTTCCACAAGATTGAGGACAAGGGTCTTGCTCCTGAGGAATGGATGAAGCGGGCTACCACTGGTACGCACCGCCCATTCATCCGTAGTGAGAAGAATCTTTTCAAAGCCGCTGACAAATATCCTGAATGGGTAGACGGTCTTGTGGAACTTGCCAAGCATGTGTTAGAGTCTGAGGACTACGGAGACCCGAAAGACACCATCGAGTTTGACGAAGATACAGGTGAAATTGAAGATTGACTTGTATTTCATGAATTTAGGGTGTAGGGTTGAAGACAACACACACCGGAAGGAAGTAACATCATGACTACAGTACCTATCGAGAAGATGCGCGATAAGCTCGCCACACTCACTGACGTTCGTACCCGCCTCGCCAGCACGGAGCCGCTTTCGACAGAGTTCCTGTCCAGCGATTCCAAGATCAAGTTCCAGATTCAGCCCGACTGGTCCCTGGACTTTGACAGCACCGGAGAGACTGACGCCATTGCCGCAGAGATTACGGTCAATGGAAAGGCTACCGCGCTCTCCAAGGAAGCTCTTCTGCTTGCCGCCTCGAACATCGGCCTCCCTAAGGCATACGTTCGTCGCACTCCCGCTCACCTGATTGAGTCCAATCTCAACTACTGGTACGGCGGTGGCATGGGGGAGAAAGCTTTCAACATGCTCACGGTGAAGGACGTTGCTTCGGCATTTATCGCTCCTACCAAGCACCCTTACTCCAACTTGAGCATTCTCGACAACGCTCTTGATGGTATCCAGAACATCTACGGAGATACCGAAATCTTCGCAGACTACAAGTTCAACCACTCTCTTCAGCGCACTGACGTTCGACTCATCGTCCCGTCGCACTCCCGAGTGATGGAAGGTACAGACATGAACGATGTTCCTCAGGGAGCATCCGACGCCTGGTCTGCTGGAATTCATCTTTCCAACTCGCTCATCGGCAAGACTCAGACGAGCGTTGATTCCTACCTGTTCCGGTGGTGGTGTACCAATGGTGCTATCGCTACGATGGACGAGGTAGGCCGCTGGAATCGCCGCCATGAGGCCTCTTCTGAGGTCGATGTGTACGAGTGGGCACGTATGGCCGTTGAGGACGCCCTGGGTGGCATGGAGGACCGCTTCAACGACATTCAGACGCTGGCTCACACCAACATCGCGGGTAACACGGCAGATGTTCTTCGTGAGGTCTTCTCCGAGTTCAACGTCCCGGTTACACAGCGGGCGCTCATTCAGGAGCAGATGCTTGACGCCAACACGTCTACCATGTATTCTCTGATGAACGCGATCACTTCGACCGCTAACGAAGATGGACTTGACCCCGAGAGGGCTGACCGGATGATGCGTATTGGTGGGTATGTTCCTTCCGCTACGTTCGAGAACGTCAAGGCTCGTATCTTCGCTGAGGGTCAGGTCGCTGGTCCGCAGGCACCCAACCGCTACGCTTTCGGCGTAGCTCAGTAAAACACCTGAGGGGGGTCGAAAGGCCCCCCTCTTTCACTCTTAACAGTTAGGTCAACTTATGTCTTTCGCTTATCCCATCGCCCTCCTCTGGGTAGACCTTGAGACCACCGGTCTTGAGGTTGTTACTAAGTCTCGACAGGATCAGGTCATTGAGGTTGCCGCCATGGTAACCACCTTTGATCTTGACCCCATTGCGGGCTACCATGATGTTGTCAGACTCACCAAAACAGGAGTCGAGCGAATCAAGAGCAACGAGTATGTTCTAAACATGCACAAGAAGAACGGCCTCCTCCGTGACGCCGCTACTACCAAAAACACGCTTGCAGAAGTTGAAGAGAACATTCTGAATATGCTGGCAATCAACACGACCTTCAACAAGGGTGAACTCATGCTGGCTGGCAGTGGCGTAGGACACTTCGACAACGCTATTATTCGGGAGCAGATGCCCCGGCTTGCCGAGTGGCTTAACTATGCGCTCTTCGACATTGGTGTCTACCGACGAATGACTAAGATTTTCGCACAGAAGGATATCGTAAATCCTACCGCCGCCTCCTATGGTGATGTGAAGTTGCACCGAGCTTGGGAAGATGTTGTTGGCCACGTAGAAGAATCCAAGAAGTACATGGACCTCTTCAGGGAAACTTTCTGATGGGATACAAAGAGAGACAACGAAAGAAGTTTCTCATCCATAAGCGGGTATTTACAGACTCCAAGCAGGTTGTGTATGATGTAGATTGTCATGAGTGTGCTTGGGAATCTCGTTCCTGGGACTATAGAACCAACGCGCTGAGCATAGGCTTCGAGCACGTAAACGCGAAGCATAACGGGTACCCAGCAGAGTATCTGTTCAACTTTTCTTTCAGTAAGGGTTGACAACCGCAACCTATCCGTGTTAAGCTGTATATACAAGGTCAACTACAACAACAGAACGGAAGTACTAACATGTGGCTATTTCTCCCCGGTGGTCTTTTGATGCCAAGCATTGTTCCCGAAGGCAAGGGCGATCCCGCCTTTACCAACAATGGAGAGTGGATGATGCAGGTTCGCGCCCGCACTCGCTCTCACCTAGTCTCCTTCATGGATGATTACATGGAAGATGGAACCTATTCTGAGATTGAAGCAACTCCTCAGATGGATTACAACTTCCGGTTCTACACCACGCATGAAGCACTGGCGCTCGCCGTTGCTAAGTCAGTTCTTGATATTGACTACGCAAAGTTCAAGCCAACTGCCGAGCGTGTGGACGAAAAGGGAAAGCTTCTCTACGAAGACGGGGTGGAATACCACAAGGTTCTGAACAACATTTGGAGNNNTGTGTGCAAGCTGGGTNCGCCCGGTGGACACTACGGCGCTAAGTCCGNTATCAACCCCAACGGTTACGGTTCCTCCAAGGAGTACTACAAGTACTACCAGCGTCCGGTGACCAAAAGGTCAGCGTGGTGGGACAACCAGGAGGATGACTACCCGACTGGTTCCTCCTTCTTCGATGATGAACTCACTATGGAAGCCCTCGACAACTGGACCGAAAAGGACCAGGAAGAAATGGATGAGCTTACGCTCGCCCAGGTGACCATCGAAATCATGAGTGACACTGACCTCGATGTTGGACAGTGGTTCCCGTTCCTCACACATGCGGAGGATAAGGCGCTTCGTGCCTACGCTCACAAGTGCGCTAAGGTACCCAAGGGAGACCTTGAGCCTGTCGAGCAGGACTTGGTAGAGCACTACCTAGGCTCAGCTTGGGACGAGGAAGATGATGACCTGCCCCCTTTTGAGAAAACCCACCAGAAGCCCGCACAGCGCCGCAAGCAACGGGGTAAGCGCGGTAGGGTAAAGCGTGGGGTAACATTTAACTAAATACTTGAGGGGGGTCCAAGATCATTTCGTACCCCAGACGATCCACGACCCCCCTCATTCTCAATAATCACCTACAACAGTTAACCGAAAGGCTGTTATATCATGGCAAAAAAGACAAGCAACAAGACCGCCGCAGAGAAGGAACTCTCTGTACTGAAGACCAACTCTCGCAAGGAAGCTCGCGTTGCAAAGAACGAGGCCCGTCATCAGGCGAACCTCGCTTACATCGCAGAGCACAACCTGTCTCCGATTCTTGTTGACAAGCAGGTTCGGATTCTGAGCAAGGGGAAGAACAAGGAAGTCATCGAGTCCTTCAAGACCGTGACTCGTAAGGCCTCCCCTGGCACGGTCGTACAGCGCCACAAGAACTCCCTGGACGACACACGCCGTCTGGCATGGGAGAAGGCACAGCAGGGTTCCCCTCTTGAGCCGTCAGCCTCCACAGCACGTCACCTTCGAGCGAAGAAAGCCGCAGAGCTTGAGCGGAAGCTTAAGGTCGTAAACTAGCTCATGGTTCGAGTAAGCTTTGTCATTAAGGAATGGCAAGGCACTTGGGAACAGCTTGAAGCCGCAGTTTTATCTATTGCGGAGGATAACGACTGTGAGATATCTGCCCTAGAACTTATGGGAGATTAAGATTCCATTTGACACTCGCTAACTGAGTGTGTATAATGGTCGAGTGGGATGAAAAGTCACAAGGACTTCTACCAAGACAACTTGGTTAATCAGGCATTTAGACCGGATAGTCCCACTACATGCCCTCAAGGTGTTACGGAAGCATGGCGGTCTCCAAAACCGTTGGACTCGGTTCAATTCCGGGTGAGGGTGCGAATAATTAAATACTTGTGACAGGGAATGAGCGATGCTAGAGGTAGCGCCCCTTAAACGACAACTCCTACCGGATGCGCCTGTCACTAAACTAATTAAATATTTGCGGGAAGGACAAGATGGTTCGTCACTTGGCTCATAACCAAGATATCTGGTAGATTCGAGCGCTACTCCCGCCCCCTGTAAAATAAGAATATGAAAGTCAGCTTGACTTTCTCAGATTAGTAAGCTAGAGTTGGATTATGGAAAAGCACCTGTACCCGTTTGAGTTGGATTACCCAGCTCTCTAGGTCGTGCGCGGTTTCATAAAACCCGGCTCTTGACCTAGAAATAGGTCAGGGGCTTTTTGCCTCTCTACGGGGAACGCATTAGAACAAAATATAAGACAACAGAGAAATTCTATCGGACTGTACGCAAGTGGTATGCGGTTCGCTTTGGGAGCGAAAAGTCGGGGTTTCGAATACCCCCAGTCCGACGAGTAGAAGATATGGGTTCGATTCCCATGCGGTGCCTTAGGGTGTCGTTAGCTTAATGGTAGAGCTTCTACTATAAACGGGAGATAGTGTAAAGCAACACGCCGGTCATAGGGACCGGTAATCCGGGTTGGCGATCCGGTCATCCGACCATGGTGGATATGGTGAAATTGGTAGACACGCTAGTTTGTGGAACTAGTGTCCTTAAAGGGACGTGCGGGTTCGAGGCCCGTTATTCACCCGGTGCAGTTGTAAGCGACGCGGCCTAAACGGTTGGTGGAACTTTCATTTGGGGCTATAGCTCAGAGGGAGAGCATCCGCCTGTCGAGCGGAAGGTCGGGATTTCGAAATTCCTTAGTCTCGCAGTCTGTGGGGGTTCGATGCCTCCTGCTGAGGAGGAACGGGTAGCTCCCGGAGGTTTTGTAAACCTTTTGACTACGGGTAATGGTGGCAACAGATCGGTTTAAAAGAAGTAGTTGACAGACACCGCAAGGTGTGTGTAAGCTGTAGATATAAAGCACCGCAAGATAACCTTGACCTAAGCGCTTAGGTCTGAGCGGGAAGTGATGAGAACAATAGAACAAAAACTCATTGGCAGTTGTTAGTGTAAAGGTAAACACAACTGATGGAGTACCCCGCTTGGAAACCTCGCGGACCATTTGAAATTGGTAGGTTCGACGCCTGCCACAACTACAAGCGGCATGACGCATAAGAGAGGGCAACTTCTCAGAAAGGTGAGTGTGACAACTCATCGCCTCGCAAGAGGTATCTCATGCAAGTCCTGTGATTAAGTAATCAGTCCCTAAGAAGATTGGTTACCATCATCTGAGTATACGTTAGCAGTCTGGGCCAACCGGTTAGGACACGGCACGCAAGCCGGAAACGTGGACCGAGGAATGTTGTTCGCAGGGAAGGTGAATAAGTTCGAGCCTTGGCGGGTAAGAGCGGTCACCATGAAGAGCAGAGTGGATCGGCGGATTCATGAAACTCGGAGAATGATCTTCGTCGCCAACGAAATCATGAGGGCGTGTAGTATTCTTTGGGTCAAAAGCCTACGGAGCTACACGGAAAAGCACGTCCTTAGTCAAATCATATCTAGCAGATATTAGGTTCTGTAAACCATATACAAAGCAAAAGTCTTTTCCAGACATGATGTGATAGCGCCTTAATCCTCAGCCTTCGGGAACTGAGGCAGTCGAAAGCTCGCAAGGCCTAGGCTGTTCATAGGAAAGTAATGCAGTGATGGTGGGCACACCAAAGCGAATTGAAATCCGTGGAGTAGCATCTGTCTCAAAGATTAGTCGGCTCAACCGACTAGGCGTGGCAAGTACGATAGGGATATCGTGGAAACGTTGTGAATCCATAATACAACAAGAGCTTGCTATTAAGGGGTGTATTCTCATCCCCCTTACCCTCCCAGGGCGTCGAACCCCTGGGAATTTAGTCCGTTCGATTAATGGTAGGTCTTCAGTTTTTCATGCTGATAGCAGGGGTTCGATTCCCCTACGGATTACAAACCTGACGGAGGCGTCCCGAAGGTTAGAGAAACCTAGAAGGTGGATGAAAGACCTGAATCATCCCCGGCCCCGAAATGGGACCGTTAGTGTAAGACAGTGGGCTAGAAAACGCATTCTAGTTTCCGTCAGTGGCACGTCTAGGTATCTCGTCTGGTCCGTTCGATTAGTGGTAGGTCGTTAGCTTCTCAGGCTAATAGCAGGGGTTCGATCCCCCTACGGACTACGGAGGTTTTCTACTACCTTTCGGTAATCACCCCAGGTCCGAACTAAAAAGTAGAATTACGTTGTCGCGCAGGAGTGGGAGAGCCTGGCC
>Ga0065715_10001368_pt1 | contig 10315 bp, 10 predicted proteins | sample MisBulReplicate1_FD_59102 | JGI IMG/M metagenome (GOLD analysis project Ga0065715, IMG submission 59102) | Miscanthus rhizosphere microbial communities from Kellogg Biological Station, MSU, sample Bulk Soil Replicate 1 : eDNA_1 v2 (version 2) | ecosystem: Host-associated > Plants > Roots >...
CTTTCCCTGCTGGATTCACCGTTAACAAGACTGGCACCCAGCAATTCTTGACCAATTTGCCAAATTCGACTTCTCATAATATTACAGCCGTAGCTACTTTTACGAACCTGCCAAAGACGCTGGCAATGTCTAATCCGCTTAAGGTTCCCCTCAATTTAGGACAATCGCTCAAAGGTTAAAAGCAAAAGCGATCAGTGTCTGCAAATCGCGAGTGCGGTAGAACTTGAAAAACGCCGGCAGAACTCTCACTGGCTGGCATTCAACCTTTAGAAAGAGTGAAGAATACTTTGTCCTGAAATCTTAATTCTAATAATGCAATCGTGAATGTTCTATGTAAAGACTTTCGTCTTCACTTAGAATGGTCTCCTTGTGGCATTCCTCACACAAGAGATACTTTTCATTTTTTAGTTCAGCCCTGCAGACTCTGCAGTACCTTTTCATATCTCTTATTGGACTAAGACCCTTTTAAGAATTTGTACTTGATGACTTTCTTCTCCAGCGCAGGAGTCAGAGGAATAAATTGTCATAAGTGTAAAGAATTGTATGAATTGGAAAATTTAGGTNAAACNGCAAAATGAGGTGCTGTCAAACTTTGGCAATTCGANATTTTACTTGAAAAACCAGTCTCTTTTNGNCTGAAACCTTGATAGGTTCGAATTTTACTGATTCTGAGCTAGAATGAATATACTATAGTTTCAAATTCTTATCTTTACTGAATAAAATAGTTTAATTAAGTAACAACGTCTTTTAATACCCGATAAATACGAAGACTTTTGTGCAAATAACAAAGAAGACCAGAAGCAATAGATGTTTTAATGAGATTAACTATAATTTTAGAACAAAAATGTTTGAGAGTAAAGATACCTCTTACTCAAGCTACAGTCAAGCGAGCTTGAGCAGATGGAAGTGCGACAAATGTAGTAACATGTTTTCTACATTTAAAGAGCTCAAGAATCACAAAAATGATCAACATTCTTACTAGATGAATTAAATTTGCATTATTTCTTTTCAATTTCATGATTTTGCATATTAAGTAGTGATACTCTAAAAGGAAACAGCGTTTTTTTGAATACGAGTTCACGTTGAATATAAGTTGAAGCCATTTATTATTTTCATTACTAATTATTTTACGATATGGCTTGTACAAAAAACAGTTACTTGGGTTAGTCAGTCTCTATTAATTTACCCAAAGGGGTTGCCTTCAGAATTTGTTGTGCTAGGACCTTTACCTGTTTGCGGTATTGAAGATGATCCCTTGTTGTTATCATTTGTGGTAGTACCGGGATTCCCTGCTGTGGTCTGAGGCGGATTTGCGGCAACTTCATTACTATTTGAGACTGGTTTGCTCGTTGTTTCAGTACTGGATTGAGATGAGGACGGCAGTATTTTGAATATTTTACCTAGTCCAATAGAAACTACGTAAAGGTAACCATCAGGACCCACCTTTAGATCGGTTATCCCCCCAAATTCCTCTCCGAATATTATTTGGTCAACTCCTTCCATATTGGCATTCTTTATTACTTTACCTGCCAGTGGTCCATTCAAAACAAGATGTGTCCTGTCCTGATTGAGATCAAAATGGTATATTCTCCCATTATGGACATCTCCTACGAACATATCATTTCGATACTGAGGTCCATATTTATCAGAATCGAGAAACACAAGTGCGGTAGGACCAGCAGTGTTTTGCCACACTAACTCTGGATCTCTGTAGTGACCTTTTCCATTGAATGACTCCAAATTCGATGGATTGAAGTCCCTAACTGATGATGACAATCCATGTATTTGTTGCCAGCCGCTATTGAACCCTGGCTCGACTAAATTGATTTCATCCCCTTCTCCTGGACCATTTTCTGTTTCCCAAAGCTTGCCTGTAACTGGGTCAAATCCCAGACCAAAACTATTCCTTATACCATAGGCAAAGTAAAGTCGTAGTGGCATTTCATTTCCAAGTATCCCTTCTCCGACTGGTTGCCCATTTTGGGTTATTCTAAGTATCCCGCTTCGCCCATCCGGGTCTACACCATCCACATAGTTCTGTGTCTTGGTTTCTGTATCAGATTCTTTAAACGATCCATCAACATCTCCTATAGGGATATAGAGATTACCATCTGGACCAATTGTAATTGCACCGCCATTGTGACGAGGTCCCGGATAGGCCGGTAAATCTAAAAGTAATTTTGGGTTTACTAGTTTATTGTTTACAAGCTCATATCGATAAAGCTTATTTCCCGATGGTTCTTTGCCTTGCCTATCTTCTCCGTCTAATCCATTGATTTCCGTATAATACAGAAACACGAATTGGGTGGCGCCTTGTTTTGAGACAGCAATCCCACACATACATCTCTCAATAGAATTTGCGACACTGACATCTAGAAGTGGTTGTCCTACCATTTTGCCATTAACGATTCTCTGTACTGTGCCCTTGTCTTTTTCAAGCACTAGAATATCATTGGGTCCTAAAAATGCCATTGTAGTGGGTAGGTTTAGTCCTGCAGCCACAACCTCTACAGTCATGTGACCGCCAACGATTTGTGGTTTCCCATTCTCAACAAATTCGTGTTGCCTAAATTCCTCTTCTCCGGAGGTAATTGGAATACTTGGAGAGGAGAAGAGTGCTGGGATTAAGATAACGTTAATTAGTAACGAAAATATCAATGCAGTCAGAAATTTCATCCATCTTAGTAAATCTGGGCTTTCATTTATGTAACTGTGATAAAGATCTATTACTGATTTGTCTAGAGTTATGAATATCTCTACTTTATAACCTAACTTGCGTGCTTACCCCCAGATGTTATTAGGGTTACGTGTCACTACATGCCAAAATAATTTATTGAGAATAATTCATTGTCACTAGTTAGTCCCCCACGTTGGTTCCGGGGAGTCCAAATTGGACTAGGAGCTCTAACTATCATACTTTCAATATTTGCACTTGCATTGCCCGGATTTACGTTTCTTTCAGTCGTGGTCTTGCTTTCAGTAATATTACTTTTCGTCGGGATTGAGAAGGTTATCAGCGGTATATTCCTAGAGAACAAGTCTCGTTGGGCAACTATTGGACTAGGCATACTTGTCCTGATCTTTGCGGGTATGGCTATGGCATTTCCTCTGGCAGCATCTTTTGTTCTAGTTATATTCATGGGCGTGTCACTTCTCTTCAATGGAGTTGCGAGAATAGTAGAGGGGATAACAGGCAGGCATTCTGGCATGTCTAGGGCGTTCCTAATAGGAGTAGGAATTTTAGCTTTAATAATTTCGGTTCTCGTATTATCATTTCCACTCTTTGGAATTGTATTAGCCGGGACTATAATTGCAATAGGATTGCTAATAACCGGAATTCAGATGGTCTTTGCTGGTGTATCGCGTACAAAAGTACAAAACCGTACTGACACCCCTTGAAAGACTAACTAAACTTCATGAAGGCGGGGCAATATTGACAATATTGAACCTCTCTTAAATAGTGATGACTAGATTTGGTCAGTAATTTATTTAATCTATAAGCAAATTTGAGCTTAGTTCTTCTACTTTTCCTTTAATTCATTCACCTTCTTTTCTATGAAATCAAATCCTTGTTGCCAAAATGATTCTTTTGTAATATCCATCCCCAGGTTCTTGAGCAACTCTTCTGGTTTCTGAGACCCCCCAGAATGGAGTATCTCGATATACTTTGGAACGAAGGATTCACCTTCTCGTTTAAATTGTTGATACAATGATAGCACTAGGAGATTCCCGAATGAGTATGCATAGCAGTAAAAAGGTGTATGATAGAAATGGGGGATGTACAGCCATTCCCATTTGAAGTCTGGAGTTACTGTGACCGAATCCCCAAACTGTTCTGTGATATTATCTAAATATCTTTCGGCTACTTTGTCTATCGTCGCGTTCTGCTTAATTATTGCGTCATGGGCATCGATCTCAAATAAAGTAAAATAACCTTGTCTCATGATTGTTGCGTACATATCGTCTATTTGTTCAGCCAGAAGTATACGCCTTTCCTTGTTTGGCAGCCTCTCTAACATGTTATCGGTCAGGAGCATCTCTGCGAAGACTGAGGCCGTTTCTGCTAGAGGAAGGGGCGCATGGGAAACAAGAATTGGCTTATCAGCTGCCGCCATGCTATGTATCGCATGACCGAATTCATGGGCCATGGTAGAAACATCCCTCGTCTTTCCATCAAAATTAAGTAGAACGTATGGCGTTCTCTTAGGAGAAACTGTATAGCAAAATGCTCCACTTAATTTGCCTTTTCTAATCTCTGAATCAACATGGCGTTCAGTAAAAAGTCTCTCCGCAAATTCAGAAAATCTAGAATCAAACTTCCTGAAAGTTTCTAGAACTATTTCAGCCGCTTTATTATATCTGTACGTTCTAACAGAAGATTCCTTTTTGGAAATAGGTGCATAAAGGTCATACCTTCGTAGTTTTTTTATGCCTAGAATTTTTGCCTTTTCAATGAAAAATTTTTGAAATACACCAGAATTTTGCTTGCAAACCTTCAGAAGTGTTTCGACAGTCGTGTCATCTAGATTATTATACAAATTCCGGACCGAGATAGGAGATTTGAACCCTCTAATCGATAAATTCTCGTCATGCCATTCCAGAACAATGTTGTTATAGATCTCTCCTAATACACCTCCGTTCTTTTCGTAAACCTTCCAAAGAGTCTTATACGCAGTCTCTCTTTCTTTCGGAATAGGACTCCTTACCATAGAGAGTAGCTTTTCTTTATTTAGAAACGTTTTTTTGACGGTCTTCTTTCCTTTCTTCAACTGAAGTGTGAATTCGAAGGCAGTTGTCATCCGGTCATAGATCTTAACAAGTGCGTTCGGTCCGCTCACCTCAAGTGTTGTAATGATTTTCTCCTCTGGTTCAGTCAGAGAATATTTGGCTGCCAATCTTTTATGTCTAAGGTATTCTCTATAATCGAATGGAACCGCACCAATCAGTCTATTTGCATTTACTTCATCTAAATCCTTCTTGAACCATAGGTCGAAAAAAATCATTCTATTCTCCATCTCCGAGATGAATTTTTCTATTTTAGTCACAAAAGCTGCTGCGTCATTGGACAACGTATTGGAATAATATTGCAGGTGTGCAAATCCGCCAAGGATGCTAAGTGCCTCTGATATTTCCTCAATCATGCGAATCATTCGAACAAAATCTTCGGTTGAAATATCATTTTTGAGATGGCTTTTCATCTCTTCAAACCGGATAACTTTGGACTTGATATTAGAAACGAGTAATTCTACTTGTTCAGAAGAAGAATCGGATACCAAATCTGATAAATTCCATTTTCCTAATTTGGGCGAATCATAAGTTAACATATCTACTTTCACTGGATTAGGATTGCTTTGCCACTTAAGTATTTTACATTTGGCCATTAACGAGAAGTCGAATTCCTGCTATGAAATTAAAGCGGCGATAAATTGGCCAATGAAGGGTGATGGTTTTAGAATTATGATGACGCGCACGCATTTACATCTGTCAAATTTTGTTGAGGTTTCAGTCTAAGCCATCTTCAGCTATGGTTATATACTACTTTTGCACAGTACTTAATCCCTAATCAGGGTTTCAGCATGGAACGTTATGGAATAGGCGAACAATATCCCTGCTCAAAATAGGAATTTTTCCTATGGACAGGTGTGCAGATGCCTTCCTATTCTATGTTGACTTCTTATCTCAATAGTTTTGTTTAAGACTCACTGCGGCGCTATTTCTTGTAAGACGCGAAAAAATGATAGTATAGTATTTTTAATACAAAAAGTAAGAATCACAAGTGGACAAGATTCATAGCTTTACGGGCAAGAAAATAGAACCACCAGTCATTTCGCGCAACATGTCTGTCTCCGATATGATTAACTTCTTTGGTCGTACTGGTTATAATGCTAGGCGGCTAGCCGAGGCAGCTGAAATTATGAAACTAATGATAGGAAGTGACGCGACGATATGCTTAACACTGGCTGGTGCGATGACCCCTATTGGTCTGGGAAGGTCCATTTCTACCATGATAGATCATGGTTTTATAGATTGGATCGTTACTACAGGCGCTAATGTTTACCACGATTTGCATTTTGCATACGATCTGCCTGTTCGTCAAGGACATTTCCAAGTCGATGACGATGTATTATACTCTAGAAAAATAGTAAGAATTTACGATACTTATATTAAAGAATTTGGTACTCTTCAAGCTCAAGATATTATCGTGCAAAAAACCCTCAAGCGCCGACGAGCTGAATTACCATTTAATACTTCTACAGCCGATATTTCATATATCCTAGGTAAGGCCGCCGCGGAAGAGTCTTCTCATCCTGAACGGTCATTCCTTGTAGCTGCTCATAAAAATAATATTCCTGTCTACATGCCAGCCATTAGTGATTCTTCGATTGGTCTTAATATGTTACCATTACTCCTAGACGGGAATATGGAAAAGATGCCCAATGTAATATTTGATGTAGCCGAATCTGCAGCTATTCTTTGGCAGAGTAAATCATCTGGAGGACTAGAGTTAGGCGGAGGCGTTCCGAAAAACTTCTTTCAACAAACTGGCCCTGCACTATATCAAATTCTTAAGATAAAGGAAGGTGGCCAAGATTACATTATACAAATTACTGATGCGAGAGCAGATACTGGGGGTTTATCAGGAGCAACCTTACAGGAAGGTAAAAGTTGGGGCAAAATTAAGACCTCACATAGCGGCAACGTAATTGTTTATGGTGATTCATCTGTATATTTTCCAATTCTTTGCTCCTATGCAATGTCAGAGTGTAGAAAACGACGGGGTAAACAAATTTACAAATCCAAAAATCGCTGGCTTGAAGAATTGAGAAGAGCATATANTAAAAACAGATAAAATACATTCCTTATTCTAAAAGGATGAAANAAATTGATCTTGTAAAAGGTCCGAAAAATTNAAGCTAAAAANTAGGTACGACTATTTTTAGCTGATCTATATATTGTCTTAAACGTGTCACTTCCATAATCATTTGTGAGTTTTCTTTCTTCATAATTTCCACATTCAATGCACTTGACAGCATTATTGACTCTTACCGTATTACCACCGCAAATGTAGCACAATGTGTATAGGACTCCATATTCTTTCTCGTCTATTGTAAGATGGATTGTTGAATTCAGTAAACTCGTAACTCTGCCACGGATTATGTCTCCAACTCTAAAATTAACTTTGGCTCTTCTATCGCCACCTCTATCCCGACTCCATCCTCTCGAATTGAGTCGCGTTGATGCAATTGCCGAAAAGCCGGCAGTGAATGGCTTGGCATTAAGGTAAAGCAGCTTAACCGATATCATGGGTCCAAAAAGCATTTCTATAAACCCGACTACCTCATCACCTATCTTTGGTAAAATAAGAGGCTTTTTTTGATCAATTCTTACGATTCTTCGCTTAAGATCATATTGCTTATCTCCAATTGCACTTGCTCTAATAGATCCATTAGAAATGAATGTGTTCTTGCCCCCCTCGAATTCTTCAATTTCCGCAACCTGCTCGCCTGGGAATGCGGCGTTATTATGAGATTGTCGCTTCATTCTATATACCATCTAATTATAAAGTTATAATTGTTACAGGGCCGACCCCAAAAACCTTCCGAGTTAAAGTGAGAAAACAGATCAGCTAATAGGTCAAAGTACTAATTAATATGCATAATTCTTCAATTATCCCTTACTGAAACCAAATGCAAACCCGGCTGCCAGTCCTCCGGTTATTGGAATTCCCGAGTTTGACATGGCCATTAGTAAATGGTCTCCTAAGCCGGGTAACATGGAAGGGAAGTGCCCTGTGGCATTAGTTAGTCCCGTAAAAGTTCCTCGGGCCGCTCCATCTAACTTGTCCCAATTTACAGAGACTATGCCTTGAACTTGCATATATGACAAAGCTGCGATAGATAAACCCGCCAAGACGATTACTATCTTTATCACCTTTTTTACAGCATATCCCAACAGAAAACCAACTCCTCCTCCGACCCCTACTGAGGTAGCTAGAGTGCCCAAATCAATACTCATGTGAATGAGACTATCTTTGATTAACTGATTTATATGAACTCCATATATTTTTCAGAACATCTTTGAACTAGACAAGTTTCCAATTGTTCTCAACTAAGATTCTATAGGTCAACTGATAAGTACATCAATTCAGGGTGCGTAGAATTTGTATCTTGTCTTCTAGTCTAGTGTTATAGGAAAGAAGATTCTTCTTTTGATCAGCCTAGAGATATCATTATGAGGAGGCGATTTAAGAGGGAATTTATGGACAAATAATTGGACAATAATTGGACAATAATTGGACAAATAAATGAACGCAAGTGCAACTTGGATGTATCATTTAAGTCGTAATTTGAGTTGTCAGTAAATTAATCATGAAGGGTTACTGACCTTGATCTTTGATAATATCTCTCTGAAGGCATCGTAGTTCTTTTCCATTATGGGCGTTAAAAAATACGTAGCCCCATATTTGTCGATATTATCAGTTATTATTAGCCCATTTTTTGTCAAAACATCAAGATGATGTGCAACCGTCTTGTAATCTAACTTAAGCTCGGATGCGATCTGGTTTGTGTTAGAGGGTCTTGAATTTAGCAAATCTAGAATTTTTGCTCTGCTAACACCACCTTTGGTACTTCCTATCAGGTACCACAAAAGCCTCTTAAAGCGAGGATCAAAATACACTTTCCCCTCCATCCCTCCAAAATTCGATAAATCTTATTGAAAATACAATAATGGAAGGAAAAGGAGTCGTTGGAAGCACAATAAATTACGCTTATGCATCAATATAAAGTTGCTCAAAGTAGTTCAAGGAATTTTTCAACTCCATATTTTGCCCCATTTTCTATTTAGTAGGCTTTTATTTTAGATTTTGGCTGTAGGATAAACAAATAATCTATTAGTAACCACTTCACATTTTTATTTGTGCAATTCATCGATTGGTTTCCCTATTATCAAGAAATACGGGAAGAATTTGGGTATAGTACAGAAAAAGACCAAAATGCAGCTTACTTGTTAAGTAAATTGATTAAGAAAAAATCAATGAATCTAAAAAAGTTGGAAAAAAGGATTAAAGGCAAAGATGTTTTTGTAATTGGAGCTGGTCCTAGCCTAGAAGACGATATCGATTTCATTAAAAAGAATAAAAGACACGTGAAGGTCGTTTCTGATGGTGCTGTTGAACCTTTAATCGCAAATAAGATAAAACCCGACGTAGTTGTCTCTGATTTGGATGGAAATCCCACCTTTTTGAAGAAGGCAGAAAGACTAGGAGCGATTATGGTTATTCACGCTCATGGCGATAATGAGAAGGCAATTGAAAAACTAGTTCCAAAATTCAAGAGTGTCGTAGGTACAACTCAAGTAATGCCAGTCGAGAACGTATATAATTTTGGTGGCTTTACCGACGGAGATAGAAGTGCTTTCATGGCTGAAGAAATGGGGGCAAAAAGCATTGTTTTGGTTGGAATGGATTTGTCCGATAAAAATACAAGATATCCAAAAGGTAACAAGGTAGATAGTAATTTAAAATTAAAAAAGCTAAAGAGAGCCAAGATATTGCTCGAATTGCTCGCTAAAAGATCAAATTCCACACTCTTCAACAAGTCGAAAACTCCAATCAGGGGGTACGCAAAAGTGGATTCCAAGAATTCGAAAGGACTAAAACACAGCTAGAAAAAACATTATCTTATTAATGGAGATGCAAAACAGTTACGAGTCGACACATTTTATCATAATTCCTAGAGTTCAATTATCTGACTTGTCTAGTCTTTCTAACTATAACTACAACCTCCGTTAATGCGCAAAACTAAACTTGGTACTTAATCGTATGATCGACAAATCTGAAAAACCATTATAATACCTTCACATTAAAATTTGCTTTGCAGATGTCTGGCTTTTCTGAAAATGACGTTCAGCGTGCGGCAGAGATTAGGGAATGGCTAACTAAGGAAATATCGGATAAAGAAGAAGAGCTAGATAGGCTTCGGAAGATGCTGAACATCGTAGACGCGCTATTGAAGCGCAGTAGCTTTAAGCCAGCTTCTACAATTACCCGGCAAGACTCCGCTTATCTATATCAAAAGGAGCCTACTGCTGCCTTGGAAACCAATCGGATTGAGCAAGTAGATGAAAGTGTATCCGCTCAAAAGCCGCCAGTGTCAGGCGAATCGCCATATACCAAAGAAGCATCACATATTGAAGCGAGTGAAATTAGAGAACTTCGACGTGCAACAGACAGTATGCTCTTGGCCAGAGCTGAAATTTCTTCTAGGGACATTGAGATTACAGTTTCTGATGACCTGTCCTTGAATGTCAATAC
>Ga0065715_10001129_pt1 | contig 10307 bp, 8 predicted proteins | sample MisBulReplicate1_FD_59102 | JGI IMG/M metagenome (GOLD analysis project Ga0065715, IMG submission 59102) | Miscanthus rhizosphere microbial communities from Kellogg Biological Station, MSU, sample Bulk Soil Replicate 1 : eDNA_1 v2 (version 2) | ecosystem: Host-associated > Plants > Roots >...
AATAAACCTGGCTCAGTATGACTGGCTTGATCTCATCGCCAAGAAAATTGATAGCCGGGCGCAGGGATTGACGGTCAAAGAACCTGGCACAGGCACAAAGCCCTATCGGAAATTTGTTCGAATGGTGTCAAAAATAAAGATTTGACCTTAAACTTGTCTCCTACCCCACGAACGCCCTGGCAAGCAACGACCTTTGGTGGTGAACGTGTTTCCTTGACACGATCACGCGCCCGACCTAAGGTCTGCCGAGAAAACAGTGAGGAGTCTTATGACGCGCCCAAAAGTCATCGATGCGGACGGCCATATCTACGAGAATCATGAGGAGATCGAGGAGTACTTTGAAGGCAAATATCGCGGCATGCGCCGGGCGCGCGCCTATGCGCTCTTTCCGTCACTTGACGGTTGGCCGCGCGGTCTCGGCGCGGGACGTCCCGACAAAGTAACCGAAACCCGACCCGAAGATGTGCTCAAGTTCGTCGCCAGCATGGCGCTGGAGAGCACCGTACTCTATCCGACAGCCGCCTTGGCGATCGGTCTGGTGCAAGATCCCAGTTGGGCTGCTTCGGTATCGCGCGCCTACAACAATTGGTTTCATGCCCGCTACATCAAACGAGACTCCCGTCTCAAAGGTGTTGCCGTACTTCCAATACAAAATCCACAGGCGGCTGCCGACGAGCTGCGCTACGCCGTGGAAAAGCTCGACATGGTCGGCGCCTTTTTGCCGTCGGCGACAGTAATGAACAAGGCCTTGGGCCATCCGGACTTCCACCCGATCTTTCGCGCCGCCGAAGAGCTCGGCGTACCGCTCGGCATTCACGGCGCGCCGAGTCGCGGCTTCGGCTTCGACTATTTCGAGGACCAGGGCCAGGTCCACGCTCTCGAGCACCCGTTCCCGCTGATGATTCAGTTCACCAGCATCATCTGCGACGGCGTTTTGGAAAAATTCCCCAAGTTGAAGATCGCATTTCTCGAAGCCGGATGCGGCTGGCTTCCCTACATGATGGATCGCTTGGACTACGAGTATGAAACCCGCGGCGGGCGCTCGTTTCCAAACATGAAAAAAAAGCCCAGCGAGTACGTCAAAGACTGCCCTGTCTACGTCACCTGCGAGCCGGAAGAAACCTCGCTCGCCTTCGTGACACAGGTCATCGGCGCTGAGCGAATCATGTTCCCGTCCGATTATCCCCACGAGCGCGTATACGGCGAGTTTCTCAAGGACATCCCGGAACTGCTTGCTCGCCCGCAGCTCTCGGATGCCACCAAGCAAAAAATTCTCTATGATAACGCCAAGGAGTTCTACCGCATCTAGCGGGAACCCCGCATGAAACTTCTTTTTCTAATTATCGTGCTGACCGTTGTGCCGGGCGCTTTTGCGCAGGACGCCAAATTGACGGAAGCCGCCAGGAAAGAAGGCAAACTTGTGCTCTACGGCACCATGCAGACCGATATCTTCGAGTTGCTGCAAAACGCATTTCAAAAAAAGACCGGGATCACGATCGATTACTGGCGCAGCTCGGCGACCAAAGTATTGGAGCGGGCGCTGAGCGAAGCGCGCGCCGGCAAGGCGCTTTTCGATCTCGTGATGGCGACCGAAGACTGCATGCGCATCCTGCTCACGGAAGGCATCCTGGCCAAGTACGACTCGCCGCTGAACAAGGACTTTCCCAAAGACGCCATCGATCCGCTGCTCGGCCCGCGCGCCCGCAACCACATCGTCGGTATTGTCTACAACAAAGACGTCATCAAAGCCGCGGAAGCGCCGAAAACGCTGGAGGACCTGGTCAAGCCCCAGTACCGCGGCAAACTGGTCATGGCCGACCCGACCTTGCACCTGACCACCGCCCAGTGGCTCACCAACCTGCACAAGCTCATCGGCAAGGAAAAGGCAGAAAAGTTCGTCCGCGACTTGGCGGCGATGAAACCGACCTTGGTAGAATCGTTCAATCCCGTCGCCGACCGCATCACCTCCGGCGAGTTCGGCGTCGGCATCACCTATGTCTATTACGTTTATCTGAACGGTATTAAAACAGGCGCGCCGCTCGACTACGTCCGGACAGGCAAATTCCTCGGCGACGCCAGCTACATGTCGCTGTTTCACAAAGCGCCACACCCCAACGCGGCCAAAGCCTTCATCGACTTCTTTCTCGACGAAGAAAGCATGAATCTTATGGCGAAGGCCGGCGAGTTCGTCAATCGCAAAGGCGTTTATCCGCCGGTGCCCGACGCGGACAAAATCCAGTTCATTGAGATGGACGATCTCGGCGAGAAGGTTTACACGGAGAAGCGCAAGGAATTCCACAAACTGTTTCGCGGAGCCTCGAGCTGATGATGCAATGAAACGAAAGGAAACGAAAAAGAAAAACTCGAAGTAAACGGCTGCGCCTTTGTTTTCCCCTCGCGGCAACGTCAAAAGTAAAGACTTGACCCCCATTCGTATCAATTCGTATCATTCTGTCGAAGCTGAGAGACTAGCGTTAAGGAGTTTTATCCGAGGCGACCGTTTTTAAGGCAATGCTGTCCAGATGAAACACCCCCCATTGGAAGAACAGTTGAGATACGCTGCTAATTGAGATGCATAAGTTCAACGATGAAATTCACAAGGTCGGACTATTGCCGCGGCTTTTTGTTGTTGATCGCGATCGCGGGCGTCGCCTTCTTGGCCGTAAGTGATCTGCCAAAGATAGTTAGGGATTCTTATCGGCGCCGCATCACAGAGCCGAGAATCATCCGCGACTACCTCGAATCGCATTCGGTTCGCAAACTTCAGCTTGGCGCTGGCAGTCATGCGCCGACAGGATGGTTGAATACTGATATTGCACCCAGAGGTGATCAGGTCTATCTCGACGCTACCAAACGATATCCATTTCCCGATGGATCGTTCCAGTACGTTTTCAGCGAGCATATGATCCAGGCGGTTCCGTGGGAAGGCGGTTTAGCAATGCTACAGGAGTGCTACCGCGTCCTTGTGTCAGGCGGAAAATTGCGCATTGTCACACCCGACCTCGCGAAATTCGTTAGCTTGTTAACGGAGAATCCGGATGCTGAAGCGCAGCGCTTCATCGCTGCGAAGCTGCGAGCAACCGGCTGGCCTGAAACGGCCGTGACCGGCGCGTATATCTTTAACCGACAAGCCCACGACTGGGGTCACCAGTTCCTCTACAACTCAGCAACCCTACGAAAGAGTCTCGAACTGGCGGGATTTAAGCAGATCACCGAATATCGTGTTGACGAAAAAACCGATCCCGTTTTTCGCGAGGTCGAGATGCGTACACGCAATGAGGGCTCAGATCTTTGGCTGGTCAACCGCTGGGAATCGGTGGCTTTTGAGGCGGTGCGTTGAACATATCCAAACTCAGCGTTATTTACTCCGCGCCGTTTCCTTATAGACCGAATCGATAAAGCCACTCTTGTCGCGTGAGGTCCAGCAGGTCGGGTCTTGTATTTTGACATTTCGAATTTTTGTCGGCGCCACGCGGGTACGAAAAATCTAAATTTAATAGACCGTCTCACTGTGACTGGCTCGGTCTCGTGGCCAAGAAAATTGATAGCCGGCGCAGGGATTGACGGTCAAAGAACCTGGCACAGGCACAAAGCACTATCGTAAATTTGTTCGAATGGGATTGGACAGTCGACCGTGGGAGGCGCTCCGCGGGCAAATTTATCCAGGCAGTGATGCGTTCATCGAAAGGCACTCACCGCGAAATCGAGAACTGAAGGAGATCGCGCGCGCAAGTGAAAGCGGTCGAGCCGAAGCTGGAAAAAATCTCAAAAGGGAGACAATCGAGGAATGGTTCAGGCATACAACGAGCATGGCTATCGGCTCCGCGAGATCGCGGCGCATCTGGGTGTGCATTATGGGCTACTCTCAAACGGATGGAAAAGGAGGGACACGAGAACCCAAGATACGAGAACCCAAAATAGGGTCAAATCTTTATTTTCGACATTCAACACCTAACGCGCTTTCTCCAAATCGGCCAAGCGAGTCTTCCCTTGATTCGCCGTAGGCGAGTCGGGATATTCCCCTACGATCTGCCGGTAAAGTTTGTAGCGTGCGGTTTGTTGAACTGCTTCTCTTCGAGCTGCGCGGTATCGTATAAATCTTTCGCTTTGTCGCCAACCGCGCCAACGCTCCGTCGATTGCGGCATGAATGATTACTGTCCGCGTTTCGTCCCATTTACACGTTTTCCTTTCTAGAGTAATGCTAGATGCAATTTGCCGGAGGTTTCGAAAAAGCTTCAAAGCGTCGGTACCGGGAGAAGCATCGGGATGATCCAAAAGTTTAGTCACATCACCTCTGTTATCATCGCAGCGCTGTTCCTCACGGGCAGTGCTGGTCAGGCATGGGCGCAAGCTGAGCGTTTCGAGATCACGAGCATCAAAGCCGTACGGCCGACGCTGGTCAACACCATCGACGCTTTGAAGGCGGGCGATGTCGCGCGCGCAAGGACTGCCTTTGAAGCCTACGACTCCGCTTGGAATGGCATCGAAGTCTACGTCAACGTGCGCAGCAAGGCGATGTACCAGACTTTGGAGCACGAGTACCAGGCACGGATCAGCAAAGCGCTGGATGCGCCTAATCCAAACGTCGCGCCGCTGCTCGCCGACGCGCAGGCGATGCTGACGAAGTTCGACGAGACCGTCGCCCTGATCAACCCGATGCTGCCGCTCAACTCGCTCTACGACGACGTCGCGCGACTGCGCATCGTGCGCGCGCATCTGCGCGAAGTGCCGCCTGCGTTGAAGGCCGGCAACTTCGCCAAGGCGCGGAAATCCTTTCAGGCCTTCGACGGCAACTGGGACGGCATCGAAGATCTCATCAAGGCGCGCAACGCCGATTCCTATGTGGCGATCGAGAAGGGTATGATCGAGATCGAAAAGGCGCTGACGCCCGACAAACCCGACGTTCCCCAGGTTACCACCATGGTCAATGAAGTGATGCGCCTCTACAACGAAGCCCTCGCAGAGATCGTAAAGGACGCCAGGGCACGTCAATAGAAAAGCCTTGAATCCTCAAGCTCAGTTGACCGTATACTTTCCGTAAATGAAAGCGTGTCTCTGTCATGATGACGCCAGGAGCACATAAACTCCGCGGCTTTGTGAACCGCGCTGCACGCACGGCGATCTGTGTCGCTCTGTGGATCGTATCATCAGTTCCGTTCGTTGCCGCCCAGTCGAGTTGGGAAGCGGAGTGGGAAAAAACGCTGCGCGCCGCCGAAGCTGAAGGGCAGTTTTCGCTGTATGGTTGCTGTTACGATTATGACCGCGTTTTGGAAGGTTTCAGAAAAAAATACCCCAAGATCAAAGCGAACACTATCGTCGCCGTCGCCGGCAATTCGCTGGCCTCCCGCATCCTGGCCGAACGGCGCGGTGAAAAATATCTCGTGGACGTGGTGAGCTCCGGCGCCAATATGCTGCACGACGCGCTTTACAAGGCGCGGGTTCTCGAACCGATCAAACCCGCGCTCATCCTTCCCGAAGTTTTGGATCAAACAAAGTGGTATGAAGGCGAACACCGCTACATCGATCCGGACAAGCGCTACATTTTTGCGTTTGTCGCCAATTCTCTATCGGGCCAAGTCAGTTATAACTTGAAGCAGGCCAGTCCCAGCGAGTTCAAATCGTACTGGGATCTATTACAGACCAAGTGGAAAGGGAAAATGGTGTCGCTCGACCCGACGGCGTTCGGCATGGGAGCGACACTGCAGTTTTTTTACTATCATCCCGACCTCGGCGCGCCGTTTATCAAAAAACTCTACGGCGACATGCAGATCACCGTAAGCCGTGATCCGCGGCAGATGACCGACTGGCTTGCCGCGGGGAAGTTCTCTTTGTGTATTCGCTGCAACGCGGGCAGCGAAGTAGGCAAGGCAATGCAGCACCAGCTACCGATCGGTTACCTCGACGCCGAAGACTGGAAGGAGGGCGGCAGCAGCAGTGCCGCCGGCGGCACCCTCGGCATCCCGACGCACGCACCCCATCCCAATGCGGCGAAAGTTTTCGTCAACTGGCTGCTGTCCCGAGAAGGGCAGATCGCGTTGCAGAAGCTCGGCCGGCCCGACGCGCACAATTCCCGCCGCATCGATATTCCAAAAGACGACGTCGATCCCTACAACCGCCTAGACGAAGGCAAGAAATATTTCGACTTAGCCAGACCGGAGTACCAAGACCTGACGCCGATATTCAAGCTGGTCAAAGACGTTCTGCCGCAAAAGTGATGCACCCAAGCCGATAGACTTTTCGTGAGCAGGGGGTCGAGTCTTTATTTTTGACATTGCCGAAGGGGGAAACCAAGGCTCAATGTTTACTTCTAATTCCACCTTTTCGTTTCTTTCGTCCCGCACAGCCAGTTTCGAATTCAACTCCACAAGTTTTTGAGCGCGATCGCCGCGTTGTCGCGCAGAGCGCGCAGCTTGGCCAGTTATTTGGCGTACAAGAGCATGACTATCGCCGACGAGATCGCGGCGCGTCTGAGTGTGCATGTGCAACGGTGAGCCGGCGCCTCAAACGAATGGACAATGTATGATTGCAAGACCTGACCTACTTCGGTCTCTTTCTGGCTTTGCATTCGCGCGGTATTTCTGCTTGAAATTTCGCCATGCGTCGAATGTCGTATGATTGTGGCACTAACATGAAATTGAAAGAAAGCTGGCGCCATTGGACGGCGGATCAGGCCAGGAGTTTTCTGCGGACAGGACCGGAAGGAAAGCATCACCTCTCACGCCAAACGGTGGTACGCTTGCTGCGTGGTATGTCGTCGGTGCTTGATGTAGGTTGTGGCACCGGTGTGATGTTCGAGCTAATCCGTGATCGTCGACTTCAGCTGGACTATCTCGGTATCGATGTCACCGAAAAATTTCTCGAGGTTGCCCGAAACACCTATCCGAACGATCGACATCGCTTTCGGCGAATGTCGCTCTATGATCTTCCAAAGCTTCGCCGCAAGTTTGACGTTGTCCTTTGCCGTCACGTCTTGGAGCATTTACCGGATTATGCTCCGGCAGTTCAGTCGTTGTACTCGCGCGCTAGAAAAAAGCTCATCCTGGTCTTTTATTTACCGCCTCGACCGCTTCGTTCAAAACGCAAGCGGGACGAACACTATGAGAAAGGTTTTTATACGCATACGTATGATCTTGGAGCATTTCTCAATCATGTTTTGGATGAACTTTCGCCTCCGCCGCAAGAGGTTCGGATCCATCCGCGCCAAGGCCCCAGCGACTCACAATTTCCATGGGGCGATCGACACAACGTTATTTATGAAGTGATTCGCCGTTGAACGCGGATGAGACTTGCTATTGCGCCCTGCAGAAGATCGCGGCGCATGCGGCCGTGCATTATGCGATGCCTTGCCAATCGTTGCATTCTAAATGTCAACTATTGTGTCTTCCCGGGGGCGCGAGCAGCAAATCAATACGTTTCCGGCCGCCGGAGGTTCGAGCGGCTCGGGATCATACTTTACCGACCCGGAAATCAGCCCACTTTCGCAATTGTGGCAGACGCCCGTACGGCACGACCAACGAACGGGAACGTCGCAAGCTTCCGCCAGCTCGAGTAGATTCTGATATTTTGCATCCCATCCGACGGTGAGGCCGCTACGTGCAAACGAAACCTGAGGCCCGTCGCCCGCGCCGGGTCGTGCCGGCGCATGAACTGGGCGCACAGGTTCGGCGGATACACCTGGCGTCAGAGATTCAACCGGGCCAAAGATTTCCTTATGTATGCGGTTGTTGGCAACGCCCCAGGCAGCAAGCCCAGCGCTTAAATCATGGAGAAATGCCGATGGTCCACACAGGTAAAAGTCTGCGTCGCGAGATATACCAAGTTCGTCGAGCACGGGCACTCCGAGATGTCCTGTGGCATCAAAGTCGAAGCCCAAACGATCCTCGGACCCAGGCCTGCTGTACAATATTCGACTGCGGCTGTGCGGCAGCAATTGCACGAGATCACGTGACTCCTGCGCAAACGGATGGTCGTATCGGTTGCGAGCCCCGTACAGCCAGCAAACTTGCCGTGTCGACTTTTCCGCCGCCAGTGCATGAAGTATCGAAAGCACGGGCGTCGCTCCAACTCCAGCGCTAAGCAGGACGATGGGCCGATCAGCCGATTGAAGAGTAAAACTGCCCCGCGGTGCGCTCACGTCCAATACGTCGCCGACCCGCACATATTTATGCACGTAGGTACTGGCCACGCCGTTGAACTCTTGCTTAACGCTCACGCGATAGTGATCTGCGCTTGGCGCGTCAGAGAGCGAGTAACTACGCAACACCGGCGGTGCGTCCGGGTTCGGCCGCAGGCGCAGCACGACAAACTGGCCAGGCTCGGCAGCAACCAGAGGATGTCCATCAGCAGGAACGAGTAGCAGTGAGATAATGGTGCCGCTCTCACGGTCGATCCGAGAAACCCGAAGCGGGCGAAAACCCGCCCATGCCGGCGTGCCACCTCCAACTGCCAGCCCGGGATTCCCGGTCACTGGAGCGCCGCTCAAATCTTGCTGCAAGAGCGCTTGAAACGATCCTCGCCAACCGGCGCTCAAGGCCGGAATGCGCAGCGCACGCTCCAGTTGTTGACGCGAGTGACCAGGCAGGTACAGTAAGGCATTGATCTCAGCCACTGTCATTCGCTCTGGACCGTCAGCAACTTTAACGATCTCGTGGCCCGCCTCAACTTCCCCTTCCTGCAACACTCGAAAGTAAAATCCCGGCTTTCCGCTCGAGGTAAGCAGAGCTGGCATCCGGGGCTCGTTCATCCTCATACCCACGCGATAGCAAGTGACGCGCGGCTGGGTTACCTCGCATAAGGCTTGCCCGATCCTGTATCGGTCGCCGATGCACACCTCGTCGTCAGACATACCTTCAACAGTGAAGTTCTCGCCGAATTGTCCGTAAATGAAATCGCTTCGGCCCAGTCGACCTTCCCAATACCGGTATGACTCGATCTGGTAGACGAAGACCGCGCGCTGCTCGCCGCCGTGGCCTTGCAGATCTCCTTGTCCGTCGCCGTCGATATTGAGCCGCCGGACCATACGCCGGCCCTGAATTGGCTCCTTCCAGATCGCCGTATGAACCGTCTTCCCCCGCCATGCGATGTCGCGTGGAAAGCCGACGTTAACAGACAGAAGTCGCGCCATCAGTGTTTCCTCTCGCGTGTGATCTCGCAGGGTGCTAAATAAATGTTTCACTCTGTCACAACTTTGCAAGAGAATGAGCGGAAACAATTGGAGTTACCCGCGACCAGACATCTGGGCTTCGGGATCAGGTGCTGAATCTCGCTGTTCTGTTCGGCGAGATAGCGAGCCGAACACTTAAGCTTGTTTGCCGTCCGGCTGTGTTGATTCCCGCTCTCTGCGATTGGCAAACAACACGGAGATAGGCTTCGGCTTATATTCGGGTGAGACCCACAGTAACCATTTCGGTTGTGCCGATCCTATGGAAGCGCGGCTCAAGCCCGAGGGAAGAATGCGATTACCGGGATCCGACGATGAACGATGAACAAGGAACGATGAACAAGTGAAGCAGGATCAAATCTTTATTTTGACGCTTGCTAGTGAGGCGGAAAGCATTTTGGTTTTGCTCTTAATAATAGTTCGAAAAGATTTGTTGTCAGTCTTGAACCATCGGTTGAGGTCTTGCAACAATTCATTTCTTTTCGCTGCTCTCTTGCATCAGGAATAACGCGCGAAAGCTCACGATCCTCGAACACGATTTCTTATTTCTTCACTCGTTCGACAAAACCGCTTTTTTTAAGCTCGTCGAGAACTGAGGAATCAAGCAGCTTGAGCGATTCGGGTGTTTGTCCCGCAGCATTAGGATTGGTTTTGGCGGTTTCCTCGATAACGAACTGAAGGCCGCGGCGGTCGGGAAGATCCAAGATTCCCTCGCTGTGCTTGGCGAGGTAGTAATCATACCCGATAGCGGCTTCTTCTTCGCTCACGCGAATATATTTCCTGATCAAGGAGAGTGCCAGCGCGCGGTCTTTCTTCAGTAGGTAGATCGCCTCGACGATGGCCTTCATGAAGCTCGTGACTTTGTCGCGGTTGGCATCGAGAAAATTTCTTTTGACGATGAAGCAGTTTTGCGGGAAAGGAGATTTGCTTTCCATTAGATCGATCAGCGACTGCATGCCGAACTTTTTGATCGCGATGGTCGCTTGCGGCTCGTTGAACATCAGCCCCTGAATGAGGCCCTTGGTGAGCGAAGCCATTTGCGCCGCCGCGCCGCCCACCTGAATAATCGTGACCTCCTTGGGATTGACGCCGAGCTTTTCGAGCGCGACTAGGAGCGCCATGTGATTGGCGGCGCCGAAGCCTCCG
>Ga0065715_10001294_pt1 | contig 10302 bp, 10 predicted proteins | sample MisBulReplicate1_FD_59102 | JGI IMG/M metagenome (GOLD analysis project Ga0065715, IMG submission 59102) | Miscanthus rhizosphere microbial communities from Kellogg Biological Station, MSU, sample Bulk Soil Replicate 1 : eDNA_1 v2 (version 2) | ecosystem: Host-associated > Plants > Roots >...
CCGTAAAATTATTGCTTTGTCATTTTGTATTATCTTTGGAACTGAACCTGACTTGTGCTGATCATGGCAGTTGTGTGTAGATTCTCTCTTTGAATTCCATCCATTATAATTTACAGCAAACCCATATCCACCAAATCTATTTCCATCTAATGGGCCACCTCCTTTGCAAGTCATACCCGGTTCATTATGTCTTGATCTCATCTTCAACGAACAGTTGTCTTTCATATCCTTAAAATATGGTATCAAAGTCACAGTAAGTATAGCATTATAATTATTATAATAGCAATAAATTCTTCTCCTATTTCCAGTAATCGTACAATTTCCATTACCATCAATTATACATGGAGCGTTACCATTTGCGCGAACTTCGACTTTATTATCGTCAGGATCAAACCCTCTGAAAGTTCTGTTATGACCATCACTCCATGCTTCAGAAATGCTGAGATTTACCATTAAAGTAATTGTGTTGCATCGTATATATCAGTTTGATTGTATTCGGTTCCTGTGGTCATCCAGCATCCAAGATTTATGACCAATCAGGATTATAAAAATATGTTCTAACAAAACCTGTTAGTATAGATCTTCATTTGGATTAATTATGACTTGAGTTTAATTAATAGCTGAACAAAGGTAACTAAACAAAGGTAAGGAATCAATATAACTACTCTTTGTTAGTACAATGAGTAACACATGAATAGGACAAAGCCGTTAAGTATAGCGATTGCAGCATCATTTGTCTACGTAGCATGGCTGAGCATGCCAATGTCAGGAGCACTCCAACAAATAGAAAAATCTGCATTTGCACAAGATATTAATTTCCCAGGTAAGCTTGTTGTTGCGTCTACGTATGGAAGTTCACCTATTGCCAGTCCGATTAAAAATCAGGACACAACGGCAAACGGCAAGAACCAAACCAACTCACTTCAATTAAACGCCAACGAGAAGAAAGGAGTGTACTCTTGGGTCAATAAAGAGGGAACAAATCCAACCCTAAGCTTTAAACTCGATGATAACAATGTCGTCCAGTTGAAGAATCCGACGGACACAAAACATCAGTTGATCCTAACTTCAGGAGCAAACCAAGTTGCGACTAGTGGGGATATTTTAGCTGGCAAGTCAGGTAAACTTGTAGCTCCAGTACTTAGTCAAGGTGAAACTCTGACATACCATTGTCTCTATCATCCAACTACAATGAAAGGAACAGTAACGATATCTCCATAATTTTTTTATTCTTATTTTGAAGTTTTCAGTATCTCACGATCGAAACTACACCATCCTACTAACTAGAAGTTTAATCTTTCTCATAAGCATAGTACCGCTACTGCCACATCATATTATAATGAACAAAAAGAATTTAGGTGACCATTCTTCGGAATGTTAAATTTATTCTTGGTAGGGTGACGTTAACAGATTTGGGTAAACAATGTAGCCAGTTTTTTTGGATTGCGTCCTTCATTAACAATAAACTACCATGTTCAAGTAATATTGAAATAATCTTCTTACTTTGTTTATGCTTAAAAGTGAATTTGCGTTCCGCACCAAGACTGACTGAAGCTATACTGCTACTATCTTCAATTGATTTTTCATCATCACTATGCCATCCTATTCCTACATTCCCATCATTATACAAGTTCAATAAACAAGAATTAAATTTTGTATTAGAATGATTCTCAACAATTTCCTTAACGTTTAAAAGCACGTTAGTCCATGGTAATGCTTTCATTTCAATATTTGAATAAATATATGTATAGTTAGAATCACCATACCAAGCAGTTTTTCTTTTGATAACTATATGTTTTCCAAATACTACTATTTCATCGTTCTTCCAAGAAATATTTTGAAGCAATGATTGAAAGTAACCGTTCGCTTCATCAAACGCGAAGACCTTGCCATAGTAATATGCAGCGCCATCCGAGGGTAGTAGATTAGTTAAATGTTTTTCAATAATGAGGGTACTTTTTATTATCTTATACTTTTACTTTTGTCACTTGAATGTAAAAAAAGGCGCTGAGAACAGGGATCTAGTTATTTGTAATAATTGTCTGTGGGCAGTATCCTTGTTAAAGGGTTCACACAAATTCTATCGATGTCCTTTGTGTAATGGTAAGAATCTAGAGGTTATGCCTGTTGAAGATTATGAGAATTATAAGCTAGAGGTAAGCCAAAAAAGAGGTTTGAGCGTAGAGTTTACTGGCGAAAATTAAAGTTATATCCTGCATACGTTTCACTCACATAGTTCATGAGGGAAGAGCAACGCATTCTCCAGTGTCGGGATCAGGACCTTGACCTTTTGGACATTCTTTTTCTGTATTGCCTGTTCCTTGGCCTTGTTGTGTTGGCAGTTCCTCTTGTACACCTTGTTCTCCACCTCCATTACCTTTTACCGTAACTTGAACTGTATCCGTATCTGACGCTCCCTTGCTATCCGTTACCATCAGCTTACACATTATTATGGTGTCTTTTTTAACAATGGGCGCGGTAATTTGTTCTTGAGATTCATCCGCCGGAAGACCAATACATGCTCCATGGGATATGCTATCATCATTTCCACCAGCATCCATCCATGTATACGATAGAATATCACCGTCAGGATCACTACTTTTGGTACCATCCAGAGTAACTATATCTCCTGGCTTGACTATCTGGTCAATACCGGCATCTGCAATTGGATTTTTATTCTTTGGTTGAGCGCCTGTAGGACTAATCGTAGAAGATGCATTGCTAGGAGGCGTAGTTGAACTTGCATTGCTAGGAGGCATAGTTGAATTTCCCGATCTTGGTTGTCCTTCTGTTCCTTCTAAAGAATCAACCAGAGAAGTTATCGGAATCGATCTGAAGTAGATATTAGCATGGTTATCATCATTATAATCTGCCCATACGAGATCTATTCCCCTAGGTGTATTCGTCGCAATATCATAATGGGGACTAGGATCTAGGTAGTGTAGCCCAATTTACTAATAGATAGTAACTACATTTGATTAAAAACTTTAGTAATGATGTTCAAAGCCCTAGAGATAAAGCGGTTTTATAGCCTGTAACGTCGTTACCAAACTAAAATGTATTCTTTCTAATTATTTACTAGCTGTGTACAAAATTGGATTGAGTTATGGATTTCTTTCGTTAAATTGTATATTTTGCATATGTTTCTTTGCGTTCATATCCAAGTCAGGTCCACCAACAAGCATTTCTATCCTTTTACTGTGGCACTGCATTAGTAACGATAATACGTACGTTCTATCCTTTATAGTTATCTTAGATTGCTTGTCCTCAACAATCTCCCATAAATTTTTCATTATTTGATTTAGCCCAGAGATATATATTTGAAATTCATTAGGAATTTCATCCTTTACATACAAATCCAGTGAACTTCTTGCCTTCTTCCTGATTTCAGCCAGGTCTCTGCTGATTGTAGACTGATTGAGGTTAAGTTTACGGGCTATTTCCGCCTGAGAGTACCCTTTGCTATGGAACATCAACACTTTAGCCAACCTATCTTGGTGCTGTAGATCTTCTTTTTGGATGCTGTGGGAATCATCGTTTTCCAATTTGTGTAAAAGAGAGGAGGGTCTATGCATGTCTACGTTCAAATTATGCAATATTATGCAAGCTTAAGCTTTTAAGGTTTATTGATCTATTGTATCAGACCTTGTATCAAATATTTGAAATCAAATCTGATGACAATCTTTCTGACCTTCTACAAAGCATTTTAAAAGAATCCAATATATCCATTTCAATAATTCCCGGCAGATGCTCAATTCCAGGGACATAATTATTTATTGTGTACAGATTTTGTATTTTAACTTCAATTTTAATATCATTACTTTTTAGATCTTCAGAGTCCGATCTATTGATAATTTGTACCGAATCCGAAAATTTTTTCTGTTGATCTTCTAGCGGATACCTGCCTGAGCGGATTGAGTCTTGAATCATTGTACATAATTCCGAAATTTTCATAGATACTTTAGTAATAATTTGATAATTTATTTTATTACAAGTAAACCTAGCTCATTTTTAAAATAAGGAAAATATTAATTAAATATATGTAACTGGAAAACGAAGAGCGGGTAATAATGGTAAAAAAAGTATCTCACTCTCACAATTATGATCCAGTTCTTCTAGAAAGATTGTTGTTTAAAGTGTCTAAACGATGGATTGCCGGATACTCAAATAATGACGCTATCATGGCAGCAAAAAAATCAAATCATAATGGAATGTCGGCCATCCTTAACTATCTTGGTGAAGGATATGCTGAAAAATCTCAAATTGATAGGTCAGTTACAGAGTACATTACATTACTTGATCTATTAAAATCCAACGATGTCAGGGGTAGTATATCTGTAAAACCTACGCAGATTGGTCTTAGTGTTGGGTACGACAAATGTTTAGAGAACTTTAGAAAGATTTCTGAAAAAGCAATACAAAGTGGGCATTTTATGTGGATAGACATTGAAAGTTCCATATTTGTGGAAGACACTTTGTCAATTTATCTTGAAATTCTAAGAAAAAATAGAGATACGGGGGTAGCAATTCAATCATACCTTAAAAGGAGTCACAGCGATTTGCTACATCTTATGGAACATTCTGCAAATTTAAGAATTGTAAAAGGCGCCTATAGCGAAGAAAAGGATAAGGCCTATCAATCAAATAATGAAATTAATCAAAATTTTTCAGCGCTCATGAAATTAGTATTAGAAGAGTCTGCTTACGGCGGAATTGTGGCTATTGCTACTCATGATTCAAAACTTATACAGGAGGCATTAGTTTTATCCTGGAAAGGATCCGAAAGAGTGAAAAACTTGCAGTTTCAATTATTAAAAGGGATTAGAGATGAACTGAAATTACAATTGGTTACAAATGGATATTTAGTCTTAGAATACATACCATACGGTGAAAAATGGTTGCAATATTCCATACGAAGAATTAAGGAGAGAAAAAGAAATGTATTTTTACTTGCAAGATCCCTGATAGAATCTTGATTGGTTTGATTTCCAAATATTCCTGCTCAGCCCTTCATCATCAGTATCATCAACATAGCGCCAGTTTATTACGTACTTTTAAATCATGAATGCGAATTAACAGTATGGAATTCAAGAACGAAAATACGTTTCAAACATTTCTTGATCATAATCAGGAGAGTCAGTTTCATAGATTATTTGAAAAGGCGGTTAATTTGGTTTCTTATGAATTTGGAAAAACTTATCCTATTATTGTTAATGGCAAAAAGATTCATACACAAGACACTATGATAAGGGCATCCCCAATAGACACAAGAATTACTTTGGGATATGTGTGTAAGGGTAGCCCATCAGATGCAAAAAAATCAATTCAGGCGGCAAATAATGCCTTTGAAAAATGGAGTAAGATGGATTATGAGAAGAGAGTAAAGTTGTTTAGAAAAATAGGAGCAATTATGAAGAAACGTAAATTTGAATTGTCTGCATGGCTTACTTTTGAAAATGGCAAGAATAGATATGAATCAATTGCTGACATAGATGAAGCAATTGATTTTATAATGTACTATTCAGATGAGATGCAAAGAAACAGAGGCTTTGTAACCAGGAGATTGGGAAGTTCAAAAGAGCAGAATACAAGTACGATGAAACCATATGGTGTGTGGGCTGTTATAGCGCCTTTTAATTTTCCAGCAGCAATTTTAGTAGGTATGTGTGCTGGTGCTCTTATAACGGGTAACACCGTAATTATAAAACCAGCCAGTGATACCCCAATTATCGGTTATAAGATTGTTGAAATTATGCTTGAAGCAGGAATCCCTAATGGAGTACTAAACTTTGTTCCCGGATCAGGGCTAGAAATAGGAAAGACCATAATAGAAAGCAAACAGGTGGCTGGTATTGTATTTACTGGTTCGCGGGAAGTTGGTTATAGGTTGATGAGTGAATCAAGCAAGACAAGACCACGTCCAGTAATTGCAGAATTGGGAGGGAAGAATGCGACTATAGTGGCAGATACTGCTAATTTGGATAGGGCGGCGGAGGGAGTCGCTAAGGCTGCGTTTTCATTTTCAGGACAAAAATGCAGCGCATGCTCGCGTGTGTATGTTCAGAAAAAAGTCAAAACTCAGTTCTTATCAAAGCTGATAGAAAAGACAAAAAAACTAAGTGTTGCAAACCCAAAAGAGCGAGAGAGTTTTATGGGACCCGTGATAAATTTAAATGCATACAATAATTTCAAGAGGTATTCCAAGATTGCATCAAGGCATGGTAACGTTCTTACAGGTGGTTCTGTAAAACAAGATGGAGAGCTTGAACACGGCTTTTATGTAGAACCTACGATTGTAGATGGAATACCAGCAGATCATCCTTTACTAAAGAAGGAATTATTTGTTCCTATATTGTGTATATGTGAATACGATAATTTTGATAACGCAATTAAAATGACAAACGAATCAGAATATGGGCTTACCTCAGGAATTTACAGTAACAAAAAGGAAGAAATTTCGAAATTCCTCCAATATATAGAAGCAGGAGTTGTGTATGTAAACAGGAAAAAAAGTTCTACAACTGGCGCCATGGTGGGGTGCCAATCTTTTGGAGGCTGGAAGGATTCTGGGACTACAGGCAAAGGTACGGGTGGGAGATATTATCTTACACAATTTATGAGAGAACAGAGCCAAACTATTGTCAAATAAGTTCCTCATGATTATCAAACTATGCGATCATTCTCCAATGAGATGTTACCTTTGTATTTTATCATTAGTCATTTTCTAGCCCTTGATTACTTGGAAGGAATGGAAGTTTGCTTATATATCTGAACAGTGACCAAATTATAAAATCCTAATTTTAATCTATATAAACTAACACAAATCCTCTTCAAAATCGCTTGTGGTACCAAGTGTCAGTGGTTGGAGTTATACCTCCTGTTAAAAAACATTTAAAGGGTTTAAATGAAATTCATTCTAGAAGGAATTTGTGTTATAATTTTACTCGTCTCCTTCTTATCCCGTTATTATTTTTTTTTATGTCTTTGGCCTTTCTTTCCGTTGCAAGTGCCTCTGATGACCAAGAACAGCCCTATATTTCTGATCCTAATTTAGAAGTCGAACAAGTTTTTAGGGGACTACATCTCCCTACAACGATGGCGTTTATAGGTCCAGATGATATACTGGTTTTAGAAAAAAATAGCGGTACTGTAGAAAGGATCACAAATGGCCATAAGTTGTTGAAACCCTTACTCGATGAAGATGTTTCGTATTCTGATGAGAGAGGAATGTTAGGAATTGCTATTTCACAGAACAAAACTAATAACTCGAATTCGTATGTTTTCCTATATTACACGAAGTCTAAGACCAATGGAGATGAAAAAATCTCTAGTTCAACTTACGATGTCAGCAGTAGTCTTTACAGATATGAACTTGTAAATGATTCTAAATTGCAAAATCCGAAATTGCTCCTGTCTACACCGTCTACAGGAAAATCTTTTCATGTGGGTGGAAAACTTTTGATAGGACCTGATCACAATTTATATGTTACAATAGGAGATCAAACTAAATTCAAAGCAACTCAGGCTCAAAATATAAAAAACGGAAGGTTTCCTGACAGAACAAGCGGCATACTGCGAATCACACCTGATGGTCAAGCACCTCCAGATAATATTCTTGGAAAAACTTACCCTTTAAATTTGTACTACGCTTATGGCATTCGAAACAGTTTTGGAATTGATTTTGATCCTGTAACCGGTAAACTATGGGATACAGAACTTGGACCAACTTATGGTGACGAAATTAACCTAGTTGAGCCTGGTTTTAACAGTGGATGGTCAAGAGTACAAGGTATTTGGCGCCCTAGCGACACAAGTGGTAGTAGTTACGATCTTACAATTCGTAATGAGCAATTGAACCCACATAATCTAGTAGATTTTGACGACAAAGGAAAATATAGCGTACCCGAATTCATATGGAAGACTCCTGCTTGTGTTACTGCAATCAAATTCCTTAGTTCCGATAAATACGGGGTTGAATACAAAGATGATGTGTTCGTTGGGACATCTACCGGACATCTTTATCATTTTGATATGAACGAGAATAGAACTGGATTTATTCTTCAGAACAACCTGATGGATAAAATAGCAGACACTCGCCATGAACTAGAACAAATACAATTTGGAGATAACTTTGGAGGAATAACCGACATACAAGTCGGTCCAAATGATGGACTATTGTATATAGTTTCAGTAGATGGGGCAATATACAAAATAATTCCAAAAGAGAACTAACTTACAGAGGAAAACAACTAAAAGTCTAGTTTTGATTAATGCGAACTTGATACAATATCCAATGTAGAATCTTTAATTTATATTTAAAATGCGAGAATAATGACCATAAATGCACCTCTATATAGGATGTTCAGGTTGGAGTTATACTTCCTGGCAGGGTCCATTTTATCCTGAGATTTTGGACAACAAAGGATGGCTACCGTATTACTCTCAGGTATTCAACTATGTTGAAATAGATTCCACTTTTTATAATATTCCCAGTGAAGTTATTGTAAGTCAAACTATTGTCAAATAAGCAGATCAACTTAGAAAGACAATTCATGCAGACTCATGAGTATGTCTAAGTAATAATTTAATATTGGGAGGTCTTGCTAATGAACAATAACAACCATTAGTAACCCCAAGCTTGATGTCAGGCGTTAATATTCACTTATCAACAAATTGTATGAAGTTTGAGATTGAGCTCCTAAATATTGGAATTATTGGACTTATTTCTTTGCCATAAAATTTGTACAACATTTGTAAAAACAAAATGATGAAATAGAGAAATAGAAAAATAAAATGTATTGTAGAGATTTCATATTGGGCTTTTGTTCTACCGCGCTAGTATTAACGGTCTATTATATTTTTAAATAAAACAATATCCTGTTAAAACTTGTCAATAATAGATAGCAAAATGAGCGAAACACTCTGGATGGCGATTGCAGCTGGAATTGGGATTGCGATTGTCATTGGCTTGTATATATGGTCGCGAAATTAACAAAATAAAATGAGTAACTTTCTATCGAAAATTCTATAGCTTCAGCATGGCCTGTTCTAACAGTACAAACATCCTCATAGCTTGGTCTGGAAAATTTCCTCCCGTGTAACCAACTCTTGTTGATTTTACTCCTTTCATTTCAAGGAACGCTTCTTCTACACCCCAAAAACAGCCGGCAGCAAATGTGGCCTTCTCAAGATTATTTTCATACATGATATTATTAGTGCTTAGCAGTCCTAAAACTCTTTTCTAGGCCCCTTGAATTTGAAAAAATTCGAAAATATTCTAAAATCCTTAACGAAAATTCCAAGTTCATGATTCACTTTCGTGACCTTATTGGTTTGGATCTAAGATGAAGATGACAACATGGGCAAAATGATCCATCATGAAAAAAATACACCGAACATCTTCTACAATATTTGACTCCATCACTATAGCTTGCTCCTAGTATTCCTATTTCATCACAAATATGCTTGCAACCCATTCTATAAAATTACTAGACTCGTCTTATAATGCTGAATACACCTAGCAGGGAGTGGGTGTTAAGAAGATATGTTTGATTGATAAACCATATTTGAGTTAGTAGTAATGGAAGAAACTATATCAGATGTAAACATTATCTTTTACTAATTTCTGGAGTTTGCTTACTGCCTCTGTAAGTGGCTGATTTGTACCAAAAATAATCAGTGTATGATTACCGGTCTTATTATCAGGCCAGTACTTGCCTTGGCAATACGAGCATGTGTTATAGTTGAAATCATATTGGCTAAGAATATTAAGCCCATTCTTTGGGAACTCACCTTCATAATATCCTAGCCATCCAGGATGCATGACTCCATCATTGTCCAAATTATTTGATACTTGATGGGTTGGAGTATAAAACCCGCCCACTATCTCTTTACCTTTAGAACTTTCATCCATCACCGTAATGCTGCCTTTCATCCAATTATATTTAGTGTCTATCACAGAATAATTTCCTACTTCTAATATTTTTAATTCAGATGCGTCAGAATAATTCATCTTTCCAGTGGTGTAAATCACATTTCCAGAGCTATCTATTATTTTTATTGTATGAGGATGCGGTGTATCCCATGGAGCATCTGCGTTAAGAAACAATACAGCTGTTCCTGCAGGAATAACCAGATTCGTTGGCACATAAGATGGGTTATGATCTGTAATATGTTTATAATTTTCCTTAGGCAATTCTTCATGAGCTTCATTTGCTATAAGAATTACGAAATAACCAACAGAAGTGGGCACACGCATAGTTTCAGTGTCGTAAACTGATTTTGCAATCGGAAATTCTGATA
>Ga0065715_10004133_pt1 | contig 10300 bp, 9 predicted proteins | sample MisBulReplicate1_FD_59102 | JGI IMG/M metagenome (GOLD analysis project Ga0065715, IMG submission 59102) | Miscanthus rhizosphere microbial communities from Kellogg Biological Station, MSU, sample Bulk Soil Replicate 1 : eDNA_1 v2 (version 2) | ecosystem: Host-associated > Plants > Roots >...
AGAAGGACGTGCGGCCGATCAACCTGCGATTAGTGCCGAATTGTACTTACTGCGATCCGGAAGTGGCATCAGTCGGGCTCACCGAGGCGAAAGCGAAGGAGCTCGGTTACGAAGTGAAGATCGGGAGGTTTCCGTTCAGTGCTTCCGGCAAGGCGCGCATACTCGGCGAGGAAGAGGGTTTTGTAAAGATTGTCGGCGAAAAGAAGTACGACGAGATTCTCGGCGTGCACATCATCGGACCACACGCGACCGAGCTGATTGCCGAGGCGTGTGTGGCGATGCAACTCGAATCGACGGCCGATGAGCTCGGGCGCACGATGCACGCGCACCCGACCGTTTCCGAGGCCGTGATGGAAGCTGCCGAAGGCGTGCACGATCTCGCTATTCACATATAAGTTAGACAGGATTACAGGATTTTCATGATTTAACATGAGAATCTTGTAATCCTGTCTACAACTACGTATTGGATTTATGGACCAACCGGATAAATCAAATCATCGCCGTCGTCGCCCAGCGCGCCCGCGTTTCCAAATGCGCGTCAGCACGAAGCACGCGCCGCGTAAGGCCGTCGACGGTAAACCACTGAGCTGCTCCACCGAAACAACACTCAAACCCGAGCAGCATCTCGAGCTCTATCGTTACCTGAAGCTCACGCGTCTCGTGGAAGAGCGTCTCGTGAATCTCTACCGGCAGACGAAAGTCGTCGGTGGCGTGTTTCGCTCGCTGGGCCAGGAAGCAACGGCAGTCGGGACCGCCTACGCACTCCAGCCGCATGACTTCATCACTCCTTTGATCCGAGATCTGGGCGCCGTGCTCGTTAAAGGCATCCGCCCGCGTGACATCTTCGCGCAGTACATGGCGAAGGCGTGGGGACCGTCCGGCGGCAGAGATCTCAACATCCATTTCGGCGACATGGAGAAGGGNTTNATTGGCCCNATCTCGCATTTGGGAGACATGATTCCGGTCATGACNGGNATCCTGCTCGGCGCGCGCATGCAGAAGAAGAAGTTTGTGGCNGTGGCCTATATCGGCGACGGCGGCATGAGNACCGGCGCTTTTCACGAAGGACTCAACTTCGCCGCCGTGCAGCGTCTGCCGCTGATCGTTGTCGCCGAACACAACCACTACGCTTACTCGACGCCGACCAGCCTGCAAACAGCCGTGCGCGATCTCGCCGAGAAAGCGGCTGGCTACGGTATCCCGGCTCACATCGTCGACGGCAACGACGTTGTCGCGTGTTATGAAGTGACGAAGCAGGCGGCTGACTATGCGCGACGCGGCGGCGGCGCTGTTTTGATCGAGGCGAAAACGTATCGCCGCAAAGGTCACGCTGAACACGACGATCAGCGTTACGTCGGAGAAGGCGAAATTGAGTGGTGGGAGAAGAACAACGATCCGCTCGATCGTTACGAAAGATATTTGTTGGAGTGCAATCTCGCCACGAAGGAGAAACTCGAAGAGATCGACGCGAGTGTTCTCCGCGAGATTGACGAAGATTGCGCCTGGGCTGAATCTTCACCAATGCCCGAAGGCGAGCAGGCGGCATATGGAGTTTTCGAAAACAACATCGTCCCGCCGGCGTTCAGACCAAAGGTCCTGGAGAATTGAGTATCTAACGATGTCGACTGCCGTCAAAAAAGAGCACAAATCCGCACGCCCGGAACGTGGTGGACAGGCCACGCTCGTCGAGGCTATTCGCCAGGGAATCTGGGAGGAGATGGAACGCGATCCGACCGTGTTTGTGATCGGCGAAGACGTCGGCGCATATGGCGGCGCATTCAAAGTCACGGATGGATTGATCGATCAGTTTGGCAAAGAGCGCGTGGTCGATACGCCGATCTCGGAAGGTGCGATCGTCGGCGCGGCGTGTGGCGCGGCGTTGATGGGTATGCGACCCGTCGCGGAGTTTCAGTTTATCGATTTCATTTCCGCCGGCTTCGATCTGCTGACGAACTACGCCGCGAAGTGTCGCTATCGCTGGGGCGCAGGCATTCCGGCAGTCTTTCGTGGTCCATGTGGATCGGGAGTTCGCTCAGGGCCGTTCCACTCACTCAACGCGGAGTCGTTTTTTCTGAACACGGCGGGACTGAAGATTGTCGAGCCATCGACGGCTTACGATGCGAAGGGCCTGATCAAAGCCGCGATCCGCGATCCCGATCCGGTGCTCTATTTCGAACACAAGAAACTTTATCGCTTGCCGCGACTGCGCGAAGAGCTGCCGTCAGATGATTACATCGTCGAGATCGGAAAGGCCCGCGTAGCGCGCCCGGGAAGAGATTTGTCAATCATTACGTTCGGCGCGATGGTCCTGACGGCGCTCGATGCTGCTGAAGAGCTCGAGAAAGAAGGGCTGGACGTTGAAGTTATCGACCTGAGAACTCTCGCGCCGCTCGACAAGACCTCGATACTCGCGAGTGTGAAGAAGACAAGCAAAGCGATCGTGTTGCACGAAGCCTCGCGAACCGGAGGCATCGGTGGTGAGATTGCGGCGCTGATTGCAGAAGAGGCGTTTGAATGGCTGGATGCGCCGGTGATTCGCGTCGCATCGATCGATACGCCGGTGCCGTATTCGCCGCCGTTGGAAGATTATTACTTGCCGCAAATAAAAGACGTCGTGGACGCAGCACGCAAGCTGGCGGCTTATTAACAAACTGGAGTTGAGATGAGCACTGAAGTGGTGATGCCGCAGATGGGTGAGTCCATCGCGGAGGGAACGATTACAAAGTGGTTGAAAAAGGTTGGAGAGCGCGTCGAGCGCGACGAGCCGCTGTTTGAGATCTCGACGGACAAAGTCGACGCAGAGATTCCGTCGCCTGCTGCGGGAACGTTAACCGAAGTCAGATTCAAAGAGGGCGACACGGTTGAAGTGAACACGGTCGTAGCCGTGCTCGATGGCGCTCAGGGGTCTGCAACCGCAGAAGCGCCGGCGAAAGCAGAAGCACCTGCGCCGCCACCACCATCGCCTGCTCCGCCACCTCCACCACCACAACAAGCTGCGCCACCACCACCTCCGCCGCCTCCACCAGTTCAGGCGAAACCAGCGCCACCGCCACCTCCGCCGCCACCAGCTCCACCGGCGGCAGAGAAAAAAGACGGCAGCGCCGCGAGTGTTGAAGATCTGCGCCGGACCAAGTCGAGCCCACTCGTGCGCAAGATCGCGCAGGAGCACGGCGTCGATATCTCGCAACTCGAAGGTACTGGTCTAAGTGGTCGTGTAACCAAGAACGACATTCTCAGCTATATCGAATCGGGAACCGCAGCGGCGCCAACGCAGCGCCCGGCCGAGCGCGTTGCCACACCTGCGCCCGCACCGCAACAGGAGATCGTCGTGCCACCGCCACCGAGACCACAGCTTGGCGACCGCGTCGAGCAAATGAGCGTCATGCGCAAGAAGATCATGGAGCACATGGTCCTGTCGCGACGCACTTCAGCGCACGTCACCACCGTTTACGAGATCGACATGACTCGTATCGCGCGACTGCGCGACAAGCATCGCGATGCGTTCTACGAACGAACCGGGACGAAGCTCACGTTCATGCCGTTTATCTTCGAGGCCGTGAACAAGGGTCTGCGAAAGTTTCCCATTTTCAACGCACAGGTAAACGGCGAGCAGATCATCTACAAGCAGGACATTAACCTCGGCATGGCGGTCGCGCTTGATGGGGGTTTGATTGTGCCGGTAATCAAACGCGCCGACGATTTGAGCATCTCCGGGCTTGCGCGCGCTGCCAATGACCTTGCAGATCGCGCCCGGACCAAGCAGTTAAAGCCCGATGAAGTTACCGGCGGCACCTTCACGATCACGAATCCGGGCGTGTTTGGCGGCCTCTTCGGTACTCCGATCATCAACCAGCCGCAACTCGCTATCCTGGGCGTCGGAAAGATAGAAAAGCGTGCAAAAGTGATGACTACGCCTGATGGCGACGACTTCATCGGCATNCGCTGGATGGCCTATTTCGCNCTCAGCTTCGACCATCGTGTGATCGACGGCGCAGACGCGGAACGCTTCCTCGCCTTCGTCAAAGANCAGCTCGAAGCAGGGGACTTTTCGGTTTAACTCTTCTTAAACTCTCAATAGTAGAATGGGTCCTATACGTCCTATAGGACCTGTTTTTTTGCAGTAAAGTTGCGAAAACAACACGTAAATTTCCATTTCCACACGTGCCTTATTGCGATAAAGTGGTGATTCGATGAAGAAAGGCCAAGGCTATTGACTTAGCTTCGGCGAAGTTTTAAGAGATGTCATCCGCAAAATTTAACGAGCGGGAGGCGAGGGGAAAAAACTCGCCGTTGTTAGCTTGAAGAAGACGCGCGCGAATGAGCGCGTTAACTTTGTCACTAGTTTGAAGGAGATAAATCGATGGTATTCACTAAACATAAATTGTTTGTCCCGGCAGTGCTTGCCACCTGCCTGTTAGTCTTCTCAGCCTCCCCCTTATTGGCCCAGGATAAGACCAACCCGGCCGGCTCGCGTACAGTCACGAGCGGTCAGAAACTGAAGCTCAAAGGCGTTGTCACCCGGCGTGATTCTGATACATTCACCGTCCGTGACATGAATGGCGTGGACACAGTTGTTCGTCTGAGCGACAGGACCAGTGTGAAGACAAAAGGTGGGTTCCTGCGGGGCGGCAGTAACTACGCACAAACCAGCATCCTCCGCGGCCTCAACGTTGAAGTTGAAGGACGTGGCAATGGATCGGGTGAATTGGACGCAGAAAAGATCCGGTTCAATGAGTCAGATATGCGCGTTGCCCGCGCGGTCGAGTCGCGCGCTGCGCCACTCGAAGAGAGAGCGTCTGACACGGAAAACAAACTGAGCCAGGTTGAAGCGAATGCGCAACGCCTGTCGGGCCAGTTGGAAGAGCTCGCGGCTGTTTCGAATGCGGCGCGCGGCGGTGCGAAAGCCGCACAGGCAACTGCTGACGCGGCTGTCGCCGGTGTGAACGCGACCAACGATCGCATTTCCGCTCTCGACGACTATGCGCCACAGCAAACTGCTGCCGTGAATTTCAAATCAGGCAGCTCAGTGCTTTCACCAGAATCGAAGACAACGTTGGACGACATTGCCAGCAAGGCTTTGAACGCCAAGGGCTATGTGCTCGAGGTTTCCGGTTTTGCCGACTCGCGCGGCAGCGTGAACCTGAATCGTGCGCTGAGCCAGCGTCGTGCTGATGCAGTGATTCGTTACCTCGTTGAGAACCACCAAATTCCGCTGCGCAGAATCGTGACGCCGTATGGCTACGGTGAAACGAATCCGGTTGCAGAGAATGAGACCAAAGAAGGTCGTGCACAGAATCGACGTGTTGAGATCAAGTTGCTCGTCAACAAGGGACTCACGTCGCCGGCGCCGACCATGAATCCGGGCACCTCGGGTTCAGGCAACTAATGTGGGCAGCGCGGAGTTTCACTTTTTGTGCAACTCCGCGCCTGTTGCGCGGCACCAAAAGAGAGTCTATGGATCATGCCGTCAAAAACGCGGTAGGATAGGAAGCATGCAGGCCAGCAAATGGCGGCATGAAAGACTCGAAAGGTGTCGAAGATGATTCTGGGGGTTGAGAAAAAACTTTTGTGGCCGGCGTTCCTGATGGGAGTGCTGGCCCTTTTTCTGTCTACACCATCCGCACAGGCGCAAAAAACTGTCAAAGACTTACCGCCACCACCGCCGCTTTGGAAAGCGAAGCCAACGCCAACTCCGAAGCCGGCCGAGCCTGAAGTAGTCGATGTTATTAAGACCACTTCAAACCTCGTTATGGTGCCGGTGTCTGTTACTGACCAAACCGGCAATGCTGTGCAGGGACTCCAGGTTAAAGACTTTCGTCTGGACGAAGAAGGGAAGCAGCAGGAGATCTCGGGCATCGCCGATCCGGAGCAAGTGCCACTCGCGATCGCGCTGCTGTTTGACGTCTCGAGCAGCATCGGCAAAGCCGGCTTCTTTAATTCTCAAAAGAATGCGGCGGCTACGTTTTTGAAGCTGGTGATGAAGCCAACTGACAAGGCGGCAATATTTACTATCACCGGTACGCCGACGATGATCCAGCCACTTTCTTCGGCGGGTGAATCAACGGCAAAGGTTTCGTCAATTCCACCGCCGGTAACGAACGTGCCGACCGCGTTCTACGACACTGTTTCAGCCGCAGCCAAATATCTGACGGACAACGCGCCGAGTAATTATCGCCGCGTTATCATCGTGCTGTCAGATGGTGATGATAACTTCAGTACGGTAACCCGAGATATGTCACGTGCGGAAGCCAATGCACTGGTGAGCGGAACAGAGGTTTCTCAGGGCACGCGGACCGGTTTACAACAGGCGCACCGGCGAGCGTCCGCTGGAGTGCAAAAGATTGTGCAGCAGGCTGATGCGATCTTCTATTCAGTGAATCCGGGTGGTCCTTCAATAAAGCTGAACCAGATTGCCATGCGCGGTGAAGAAAACATGGAATCGATCGCGGAGGCCACTGGCGGCTCGGCGTTCGTGCCTGACTCTGACCAGGATCTCGAAAGAGTCTTCCGGCAGGTTGCCGCGGAGCTGCGAGGGCAGTATTTGCTTCAGTACTACGCCGATTCCGAGAAAGCGCCGGCGGGACAATACCGGCGCATACAAGTAGCGGTTCCGGGGCGTGTCGACGTGCGCGTCCGCTCCCGCCAGGGCTACTACCCCAAGAAACAAGACTAGCCACAAAAGGCACAAAGCAGAGGAACACAAAAGGCACAAGGAACTACACAGCAGGCACAAAAAGCAGTTCTCAGCTTTTCATCAGTTATTCAGCTTTTTTCTTTTTGTGGGTAGTGTCCTAATTTGGAAAAGATTAGGACACTACTCTTTTTGTGCTTTTTGTGGCTTTGTTTGTGCCTTTTGTGATCTACTGGCGCATGATCACGAGCACGTCGGCCAATCTATTGATCACGCTGAGCAGCGTGCGGCCGGCGGCGTCGAATTGGTTCGCGTTGGCCTGCTCTTCGGCAGTGGCCGCGCCCGCCGCAACGCCCGCGAGCTTGATGTAATAGGGCTGAAGCTCCGGCGTGTTGCGGAAGTCGATCTCCAGCTTGTCGAGGCCCTCCTTAAAATTTCGGAAGCTCGACTTAACCGTCGCTTTTCTCTCCTGGTTCTGTTGCAGCCCTGCCTGCGAAACCTCGTTTCTCTTCGACGCATCATCAACTGAGGCGATGGTGCTGCTGATACCGCCGAGCAGGTAGGTGAACCGGGCTATGTTCTTAACCTGTTCGGCGACGCGCGTCGCGCCCTCCGTACGCACTTGCGCAGCACGTTGCGTTTGCTGCGCCTGCGTCGGTGGCTTTGGCTTGGACGAGCGGCTGCGCGTCTGGCTAAAGGCGGAAGAGGGAATTAGAAAGACTGCTGCCAGTAAAGTGATTGTGATGGGTTTCAAAAGTGTTTGTCTCCTCTTCTGCAGTTAGTTTGTTCGCGCATTTGGTGGGGATTGTACCAAAGACCGACGCCGCTGTTAGAATGACGCGGAAAGACCACGATCTGGTTGTATGACTAAGGAAAGAAAGCTTCTGGTCCAACGGCTCGGCCTCGTTGGCTACGAATCCGCCCTCGCCATCCAGAAACAGACGGAACTTGCGGTCAAAACCGGTACCCAGCCGGACACGCTGCTCCTGCTCGAACACCCACACACGCTCACGATCGGGCGACGCGGCGACAGCTCGTCGGTCCTGCTCAACGAAGCGCAACTAAGAGCACGCAACGTGACGGTTTTTGAGACCAACCGCGGCGGAAAAGTAACTTATCACGGCCTGGGCCAGATCGTCGGTTACCCGATCGTCAATCTCAGCCCGGATCGCGAAGACGTTCATCGCTACGTTCGCGATCTTGAAGAAGTGCTGATCCGGACCATGTCTGACTTCGGCATCGACGCATTTCGTATCGAGGGACTGACGGGCGTCCACACGCCGCGCGGGAAGATTGCGGCCATCGGCGTACACATCTCGCGCTGGGTCACGACGCACGGCTTTGCGCTCAACGTAAACACCGATCTCAGTTTCTTCGATCTGATAATCGCCTGCGAAGGCGAACCCGTAACCTCGATGGAAGTCTTACTCGGCGACGAAATCGATTTAAGCGCCGTCGAAGATCGCATTGCCACGAACTTCTCAAACGTCTTTTCAATATGCTGACTCTCGATCAAATCAACGAAGCACGACACCGGATCGCCTCCCGCATTCACCGCACGCCCGTACTGACTTCGCGGCAGTTCAACGAAGCTGCCGGCATGGAAGTCTTTTTCAAGTGCGAAAACTTCCAGCGCGCGGGCGCATTCAAGATTCGCGGCGCCACCAACAAGATCCAATCGCTCACGCCCGACGAAAAACAACAGGGCATCGTCGCGTTCTCATCGGGCAATCACGCCCAAGCCGTCGCGCTTGCCGGTCGTGAAGCAGGCGTGCGCGTGCTCGTCGCGATGCCGGAAGATGCGCCGGCTGCGAAAGTCGCTGCGACGCGAGGTTACGGCGCGGAAGTGGTTTTCTATGATCGTCACAAACAGGACCGCGAAGCCTTCGCACTCGATCTCGCCGAACGCGAGCGGCTGATCCTCGTCCCACCATACGACGATTATTTAATACTTGCGGGCCAGGCGACCTGTGGTCTGGAGTTGTTGGAAGAAGTGCCGGAGCTTGATTGTGTGCTCGCGCCGTGTAGCGGTGGTGGATTGTTTGCGGGTGTGGCCAGCGCTGCTAAATCAATCAATCCGAAGATTCGCTGTTTCCCGGTCGAGCCGGATACTGCCGACGACACGCGCCAATCGTTTCTGAAAGGCGAACGCGTCACGATTCCGCCACCGGCGACGATCGCAGACGGCCTGCGCGTTCAGATTCCCGGCAAGCTCACGTTTCCGATCGTGCAGAAACTCGCTGAAGACGTGCTGACAGTGACGGATGAAGAGCTCCTCTCGACGCTTCGATTCATGCTCTTCCGCATGAAGATCCTCGTCGAAACTTCCGGCGCAACCGCCGCCGCCGCAGTACTTTTCAAGAAACTTCCGTCCGACATAAAGCGCGTCGGCGTCATCCTGTCCGGCGGCAACATCGATCCGGATCTTCTTCAATCGATAATCAATCCGTAGACGACTTCGCCGGCAAGAAACGACGCTAGATTCGCAACGACAATCACGGCGAAGTCGCGCCACGTCACTTCCTTCCCAAAAGCTAGCCAAAACAACAAACATTCAGCCACCGGCGCAAACACTTCGGCGATCAAAAGATAGAACGCCCGCGAGTGGTCCACGAGCAACAACGGCAACACGAGCGTGACGATCGGATAAGTACACGCCGTCAGCCACAAACCCGCGAGTATGCGTCGCCGTTTTGAATGATGCGGTGAGAGTCCAAGAAAGAGTATCGGCGTTTCGATCGCGATCGTAAACAGGTAGCCAACGGGCAGGAACCGCCAGAGCTCAAACGGAGACACTAGAGCATCCTCAGCAGAAACGGCGCTTCTGCGAGCACGTGCGCGATCGCCACCGTGAAATAGATGTCGCGCGTCGTGGCGTAGTCGATCGAAAACCCAAACCAGAGACCAACGACGACCACAACGGCAAAAACCAGCGCGGCAGCGACAATCCGCGGAAATCCTTTCGGATGCCGCGCGACCGGCACGGTACGCACCTCCCAAAATCGCGCGCTTCCGGTCCGTCCAATCAGCGGCAATGCGACGATCCAAACACCGTAGTGCAACATCTCGAGAAACAGGTGCACTGAAACCAGCATGTGACTCGAAACCTGCGGCAGCACCTCCGCGCCCGAGTGTTGCGTGATGCGCCAGAAGAGGCCGTTGTCGTCGGCGAGCGGCGTGGTCCGCGACAACTGCCAGATCATCGCGGCCAGCATGATCGGCAACAACGAGAGACAACGCCGGTAAGCGCGTGACCATTCAGGCCGTGTGCGACGAATGTGTCGATCCAGGAACCAGAGCGCGATCAACGGGTGGACGTAAACGATCGCGAGACTAAATAGCTCTGGACCCAGCCAGTTGAGCGAACACAACGCGAGCGCAACCGGAATCGTCCACTTCCAATTCGCGCGTGGCTTTTGTTTGCTTCGTAGCCAGACCAGCAACGCGAGCCAAAACAGCAGCGCCGTGTTCCACGAAGCGATCACTACGTCAAACGCTTCCTCACTCCACAGCGTCGCGTTGTAGATGAAAGGAAGCGAGACGTAAGTAAGCGTCAGCACACCCAAACCGGCAAACGCGGTCAAAAAGAAGTTGCGCGATCGACCGAAGCGCACCGGCAGCCGCATGAGGAAGTAGCGCAGCTCAAACCAGTTGTGTGGTCCGGCGAAG
>Ga0065715_10000546_pt1 | contig 10271 bp, 8 predicted proteins | sample MisBulReplicate1_FD_59102 | JGI IMG/M metagenome (GOLD analysis project Ga0065715, IMG submission 59102) | Miscanthus rhizosphere microbial communities from Kellogg Biological Station, MSU, sample Bulk Soil Replicate 1 : eDNA_1 v2 (version 2) | ecosystem: Host-associated > Plants > Roots >...
ACTAATTTTAATAGTTACTTCTTTTTCATTTCGTTAAGGACTTCATGGACATAATTTTTAACTTCAGCTTCATCCATATCGAAACTAATACCTGTTTCTTTTAGTAATTTATCTCGAAAATTTTTTGAAATACTTCTAACTTCTCCTTCTATTTTGTTCTCCAATTCAGCAGAACCAATGCTATCTAAGAACCCTAATTCGGTTACTGTTTTCCTAATTTCCGCACGAAGTTTCGAATTTTCAGTCATTATGATCGCCGAACCATAAATGCCCACAAATACTAGGTACGAGGACATTCCAGCAATAGATATTGTCAAGATACCAAATGGAGGATAAGGCACTGTTATTATTCCCAAGATCTGAATTGAAACTAGGAGCAGCAAAAAGCCGTATGCCGATATGACCAAATAATCTCTAANACTTCTTCCGTTCTGGACTTTTCTAGAAATTAGCCAAAAANCCATACCAAATAGAACACCTCCAGCTAGTTTTGTAAAAATAAACAACAAGNTAAACAANGATCCGTAAAACACTGGATCTGTAGTAATGAGCTGATNCGAAATCTTGAAGGCCTGGATAATATATTGACTCATAAATACTACAAGTGGAATTGATATTAAGGTCCAATATCCAATATTGCCGTGCTTCCTACGATATGATCTCAATAGTGAAGCAGATGCCAACCAAGTTAGAAAGAAAGATAGTGGAACAAATAGATAATTTGCCTCAGCAAGTTTTTCTTCAACCGAGCCAGAAGGAATATAGATACTACTGCCTGCAATTTTGAATCTTACATTCAGTGGAAGATGTGATAATGTCAAGTCTGAGAATAATAATGTAATAATCGCAGAGGCGGCTATTGATGCTGCTGCTATGGAATAAAGCAGTAGCTCTATATTCCTTCTCGAACTAAACCAGCTTACAAAACGGATTGAAAGCAATAACAGTAAGCTGACAGTTGTTGCATAGGAGATGGTTACCCCTAGGATTAAAATCATGGTTGAATAAGATGAATGCATTACTATAGAAATGACTGATACTATTAGATTGATCGATAAGAGTGATTGAACCACGATAATGACAATATTTAATTGCTCAAATCTTGTAGCTGTCCTGGTTTTCATTTTTTCTTTATTCTTACGTAGCCCATTTAACAATAGAAATTGAGCTAAAATTGAAATCAATACAGTCAGTATGAAAGTTAGGTTGCCCCAAGCAGATGTGGTTGCCTTACTGTACAAATCATAAGTTCTTAGCAAAACGGAATCTAGAATGATTGTAGCTACCAATACAACCACAATTAAAAATCCTGATCTTATCCGCAGTTCTTTAATTAAGATACCACTTCGATTTCTATATACAGTGCTTCAATCTTATCGTTTGACATCCGTGTATTTTGCAAATGGCAGTTGTGTTAATCAATTTCGAGTCAATTTCCTTGTTCCTACTGAGTGGCGGCTATTTGATATTGATTTTCCAAGTAACGTCAGACACAAAACTATACACTCCAGTTGGTTCGATAATTGCCCCACTAGTTATGATTGTGTGATTTCCTTTAGGTAAAGGTTCTAGAATTATCCAATAGCCATCAGATACCGATTCGGTAACTTGCGGATCAAGTCCTAAATTATTATTTGCTGGAAGCGTTAAATTGAATATTGGAGAAGCAACCCTATACTTGCTAATATTTGAAAGAGATACACCATCTACAATTAGCTTGAGAGAATTTACTTGATCTTGATCGGACTTGGCGCAGGACCTGAGCTCGCCCTCAGTTTTAAGAGTAGGATTCTCCGCAAAGGAACATTCAACATCTATAGGTGTCAAGAGGAGAGCTTTGCCGTACGAAACCGTACAGCTTCTAGTTTGCTTAGAACCTGACGATCCTGACAGGTACCATACAGGACCCCCTTGAGATTTGGTACATGCGGCGCCTGTGGGATCGTCTCCAGGATGCGGCGGAGGAGACATGGGTATACCATAAAACCATTGCCAAAATTTTATACTCCAATCAGAGTATGACATACCATAAGGTTTGGAATCTAGGGGAAATATCTTAAAGGCTGTACTTGCATTTGAGATGTTTAAGAAGAGTGGAATAAGCAATAAAGACAGTGCGAGACACCATAAAGACCTCTTATACAATGCCTGATTCGTCACAAAAGTTTTTGTGGGTGCAACCTAATAAGATTATACTTTAGTAGTAAGCCTTTCTTGACTTTTTACCTGCTGTCTTTTTGAGCTTAGATCGAACTCACGCAATTACTTTTCTCTTAACCAAGCCATCCGAAGGCGATAAAAAACAACGAAGATATGCACTTTGACCATTAATAAGACCAAATCCGCATCGAATAAAGGTAGGAATGGAGATGGGCAAGAATGAATCGTAGGCGAACCAGACTGAGCAAAAGAAAGGAAATTCAAGGATTAAGATGAAGCTCAGTTTTCTTAGATTCATAATTAAGAAAAGGTTTTTTCTGGTCGCTATAATAATCGCCATTGCATTTATTGATGGCTTTATTTTGCAAAGTCCAAATCTTGGTCCACAATTCAGAGGAAATATGCGTGGGATTATTCTCTTCTCGGGGATAGCCATTGCCAGTATCCTTTTACAGCTCGTATCATTACTGAATACGCGGTCCACCGTCTTATTCATGCCTTCAAAGAGGGATCCATTATCTCATAAAATGTGGTTACTGATGAAGATAGTCTTTTGCTCCATAACTTTACTTTTTATCATTCTTTTAGCTCAAATTGGAGCTACATCTAGTTATTCACTTTCAATTGTGCTGATGCTAATTGGAGTAAGTAATCTTTCTTCTATTTTCATACTTTCATCTTTGTCCCTGAAAATGATAAGATGGTCTCGGTTTAGCCGTGACTTAACTGTTTGGTCTTTTTCTACCGCGATCATGCTTTTGTGTGTAAACTTGATTTCTATGACATTATTATTAATCGACAATGCTAATGGTACAGAATCAATTGTGAAGCCTTCTAGATGTGGGTTAATGTGTTATAGCGTAGGCTCACCTTATGTTCCTTTTTATCAGATTACTTATCTAATTTCCTTCTTTGCCATTACTGCTTCTTCGGTCATTCTTTTGAAAGGTTTTCAGACAGGTTTGCAAAAGGTCAAGTTTTGGACCGTTCTAGGTATCGCCCTAATCCTGATATTGATAAGATTGGATAGTAATCTAATAAGGGATTTCGTTGACTCCTTTAACTTACAATTCGCAGAACAACACTACTTGAACTCGATTATCGTAGGCCTGATAGGTCCTTTGGCAGGTATCATGGCCGGTCTTGCATTCTATTTCATGGCCAGAAGCGTAACCCAAAAAAAAGCTGTCAATCATCTAATGTTTATATCTTATGGGGTTATGCTTTTTCTCTCGCTAAACCAGGCAATAGGCATATCCCACTTTCAATATCCACCTTTCGGAATAGTTTCTATCTCATTGATTCCGTTGGCTTCTTATTTCTTACTTCGAGGTGTATATTATTCAGCGTTATATGTTGCGCAGGATCAAAAATTGAGGACAATTATATCCAGTCATGAAAATCCTGCGTTTAAAGAATTGAAATTTTTGTCAAATGTGGGCAAATCTGAGAATTATCGACGATTAGTGACAGGCATAAGCGGAATCATGAAGAACATGGCTGAAAAAATGGAGAATGAGAGTGGCGTGCCATCGAATTGGCAAGAAACCCTAGAAAATTATGTTCAGTCTGCAATAGAAATTAAATTGGCCATGAAAGACATAGACAAAGGAATTCATTACTACGACATAGCAGATCGACCGCTTGGTCGAACTTGGATTGAGTGGGTTGAACAATGGTGGAATTGTTTCCAAGATTTACCCGCCGAAGGTTCCTTTCAAAATAAAAACAATAATGTCATTTGTCCTAATAAAGGGGGTAATACTTGTTTCCTAACCAGCCAATTTGGTTTCCAAATTAGGCATAAATGTGTAATTCCAAAGGAACATGGGATATTTTTTCCAATATCAAAGAACTTGATTAGCTTTTATCATTATCCCTTTCTTCAGAAAGAATCAGATCTTCACAAATTTGCGAGCAAAGAAATGGACAAACCTAGAAAACTTAGCGTTGTGGTGGACGGCACAAAAATATTAGACGTAAAAAGATTTCGAGTGCATACTAGATTATTTGATATTAAGGTTCTTTCTGAACCAGCTGGCATAAAGTATGTTCAGACCAAAGCTGTTTCTGATGGATACTGGATATTTCTTATGCCTCTAATTGAGGGTTCTCACTTAATTCATATTGTTGTCGAAGAAATAGATAACGAGAAAGATACTCCTAAAAATCATCTAGAACTGATTTATGAGCTAGAGGTTATTTAGTCAACACCTACAACTATGAATATACTACCGGTAAAATAAGTTAGCCTATAGTTAGGATATATTCCCCTTTTTGATGATATCCTTCTTCAGGATTACTAGGAGGCAAAACGTCAGATTCAAAGGATATCGTATGATTTCCAATAGGAAGTGGTTTCAAGAATAAAAAGTAACCATCTACAGCTCCTTGGAATACTCCCGGCTTTGATTCAAAAAAGTTATCCTTTATCCAAGTGATATTGAACAACCCCGATGTCGATCTATCCTTGATCGCGTCGTAATTGAACTTTATTCCATCTATGAATACTTGTATCCTTGCCCCTTCATCGCCACGCTTTGCACAATCTAGGGGGACATTCGTATCTCCGGTATCACATTCACCCGTAACTATGGGCCACAAAATGGCCATCGATTTTGGGATATGGCAAATTCTTTGCCACGAAGATTCTTCTGGCGGTGGAACGGTAAGAAACCAGACTTTTTCACCCAGATTTTGATTAATTTGACATTTATCCTGTGTATAATGGTCATTGGGATTATTTGCTTTGGTAAAATTTGCGATCCACGACCACCATTTCTGCATCCATTGTGGATATGATATACCGTAGGGAGATTCATTAGTAGAGAATAAGAATTTTGATTTATCGGTTTGAGCAAAAGCCAATGAAGACACTGGTGTGATATTAATCATAGCTATTAAAATGAAAACCAGGAACATTTTTGAAATCAAATACACAGCTTATCAATTGACACGACTAAAAATATTATGTTTTCAGAAAAAACCGCGGTTCAAAACGCTGACTAACCGTAATCATCTAAATTCATTAACCCAAAATTATTTTATTGTGTATACGATTATTATCATAAAATGCTATTCCCAAGTAATTTATATGTATATAAACCATACACTATTATTGAAACAGGGAAGCCTTAATTGAAAAACGACAAATCTAATATTGCAATTTTTGACACTTTTAAAACACGTAAAGATAAGTTTACTGGAGAGGCAAAAAGGCAGCGCGGAATTATCGTACATCTAGCAACGGAAAAAAGCGCCGAATTAAGAACCAGAACTTCGATCGCTCATGCAATAGCAAAAAATAATGGCATATTATGGCAAAACATCTATTCTGGCATTTTTAGAGACCTAGATGAAGTCTTAATTCCTTCAGGAGTTGTTAAGGAGGGTGGACGTCTACCATTAAGACGTGGACCTAAAGCCCTACAATTAGAGGGTGTTCCTTTCTATGAATTAACTGAGACCGGGATACTTGTAGCTTCATCAATTGAAGAATTAGGAGATTTTAGAATGAAAATGCTCAATTCTTATATAAACTCCTTAAGCGTAACTACCGAAGAAGAGACAATCATGAAAAATGGCTTTCTGTTACTACTCAAAATTACCCCCTATTTTGCCACCAAAATTATCAATGAATATATTTATGCCTATAGTACTGGTATTATAGATAGTGCAACACCAATCAATATAAATAAAATTCGATCAGTAATACAAGAACAGATCGCCATAGAAAAAGAGCTTATTGAAGCTTATGAATCAATCGATACGCAACAACGAGAATTAATAAGGAATTTCTTTAACGTGATTGGTTGATATATATATACCATCGTCATTGAATTTGATCTGCTTTTACTATTTTGAAGATTTATGTTTTACCCGACGACAAATCACACAAATCACACAAAACCGAACAGTATATCATAGGGGAATAGGGGATGATTTCAAACTTTGGTCAACATGAAAATCATTTTTCTTGGAACATCCGCTGCTGTTCCTACTGCAACACGAGGACTAGCATCCATCGCTATTCGGAGAGGCGGAGAAGTATTAATTTTCGACGCCGGAGAGGGTATGCAAAGAAATTTTCTCTTAGCAAAATTAGGAATAAACCAAAAAATGAAACTCTTCATAACTCATATGCATGCAGATCATTGTGTAGGAATATTAGGACTACTTCAAACAATGACTCTATTGGGGCGCAACAAAAAACTTGATATTTACGGAGAACCTCGTTTACACGAATTTATTAGTCAAAATGTCCGTGTCATCAAATTTGGTTTATCTTTTAACCTTGACATTCATATCATCGACAAAGAAGGAGTTATTGTAAAAGAAAGTGACTATCAGGTCTCTTGTTGCAGATCTAAACATTCTGTTCCTTCGTATTCATTCAGCCTTCAGGAATTCGACCGTCCTGGTATATTTAATGTAGCTAAAGCCACTAAACTAGGGGTCCCTAAAGGTAATTTATTCCATAAATTACAGCACGGAGAGGATATAATACATAATGGTATGATTATTAAATCGGTGGAAGTTGTTGGACCAAAAAGGCGAGGAAGAAAAATTGGCATATCTGGTGATACAAGACCTTCTGTAGAGTTAGAAAGATTCTTTGCCAACTCTGATGTATTAATATTTGAAGCAACTTATACACAGGACAAATACCAAAATGCAGTAAATACATTCCACTCAACAGCCATAGAAGCTGCTTCATTAGCAAAAGCATCAAAGAGTGATAAATTATTTCTAACTCATTTTAGTTCAAGATACAAAGATCCGTCCATCTTACTAGACGAAGCTAGAACAGTTTATGAAAATGTAGAATTAGCAGAAGATCTTAAAACAGTTATTATCCCTTATACTCGATAACATATCTTGCACAGCAATATAACTAATAATATTATGATTTTATACAATGTCGACCACTTTATATTTATAAAATTAACACTTTTAAGTCATAAATTAGAATGACAAGTGCTTCAGCTTTGCGAAATGATTTTCTTGTTATAAGTACTATAGACAATTTAGAGCTTGCAAAGAGGGTTGCAACTCAACTAGGCATTAAACTCATGCAAGCTCATTTACAAATATTTTCAGATGGTGAGAGTAAGATTCGAATGAACAAAGCATCGGATAAAAGATGTATTATAATACATTCTACACATCCACCTGTAGATCAACATTTGATGCAACTTTTCATGGTGATACGCAAATGTACAGAAGATAACGCAAAGGATATTTGTATTATGAGTCCATATATGTCCTATTCAAGACAAGATAAAGAATTCATAAATGGCGAAGTCATTAGTATAAATGTAATCGGTAACATTCTAGAGTGTATTGGATGCAATGAATTAGTAACGGTCGATATTCATAATCCAAATGTTTTATCAAGGTTTACTTTTAAGACCTGTAACATTAGTGCAATTCCCTTATTGGCAGAATATACGAAAAACCATTTACACTTGAATAACCCCTTAATAATTTCTCCAGATGATGGTGGAATAAAGAGAGCAGAACAACTTGCAAATATTCTAAATATTGAAATGTCTTGGTTGACTAAAAAACGAGATAGACACACAGGAAAAGTTAAGACAAAATTCGAAAGAACCACCTCTATTTCTCATAGGGACATAATTATGATCGATGATATGATAAGCACTGGCAATAGCATCATAAATGCTGCAAAAATATTAAAAGAACTTGGAGCAGAAAGACTTTATGTTTTATGCACTCATGCGTTATTACTAGAAAATGCGGCGGAAAGATTACTAGCGGTTGGAATCACAGATATAATAGCCACTAATTCTATTCCAAATATTTTTGCGAAGGTTGACATAAGTACTATATTAGGTGATCATATCCGCAGGTCTTTTACGTAACCTTTTATGGATATTTGTAAAATAGTAATTCAAATTTTAACTATAATAGTTATCTCATTATTAGCCGCTTTCGCTAATTCATCTTTTGTGGCTTTAATTAGCTGCTCCGGAGAAGTAAGACTCGAAAAATCTATAATTCTTGTTCCATCCAATATATGAACCTGAGGCGCAAGATCGCGAGATTTTGTACCATCCGAATATTTTTTCATATAACTAAAAAAATTCTTGCCCACTTCCTCAGGATCGCCATTATAAATCAATCCATTCTCAATAGATAATCTCACTTTCCCATGTCTGTCCAGAACAAGAACAGCTTGCCTGTGGGATTTTAAAAATAATTTCTTTTTGTGGATCTCACACGCAAAAATATAATAGTTTTTCATATCAAATACACGATGTATATCAGTATTGATGCCAAAAAGTTCGCATGCAAGAACTTTTGCTTCAGCGTCGTCAATTTCTTTCCCATTAACCGTCCCGATATCTAAACTCACGTTACCATAAGCTACAACACGAAGAAGCGACCTTTCGCTAACATACTCAGATTGAATTGTAATTGATTCAGCAACAGCACCTCTAGAAATAGCCTTATTTTCTACCTCCTTTATGATAGTGGATAACTCTTCTGATGTAGGATCATTTATTGTCTTTTCATACTCTTCACGTACCATTGCAGCTGCTACTCCTATAGAGGAAATAACTTCAGCATGTTCAGGAATCCTGTACATTTTGTTCACCTTTTTCGCAATATGAGGAACTAAAACAGAAGCACCACCACCACCACCTATTAATGTTATATTACTACTTTTCATCTTATACTCATTAATTAGATTGTTTATAACACCCAATACTTTATCCGCGGACAAGTCCAGAATAATTCTTGCAACTTCCTCCATATCCATACCCATTCTTTGAGATAATATTGATAATGCAAGCTTTGCAGACTCTTGATTACCTTTGGCGTAATCATATTCTGGGATTATGCCTAGCGCATTTGCAGCACATGTGGTTGTAATAGCAAATCTCTTCCCCCCTGCACTTTCTATGGCAATGTAATCCATAGGATCGCCTACTTTGGGCATAAATGTAATAATTTGACCACCTTCAATATCTTGCGGATCTGCAAAACACGAATAAGTTAATCCACTAATGTGCGCAGATCTAGGACCTACGTCCACTATTTTCTTACCAGACCACCTTATCAATGAGCCACCTGCTACACCGACAACTCTGACATCAAGTGATTTAATACATGTTGGATGAGTCATAATAGTTACATACTTTACTTCTGGTCTCCCATTCTTTATGATACAAACATTCGTTGACGTTCCTCCAACTTCGATGAAAATTCCGTTAAGAATTCTGAGAAAGAGTAATGCTCCAGCTACACTTGCGGCTGGCCCTGATAAAAGTGTCAAAATTGGTTTGGATCTAAAAGTCTTCATATCAGTTATGCCACCGTCACCCTTCATGATAACCAAAGGGGCTAAAATGCCCTGTTGCCTTAATGCCAATTCAACGAATTTTGCAGTGGATATAGATTTTAACAAAATTCCAGCGTTTATAGCGGCAGTTAATGTTCTTATCTCCAAACCATAAATACCTGTTAATTCATGTCCTCCTGTGGCAGGAATGCTTGATTTTTTCATAACAAACAATTCATTACTAGGATCGTCAACACCATATGCCTCACTCACAACTAATACTTTAGCGCCTTCTTTTTTCAGTTCATCTATTGCTGCAGTTACCTCATTCTCTTCTAAAAATTTTGACGTATCCAAAAACTTATAACAAGTTTTAAGAAATTTATTTGGTGCCAATTCCACATCCTTTACAGCCGTGCGTTTAACTATATTGTTCTTTTCTAGCCCTACTCCCATACCAATTATTCCCACCTTTGAAGTATCACCTTCTAATAATGCATTGACTGCCTGAGTTGTACTATGAGAAATAAGCTCAATTTCAGAATTTTTTATACTTTGATCTCTTATTAGAGAAGTTAAAGCTAATAAAATTCCTTCTGATACTCCACCAAGAGACGAGTGAGAAGTGGGAACAGTAATCTTCCCTACTACGCCACCATCATCCATATTTATCGCAATAGCCTTAGTAAAAGTACCTCCTACATCAATTCCAATTCTTATTCTTTTAGCCATTAATGAAAACCATGCAAATATTTTCTAGGCGGTATCAAATTATTTAAATGCTATTAACGTCACAAGGTCT
>Ga0065715_10000939_pt1 | contig 10267 bp, 8 predicted proteins | sample MisBulReplicate1_FD_59102 | JGI IMG/M metagenome (GOLD analysis project Ga0065715, IMG submission 59102) | Miscanthus rhizosphere microbial communities from Kellogg Biological Station, MSU, sample Bulk Soil Replicate 1 : eDNA_1 v2 (version 2) | ecosystem: Host-associated > Plants > Roots >...
AAGGAGCTTTCTATTCAATGGAAACGATTTGATGTACAATCGCAGTTATTGAAAACATCATATGTACATCCTCGTCTTTTTCATTCAAACATAGACATTAAGTTGAATTTTAATTTACTAAAACAAGACACTTCCTTTTTAACATTAGACAGAAGTGCTGCGATTTATTTAGGATTAAATTCCACATCAAAAATAAAATTTTTTACAGGATTAAAATCAAACACTGCATTGGGTAGTACCCAATTGAATAGTAGCCAAGGAGAGAATTATGATTTCAAGTTTTTCAACTACGGAATTGGCTATACATTAGCAACGCTGGATGATGTGTTTTATCCGATGAAAGGCTGGAATGTTACTGTTGATGCTTCAACAGGAAATAAAAAGATTTTAAATTATGAATCATTAAGCACTGAAATTAAGATTCCGACAAGTGCCATGCAATGGGCTGCTGAAGCAAACGTCCAGGCCTTTGTTCGAATAGGAAAGAAAGCTACGTTATTAAATCAATTTCAGGGAGGCACCGTACAAAGTCAAAATTTAGTAATAAGTGATTTGTATAGAGTGGGGGGATTGAAAACATTAAGAGGTTTTAATGAAAATAATTATTATGCATCCGATTATGCTATATACACACTTGAATACAGATATTTCACAGACGAATCTTCATACGTTATGCTTTTTGCCAATCAGGCTTATGTGCATAATAAGATCAATAGTGATTTTACAGATTGGCCTATAGGGTTTGGGACAGGTATTAGTTTTAGTACAAAAGCTGGTGTCTTTCAATTCATATATGCTCTAGGAAGTGCAAAGGATCAGCCGCTTACTCTAAATCTTTCAAAAATTCACTTTGGTTTAGTCTCTAGGTTCTAGTTTTTCGTATATCTTGCAAAAAGTTTTCAAACGAAATGATTTTATTTTACTCCATATTAACGTTTTTCTGGGCATTTTTTGTTGCACTCTTTGCTATTCCATCCATTATTCAGGTCGCACATAAAAAGCAACTCCTGGATATACCAAGTAATAGAAGATTACACATAACGGATACTCCCAGGCTTGGTGGCTTGGCAATATATGCAGGGTTCATATCATCGTTAATGCTTTTTGGCGAAATTAATCAGAGTGTACAAAAACTTATTGCATCCACCATTATTATTTTTTTTATTGGATTAAAAGATGACATGGTATCTGTATCTGCATTTAAAAAGTTTTTTGTTCAAATATTAGCAGCTAGTATAATCGTTTTCCTTGGTGATATTCGAATTTCAAATTTCCATGGATTGTTTGGCATAGAACAATTGCCTGAAGGGGTCAGCTACTTTTTTACACTCATTGTTGTATTGGGAGTAACAAATGCTTTTAATTTGATAGACGGATTGGATGGATTGGCAGGAACGTTAACTGTTTTAGTTTGTATAATTTACGGAACAATGTTTCTTTTTTTAGGAGGAGTAGAATACAATCCTGAATTGTTGATGTGCTTTTGTTTGGCAGGATCTGTACTGGCCTTTTTGAGGTACAATATTTACAAAGCAGAAATATTTATGGGTGACACAGGTTCGTTAATATGCGGGTTTATTATAGCTTTCTTTGCGATTAAAATTATTTCAATAAGTCAAGCTGAAGGAATAAATAACACTTCGATGCCTATATTGGCAATGGCTCCTATTGTCTTACCTGTAGCTGACACATTAAGAGTCTTTGCAATTAGGTTATTTAGTGGCAATAGCCCATTTTCTCCAGATAACAACCATTTGCACCATAGATTAAGTATTCTGTGTGTTAAGCCATTGATGGTTGTGTTGTTATATGGCGGTTATACGATACTCAATGTGTTTGTCTTTATTAATTTAGCTAATAATAATCCTACAATATTAGTTTTAGCAATGTATACAATTGTCTTTTTAGTTATGTTTGTAATTGAGTTGTTGTACAACAGGAAAATTAAATTGACTAACTGCTAATGAGATTTATTTTAATAACGATTATGTTTATTTTCTGCATGAAAAGTAATGCAGAAGTTGGCAAATATATTGTCGTTAAAGATTTAAGCAATGATTGGCAAGTATATGATAAATATTATCAATCCTATATTCCGTTATTAGATAAGAAAATTTCGATTCAAAGCGGAGGTGTCTTTTTGCAAAAAAATATTGATTCCGAGTATTACTTATCTTTTTATTCAACGAGAGGTTTGACGCTGTTTATTGAAAACAAGCTTATCTACAAACACTCTACTGACAAGCCATCTTTCCGGGCACGAATACCCATTCAGAGCATAAGCAAATTTCAATCTCAAGATCAATATTTACTGTTATTCTATAATGTAACTTCAAGCTTATATATTGATTCATTAAGCTTGCAAATGCAGCTGCCTGCCCAATATCAGGAGGTAAAAGGTAGTTGGACTCAGATTTCATTATTACGAGCTAATACACATCATAGAAATGTTTTTATTTTTTCAATTCTATTATTTTGCACAGTTCTCGTTTTTTACAAATTTGTTTTCATGAAGGGAAGAACACTTATTAATATTGGACTTGATAGAAATACAGAGTTGTTGTTGTTAGATAGGAGTGGGATGATGTCAATAACATTAATTGTTATTAATTCACTTCTGTATATGATTATCTATTATGTATTACTTAGAGGTGAAGTCATTTATTTTAATTTTCCGTTTAAGTTTCCATTTAGCTCTAATGTCGGTTCATATATATATTATCTNTTTTTTACATTCGCATTAATGCAGATTTTGAAAATTATATATATTAAAATCATTAATGAATTAACGTTTCCATCGGGCGTTTCTCCTCTGCAAAATTACCTGCTTTTGAATTATTTGTTTCAAGCAGGGCTATTTATTCTTCCGGCGCTTCTTTTATCAATTGCCTTATTTCCATTAAGTTATATTCAGGAGGCGGCAAGATATGCAACATTATTCTTTTTTATTATTCTTGTTATAATTTCAGTATTAACAAGTTATATGATTTACTCTAGGTCTGAACTTAGAAATATTTATTTATTTTCGTACATTTGCACCGCTGAAATAGTCCCCCTAATAATTGCGTATAGATTTTTATTAGGCTAAACAAATCAGAAAGGTAAATTCCATTAAGAATACCATGAGTGAAATTAAGGCAAAAGACAAACAGGTAAAAGATAGTAGATTGAAGAAGGTTAGTACCATTTTGGTTTCTCAACCTAAACCAACAGATGATAAGTCTCCTTATTATGTGTTGGCTGAAAAATATAATCTAAAAATTGATTTCATTCCTTTTATTCAAATTGAGCAGGTTGAATTAAAAGAATTTAAAAAGCAGAAAATCGATATACTTTCTCATACGGCTGTGATATTTACAAGCCGCAACGCTATAGATAATTTTTTCAGAATCTGTGCTGAAGCAAAAATCGAAGTTCCTGCTGAAATGAAGTATTTCTGCATTACAGAGCAAACAGCAAATTATCTGCAGAAATATATTGTAATCAGAAAGCGTAAAATTTTTGTTGGCAAAAAAACATCAAAAGATCTTGAAGAAGTAATTAAAAAGCATAAAGCTGAAAAATTCCTTTATCCATGTTCAGATATTAGAAAAGATGACATTCCGATGTTTTTATCTCAAAATGGATTTTCATTCTCCGAAGCTGTTTTTTACAAAACAGTAGCAAGTGATTTGTCTCACTTAGCAAATGTAAATTATGACATGATTACATTCTTTAGTCCTTCTGGAATCAGTTCAGTATATGTAAATTTCCCTGATTTTGAACAGAAAGGAACTAGGATAGCGGCATTTGGTCCAACTACAGCGAAAGCAGTTTTAGATGCAGGACTTATTTTAGATGTTGAGGCGCCACTTCCCAATGCACCTTCAATGACAGGAGCGATTGAATTGTATATTAAAAAGGCTAATAATATAAAATAAATACAATTGATTAAGAAAAAAAGCAAAAAATTGTAACCTTATTCCTTTGAATCATGTATGAATTCAGTAGATTTGTCTAGATTTAGACAAAATACTGTTATAATATTAAGTCAATATCAATACATATAACTATATATGAGAAAAATCAGTCGTCTTCTTTTCATTTTTTTAGCAGTACTTTGCTTAGAACTTCCTGCATTTTCGCAGCAAGATGCCCAGTTTAGCCATTATATGTTTAATTCTATGTATTATAATCCTGGATATGCAGGTTTAGAAGGCAATACTCGTTTTACCGGAATTTTCAGAAAACAATGGGTTGGTTATTCTTCTACTTCAGATGCTCCAGGTGGTACTTCACCTACAAGTGCGGTAATAACAGCATCAACATTGCTTCCTTTCTTTAAGAAAAGCACAGGTGCAGGCTTGAATTTTCTGTACGATTCTAAAGGGCCAATTACTACTACAGAATTACAACTATCTCTTGCATATCATTTTAAGATAAAAACAGGTAAGTTAGGAGTTGGGATAAGATCAGGTTTTAGATATGAAAATTTAAATAGTGACTGGTATAATGTTATTGATAAAGATGATCCGATATATCAATCTCTAAAATCTAGTCCTTCAAGCCAAATGAAAGCGGATGTTGCAGCTGGTTTATACTGGCAAACACCAAAATATTACATTGGTATTAGTGGATCGCATTTTTCTGGAACAAAATATACATATGGAATTGATACAGCAATAGCTTCAAAATTAAGCAGCCACTTTTATGCAACAGCAGGCTACACATTTAATTTGAGTGGCGGGATGATTAAATTAACTCCAAATGCATTTTTTCAGACAGATTCAAAGAATTACACGTATTTGTTCGGCGCTATGGTTACGTATAACGATAAATTCTATGGCGGTATTAGCACTAGACAATCTGTTGCCAATAGAGAAGTCACTCAAGGCGGTAATACGATCGCAAATGATGATATTATCTTCTTAATCGGAATGAATTTCCTGAAAAATAAAAGTGGTCAAGATGCCTTGCGAGTTGGTTACGCTTTTGATTATGTAACAAGTGGAACAAAAGCGAAAACAAGCACATCACACGAGATTATGTTATCTTATGTCATTCCTTCACCATGGTTGGCTGCTAAGCCAATAGTACGTACACCTCGATACAGACAAGAAGAATATTAATCGCCATTTTGTAACTACTACTTTGTGAGTTAGTTATACAGCAAAATGGAAATTGTAGTAAACTTATTATTAATTGCATAAAAATAATAATTGATTAATATTTGCGTTAGTTCAACAAAAATACTAGTTTAGAGATTCTGTTTCGAAAGAAATGGACTTTAGAAAATACTTTAACGGGAAACAATAAATTAAAATTGGGATTATGAATAAAGTCAGTGTTATCGGAAAGCGCTTCGCGATCTTAGCATCTTTAGCAGGTCTTTTTATGACTCAAAGCTGTAGCAAAGGACCTACAGATGGAGGAGGAGATCTTATCGGTGTAGAAGGTAGAGAGTCTTGGGTACAAACAGTGCCTTATGGTATGGTTGTATGCCCTTCAGGTACTTTTCACATGGGTCAAGCGGATCAAGATGTGCCTGCAACTCAAATAAACTTAAACAAACAAGTAACAATTGGTGGATTCTACATGGATGAAACTGAAATTACTAACAATGAGTATCGTCAGTTCATGAATGTAATGCTAGAGGATTCTGTAGCTACATTAGGTGAAGACTATATCATGGCTGAATTATATCCTGACACAACAGTATGGGTTAGAGATTTCTCTCACCATATGGGTGACCCGATGATGGAATATTACTATGCACACCCTGCATTTGATGAATATCCAGTTGTTGGTGTTGACTGGTGGGCAGCAAAATATTTCTGTGAGTGGAGAACCCAACACATGAATAACTGGAGAGCTGAAAACGGTTTATGGCAAATGCCACGTTTCAGATTACCATCTGAAGCTGAGTGGGAATATGCTGCTCGTGGTGGTCGCGATATGGCGAAGTATCCATGGGGTAACCCATATATCCGTAACTCAAAAGGATGTATGTTAGCAAACTTCAAACCAGGTAGAGGTAACTATTATGATGATGGTTTCATGTATTCATCACCAGTTGCATCTTACTTCTCTAATGATTTTGGTTTGTATGATATGGCAGGTAATATCTCTGAATGGTGTGAAGATGCATACTATGATGCAGCAGTGCCTATCGTTTGGGATTTAAATCCAACTTATTACAACGATGATGAAGCTAGAAAAATCATTCGTGGCGGTTCATGGAAAGATATTGCATATTATCTTGAAACTGGTACAAGAACGTTTGAATACCAAGATACATCTAAGTCTTATATTGGTTTCCGTACAGTAATGACATATTTAGGTCGTTCTTCTGGTTACGAATTCTAATTTTATCCGAGTAATTAATTAAACTGAACATAAACTACAAATTGTTAAACTTTAAACTTTTGTTACTAAAATGAGCAAGAAAGGCGAAAATTTATTAGAAGACGTGATCATGCCTAAGGTATATGGTCTAGGTGCTGCGGTTGTTATTATTGGTGCATTATTCAAAATTATGCACTGGCCATTTGCAGGTCCGATGTTGGTTGTTGGTTTGGGAACTGAAGCAGCTATTTTTGCTATCTCAGCATTCCAAAAGCCTCACAAAGATCCAGAATGGTCAAGAGTATACCCTCAATTAGCAGACGATTTTGACGGTGATGATGATGAGCCTGCTACAGCTACAGGAACTGTTGCTAAATTGGATGATATGTTAGCTTCTGCAAACATCAACCAATCAGTAATCGGTCGTTTAGGACAAGGCTTAAATAGCTTAAGCGATAACGTATCTAAAATGGCTGACTTATCTGACGCTACAGTTGCTTCAACTGAATATACTTCAGCTGTAAGAGGTGCTACAGGTTCATTAAACAAAATGAACGATGCATATTCTAAAACTGCAGAAGCTATGTCAGGTATGGCTAGTGCTTCAGTAGATGCTCAAGGTTACCACGAACAAGTTCAAAAAATCACTAAAAACTTAGGTGCATTGAACGCTGTTTACGAAATGGAATTATCTGATGCAAACAACCACTTACGTGCAATGAACAAGTTCTATGCTAACTTGTCTTCTGCAATGGAAAATATGGCTGATGCATCTCGCGATACTCAATCTTTCAAAGAAGAATTAGGTAAATTATCTAAAAACTTGACTTCATTGAACGGTGTATATGGCAACATGTTAACTGCAATGAGAGGTTAATTCATACCTGGTAATTAGTATTTAATTATTAAAAATCATCTTATAAAAATATAATATTATGTCGGGAGGTAAAGAAACACCAAGGCAGAAGATGATCGGTATGATGTACCTTGTATTGACAGCTTTGTTGGCTCTACAAGTAAGTTCTGCGATCATGGAAAAATTCATCTTCTTAGATGAAAGCTTAATGTACGCTGTTGGTGCAGCAGATAAAAATAACGCAACTACTGTTCAGAAAATCGACAAAGCGGTTGCTGATGGTGGTGGTAAGGATAAAGCGGTTTCTGATAAAGCTGTTAAAGTAAGAGAAGCTACTGCTGCAATGATCAAACAAATGAATGATCTTCGTGAAGAATTGATCGTGGCATCTGGTGGTCGTGAAGAAGATGGTTCTTACAAAGGCGGTAAAGAAGAAGAAGCTGTTGCTCGTTTGATGGTTGGTACTGAAGGTTCAAAAGGTGGTAAGGCATATGCTTTACAAACTAGCTTGAATAAATTCGGTCAAGAAACTTTGCCTGGAATTGTAGGTAAAGACATGCCAAAAATCAAAATAGCATTAGATGGTAAAGAAGATCCAAAATACGCTAAAAAGCCAGATCAAAAATCGAAAGATTTCGGTAAATTAAACTTTGCTGAAACTCCTTTAGTTGCTGCTCTTGCTGTAATGGCTACATTTGAATCTGAAGTTAAGAAAATCGAAACGCAAGCGTTAGATTTATTAGCTGCTCAAGTAGGTGCTGCAGATTTGAAATTCGATAACGTATTTCCTGTAGCTGTTGCTAAATCTAGCACAGTTGCTGCTGGTACTGATTATGAAGCAGAATTATTCTTAGCTGCATCTTCATCTACTACAAACCCTACAATGAAAAGAAATGGTGCTCCAGTACCAGTTGAAAAAGGTAGAGGTAAAATTAAATTCAGAGCAGCAGCTTCTAGCTACGATTCTGAAGGTAATTCAAAACAAAAATGGACAGGTGCTATTACAATCAACACAAAAGGGAAAGATACAACTTTCACTCAAATGTTTGATTACGTAGTTGCTAAGCCTGTAATCCAAATCCAATCGGCTTCAGTTAACGCACTTTATTTACGTTGCGGAAATGAATTAAGTGTACAAGTTCCTGCATTAGGAGCTACTTACAACCCTTCATTCTCAGCTTCAGGTGCAACATTAAAGCCAATGGGTAAAGGTAACGTAGTTGTTATCCCTAACAATCCAACAGGTGTTAAATTGAATGTATCTAGTGGCGGTAGCGCTATTGGTTCAGTAGATTTCAAAGTTAGAGGTATTCCTAAACCAACGATCCAGGTTTTAAGTGGTGGTAAAGAACTTGATCAAAAGAATGGTGTTCCGGCTCCAGGTCCAAGATCAATTCAAATCAAAGCGAAAGCTGATGAATCTTTCTCACAATTCTTACCTAAGGATTCTCGTTATTCAGTTACAAAATGGAATGTTATGTTAGCTAGAGGTAAAAGACCTGTAACTCAACAAGCATTCACATCTGAAATGGCTCAATTAGGTAGCATCGCTGCTCAGGCTCAACCTGGTGACCGTTTGATCATTGAAGTTCAAGATGTATATCGTCAAAACTTCTTAGGTGAAAAAGAAAAAGTAAACATTGGTACACCAATCTTTACTGTTCCAATACAGTAATATTAAAAGTATTATATTATGAATAAATTAAGTGTTATCGTATCCGTTATCTTCTGTGCATTAGCTTCAATTGCAAATGCACAAGAGACTCCTGCTAAACAATGGGAAGACCCATATGCTACAGGATTCAACAAATACTCTGTACGTCCTATCCATACATCAGATATCATGTATAAGAAGACTGTAATCAGAGCATTAGATTTAAGAGAGAAACAAAATTTACCTTTATTTTCTAGAAATAGAGAATTCTCAAGATTAGTAATTGATGCTACGTTAGCAGGATTAATTACTCCTTATGCTAATGATTCATTAGATAATGGACCTCAGTTGTCTATGGATGATTTTAACGCGGCATTAGTTATGCCAAGTGATCAGCCTGCATATACTCCTGAAGATACATTGATGATGTTTCAAAACGAGGACTATTCTTACAGAGCTACTTCTGTTGGTGGTGACAAATTCTTCCCAACTGATATTTATCAAATAGAGATTAAAGAAGAGTGGTTATTTGACAAACAACGTTCAAGACAATATTTCGATATTGATGCCATTACTCTTTACATCCCTGCTGATAAAAACATCAAAGGTATCCAATATGTTTTAGCATCTTATTCTTATAAAGAACTTTGCGAAAAGTTGTTTAAAGATAACCCTAAGGCTGTTTGGTTTAACCCTGAGAATGAAAGAGAACACAAAAACCTTGCTGATGCATTTGACCTAAGATTATTTAGCTCTTACATCATCAAAGTTTCTAACCCTAAAGACAGTTATTTAACTGATATTTATGGTGGTGATCAACAAAAAGGTATCATGGCTTCTCAATGGGCAGCATTTGAACTTTTAGAATACGAGCACAATCTTTGGGAATTTTAATTCTATAACAGATACGATAACCCTGTTATTCATATAAAAAAGAGTGGTACTTATTAGTACCACTCTTTTTTTGTTTTATTATGTCGAATTTTTTAATTCTTTAGGATTGAAAATAAATCAATCCATTTTAAGGTTTAATTGCTCGAAAATCTTTTTGGCTTTTGATGCTCCAATGACTTGGGCTAATTCACTATAATGAGCTTCTTTCATTCGTTTGAATGACTTGAAGTGCTGGAGTATTTTTTTCTGTGTTTCAGGTCCTATGCCATCTAATGAAGCAAACTGAGACTTCACCATTGTATCCGCACTTCTCTTTAAGCGATGAAACGTTATTGCAAATCGATGGGTTTCATCCCGAATCTGTTGAATGAGTTTTAATGTCTCAGACTTTTTGTCCAAGTATAATGGATCGTTGTCGCCAGGAAAGAAAAGTTCTTCCAAGTTTTTAGCTATGCTTATGATAGGTATCTGCCCATATATTCCAAGATCTTTTAATGCTTGACAAGCAAAGGAAAGCTGCCCTTTGCCACCATCAATAA
>Ga0065715_10089428_pt1 | contig 10257 bp, 10 predicted proteins | sample MisBulReplicate1_FD_59102 | JGI IMG/M metagenome (GOLD analysis project Ga0065715, IMG submission 59102) | Miscanthus rhizosphere microbial communities from Kellogg Biological Station, MSU, sample Bulk Soil Replicate 1 : eDNA_1 v2 (version 2) | ecosystem: Host-associated > Plants > Roots >...
AGCGTAGCGAGAACTCTGGGTATAAACCAGAATAGCGATTCAACCCTGAAAGGGTTCGGCAATTGGCGAACCCTTTCAGAGTCTGTCGGAAAAAACCGATAGACAGCGATCAAAGAATAAGTAAACTGCCGGCATGAGCAAAACCTTTCGTGCCTACGATATGAATCAGCAACTGCTGTTGCCGCCGGATCTGCGCCAGTGGTTGTCGGCAGATCATCTGGCGCTTTACATCAGCGACGTAGTTGAGTCGCTGAACCTGGCAGGGATTCTGAATGCCTACGAAGCAGGGGACGGACGCGGCCGCCCTCCCTATCATCCGGTGCTGATGGTTAAGTTGCTGGTCTATGGGTACTGCACTGGCAGAATGTCGTCGCGCAAGCTTGAGCAAGCCACTCACGATGACGTGGCGTTTCGCGTGTTGACCTGTAATCAGCAACCAGATCACGACAGCATTGCGGCGTTCCGGAAAAGACATTTGTCGGAGCTGGCCAAACTGTTCGTGCAGATCCTGGAACTGTGTCAGCGTGCGGGCTTGGTGAAGTTGGGCCACGTGGCTATCGATGGCACCAAGATCAAGGCCAATGCTTCGAAGTGGCGCACCATGAGCTATGCCGCAATGAATGACGCAGAAGCGAAATTGACTGCCGAAGTAGAGCGGTTGCTGGCCGAGGCGCAGCGCATAGACGATGAAGAAGATGCGCTTTATGGAAAAGGCAAACGCGGTGACGAGTTGCCGCCAGAGTTGCGTGAGCGCGAGTCGCGGCTGGCCCGGATCCGTGAATTGAAGGCCGATATGGAACGCGAGGCACGTGAAGCTGCGGAGCAAAAAGTCGCTGAAACTAAGCGCAAACAGGAGCAGGCAGAAAAGCAGGGCAAGAAATTCACGGCGCGCAAAGTAATAGACCCGAGCCAGGCGCTGCCGGCGCCCAAGAGCAAACGCAACTTCACCGATCCTGACTCGCGCATCATGAAAGACCATGCCAGTAAGACTTTCCAACAGGCCTATAACATTCAACTCGGAGTAGATGCGCAGGCGCAGATCATTGTAGCCGCCAAAGTAGTGCAAGCTGGGGTGGACCAGGAACAGTTGGTGCCGATGTTGCGCGAGGTGGAACGAAATCTGGGCCGTCTGCCGGTGCAGGCCTCTGCCGATGCTGGCTACTACAGCAGAGCCGCCATAACTCATGAGGCCGTGCGAGCCGTCGATCTGCATGTACCACCAAATCAACGTAAGCCACTCAATGGAGAGAAACACACGACGCTGCCCACAGATGCCACGCTGCAGGAACGGATGTGGCACAAAGCTGGCCAGCAAGGCCGGTCGGGAAGTGTTCAGCAGACGAAAGGTGATCGTCGAACCGGTCTTTGCGCAGCTCAAGCATGTGCGCGGCTTTCGTCAGTTTCTGCTGCGGGGGCTGAGGCAGGTCGAAGCGGAATGGTTGTTGGTTTGTATGACGCATAACCTGCTGAAAGCTTTTAGAGCGCAGAAGTCAACGCAAATGGCTTGAAACAAAGACGGAAACTAAGGAAAGTGGGCCTCTTCTTAAATTGAGTCCCTGACTTTTCATTAGCAATCACATTCGAGAAAGACTGCGTTGCTAACGAAGATTGTTGCGACTCGATTTATAAATCGACAGACTCTTCAGGGTTTAACGCCTCGTTTTGATTGATTCCCAGGGTTGTCGCTACGCGCCAACCCTGGGCTTGGGTTAGCGAACGCCTTCGGCGTATTTTCAAACTGATCTACCACTGCCGCGTCAATCGTGCCCTGATTAACTCGGAACGTACTGTAAGGGGCGGCCGATCGCCTTTACGGCTGTGGCCGGCGGGTTTTGACAATCTGATCGACCGATTTTTCCAAAGTTACTTTTAGACTGCTGTCTAATTTCACCGCCGTATCAAAATCCCTTTGCGCTTCAGTATCCTGTCGACGCAGCAACATGATCATTCCCCGATTTGCGTAAGCCTTCGCGTACCGTGGATCCAGCTCGATCACTTTGCCAAAATCAGCCAATGCTTCATCAAGTTCGCCTATAGCTGCGCGCAACAGACCCCGCTCATGCCAGGCATTGACCTCGGCGGGATTAATCTCGAGCGCTTTACTCAAATCGGCGATGGCGCCCTTAAGATCGCCCTTGTATTTCCGTGCGAATGACCGGTTATAGAATCCAACAAAGCCGCGCGGGTTAAGTTCGATGCCCTTTGAATAATCGGCGAGTGCGCTATCAACGTCCCCTTTCTTCATGCGCGCGAATCCGCGACCTACAAAGGCGCGCGCGTGCGCGGGATTGAGTTCAATGGCCCGCGTGAAATCGCCGATCGCACCGTCGAGATCGCCTTTGTAATCTTTCGCGATGGCCCGGTTATAGAAAGCGTCTGAATAACTCGGATTCAACTCAATCGCTTTGTTGTAATCGGCGATAGCTGCGTCTGCATCGCCCTTGTCCTTTAGCGTAGCGCCGCGATTAAGGTAGGCTTCGGCCATCGGCTTCAGAGTGATTGAGCGTGTGAAGTCGCTGATAGCTCCGTCATAATCCCGCTGACGATTTCGGACCAGACCGCGGCTGAAGTAAGAAGCCCCGTAGTGGGGATCCAGTTCAATGGCTCGTTCGAAATGCGCGAGAGCTGCATCCAGATTGCCCGCCTCCAGCTCGTTGGTGCCGAGCTTGACGTAGTCCATCGCGAGACGTCGATTAACCTGGGAGCGACCCACAACCGGGTTCGCCAACAGGCTGATCAAAAACAGCAAAACGATCACGCAGCTACGTATCATTGAGTTTCTGCAAATGATTTGACGGCATTGTCGATCACATCAGCAATGGTACTTCGGTGTGCAGGCTCAAATCCATCCTTCATCAGCTTGTACTCGACCGAATCAACCAACCCGCGCCAGCTGGCCTCGACGATGTTAGAGGAGACGCCGACGGTGCGCCACGAGGTTTTGCCGTCGCTGGAGGTGATCAGGACGCGGACGAGGCTGGCTGAGCCGCTCAGGGAGCTGTTGATTACGCGCACTTTGTAGTCGATCAAACGCATTTCGGCCAGAGAGGGATAGAACTCCGCGAGGGCGCGGCGGAGTGCCTGATCGAGAGCGTTGACTGGACCGGTGCCCGTTGCTGCGGTGTGCTCGACAGAGTCGCCGACTTTGATCTTCACCGTTGCTTCGCTCAACGGCGTCGAAGCACCTCGGTGCTCGTCAATCACTCTGAACGCAAGTAGCTCGAAGAAGGGCTCCGGCTTGTGGCGGAGTTTGTGGACCAGCAACTCAAAGCTGGCTTCCGCTGCTTCAAACTCAAAGCCTTCGTGCTCCAGACGCTTCAACTCGTCCAGGATTTGCTGTTCCCCTACAAACTCGAGATTGAACTCACGCGCCTTCGCCTGCAGGTTTGCGCGTCCGGAAAGATCGGAAACAAGTATGCGACGACGATTACCAATCAGCTCGGGAGCAACATGTTCGTACGTCAAAGGATTGCGTTCGACTGCGGAAACGTGCACACCGCCCTTGTGCGCGAAAGCGCTCGCACCAACAAACGCCGCAGACGAAGCAAGCTCGAGGTTTGCGATCTCACTGACAAAACACGCAGTCTCGCGCAACTTCACTAAACGTTCCCTCCCGATCACTTCGCGGCCGAGCTTTAGCTCGAGGTTCGGGATCACTGCACACAGATTCGCATTCCCGCAACGCTCACCATAGCCATTGATCGTACCCTGCACATGAGTCGCACCCGCCAGAACCCCCGCGAGCGTGTTTGCCACGGCAAGCTCACCATCGTTGTGACAATGTATTCCGACCGGAACACGCAACCGCTCCACCACCTCACGTACGATGCGCTCAACATCGCGAGGAAGACTGCCACCGTTCGTGTCGCAGAGTACGATTCGTCCCGCGCCAGCCTCAGCCGCGCAGAGCAGCGCCTGCAACGCGTACTCGGGATTCGCTCGATACCCATCAAAGAAGTGCTCCGCGTCATAAATCACGAGCGGCACTCGCGCCGAAAGATAGCGCACGGAGTCGGCAATAATCTCGAGATTCTCTTCGAGACTGATTCGCAACGCCTCACGAACGTGCAGTTCCCACGACTTGCCAAAGATGGTAACGACCGGCGTGCCTGCAAAAAGGAGAGACTGAATACTCGGATCCGTTTCGCACGAGAGACTGCTTCGCCGCGTAGCCCCGAATGCCGTGACACGCGCATGTCGCAACTTCAACGAACGCACCTCATTGAAAAACGCAACGTCGCGAGGATTTGAACCGGGCCAGCCACCTTCAATGAAATCAACTCCGAGCGCGTCCAGTTCTTCAGCAATGCGGCACTTGTCGGCAACGGAGAAGTTGATCGCTTCGCCCTGTGTACCGTCGCGAAGCGTGGTGTCGTAGATTTCGACTCGCTTAGTCATGTGTCACCATCTCGAGCGGCTGCGTGACGAGATGAAGCCACTCCCTGTATCGCTCTTCACGGCCTGCCACTGCTGAAAAGAACACACGCTGGATACTCTCTGTAACAGGTCCGCGCCTTCCACCATTAATCTCGACGCCATCGACTTCACGAATCGGTGTTACTTCGGCTGCGGTGCCGGTGAAGAACGCTTCGTCAGCGGTAGCGAGATCTTCAAGCGTCATCGCACGAGTGACGACGCGATGACCAAGATCGCGCGCGATCCGGATCACTGCATCGCGCGTAATTCCCACCAGAATCGACTCTCGCTCGTCGTTGGTTATCAACTCTCCGTTACGAACGATAAAGAGGTTCTCACCAGATCCTTCAGCCAGATGTCCTTCGCTGTTCAATAACAACGCCTCGTCGAAACCGCGTTTGAAAGCATCACGGACAGCGAGTATCGAGTTGAGATATTGCCCACAGGCCTTTGCCGTTGTCGGCATCATCTCTGAATGAAACTTCTTCCACGGCGAGACTGTGACTCGCACTCCCCGTTCGAGTCCCACTGCTCCGAGATATGGCGCCCAGGGCCACGCAAGTATCACCACCTCGACCGGGCATTGCGCCGGATGGACACTCAAACTGCTACTGCCGAAATAACAAAGCGGCCGGAGATAACAGCTTTCGAATTCGTGTACGCGAATCAACTCTTCGATTGCTTCAGTCAACTCGAGCCGGTCATACGGAATCTCGAGCCCGTAAACACCGGCTGAAGCATAGAAACGATCGAGGTGTGCATCGAGACGGAAGACTGCCGGACCAGCATCGGTTGCATAACAGCGTATTCCTTCAAATACGCCGCTGCCGTAGTGCAGCGCATGGGCCGACACGTGCGTAGTAGCGTCTTGCCAGCGAATGATCTCGCCGTTACGCCAAACCCACTTGGATTGATCGAAGCTCATGGAAATGTCCTTAATAAAAAAGCCATCAACCTTTTCGTTGATGGCCGCTTAGTAGCGTGAAATGGTGAACCCGGGCCATCAAGTTGGTTGAAGGCAAATGGAAATATAGCTAATTACGAGAACAGTTCCGACCATCACAGTAACTGTACCGCGGCTCCCGGCGATTGCATAATTGATTATTTTTAGCCCATGATAAATCGGAGTTTTTATCCACACATTACGCAGATTAGAGTTATATATTCCGGGTAATCTGTGTAATCTGTGGATGGAGAAGGAGAAAGTTAACAGAGTTTGAAGAAGATTGAGTTGCCGCCTCGTGGTTTAGAGACGTTGTTTGGTGTTCACGATCAGAACATCAAATACCTGGAGTCTCTGCTTGACGTAAGGATTGACGCCCGCGGTCAGGACGTTTCGATTGATGGCGACCCCGCGGACGTCGAAACCGTCCAACGCATCCTCGAAGACTTTTCCGACCTCTTCAAGGAAGGAAAACACTTCACCGACAAAGAGCTGCGCGAGGCTTTCGCGCAGATCGCCGAAGACCGCGCGTTCAGCCTGCGCGACTACTTCACCAAAGCGCGCTTCAACCCCGCGGGAAAGAAACAAGTCGCGCCCAAGTCGTCGAACCAGCGCAAATACATTCAGGCGATCCAGGAGAAGGACGTCGTATTCGGCATCGGTGTCGCCGGCACGGGCAAGACCTACCTGGCCGTGGCGATGGCGGTGCAGGCGTTGATGCAAAAACAGGTGAACCGGATCGTGCTCGCGCGTCCGGCCGTCGAAGCCGGGGAGAAACTCGGTTTCCTGCCTGGCGACTTGCAGGACAAAGTCGATCCGTACCTGCGTCCACTCTACGACGCGCTGTTTGATCTCATCGACTACGAACGCGTCACGAAACTTCTCGAGAAGCGCGTGATTGAAGTGGCGCCGCTGGCCTTCATGCGTGGTCGAACGTTGTCGGATGCATTCATCATTCTCGACGAAGCGCAAAACACCACTGGGGAACAGATGAAGATGTTTCTCACGCGCATCGGCTTCGGCTCGAAGGCGGTGATCACGGGCGACGTAACTCAGGTCGATCTACCGACCGGCAAACGCAGCGGTTTGATTGAAGCGGAACGAATACTTTCACAACTCGAAGGTATTGAATTCGTCTACTTCACTGATAAGGACGTCGTGCGACACAAGCTTGTGCAGATGATCATCCGCGCCTATGAAGAGCAGGGCAGGAAGCCCCCACTGTAGCGATGGTTGAAGTCGTCAATCGTCAGCGCCGTTTGCAGCTCGATACTGAGGCGTGGACCACTTTTGCGACGAGGGCTCTTAACGCTATCGGAAAGAACGAGTCGTCAGCAACGATCGCCTTTGTTTCAGACAAGCGGATTCGGGAGCTCAATCGCCAGTTTCGAGGGATCGATAAGGCGACCGATGTGCTGTCGTTTCCGGCTGAGGAAGAATCGAATCTTGGCGACGTTGCGGTGTCAGTCGAAACTGCGGCGACCCAGGCGAGAGACAACGGATTGTCTTTTGACGATGAAATCGCGCAATTGATTCTTCACGGGTTGCTGCATCTTTGTGGGTACGATCACGAAACGGATAACGGCGAGATGAATCGGTTGGAGTTAAGATTAAGGAAAAAGTTGAGGGTTTAGCATTTATAGGTCCGATAGGACTTATAGGGCCTATTCCCGATTCAGCAAAAAACGATTAGACTATTTCTCCACCGATGGAACTTGAAATAGGGCTTGCGCTCGTTCTGCTCATAGTGCTCTCTTTGCTGGCTACGGTCGACATGGCCTTCGCCCAGTTGAGCGACGTGGGCTTGCGCCGTCTGATTGGCGAAAACGGAGACAAGCCTGAAACACGATCAAGACTCTTCCTGCGGCAAGCACTGGAGAATCGCCCGCGCTTTGGCTTCGCCCTCTCGGCGACGATCCAAATTCTGCTCGTCGTTGTCGCCGTCCTCATCACGTCGATCTCGTTGTATCTGTTTCCCGATCCGCGACTCGTCCTTGTAGGTCTCTTCGCCGGCCTAATCCTCGCGGGAATTTTTCGTCAGCTGATACCGCTCTTTATCTCTACGCGAAATCCCGAAGGCACGCTGCTCTTCCTCCTTCCGTTTGTCCAGCCGTTCGTTCCGATCATGACGTTTATTGCCGATCCTTTTCAGCGACTCTTCGATCGTTCGCGTCGAAAGGATCAGGTGACTGAAACCGGTGACGAAGTAGAAGAAGACGACGACAGCGGCGACCTGCAGGCACTAATTGACGTCGGCGAGGCTGAAGGCATCCTCGAGGAAGAAGAAGGCGAACTGATCCATGCGATTATCGACTTCGGCGACACACGCGTCAGTGAAGTGATGACGCCGCGGCCAGACATCGTCGGTGTTCCCGCGAATGCGACAGTGCGCGAAGCACGTGATGTGATCCTCGAATCCAAGTACTCGCGCCTGCCTGTCTATCGCGAACAGATCGACAATGTCGAGGGCATAATTTACGTGAGGGATCTGCTGCAGTACTGGGCCAACGGTCGTGAAGAAGAAAATATCAAGCCTCTCGTGCGTTCAGTTTACTTTGTGCCGGAGACAAAGCCTGTAGATGAATTGCTCGAGGAGATGCAGAAGGCGCACGTGCAACTCGCGATGGTGATCGACGAGTATGGGGGCGTGTGCGGTCTGGTGACTGTGGAAGACATTCTCGAAGAGATCGTGGGCGAGATTGAAGACGAAGACATCCTCGGCGAAGAACTGGAAGACATTGTCGAAGGTAACGACGGCAGTTACGAAGTGCTCGGTTCAACCGAGATCGGCAAGATCGAACGAATCTTTGACATGGAGATCGAGGACGATGACTTCACAACTATTGCCGGGCTCATCATCAATGAATCAGGAAGGGTTCCGGCAGGGGGTGAACTCCTGACCATCCGCGGTTTGGAAGTCGAGGTGCTCCAAGCAGACGAACGGCGCATTCTTCGTGTTCGTGTAAGGAAAGCGCCGCAAGTGAACGAAGCTGACGAAGATCACAAAGAATCTCAAAAGGCACAAATGTCGTAGGCGAGAACAAATGGGTAAACAAAAGAGCAAATTCCTTCGCGGTAAACGAATCGACCCAGCACCAATCGAAAAAAACATAGGCGTCGCGGATCTAATCGATGAGGCGTTCCTTGCTTACAACGCCGCGCGCTTACGCGAAGCGTGCCAGCTTTTCACGCAAAAGATGCTGGAGCCCGAGGTCACGATCGGTGTGTCGCTTACTGGAGCGTTAACACCCGCAGGACTCGGTATCTCGGCGCTGATTCCATTGATCAAAGCGGGCTTTATCGATTGGATCATTTCCACTGGGGCCAATCTCTATCACGATACACACTTCGGCATCGGTCTCGCGATGCACCTCGGCAACGCGCACACGTCCGATGTGGTCCTGCGCGAAGAAGAAGTGGTCCGTATCTACGATATCTTTTTTGATTACTCAGTGCTGCTCGATACGGACGCGTTTTTCCGCAAGATAATCGAAGCGCCTGAGTTTCAGCGACCAATGTCGACGGCTGAGTTTCACTATCTCTGCGGGCGTTACGTTCACGAACGCGAGCAGAAGCTCGGCATCAAAGAGAAATCGCTACTGGGAGTCGCTTACGAGTACGCGGTGCCGATCTACACATCGTCGCCTGGTGATTCTTCGATCGGTATGAATGTCGCCGCCAAGGCGATTCAGGGAAACAAGCTCGCCTTTGATCCATCACTCGACGTGAATGAGACTGCATCGATCGTGCTCGCCGCAAAACGCGGTGAAGTGAAAGTCAATGGTAAGAAACAAAAAGGTCGCTCTGCAGTTTTTATTCTCGGCGGCGGCTCACCAAAGAATTTTCTTTTGCAAACTGAACCGCAGATTCAGGAAGTGCTCGGCATCGATGAACGCGGACACGATTATTTTCTCCAGGTAACAGATGCGCGTCCGGACACTGGCGGATTGTCAGGTGCAACTCCAGGTGAAGCAGTGTCGTGGGGTAAGGTCGATCCCGATCGACTTCCTGATGCAGTTGTTTGTTACGTTGATTCTACAGTGGCGCTTCCGCTCATTACGGCTTATGCTCTTACGCGTCATGAGCCTCGCGAACCGAAGCGCTTGTTTGATAAGCGCGAGCAGTTCATGAATTTGTTGCTGGCGGAATACAAGAAGTCAAAACGACGATAGGGTAATTGGAGACAATGGGCCATCATGGGTGAACGAAATGGGACCGCCAAGAAGAAGACTTATTACGACTGCGTTGACTGCCCCGCATTCTGTTGTTCAGTGTACGAACGCGTACAGGTGACGCCGCGAGACATTCGCCGGCTCGCGAAACACTTCGGCGTCACTGAAGAAGTAGCCACCGTTCGCTATACAAAGATGTACGAGAAGGAAAGAGTCCTGCGCCGAAAGAAGGATGCGATGTTTGGCCAGGCGTGCCAGTTCATCAATCCCGAAACACGTGGCTGCGGGATCTATAACGCGCGACCGGCCGTGTGCCGCGAGTTTCCAATCACTAAGCGTTGCGCGTACTACGACCTGCTTCAGTTCGAACGCGAGCAACAGGACGATCCGAACGCGCTACCGTTGGTGACCATTACGTTTAGGAACGGGAAGAAATAGGCAAGTGGAAGATTTTCTATCGAAGCTGATCGGCAAGAAGATTGATATTTTCTGCGGCGCCGGATCGAGCCTCCGTGGTGAAGTTCTGAAGGTAGAAATGGGCGTCCTGCATCTGCGCGATGACGACGGCAAACAATGCTATGTCGCCGTCGACAAAATCATCGTCGTCTGGGAAGCACGCGACGACGAACACCGCGCCGGCTTCATGCCACAAAACAACACAAAGTAAAGCCACAAAAGGCCCTTTTTGTGGCTAGTTCTGGTTTGTGGCTATTTGCACGACTTGTG
>Ga0065715_10000722_pt1 | contig 10256 bp, 7 predicted proteins | sample MisBulReplicate1_FD_59102 | JGI IMG/M metagenome (GOLD analysis project Ga0065715, IMG submission 59102) | Miscanthus rhizosphere microbial communities from Kellogg Biological Station, MSU, sample Bulk Soil Replicate 1 : eDNA_1 v2 (version 2) | ecosystem: Host-associated > Plants > Roots >...
CTTTCGCCGCGAGCCAGCGTGCTGTGCGTAAAAGTTTTGCGTCACCGTTTCGCGCGCCCACAAGCTGCACACCGATCGGCATTCTGTCGCTGCTTTCAAGCAGCGGCAAAGTCACACACGGCATCCCGCACAGCGTCCACAGCGTGCAGAACGAAGGATCGCCCGTGGCCGCAAGCCCTTTCGGCGCTGCGCTCGGGGCGGACGGCGTGAGTATCGCGTCATAACGCTGCTCGAAAAGCTCGACGAAGCTTTCATGCATGGGCCTGATTTGCCTTAACGCTCGCTGATAATCGACGGCGCGAACTTCTCTCCCGCGCTCAATGAACGATCGTAGCTGTTCCGACAAACGATCGGCGCTTTTTTCCCATTCACGCTCCAGATTAGTCGCCATCTCCGCGCTCATGATCGTCTGATGCCATTGCCACGCTTTTTCCGCCGATGGAAAAAGGTCCACCTCTTCGACTTGCGTTCCCAGCTGCTCGACGATCTCGCCGAATCCTTCTCGGGTGTCCTCATCGGCGCGTTCCCACATTGGCGTTTTGATAAATGCGAACATCGGCTGCAGCGGCGGCTCTTCCGCGACGATGGCACTGAATGGAATTCGTGCCTGGGGTTTGGTATCGGGATCACTTTCATCATGACCGACCAATTGTTCGGCGAGCAGCGCGATGTCGTCGATGGAGCGCGCGAATAGGCCGACGTGATCGAGGGCGCGCGATAGCGCGAAGACGCGGTGCCGCGAAATCAGTCCGTGCGTCGGCTTAAAACCAACTACACCGCAATAAGCGGCGGGGCGAATCGTCGAGCCGTTGGTTTGGCTGCCAATCGCGAGCGGTACCATCTCCGCGCCGACGGCAGCGGCCGAGCCGCTCGACGAGCCGCCGGGGGTATGCTCGAAATTTTGTGGGTTGCGCGTTTTACCGGGCGAAAAGTAGGCGAACTCCGTCGTGACAGTCTTGCCCAAGATCACGGCCCCCGCGGCGCGCAGCCTCGAGACAACCGTCGCGTCGCGCGACGGCGTGCGTCCGGCGTAAATCGGCGAGCCATATTCCGTGGGCATGTCGGCGGTATCGAAAATGTCCTTGATTGCGATGGGCACGCCGTGCAGCGCGCCGATGGGTTGACCACTCAGGCGTCGTTCATCCGCCGCCCGCGCCTGGGTNCGCGCGTAGTCGGCATCGAGAAACGCCCAGGCTTGAACGCGNTCGTCAACTTCTCGGATGCGCTCTAGGCAAGCATCGATGAGCTGCTCCGAGCTGATGATCCCATCGTGGATCAAACGCGCCGCTTCACTGGCTGAAAGCGAATGAAGATTGGTCAATTCCATGACTGAGGTTCTTGACTAGAATTTTTTTCGACGCCGCAAATCATCTTTTTTGAGTGCCNTGATGAGAAGCGAGCAGCGNAAGGCCCAAAGGAGAAGGGCACCGGAAACGTACGTCATCAGTACGTTGAGGATGCCCGCCGANTGAGAACGCAGCGATGCGACGCTTATCGTCATGGCACTAATTGCCGTAGAGAAATTCCGGTAGCCACAATGTCATGCCAGGCCAGATGTACATGAAGGCCAAGCACAAGCATACGATGAGCATATAGGGCATCATGCCAGCAAATATCTGATTGAGGGTCACATGCGGCGGCGAGACACCTTTCAAGTAAAAAGCCGACATCGCCACCGGCGGCGACAGGAAAGCCGCTTGGAGATTCACTGCGACCATGGTGCCGAAAAGAATCGGGTCGATCTGAAAGTGGCTGAGCAGCGGAATGAAGATTGGGCAGAATATGACAATGATCTCGGTCCACTCCAGCGGCCAGCCGAGTAGGAAGATAATCATCTGCGCGGTGAACTGAAACCCGAGCGGTGAGAGATTCATGCTTAGCACCCAGCGCTCGATCAGCGATTGACCGCCGTGCAGCGCGAATACCGCGGAGAACAGCGCCGACCCGATGAAGAGCCAGCAGACCATAGCGGTCGTCTTCGCCGTGAGGAAAGTCGCTTCCTTGATGTTCTGGCGCAGCTCGGGCGAGGTTTTTAGATTTTGCAGCACGGGCACGACGGTCCCGGCAAACGTTGCGCCAAGGGAACCCGACACGAGTAGCTCGACAAAATCCGCATGCGCCCAGCCGAGCGCGACCCCGCCGATCACACCAACGACGCTCCACCTATAAGCTTGGCGCGGAAACTTCGCGATGACCGCCAGATAGAGCGCGCCCAGCGCTCCCACGGCGGCCGACTCGGTGGCGGTGCAGATGCCGAACAGGATTACTGCGAGCACCACGATGGTGAGCACACCAAGTGGCACCACCGACGCCGAAAGTTCCTTGAGGATCTCGAACTGTTCGCCATCCATGCGCCAGTAGTAGTAGGCGAGCAGCAGCGCAGAGAACGCCGCCAATCCCCAGAACCAGTCGTAGAAGTACGCCGGCACTTTGCCCGCCGTCGATTGGGCCGTGGACTCGCCGAGCGTGCTCATCTCTTCGGGTGGCGCATCTGCGTTGCGGTGAGGCTCGTTGCCCTTCATTTCCGACTCCGCCTCGCCGAGCTCCTGCGGCTTCTCTTCCGCGGGCGCTGGCGCCGCTTGCGGTGTCGGGCTCTGCGCCGGTGTAACCGCCGTGATGGGGGCGGCTACGGTTTGCGCCGTCGGGGCGTTATAGATAACCACATACCAATAAGTCGCGGCGAACGTCCCGACCGTGAGCGCCACAGGTACCATGAGCGCAACCACGTTGTTGATGATGACAGCGTAGCTTATTCGACTGGCATCTGGCGTCGTTGCGCTACGGACGAGGCTGGGTCGAAACATGGCCGCAGTGACGCCAAAAAAGACGCTCCGCGACGCTCCGCGCTCCAGCCGCCTGAGCCAACCCGGTACCGCGACTCGGTACTGATCGGGAGCCAGCTTGGGGGCGATTTTGGGATTGATGATCGCCCAGCCGAGAATGTAAATGAGGTACAGGAACGTGAGGAAAAACCCCGGCAGCATCGCGGCCGCGTACAGCTTCACGATCGATTGGCCGGCCACCGCCGCGTAGACGATCAGCATGACGGATGGAGGAATAAGAATGCCGAGCGTCCCGCCTGCTGTGATCGCTCCAGAGGCAAGCCTCACGTCGTAGCCGGCATTGAGCATCGGCCGCATGGCAATCACGCCCATGAGGATTACGACCGCGCCGACGATGCCGGAGGCGATGCCCCAAAACGCACACACCAGCATGGTGGTCACAGCGAGCGATGCGGGAACACGGCGAAAGGCGAGTTGCACCGCGTGAAACATCCGATCGACCAGCGCCGCGCGCTCCATGATGTAGCCCATGAACACGAATAAGGGCACTGACAACAGCGTATCGTTGGTCATCACCCCATAGGTCCGCTGCACGATCAGGTCGAAGATTCTACTTTCCCACCAATGATGAGCGGGATCCCAAAAAGCGATGTAGCCAAAAATCATCCCAAGTCCCATGAGCGTGAAGGCGGTGGGAAAACCCATCATGATCGCAACCACGATGAGCCCCAGCATCGTCAGACCGAGTACCGGATCGCTCATGACTTTTTCTGTTCGTCCTCTTTGATCGCGCGCTCGTGGACCACGCTCTCTTCCATGACACTGCGATGGCGCGCAGCCTCGTCGACGGCGTGCGCCGTCTCCATCGCCACGCGGCGTGATTCCTCGTCAACGTATTCGCTATGAGAGAGCTGCGTGTCGATTACGTCGATCTCCTCGACGTCCGCGAGACGCACGGGCCAGGCGCCGGTGCGCAAGCACTCGATGCAGCGGACAATCTCGGCGAATCCTTGGAGCAGCACCAAAGCGCCGGCAATTGGGATCACAGTCTTGAAATGGTATATCGGCGGACCCTCTGCGGTGATATTGGAGTGCTCGCCGATACGCCAGGAATCGGCGGCATAACCGTAGCCGGCATAGATCAGACCGATAATCCCGGGAATGAAAAATAAGAAGTACAGCGCCAAGTCCAGCGCCGCTTGGCCGCGCGGTTTGAGGTAGATGTAAACAAAATCAGCGCGCACGTGCGCGCTCAGCGCCAGTGTGTAGGCACCGCACATCATGAAGAGCGTGCCGTAAAGCATGTTGTTCAAGTCGAAAATCCACGAGGTCGGGGCGTTCAAGATGTAACGCTTGAAGACCTCGATCGACACGACAAAAGTCAGTGCCACGATCAGCCAAGCGAACGCCTTCCCTGACCAGTAACTGATCGCGTCAATGCCGTGGAGTAAGCGCTGGCCATTCATGGGTTCTACCGGTCTGTCCCGAGTGAAGTCGAACGACTCGCAACACGTCGGCAGCTAAGAGACGTCAGTCATTCAGTCACTGGGGGATGGCTGGCGAAACGGCTCGTACGCATCGCGAAGCGGTTAACCCTTTTTGGCTGCCGGCGCGGCGGGCTTGGCGGTTGGTTTTGCGAAATAGTGGTTATACGCCATGCGGCGCGAGACGTTGGTGTCGAGGTCCCACTTCACCGCGCGCTCGGCGAACCGACGCTGCGAGTCGGCGATGTCCTTGAAAAGCGGGTTTTCCGCCGACTTCTTCGCCTCCACCTGATCGAAGACCTCGAGCTGCTTCTGGAGGACGGAGTCTGGGGTCCGATAAAACCTAACTTTCTCTTTGGTTTGCAGCTCGATATAGTCTTGAGAGTAGCGGTGGATCGCCTTCCACGACATGTCGGCCGACGCCGCGTCCACGGCATACTCGATCTGCGCTCTTAATTTCGCCGGCAGGCCGTCGAACTTCGTCTTATTGAATAGGATCTCCAACTGCTCGCCATTCTGATGATAACTCTGCAGCATGCAAACCTTGGAGACGTCAGCAAAGCCTAGAGAGCGGTCGGAGGACGCGTTATTGAACTCGGCGGCATCGAGCAGCCCGCGGTCCATCGCCGGCACGATCTCGGCGGCAGGCAGCGCGTTCACCGCGGCACCCATCCCTTGGAACAGGTCGATGGAGATGCCCACGGTGCGGAATTTCATACCTTTGAAGTCGTCGGGCTTAGTGATCGGTTTCTTGTACCAGCCGAGGGGTTGCGTTGGCATCGGGCCATACGGGAAGGAGACGACGTTGGCGCCAATGGACGCGTAGATCCTGGTGAGTAGCTCCTTGCCGCCCCCGTATTTGTGCCAGGCCAAAATCATGTTTGCGTCCATCCCATAGGCGGGACTCGATCCCCAGAGCGCGAGTGCCGTCTGTTTGCCGTAGTGGTATGAGAGCACGCCATGAGCGCCGTCGAGGGTGCCCTTCGACACCGCGTCGAGCACGCCGAAAGCCGGCACCACCGCGCCCGCCGGCAACACTTCGATCTTCAAGTCGCCGCCGGTCATGTCGTTGACCTTGTGGGCGTAGTCGAGCGCGTACTCGTGGAAGATATCCTTCTGCGGCCAAGTGCTCTGCCAACGCATGGTGACCGGTCCGGTCTGGCCCTTGGCGATCATTGGAAAGCCGAGCACCGCCGCGCCACCCGCGGCAAGCGCTGCCTTAACGACGTTCCGACGTGTAACTTTCTTTGTGCCTTGCTCCTGTGCTTGGCTTTCATTAGACATCGTCAATTTCTCCTTCCATCAAGTCCAGAATCTCAAGCCAGCCGCTTATATTATGGATGACGGAGTTGCGTCAATGGTGATTTGACACCCCCTCTGCGGCTCAGCTAGTCTGCCTCACATGAGACGGGACGCTCTGGTTTCTCAGCTGCGGGAGATCGTCGGCGAACACTACGCTCTCTTTGAGAAAGAGGACGTCGTTGTCTACGAGCAGGACGGCTCGATCTTTCAAGTCATGCCCGAGATCGTTGTGGTGCCGGGCGACGTCGCACAAGTGGCGGCCGTCATCAAGCTTGCCAAGGAGGCCGACGTTCCAATTGTCCCGCGCGGTTCGGGCACCGGCCTTGCCGGCGGCGCGGTACCCGCCGAAGGCGGAATTATTTTGTCGCTGGCGCGCCTCAATCGCATCCTGAAAATCGATCTCCAAAATCACCTCGCTATCGTCGAGCCCGGCGTGATCAACCTTGACGTCACCAAAGCGATCAGCAAGGACGGTTTTTTCTACGCGCCGGACCCGAGCAGTCAAGCGGCTTGCTCGATCGGCGGCAACGTCGCGAACAATTCCGGCGGGCCGCACACCCTTGCTTACGGTGTGACGACCAATCACGTGCTGGGCATGGAAGTCGTGCTCGACGACGGGCGAATTGTTTGGCTCGGCGGCGAAGTCCCCGACACGCCCGGCTATGATCTTTGCGGCATCTTCGTCGGCTCCGAAGGGACCATGGGAATCGTCACCAAAGTCGCTGTCAAGCTCATGCGCGCGCGCGAATCGGTGCGCACTTTGCTCGCGATCTTCGATGACATGGACGCGGCGACTCAGGCGGTGGTCGATATCACCGCGGCGGGAATCATTCCTGCCGCGCTGGAAATGATGGATCGCACCACCATCCAAGCCGTTGAGCGCGGCGCGCCGGTGGGACTGCCCCACGACGCTGAAGCAGTGCTGATCGTTGAAATTGAAGACCTGAAGGAGCACACGGACCGCGCATTGGAGATCGCGCGCTCGATCTGCCAACAGAACCACGCACGCGAGGTCAAACTCGCGGCGGATGAAATCGAGCGTCAGCTGATCTGGAAAGGTCGTAAAGGCGCGTTCGGCGCCATGGGTGCGCTGGCGCCGAACTATTATGTGCAAGACGGCGTGGTTCCACGTAGTCGACTGCCAGAAATGATGCGCCGTATCGCCGCGATCAGCAAGCAATACAATTTGCGCATTGCTAATGTGTTTCACGCCGGCGACGGCAACCTGCATCCCAATATTTTGTTCGACATGCGCAGCCCCGGCGAATTGGAGAGAGTCATCGAAGCGGGAGCCGCTACCTTGCGCGCCTGTATCGAGCTCGGCGGCAGCATCACTGGCGAGCACGGCGTAGGCCTGGAAAAAAAGGCCTACATCGGGCTTCTCTTCAACGAAGCCGATCTGGCGGCCATGGCGCGTGTGCGGCGTGTTTTCGATCCCGACGGCAGGTTCAATCCAGCGAAGCTCTTTCCGACTCCTGCCAGCTGCGGTGAAGTCCGTCTCGAACCGGCAAAAATCCCGGCCGGCTTGTGGATTTGAATTAAAGTTTTTGCTGCCAGGTCCTGGTTGCCAGTTTCCAGTCAGCTACCAAGAACTAGAAACCAGAAACTAGAAACTGGAAAGGCTACTGCCATTGGAACTCGTACACAACAAGCCACAGGATACCGTCGCTGCCAAATTGGCGAGTTTGGATATCCCCGAGCTGCACCAATGCGTGCACTGCGGCCTCTGTTTGAATCAATGCCCGACCTACCGCGTCTTACGGCTCGAGCCCGCTTCACCGCGCGGGCGCATTCATCTCGTCAAAGCCGCCGCAGAAGGACGGATCGAGCTGGGCGATCGATTCAAAGAGCATATGTATCTTTGTCTCCTCTGTCGCGCCTGTGAAACCGCATGCCCTTCTGGCGTCCGGTATGGGCACATTGCCGAAACCGTGCGTGAACGACTCGGGCCGCCCGGTTCTCCGTTCGCCCGGGCGCTGTTGAACCTGGTTTTCACGCGCCTGCTGCCCTATCCCCGAAGACTGCGCTTTGTGTTCGCTCTGCTGCGTCTCTACCAACACACCGGAATGCAGCACCTTGTACAGCCACTCCTGCCGAAAAAGCTTCGTGAGATGGACGCCATGTTGCCCGCGATACCCGACAAATTCTTTAACGTCATGCCGACGGTTCTCCCGGCTATCGGTGAGCGCCGCGCCAGAGTCGGGTTGCTCAATGGCTGTGTGATGCCGCTCCTCTTCGGAGATGTGAACGAAGCGACCGTACGAGTGCTCCAGCGCAACGGCTGTGACGTTGTTCTGCCAAATAATCAAATCTGCTGTGGCGCCTTGAACACCCATAACGGCGAGAGCGTCGCCGCCAAGCGAATGGCCCGGCGCAACATCGATGTCTTTATCGACGCAAACGTTGACGCGATCGTCGTCAATGCCGCTGGCTGCGGCGCAGCCATGAAAGAATACGGTCACCTGCTGCGCGACGATCCGGCTTACCGAGAAAAAGCTGAGAGTTTTAGCGCACGCGTCAAAGACAGCGGCGAGTTCCTTGCCGGGCTCGGCATGGTGGCCAAATTACGCACCCTCGAAATGACCGTGACGTATCAAGATCCGTGTCATCTCGCCCACGGCCAACGGGTTCGAGCGCAGCCACGACAACTCTTGCAGATCATACCTGGACTGAAGCTCACTGAAATGGAAGGCGCCGATCGTTGTTGCGGCAGCGCTGGGATCTACAATCTGACCCATTCAGGGATGTCACAGCATCTTCTGAAAGAAAAAATGCAGTCGGTGGCGGCTACCGGCGCCGAAGCGATCGTCGCGCCCAATCCAGGCTGCATGCTGCAACTTGCTTACGGCGCCAGACGCTATGGTCCTCATGTAAAAATCTACCATCTTATGGATCTTCTCGATCAAGCCTCTGACGCTGCGCCAGATGAATTTAACCGCTGATCGATTGGCGCAACGGTTCGCCGCGGAACTCGGCGACGACTCCGTTGCTGCCGATCCAGCGCAACTCGTTTCGCACAAAGTTGACGGCCAATTGCCGGCTTTGCTTTGCAGGCCGGCAAACGAGGCGCAGCTTAGTGTAGCACTGCGCCTTTGCGCCGAACACGAAGCAACAGTCATCCCGTGGGGTGGCGGCACGGCAATCGCCCTCGGCAATGCGCCGCGCCACATGGATGTTGTCATCAGCACCGAGCGCCTCGCTCGCATTATCGATCACGACCACGCAAATCTTACGGTTAGTGCCGAAAGCGGCGTTGTCTTGGCTCGTTTGCAAGGCGAGCTTGCGAACGAGCACCAGTTCGCGCCTCTCGAGGCATCGTTTCCTGATTGCGCCACTATCGGCGGCATCATCGCGGCCAATCTCAACGGGCCGCGGCGGAGCCACTATGGCAGCGTGCGCGACCTAGTGATTGGCATCAGGGTCGTCTTAATCGGCGGCGAGAAAATCAAAGCCGGCGGCAAGGTCGTAAAAAATGTTGCCGGTTATGACATGTGCAAACTCTTTGTTGGCTCCCTCGGCACACTGGGAATCATCAGCGAAGCCACAGTTCGTTTGGCACCGCTGCCGGAATCGAGTGCCACGCTGGTGGTTTCGGGAAGTTTCGATGACGCCCGGCAATTCGCCAACGAGCTCGGCCGAACGAGGTTATTGCCAGCGGCGGTCATTCTCCAGCTTGAGGGAAACCATTGGCTACTGGCCGTACGCTTAGAAGGATTTGCCGAAACCGTTGTGCGCTCTCAACGTGAGGTTAGGGATATCGCCGATAGTCTCGCCGTGAAGGTACAAGTTCTAAGGGCCGACGAACAGGGCGCGTTTTGGCGTTTCATCGAGGATTTTCCACTCCAAACGGAAACTTTGGTTTTTCGCGTTACCCTGCCACGCGCCGAACTTTTTCCATCCGTGCAGACGTTCTCCGGGTGGGAAAACGTCACCGTCGTTGCCGACGCGATCGCCGGCACAGCGTGGCTGGCGGCCGCGCCGACTCCTGCAGCCCTGCAGCGATTTTTGGAGCTCGCAGCGATGGCGCGTGACCGTCGAGGGCATGCGATCATCTTTTCCGCTCCCGCGGAGCTAAAGCGCGGTGTCGAAGTCTGGGGAGAATCGCCGCCGACACTTTCGCTGATGCGCGGCGTGAAACACCAGTTCGATCCCAAGGAGTTGCTCAACCCGGGGCGGTTTTTAGGCGGGTTGTAGACCCTCGCTCGAGTTTTTCAGAACAACCAGACCACCCAATTCGGTAGCCAATTATCGACGCCAAATGCAGCGCTCCCGCGCGCCGCAAAATAAATGGCCGCGGCCAGAAAAACCAGGTTGTCACGGACACCTACTTCATGGGCATGGAAGGCTTGACGATCAAATGAACGAAAATAGTTCCGCGCCTTTTCATCTGTAATGGCCGCACTGACCGCCGGTGACATGGTCGGCAAGACCTTCAGCCAATGCCAATGCAAGGCGAAAGTCGGTATCAGAAATATCACGATCATCACGGCGCATATGGGAGTTTGAATTCCTGCGGCAACACCAAATCCGCCCACCACCATCAGAAAAGTGGCGGCAAAGCCGAAGAACGCAGTGCCTTTCGGAAACAAGATACTCGCGGTATTCACCGGATTGGGCCAGCGGCGAACATTGCTGATACCGCTCACCAACATGCGCCAACCCAGAATCACACGGAGCGCTGCCTCGC
>Ga0065715_10000563_pt1 | contig 10247 bp, 12 predicted proteins | sample MisBulReplicate1_FD_59102 | JGI IMG/M metagenome (GOLD analysis project Ga0065715, IMG submission 59102) | Miscanthus rhizosphere microbial communities from Kellogg Biological Station, MSU, sample Bulk Soil Replicate 1 : eDNA_1 v2 (version 2) | ecosystem: Host-associated > Plants > Roots >...
CGGAGTTGCCGGCGGCCGTGAAGATTACATCTGCTCCATTGCCGATCTGCGCGAGTGAGAGCTCTTTGCCCTTGCCTGGATTGTTCCACGCGCTGTCAGTCACGCCAACGTACTTCTCAATCACGCGGATGTTCGGGTTAACCGACNTCGCGCCTTCNTCGTAGCCCTTCGCGAAACGATGAATCAGGCCGATGTCCATGCCGCCAAGAAAACCGATCGTGCCGGTCTTCGAGGCTTTCGCAGCGAGAATGCCGACGAGGTACGAACCTTCATGTTCCTTGAAGACAAGTGAAGCGACATTTGGTAGTTCACTTACACCATCGATGATCGCGAACTGAATGTTCGGATAGTCCTTCGCAACAGATTCCATGATCGGGGCCTGTGCAAAGCCGACGCCGATGATGAGATCGAAGTGGCGTTCAGCAAACGCACGCATCGCCGGCTCGATCGCGTTCGGGGTGCCGGGCTCGATGTCGCGCAAAATAATCGGCAAATCCTTCGCAGCGCGCTGCACGCCTTCCCAGGCTGCGGCATTGAACGATCGATCGTCCTTGCCACCTATATCGAAGACGATTCCGACTTTGATCTTGGATTTATCTTCAGCCGCTGAAGTTCCGCCACAGCCGGAAAGCAACAGGCTGCTTAATAAAACGAGCGCGACGAGTCCGATTGCGTATTTCATTCGTTGATAATTTCCTTAACCAGCTTTGGCGGTTCCACGATTGGTTGATCCCCGATGTGATACGACGCCTGTATGCGACGCGCAGCCTCCGCGGCCGCCGCAGAATCAGCGCAGTAGACGATTCCAATCGCCTCCCCCGCGCTAACGTGGTCACCCAACTTCAACTCGGAAGTAAAACCAACCGTGGGATCTACTGTGTCTTCGATGCGCACGCGCCCGCCGCCGATTGCCGCGATTGCGTGCCCGATCTCCGTGGTGTCGATCGTTGTGATGAAGCCAGAGCGCGGGGATTCTACCTTAACGGTTTCTTTCACCAAAGGAAGAAACTCGCCTGGAGCGTCGCATACACGCGGGTCCCCACCCTGTGCCTCGATGTTGCTGCGCAAACATTCGAGCGCTTTCCCGGAGTTGAGAACGCCTTCCAAACGCGCGTGCGCGGCTTCAATCGTCGCGTCGACATTTGCCAGCACCAGCATGTGAGCGCAAAGATCGAGCGACAAATCGAGTGTGGGCCGCGCCGCTTCGTTTGCTTCACCACGCAGGAGACGAACGCATTCTTCAATCTCGAGTGAGTTTCCAACGGCGCCACCCAATGGCTGGTTCATGTCGGTCAACAACGCGCGCGTCTTGATACCACAGGAATTTCCAGTGCTCACGAGTGCGTGGGCCAGGTCTCGTGCCCTTGCTTCCTCGCGCATAAAAGCACCGTTGCCGACCTTCACGTCGATGATCATCGCATCGAGACCGGCTGCGCCTTTCTTCGAGATGATCGACGCAACAATCAACGGAATAGCTTCGACTGTGGCGGTCGCATCGCGCAGCGCGTACATCTTCTTGTCCGCAGGAGCAAGCTCAGCCGTTTGTCCAGCCATCGCGTAACCGACTTTGTCCAACACCTGCTTGAACTCAGTCGCACTCAGCGAAACACGATATCCGGGAATCGACTCGAGCTTATCGAGCGTGCCGCCAGTGTGACCGAGGCCGCGACCCGAGATCATCGGCACACAGACGCCACACGCGGCGACGAGCGGAGCGATGATGATCGACGTCTTATCGCCGACACCACCGGTCGAATGCTTGTCTGCTTTTGGCTTGGGAATGTCTGTGAAGTCAAGAATGTTGCCGGAGTTGAGCATCGCTTCAGTCAAAGCCTGCTGCTCAGACTCGTTCATGCCGTTGAGGTAAATGGCCATGAGCAGCGCGCTGACCTGATAGTCGGCGATGCGTCCGCTGGTGACGCCGGCGATGAAGAAATCGATCTCTTCACGGGATAGACTCAGCCCGTCACGCTTTTTCCTGATGACATCCTGTGGTCTCAAGCTGCTTCTTCCTCAGTAGCTCTCCATCAGCACAGCGGCTTGAGCGGTCACAGCTAACCCCTGCCCCACCGCATCGACGCCCTCGCCCGTCTTCGCCTTTACACTGACACAAGCAGTGTCGACACCCAAAATGCCGGCGATATTCTCGCGCATGGTATCGACGTACGTTCTGAGTTTTGGCTTTTCGAGCAAGATTGTCGAGTCAACATTAACCACGTGGAGACTGCGTTCACGTGCCAACCACATTACACGCGAAAGCAGTTCGAGACTACTCGCGCCACTCCACTGTGGATCCTTATCCGGAAAATGAACACCGATATCACCTTCGCAGAGTGCCCCGAGAATAGCATCTGCGATGGCATGTGTAAGCGCGTCAGCATCTGAATGTCCATCGGCGCCGCGATCGGAAGCGATGTGCACACCGCCCAGAACCAGTTGACGTCCCTCAACGAGCCGATGTGTATCAGTGCCTATGCCGATCCTTAGCATTGCGCTCTTTATCCACAGATTACGCAGATTCTTACTTAATCTGCGTAATCTGTGGATACCTTCAACAGAACCTCTGCGACTGCGAGGTCTTCAGCCGTCGTAATCTTAATATTCCTTCCGCTGCCTTCCACAATGCTGACGGTGTGACCGAGCTGTTCCACCAACACGCTTTCATCCGTCAACGAAGGATCCGTAACATCCGCGGCCTCATACGCGTGCCGTAGCACGTCATACCGAAAACACTGGGGCGTGAGAGCACGTCGTAATCCATCACGGTCCAATGTCTTCACAACACGTTCGCTATCGACCTGCTTGATCGTATCGGTTACTGGCGCTACGAGTATCGCCGCACCATCAGCACGCGCTGTCTCGATCGTGGCGTCGATCTCTTCGACTGTCACAAACGGACGAACACCATCGTGTACGGCAACAATCTCAGCCGTCGCCGCGCGTATCGACATCAAACCGCGCTTCACCGAATCGGCTCGCGTCGCACCGCCGGGAACCACGCGCGCAAGTTTCCGCAATCCGTATTTTCCTGCCAGCGAAAGGAAGCCCGCAGACTCTTCTGCGGGCAGGACCACGATCACTTCATGAATGTTGTCACACTGCTCGAACGGTTTAAGCGTGTGAAAGATTACGGGCATTCCTGCAAGTAGCAGAAACTGCTTCGGCCGATCGCTCGCCATCCGGGTTCCTGAACCGGCGGCGGCAATAATCGCGATGTTCATGAAGAGAGTTAGGAATTCGTGACGGCGGAATTAAGTCTCCGTGATCGGCTCACTCTCCGAAATGCGCACTGGCGCCGGAGTATTACGCGATTCACGCGCCTGGCGCCGCGAAGCGCCATTGGTACGATGAATATCGCTGTGTCCGCCATTTTCCGCTTCTTCCCAGAGACGGCCGAAGATCATCTTGCCGGCAGTTGTTTGCAACACGCTGGTCACTGCGATGTCGGCATTCTTTCCGATCAGCCTGCGTGCGTTATCAACTACCACCATCGTGCCGTCGTCGAGATAGGCCACGCCCTGATTGTATTCCTTGCCTTCCTTCAGGATGAAAACCCGCATCGCCTCGCCTGGGAGCACGACTGGCTTGAGCGCATTTGCCAACTCATTGATATTGAGCACACTGACTCCGCGCAACTGGGAGACTTTGTTCAAGTTGAAGTCATTCGTGACGATCACTGCGTCGAGTTGCTTGCCGAGTTCGATAAGCTTCAGATCCACCTCACGCACGGAGGGAAAGTCAGTCTCGACGATTTGAATGTCGAGCGAACTGTTGTTCTGCAGCCGGTTCAGCATGTCCAGTCCACGCCGGCCGCGCTGGCGTTTTGACGAGTCAGGCGAATCAGCTACTTGCTGCAACTCACGAAGGATGAACTGTGGAATGATCAATGAGCCGGTTAGAAATCCTGTTTCGGCGACGTCTGCGATACGACCGTCGATGATCACAGACGTGTCGAGTATCTTTAAATCGCGTCGCGCTACTTTGTCGCTGAAGATCCCGCCGAGCGCCGAAAGATCGAGATAGTCGCCCTTGGCAGCGCCGACCATCAACCCGACGTAGGCCATGAAGAACGTCAGCGACAGCGTCAGGAAGGTCTTCATGGGCGCTTCAAGTGCGCTCGATTCCTGGCGGCTGATCAGTGATCCAATCAAATAAGCCCCGATGATTCCCAGGATCGAACCCACAGCGGCGCCAATAAGAGTTTTGAGAGTCGCGCGGCGAATTCGTAGCTCGAAAACTATGATACAGAGAGCGATTAATGCGCCGGCCGCGGCGGAAAGCCATGGGTCATCGCGGACGGGTGCCAACTTGTATCCCGCCACTACTAAAATTGCCGTAAATATAAGTCGTATTAAGACGACATCGGCACGCATGATGAAGGCATACTACCACGCCAATATCGGCAAGGTCACGGCAAACCTTTGCAATTAGACCCCTTTAAGCGGTTAAATGAGCACGATGTACAAAACAGGAATGGCGATTCTCATCTCGGTTGTGTTCGCTACGAGCCTTCAAGTGCTGGCGGTGACGCAGAAAAGCGAGTTGAAGTTCACAGTTCCCGCCGGTTGGGTAGAAGAACAACGCACTTCCAGCATGCGTGTAGCGCAGTACAAATTGCCGAAGGCGACGGGTGATTCGGAAGACGCGTCCCTTGTTCTTTACTACTTCGGACAGGGTCAGGGCGGATCCACTGCCGCGAATATCGAACGATGGGTGGGCCAGATGACCAACGCTGATGGCAGCGCAACCCCGGAGGCCAAAGAAGAACAGTTCGAAACCAATGGATTGAAGGTTAGTACGGTAGACGTCTTCGGGACCTACGTTGCGGAGACAGCGCCAGGTAGCGGAACGTTTCACCACAAGGCCGGCTATCGCCTGCGCGCTGCGGTTGTCGAGACGCCGAAAGGCTCTTACTTCGTGAAACTTGTCGGGCCGGAAAAAACGGTAGCCCAATGGAACGAATCATTCCTGAGCTACCTGAAGTCTTTCGAGTTGAAGTGATTTATTTGTAGCGGTAGGTAATACGCCCGCGGGACAGGTCGTAGGGCGACATTTCCACACTCACGCGATCACCCACCAAAATCCGGATGCGATTCTTGCGCATCTTGCCGGAGATAGCGGCCAAAACCACGTGATCACTGTTGTCTAACTGAACTTTAAAGAAGGCGTTGGGCTGTTTGTCGATAATGGTTCCTTGCGCGGGGATCAGATCTTCTGCTGCCAATCAGTTTCTCCTTGGGGTTTTTTACTGCGCGGCAACGATAACACACGGCCATTGCCGATTGCCAATTGCCGATTGCCAATTGCTCGTTTTTGACGGATGGCAACGAATTGGCAATTGGAAATCGGCAATCGGCAATAATTTCGAACGCGTTCAAAAAACTTCTTGACACCCTCCCAAACCAGGCGTACTCTGCCGGTAGTTGAACGTGTTCAAATTCAGCTAAGGAGGCTGACCATGACAATCGGAATTACCACATACCTGATTTACCTGGCCGTCAGCATCGCGCTGACTATCTGGGTAGCCCGAACCCTCCACAAAAACGGACGCGTCTTTCTCGTCGACGTCTTCCACGGGAACGAAGCCCTCGCTGACTCAGTCAATCACCTGCTCGTCGTCGGCTTTTACCTGATCAACTTCGGTTACGTGACGCTCGCACTGAAACTCGGCTATGTCGTCACGACTGCCGAGCAAAGCATTGAAGCCCTCTCCGTGAAGGTAGGCATGGTGCTTCTCGTCCTTGGCGGGATGCACTTCTTCAACCTCTTCATCTTTAGCCGTATGCGCCGCCGCTCAGTCCAGCACACCCAGCCACCACCCGTTGCTCCCGACGCGTTTACAGCCGTTCACCAGGAGGCGTGAAGCCATGTTCTCCCTAACGGTGCTCTACGATCCTGAATGTGGGTTGTGCCGGCGCGCACACGAGTGGCTGGCGGAACAGGCGAAGATAGTCGATCTCCACTTCGTGCCCTGCGCTTCCGATGAAGCACGCCGGCGCTATCCACAACTCAATCACGATCTGACCAAGAAGGATCTGACGTTGGTGAGTGATGATGGTGGTGTCTACTTTGGTCCGAAGGCATGGCTGATGGTGCTTTGGTCTCTTGTTCGCTATCGCGAGTGGGCGTATCGCCTCGCGACGCCGGAACTCCTGCCGACTACGAAGCGAGTTGTTTCGATGATCTCGGAAAGCCGTTACCAGATCAGTCGAGTCGCCGGACTAAAGCGGTGACACGTTAAAGACCATGCGCAAGACGAAGACTAGCAAAACCGGCAAGGGAGATCAGACGAAGGCGTTGATCCTCGAAACCGCCCTCGAGATGTTTCGCGAGGTCGGGTACGAGCAAACCACGATGCGTGCGGTGGCGCAAAAGGCCGGGGTATCGCTTGGTAACGCGTACTACTACTTCCGCTCGAAGGAGTATCTGATCCAAGCCTTCTATCAACGCATGCACGACAGTCATATCGAATCCGCACTTCCGGCGCTCGAACATGACAGGACAGTGAAAGCACGCCTGCTGACTGCGATGCGAACAAAGATCGACACGATGAAACCGTATCACCAGTTTGCGGGCGTGCTTTTCAAAACCGCGGCCGATCCGAAAAGCCCATTGAATCCTTTTGGCGATGCGTCGGACCCGGTGCGCCAGCAGCAGATCCAACTCTTCGAAAAGGTCCTGGACGGTTCAACAGCACGGATTCCGAAAGACCTGCGGGCCGAGCTGCCCTACCTGCTTTGGGTCTATAGCATGGGTATCGTGCTCTTCTGGATTCACGACTCATCGCCAAAGCACCGGCGCACCAACCGGCTAATTAATCACACCGTGGAGTTGCTCGACAAGTTGATCCATCTCGCGAGTAATCCGTTTATGCGGCCACTGAGAAAACAGGCCTTGCGATTGGTGGACGAACTCCGCGATGCGGCCGAGTCGCTCGATGACGACGATGGTCCAGGCGAAGTTGCCTGAGATTGCGAGGTCATATGAAGCAAGTACCTTTTCAACTCGAAAAAACTGTTCCCGGTACTTTTCTAATGCAGGGTTTGCTTGGAGGTGTGCTGGGAGGATTCTTCGCTGCGCTAATTGCGATAATAGCGTGGGATGAAAATGACTTCGGGGAACACTCAATCTCGCGATTGCGGGTGTTTGTACGGGCGCAATCGTTGGCGTGATTAAATCGATACTCATATGGGGTGTATATCGTCTAACTAATACTCGACTGACTGCCGTCGCTAGAATTTCTGGGACAACCATTGTGACGGCATTGTTCATTGCCGTACTTGGTCGTCAATTTAATTTTGATGAGTCCTTTCTGCCTAGCTGCCTGGTTTGGGCATTGTCAGTGGGAATACCGGTAGCACTGTTAGTTGGTTCTTCGGTAAAGCCGTGGGAGATCTTCACGTTTGGAAGCATCGCGGCCGAGGAGGGTAATGATCAGCGCTCAGGTTCCAGAAGCATTCTAAGAACGCTGTGTACTTTCCCACTTAGATTTCTGAGTATCGGTACGATCGCGCTTTTTTTGCTTATCTTAGTCGTGCAAGAGAGGGCCCCTCATCTCCCGAACGAGATTCTTGGCACGATTCTTTTCTTTGTCATCGCCGGTGTTTACCCGCTCATCAGCGCCTACATCACTTTTCGATCACCTCGCAAGATAGTGCTTTTGGCGTGTGGAATCATATTTAATATTCCAATTGCGCTCGTCGGCCTGTTCTTCTACGGAATCTATGGCAAAGCATATTGGCTGGGAGTAATACCACTAATCATCAGTGGGTATTGTGCCTGTTACCTCCTTGCGTGGCTGATTTTTCTGGTTGCGCGCCTAACGCTAATTACCCCCTCTCCGCCTCTTAGCATCATCGACAACAAGTCAATCGCAGCTGCCCCCAACCTGGACCATCACTGTCTTGGTTCAAGATTCACCGAGTGGCAGCAACATGTAGCTTAATGAGGAGAACGAAGATGCGAATTGCCGTCACTGGAGCCGCAGGATTTGTCGGCACACACCTGACTCATCGTCTCGAATCTGAAGGTCACGACCTGGTTCTGATCTCTCGACGCCCAAGAAAAGAGAATAATCAAATAGCCGCTGATGATCTGTCAGACGCGAGTGCACTGAGAGAGTTGTTCCACGGCTGCAAGGTTGTGGCTCATTGTGCGGGCATCAATCGCGAGATTGGCGCCCAGACTTATCAACGCGTTCACGTCGAAGCAACGCGGAACGTCGTCGAAGCAGCCAAAGCTGCGGGTGTCGAGAAGATCGTGCTGATGAGTTTTCTACGTGCACGAGCAAACTGCGGTTCGCCGTATCATGAGTCGAAGTGGGAAGCGGAAGAGATCGTGCGCAACTCCGGTCTCGACTACACGATCATCAAGGCCGGTGTGATCTACGGTCTCGGCGATCACATGCTCGATCACCTGAGCCACGCTCTCCACACGTTCCCTGTTTTTGGACTCGTTGGTTTCAAAGAGAAAAGCGTCCGCCCGCTTGCGGTCGAAGACCTCGTACACGTGATGCGCGCCGCAATCCTCGATAGACGCATGAAGCGGCAAACGATCGCGCTGCTCGGTCCGGAAGAGATCTATTTGAGCGAAGCTGTGTGCCGCGTCGCTGAAGTTGTCGGCAAACGGCCATTGATGTTTCCGTTGCCGGTCTTCTGTCACCGGTTGATGGCGCACGTCTTTGAGCTGACCATGAAAATTCCTCTCACGTCACTGGCGCAGGTTCGCATATTATCGGAAGGCGTCGTTGAGGCCGGCTCACCAGTCACGCCTGTTCCATACGATCTGGTGCCAACACGCCGCTTCACTGCCGAACAAATCCGCAACGGGTTACCTCAACCGAAGCCATTCTGTGTAGGCGACCTGCGCTTGTGTTCTTAGAAAGAGGATCTGATGAGCTCACACCCATTTAACGTCTGGACTTGGCACGGCAGAGTTGGTCGAGCGCGTTACCTCGTGACGGGCGTGGTCCTGCTCGCGGTGAAACACAATATCGATCGGTTCCTGGCGGCCGTGTATGGATACCCGTGGGGAATCTTCAACTACTGGGTGTTTGATTCCATCGATTCAATCGTTGGAGCGCGAAGTCTCGCCAACCTGCCGGACCGTGCAACGTTCTACACTCTGCTGGTGTTGATTGCCCTGCCGTTCATTTGGATCGGCACAGTGATGACGCTGCGACGACTCAGAGACGCCGAACTACCGCTGCCGCTCGTCGTGCTTTTCTTTCTACCACTCATCAATCTAATCTTTTTCGCGATTCTGAGTGCTGTCCCATCGAGTTCGTCATCGGACGAACCCTCGAGGCTCCTCTCTGCACGAGTCCGTCGCTTGATCCCGGAAGGTGAGTTTGGCAGCGCCGTGTTCGGCGTAGTCGCTACAGTGTTCCTCACGTCGTTGGAAATCGTATTCACCACAAACGGCCTCGGTAACTATGGCTGGGGACTCTTCGTTGGGATACCATTCTTTCTCGGACTGAGCTCGACCCTCATCTACAGCTTTCACCGTCCGCGATCACTCGGGAAGTGTCTGCTAGTCGCAACGATAGCAACCGGATTGGTGGGATTGGTTCTATTTGCAATCGCGGTTGAAGGAATCATCTGTCTGGGTATGGCTCTCCCGCTCGCTCACGTGCTTGCGCTGTTTGGCTCTTTCATCGGCTGGGTGCTTCAGAAGCGGCCGTCTTTCGCGCCGAGTACTCTGAACGCGGTTTCAGTGGGATTTCTTGTGATACCCGGACTTATTCTTCTCGAGCATTGTTTTGGAGGTCCGCCACCACTCTATCAAGTGAAGACGTCTGTTGTGATCAAGAGTAGTCCGGAGAACGTTTGGACTAATGTGGTGTCGTTTTCAGAACTGCCACCACCGACCGAAGTGATGTTCAGCACTGGAATCGCGTATCCGGTTCGCGCAGAGATACGCGGTCGCGGCGTCGGGGCAGTAAGACACTGCATATTCTCGACCGGACCATTCGTGGAGCCAATAACGACATGGGACGAACCTCGTCTCCTGGCTTTTGATGTCACCGAGCAACCGCGCGCCATGGAGGAGTTGTCACTCTATAACGAACTGAATCCGCCGCATCTCGATAATTACTTCCTTTCCCGCAAAGGACAATTTGAACTGAAAGCTCTACCAGACGGCACCACATTACTCGAAGGAACAACCTGGTACGAGAACCGCTTCTGGCCCGCGCCGTACTGGCACCTGTGGTCCGACTACATCATCCACCGCATTCATACGAGAGT
>Ga0065715_10003083_pt1 | contig 10232 bp, 12 predicted proteins | sample MisBulReplicate1_FD_59102 | JGI IMG/M metagenome (GOLD analysis project Ga0065715, IMG submission 59102) | Miscanthus rhizosphere microbial communities from Kellogg Biological Station, MSU, sample Bulk Soil Replicate 1 : eDNA_1 v2 (version 2) | ecosystem: Host-associated > Plants > Roots >...
GCCTTCCTCGCCTCCTGGCTCCCGGCACTCCGGGCCGCGGGCTTGGATCCGACGACGGCGTTACGGAATGAGTAACGTAGAACGGGCGTCGATGAGCATCTAGGATCGTTTTGTAGGACACATATAAGTGAACTGAAACCGCAGGCACTCGTGTAAACGAGTGAGGGAAGCCTGAATGTATCACTTGGTTCCGGTCACTTGTTTGGTTTTATTAGCTTTTGGCGTTTTGGTTTTACGGTACCCGGTAGAGATGGCATATGTTCTAGTTGCCGGATTTCCAGTCTGCACTTTTCTGATTGCCATTGCTCACGAGTTTGTCCGGGGGATACAGCAGCTCAATCATCAACTGCTCCATGTCGCATACGATAGCAGTTACGTTTTGTCGCTGTTGGGAATCTGTCTCATCCTACGCGCAGTGATAAAGCGTAAGCGAAAGATTCTGGTGTTAGCCGCAACCTTGGTCGCCGCAATTCCCTTAGGCTATATCTTCACCACGCAGCCATGATAGTGTGCTCGTATGCCGGACATTTCAGAAGAGCTTTGGCAACGAGGTGATTACACTATCAGCACCGATCGTTCCCGCCTCGACATAAAACTTGTTCACGACTTCATCAGCAACCACTCATATTGGGGAAAGGGTCGGGCGCGCGACGTCGTCGAACGCTCGATCGAAAACTCAATGGCATTTGGCATCTACCACGGTGACCAGCAGGTGGGATTCGCGCGAATCGTAACCGACTACGCGACGTTCGCGTGGGTGGCGGATGTCTTCATCGTGCCGGAACACCGCGGGCGCGGGTTATCGAAATGGCTGATGGAAGTCATCATCGCTCATCCTAAGCTGCAGGGATTTCGCCGGTGGGTTTTGGCGACCAAAGACGCACAGGGGTTATACGAGCAATTTGGTTTCATCAAGTTGCTCCGTCCCGAACGTTGGATGGAGCGACCAGATCCGAACATGAAAGAAAGTCCGGATTACTGGCAACGATAGTGATCGCTGCCACAAAAATCCGGTGACGGGTGTTTGTACATTAGACCGTCGCAAACTGAATCCGAAAAGCTGGAGATTCCGACATGATGAAGACTCTTTCTCTACTCGCCGCAGTTCTTCTTTTNTGTTGTAGCTCAACGATNAACGCAAGCGATTTGGCCCGCGATAAAGTNGTCGCCGAAGTGCAGCGGCTTGGAGGGACGGTGGAGTTTGATGAAACGAAGAAAGACCGGCCTATCGTCAAAGTTGACTTACACGGAACCAAAGTCACCGATGCAGACCTCATCATACTGAAGAATCTCAAAGAGCTTCGCGTTCTCGATCTACGACTCACACACGTTGGTGACGCCGGTGTTGCCAACTTGAAGAACCTAACGAAGCTCGAGATGCTTAATCTGTTTCGCTCGGAGATGACGGATAGAGGACTTGCTTACCTTCGCAATCTAACGCATCTGCAGACTCTGCTGATCGGCGGGACCAAAGTCACTGACGTGGGGCTCACAAATCTAAGGGCCATGAAAGAGCTCAAGAAGCTCAGCCTCTTTCAAACGCAAGTCACCGATGCTGCAGTACCTCACCTCAAGCGACTATCGAACTTAGAAACGCTCTTAATCTCTGGCTCTAAGATCACCGAAGCCGGTACTCGCGAATTGCAGGCTGCTTTACCGAAAGTTCGCTTCTCTGAATCGACTTAACCTCGAGCGCACTTACCGTCTTGGAGGAGGATTCGCGCTAAGAGTTACATCCCAAGCCCAACGTCCTATTTGATTGCCTTGTGCATCCTTGACCTTCGCTCGATAACTGAATCGATTACCGTTGGTGTCACTCTTCTTCGATTCCTTGTAGTCCAGATCCAAGGTAGCGATGTCGAAAGCCGTGAGTGTGTGCAATTCACCGGGCTCGGATACACCATTACGATTCCGATCCTGCCATAACCTCAAATTCGCAAACACTGAATCCGTGCTGGTTATCTTTTCGTCACCATTGCCTCCGTTGTCGTTTCGGTCAAATTCGGCAAGAGCAACAAAACCATTCAGCCTGGTCGTCGCGTGTGGTTGATCGGTGAAGTTACCAAACATCTCTTTAGCGCTATCGATTTGTCCGTTTCCATTTCTATCGAGAACTAGCCACGCGTCATCATTGTCAGTAGTGGTCCACGCCACCGGCTCCTTTTTGCCATCACCGCCCATATCAAACATGACGCCGTTATAAGCATCGGTAAGAGAAAAGCCGTTACCGGACAGATCAATCAAAACTGGCGTTGGAAAACAGCAGCAGCCTCGCCCACCATCGACAGTCCCTGGTGGACAACCATAGGGCATCGCACAATAATCATCGGCACCGCTGCAATCGCCACCATCCGTTGGTATCACGTACGGCACGCATTTTGTGCTGCCGCACGTTGCGTCTGCCGGATCCCGATTACAAGTGTCATTTGTAAAATTCCAGTACCAGCCTCCGTTTTGACACGTTTCAGGGTCAGTGGGAGGGAATGGGTCGGGCCACGGCCAGTCTGGATCCGGTGTTGGTGTTGGAGTCGGCGACGGGGTTGAAGGACAGTAAATTTGCTTTGCCGCATTCAAATCACACGCTGTTGGCCCTTGAGCATCAAACGCGGTATTTGTATGTCCACCCATAATCGTCAATCCACCTGTTAGACACGCAGGACTGGTAAACGATAGACAATCTTTTAAGTTAAATGTATGTCCAATCTCATGGCTGCCGAGGTAGTTGAAATAGATAGGGTTACTCGAATTACTCCAGGCGAGGTCTGGTCTTATTTTTATTACTGCTGATTCAACCCTTCCACCAAAGCCAATGTTAGAAAACGTCAATCCGTTATCGCTGGTCCCAGGGTAGTCAACCTGCCAGTACACATGACCAAAGGGGGCATCGTTGTCGTAGTCTTCGGCACTAAAGTTCACGATCTCAAAGTCAACAAAATTGACGCCGGCACAAGTTATCAGGTTGTTCCACTTTCGATGGCCTTCTTCAATCCGATCTGCGGCATCATTTGCAAACCTAAAATTAAACTCACTATCAATCTTGACTATCACATTACCAATTGCAGGTCGCCATGAATTAAATGTAATGGTAATCGGATTCATATAACCGGGAGTTACCATGGGCGGAATACATGCCTGAGATTCCACGGATACCGTCACCTCTGTGACAACCAATGCTATCCAAAGGACTAGCAACCCTGATTGGAATAATCGATGTTTTGATGCTTTCGCCATGGATCTCCCTTAATTGGAGAGGTTGAGGATCTGGGAGCGCAGCTTTTTCACAAGATCTTCTTCGGTTGTCCCCTCAAAAGTTGCGAATTGCGACGACATGTCGAGCGGTACAACTATTCCACCCGTCAATTCATAGCCAGTTAAAATGTTGTAGTCATGTTTATTCCTGGACTTAATGAAGAACAAGTAACGCACACTCGTCTTGGGCATGTTCGCTCCGTAGAACCGATACAGTACCTCTTGGCCATTTGGATACCTGACATGGCCGCCGAGCCTATCGATTGTGAGGACAGATCCAGGAGTTACTGATTGATTAGTTATCTTGTGTACAGACTCTACTGCAACAGTAAATTCGGAAAAAACATTCTTCTTGTTTTCAGATAAATGCGCCGTTGCACTTATGACCGTTCCAATGAAGATAAGATCACTTTGAGCCACTGGGAGTGCTGGGAAAGCAAATAGACTATCTGATGTAATTAGTGTTTCAACTTTCCAGGGTTGTGGTTTAACCGAAACCAGCTTGAAATCGTTGTATCTCTTTTGCTTTTCCTTCTTCGCGTCGGCCAAGTCTGGCTCATCATAAGCTGCTGTGGGAAAGTGACGTTTGGCCTCTTGGAATTTGTCCGACTTCGCGTTCGTTTGAGCGGGAAGGTAAGTGGCTGCGAAAGGCTGTGCCCGCCTAACGAATGAGAGACCCAAAGTCACTAATACCAAGGCCACAAGGATATAAGTGAACCGATGCATCTGAGATGTCCGACCTTCCTTTGAAGTTATGGCGTAGTCAACAGCGAGAATTGTCGACTAATTGGAATTTGTGAAATTGTTGTTTATAAATTTGATGATGGACTTATACGCTCACCTATGGCCCACGTCAATCCCTAAACCATTAATTTGAGAACTTCAAATAATAATCAAAGAAGTCCTTGAATTCTTGCGAACTCATAACGCAAACCGGTAGAAGTGTGAACTTAGCCGGCACGTCACTCCTTCCAGTGCACCGTGGTCCAGAACTGCGGATCGAAGAGTTTCGGATCCAGCGTGACGTCGCTACGCATATCAGAATACGCCTCAGTAGTCACCACTTTGCCGTCGACCATGAAGATCACTTCGGGCGCCATCCAGCCACCGCCGAGTTTCTGATACTTGTTGAACTGCGTCTCCGATGTTTGTGTGCCATCCTTACCAGCGGGACGAAGCATTCTGACAAAGTAGAGATTCTTTTGATCGATCCAGAATTGCGGCGAGTGCANGTCGCCNGCCTTGGCGCCAACCACGTAGACCGGCCTTCCTTGCCACGTGTCTTCCCGGAATTGCGATAGATCAAANTTCAGGGCCTGCAATTTTGCGGTCACCTCGCTNGCAGGCGCGCGATAGATGTCGAATCCGAGAATGAGNAGCGGGTGCTCGAACGCTCGCGTCGAATCAACCTTGCCGTCTTTGAAGACGAAGATCTTGCCACCGGTAAACAGGATGCCGTTGCCTTCCTTTACCGGTGTGAAGTCGATCCGCAAACTACCAGGCACTGACATCGCCTCATACCATGTCTCAACTTTCGACGTCCCGTCGGGTTCAAAATTCGTTGTTTGCTGAACGAAGGTGGCGGTCTTGTACCACGACTTTCCATACTTCTTCTGCATTGCCGAGATTAGTTCATTCGTGTTCGAGATCTTCGGGTCCGCTGCGGCCAGCATCGGCAGCAAAGAGAGGGCGACTAGCAAAATTATATATTTCATCATTATCCTCGTTGACTGTTCAGTTCGAGCGCGCGTTCGCGAAACAGCAGAAACAGCGGCAGCGCTAAAGAAACTCCGACTACCAGATTGCATATAACATAGAGCCAAAGATGTCTCATTCCAAGTCGCCGGCCCTCNGAGAAAACGAATATCCANAGCACAATAGAAGTCACCACAACATCCATGCCGAAGAATCCAGACACACTGTTGCTGAATAACAAGGTGAAGAAGAGCGTTAGATTCAACCCGTGTGTCTTGAGGAACGGAATGAGCTGTGAAAGCGGGAGAGCCGTGCCGAGAATGGCTGCGATTAGGTAAAGTAACTTCATCGTGTTGGTCCAGGAAGGCTGATCGTTGTTGATATTACGGTTTGAGAGAATAGCGGATCAGCCGTTAAAAGGAGAACGAATTATGAGTCAGCAGGAACTGACTAAACCCACTGCCGCAATCGACCGCGCCTGGGCCATTTTGTTTGCGCGCCTGGTGCTCGGTTTGATTTTCTTCATGGCCGGAGTGATGAAGGTTTTTCAGCTCGGACCACTCAATCACGCCCGCAAATACTTTCTGCCGTTCGCTGACACGTTTCTGCCGGTCTGGTCGCTTTGGGCGATGGGTGTGGTGATTCCGTTCGTCGAGCTCATTGCCGGCGCGCTGGTGATACTCGGGCTTCGTGTTCGCGAGGCCTTAGTCGCGCTGGGTTTCGTGCTTGCGGTTGTCACTTTTGGACATCTGCTGCACGAGCCGCTTTACGAGTTTCACACTCACGTGATGCCGCGGCTCGCCTTGCTGTTGTTTGTTTTTCTCCTGCCACGCGCCGACGACCGTTTTTCGCTGGACTACTTTTTAGCGAAACGTCGATTTTGAGGTGCGCCAAACGACTATTAGATAAAAGGAGATAAAAAGATGTCGAATAAAGGCTCGCTCTGGGCTGGACGAATCGTCAGCGCGCTACCAGTATTGTTTTTACTTCTCGACGGCATTATGAAGCTTGTGAAGCCGGCATTTGTCGTCGAGGCTACAGTGAATCTCGGATACCCCGAGAGTGTAATTGTCGGTCTCGGNGCGGTGCTGGTCGCCTGCACGATCCTCTACCTAATTCCGCGTACAGCCGTGCTCGGCGCGATTCTCTTGACCGGCTATTTGGGNGGTGCGGTCGCGACGCATGTTCGCGTTGGTGGTCCATTGTTTCCCATTATCTTTCCCGTGATTCTCGGCNCGCTGCTCTGGCTCGGTCTTTACTTGCGCGACGGGCGCGTNCGATCGTTGGTATAAGATAGGGCGGACCAAATTGAAGGGGGCAGNTATGAAAACGAATGTAATTCGAGTCCTCCTAATCCTGGCGTGCTGTGTTGCAAACACGCTGGGCCAGACTGGCAAGCGAGAACTCACGCTTGAATGGATCTTTGGGCCGGAAGGCCGGACGGTGGCGAGTGTTCCTGCGACAGCGTGGCTCGATGATGGAACACTCGTAATCCTCGACGATCGTCGCCCGCCAGCCAATCGAACCTTTGAAAAGCTGAATCCAGCAACGGGCCAACGGCAGTCGCTCGTCGATTCGGCACGCGCCCTGGCGGATCTCAAACGTGTCGGAACGAACGTAGACACTTTGCCGTGGCCACTCGCATTCGATGGTGCAGGCCGTCAAGCGCTTTACATTTTCAAAGGCGATGTTTTTGTTCTCGAATTNCAAACTGCACATTTCCGCCAGCTCACTTCAACACCAGCAGAAGAAAAATCCGCGAGCTTTTCTCCAAATGGTCGTCGNGTCGCTTACGTGCGCGCCAACAATCTCTATTTCTTCGACCTCGACACTAATCGTGAGANTCCGATCACGCGCGATGGTTCAGAAACGCTGCTCAACGGCACGCTCTCATGGGTCTACTGGGAAGAAGTTTTCGGACGCCGCGACATCGGATACTGGTGGGCGCCGGACTCACAAGCGATCGCGTATCTTCAGTCAGACGAATCAGAAGTGGACCTCAGTTACTTCGTCGATATCGCTCCTTTCTCACCGCAAGTTATTCGACAGCGCTACGCGCGAGCAGGCCGCGCAAATCCTCGCGTGCGGCTCGGAATCAAAGAGCTGGGACACGACAACACTACCTGGGTTCAGATAACAGACAAACCATTCGAATACCTTGTGCGCGCGAAGTGGTTGCCTGATGGTCGCCGCTTGAGTTTGGAGACCATGCCGCGTCTTCAGACCGAGCTGTCTCTTTATTTCGCGGATCGCAAGACCGGGAAAACTACACACGTGCTCACAGAGACCGATCCCGGTTGGGTAAACATGGCTGACGATCTCTACTTCTTCAACGACGGCCTCCACTTTCTTTGGCCATCGGAACGAGATGGCTACCTGCATCTGTACCGCTACCGGATGGATGGCGCGCTCGAGAACCAGGTAACTAAAGGACAATGGGCGCTCGCGAGCGCGGGAGGCATTGCGTTTTGGGTGCGCCAGGCGCTCGTCGGCGTTGATGAAAAGAATGGCTGGATCTATTTCACTGCGCTCGAGCAGTCGTCGATCGAAAGACATCTGTATCGGGTTAGACCAGACGGATCCGGGTCCATGCGTGTTTCGAAAGAGCCGGGCACACATCGCATCTCGATGTCGCCCGACGCGCGATATTTTCTCGACAGGTATTCAGACGTTCGCTCGCTTCCAGCGCTGCGACTGCATGCGAGTGACGGGTCAGTTCTGCTGCCACTTGCTGCTCCACGCACAGAGGTGCTGGCCGCGTACGACGTTCAGTTTCCTGAGTTGACGACGATTCCGGCGGACGATGGTTTTCCGATGCCTGCTGAAGTTCTGAAGCCTAAAAATTTCAGCGCCGATCGAAAGTATCCGGTCGTGATGTTTATCTACGGTGGACCATCAGCGCCGCAGGTCATAAACGGCTGGCAGGGAGACACTCTGTGGAACCAGCTATTGCTCGAGGCCGGCTATGTTGTCGTCAAAGTTGATAATCGATCGGCCACAGGCATTAGCAAGAAGTTGGAAAACTTAGTCGTTAAGCATCTGGGTGAAGCAGAGACGCCTGATCTGGTGGCCGCGGCGCGTTGGTTGAAAAAGCAGAGTTGGGTTGATCCGGCGCGTGTCGGTGTGTGGGGTTGGAGCTACGGCGGTTACATGACACTAAACCTGATGACTCGATCGCAGGAGTTCAAAGCCGGCATATCAGTCGCATCCGGCTCTGACTGGCGCTACTACGACTCAAAGTGGACCGAAGGCGCCATGCGCACGCCGCAAGAAAATCCGCAGGGATACGAGAGTACATCGTTAATCCCGCTTGCTAAACAAATACACGGTCGTGTCTTGATCGTTTTCGGAACGTACGACGACAACGTGCATCCTTATAACGAGATGGCATTCATTGATGCCTTGATAGCGGCGGGAAAGAGGTTTGACATGATGGCCTACCCGATGCGCAAACACGGCATCTCGGATGAAGCCGCCCAGCTTCATCTGTACCGCCTGATGCTCGATTTCTGGAAGAGCAATCTTTAAAGTTCGTGTACTCATCGAGACGTTCGAGAGGAGGAACACATGCGCGCTTTTGCCCAGAAACAGAACCAACCTAAAGCCGTGATGCAGCGCCGGGTCAACTGCAAAACACAGGTCCGAAGACTCAGTTTGACCCGGCGCTACGCGCTCGGTTCTGTGCCTACTCGGCGTTATTAACGAAGACCTCCTGCGACCTGTAGGAGTTCGCCAGTGATCCAGGCGCTGTCAGCAGACGCGAGAAAACCGACGGCGGGCGCGATGTCACCGGGCTGGCCGATGCGACCCAGCGGCGTTTCGGCGACCGCTTGTTTTTCAAAATCGCTTCCCAGCACACCGATCGCGTGCACGCCTTCAGTCTCCACTACGCCAGGGTTGATCGAATTGACGCGGATCTTCCTTGGCCCAAGCTCCTTCGCCAAAACACGCGTGACTGCATCGACGGCTCCTTTAGTAGCCGTGTAGACCACCGTCGCCGGCGGCGTGACGGAAGTTATCGTTGAGCCGATATTGATGACGCTGCCACCTTCCGGACCAAAATATTTCAACGATTCGCGCGTCGCCAGAATCAAGCCAAAGACGTTGATGCCGAACTGCCGTTGAAACTGATCTTCCGTGGTCTCTTCGAGTGGCGCAAACTGGTAGACGCCTGCGTTGTTCACGAGGATATCGAGGCGGCCAAATGCTTTCTTTGTTTCAGTGAAGAGGCGTTCGACATCTTTTGATTTCGAAACATCGCCCTGGACGGCGATCGCCTTTCCGCCTTCCTTTGTAATTTCATTAACAACCTGCTCAGCACCTTCCTTTGATGATGCGTAATTCACCACCACTGATGCACCTTCAGCAGCGAGATACTTCGCGATACCGGCGCCGATCCCCTTTGAGGCACCGGTAACAATTCCAACCTTGCCTGTTAACTTTTTGCTAACCATCGATTTAATTCCTCTCTTCTGAAATCCGGGTTTTGATGTCCTGGGCCAATGTGCTGGCAACTTTTCAGCCACAGAAATCCTTCGAAAATCCGCCTTAAATAAGACACGCTGTGACCAAATGCGGTCATCTGCCAACCTGTGGTCAGCGATTCTCCGGACTTCCTATTGCCTTCCCATATGAGTCGGTGTATTCTCCTATGGCCACGCCATAGGAGAACGGTCAGTGTCGAACAAAACTGAAATCTGGCAGGGGACTCTTGCCTTGATGATCCTCAAAACGCTCGATACGCTCGGGCCGCTGCATGGATATGGAATTGCACGCCGGATCGAGCAGATCAGTGGAGATCGGCTGTCTCCGAATTATGGAACGCTTTATCCGTCCCTGTTGAAGTTGGAGCAGGAGGGCTGGATCGTCGCTGAATGGGGCGTTTCTGATAATAACCGCAAGGCGAAGTTCTACAAGCTCACCCGCTCGGGACGAAAACAACTCGAAAGAGAAGCCAAAGAGTGGAACCAGACCACGGCGATCGTCGCGCGATTCTTCGAGCCGGTGGAGGACCAGTCATGAGACTGCGCGCCTGGTTGCTGCGAGTTAAAGGCTTGTTTCTGAAAGACGCACGCGAACGCGAACTCGCCGACGAGCTCGAGAGTCACCTGCAAATGCATATCGACGACAACATCCGCGCGGGGATGTCGCCGCAGGAAGCGAGGCGCCTCGCCGTGATGAAGTTGGGTGGTGTCGACCAAACAAAAGAAGCTTATCGCGATCGCGCCACAATTCCATTGCTCGAGAGCGCGATCCAGGATCTGCGCTTCACGTTCAGACAACTCCGC
>Ga0065715_10002198_pt1 | contig 10225 bp, 9 predicted proteins | sample MisBulReplicate1_FD_59102 | JGI IMG/M metagenome (GOLD analysis project Ga0065715, IMG submission 59102) | Miscanthus rhizosphere microbial communities from Kellogg Biological Station, MSU, sample Bulk Soil Replicate 1 : eDNA_1 v2 (version 2) | ecosystem: Host-associated > Plants > Roots >...
ACGTCGTACGCTTCGCCAAGTTCTTTAAATTTTTCCTCGGCGTGCGGATCGTCCGGATTTTTGTCAGGATGGAATTTTACCGCGAGCTTGCGATAGGCTCGTTTGATTTCCTCGCCGGCGGCATTTCGTTCGACGCCGAGCACTTCGTAGTAGTCGCGTTTGTCAGTAGCCATCAAAGCGAAAGTCCTATGTGACCCATGAGACTAATCTGCAGCAAACAAGAATGCCCACTACTTCGCCGGGCCGCTGGAAACAATGACGCGCGCAGGTCGCAGCAGACGATCCTTAAACCGATACCCTCGCCGAGCCTGGCGAATGACTGTTCCTTCGGGGGTCGGGCTCGGCTCGTGGGCAATCGCTTCGTGCAGGTTCGGATCAAACTTTTTGTCTTCGGCTTCGATCGCTTGCAGCCCGTTTTCTTCAAGCAAATCGTTCAGCTGTTTTTGAACCAGAACCATTCCGGAATAAATCGGAGATTGCGTGCTTTCCGCTTTTGCAGCCGCCAAACCCAGTTCAAAATTGTCGAGAATAGACACTAAACGCTGGAGTAACGAGCTGTTGGCATATTTCACCGCATCCTCTTTTTCGCGGGCAGCGCGTTTTTTGTAGTTCTCGAAATCAGCCTGGCTGCGTAGCGCCAGATCACGGAACCGATCGAGATCGGCCTGCAGGCCTGCCATTGCATCGTCGGAATCGGCGTCGCCTGCAGTCGTTGGGGATGGCTGCTTCGCCTGCACTGACGAATTCATTTCTTCTTCGCGTTCACGGGAAGGTATCTTTTTCATGTTTTGCGGATGGCTATCACAGTAATGTCATCGTTTTGCGGCACCGATCCGGTAAACTCGCGCACGTCCTCGATAATCCTCTTTACAATCGCTGACGCGCCATCATTCGCGCTGGCGCGAAGCGACTGCGTCATGCGATCAACGCCATATTCGTCTCCCTCGGGGTTGAGCGTTTCAGTCACACCGTCGGTGTAGAGAACGAGGCAATCGTTGCGCTCGAGCGGTACCGAAAAATCGACAGTGAGCCTATCGAACACACTTCCACTGTCAATTCCCACCACCATTCCCGGAGACTTTATTGGCGTTACAGTTTGCGACTGCTGCTGATACAATAACGGCGCATCATGTCCGGCCCGCGCAAGCGTGACGCCGTCGCGCTGATGATCCAGGACCAGGTAAGCCATGCTGATGAACATGTCTTCTTTAATGTCCGGATAAAGCTGCCGGTTCACTTTTCGTAACACATCCGCCGGCGACGGATTCCGGGCCGCCTCTGCACGCAGCACGCTGCGGCAAATCGCCATGATGAGCGATGCAGGGACGCCTTTGCCGGAAACGTCTGCGATTGCGACACCCAATCGCTCTTTGTCCACGTGGATGTAGTCGAAATAATCGCCGCTCACCTGGCGAGCTGGCACATTAATCCCGCTGATTTGGAAGCCATTGATGGCCGGAGCTTCAGACGGAAGCAGGATGCGCTGAATGTCTCGCGCGATTTCAAGGTCGTGATCCAGCCGTTTTTTCTCGTTCGCCATCGAATAAATGATCGCGTTGTAAAGCGCAAAGGCCGACTGCTCGGCGATGGATTTAAAAACGACAAAATCAGCCTGCGAAAAGGGCGCGCCCGTTGGCCCGTTGGCGACCGCTAAAACACCCAGATTTTGGTCGCCGTACTGGAGCGCCGTTGCCATCACAGACAGGCTGCCAAAAGCGCTTCCTCGCAATTTGGCCAACTCGGGTGCTTCCGACAATTCGTTGATACAGACAGCCTCACCTTTTTGCCAAACGCGCCCAATCAATCCTTCGTTCGCATCAAGCATGTGGAGCCGCAGGAAGGTCTCAAGAACAACCGGATTCGCAGCGGCTTGTTGTAAAATATCTTGCGGGATATCTACCAGTGGCGGACAGCCTTTTGAGATAAATCCGGGCATGAGCTTTCCACCTGTCCGGTCGGCAACGTAGAGCGTGCCTCCATGTGCGTCGAGAATGCGCACGGCGCCCTCCACGATGAGCCGATGCAGTTCCTGAGGTCGAATTGTTCCTCGAAACGCTTCCCCTAACCCGTGAAGAAAATCGAAGACAAGCGTTTCCTCGACCTGAATCTCCTCATGCGAGCGCTCCAGTCGGCGAATTTGCCGCCTCTGGAGATAAGCAGTCATACCCCAGCCAGCCAGAGACGCGACAAGGAGTCCTAGGAGAAGAGTCGGCCACATTGGTGGGGGCCAGCTTACTTCGAAGACGTCTCGTGATGAAGATCTTGTCTTAGAAAATCGAGAACGTCCTTAAAGCGAAAAATATTTTCGGGCGCAGCCTCACAAAGCGCTTCGTGCGCTTCGAGCATGGTCTCGGTCTGCTCCTTTTTTTGGGAATCGAGAGCGCGGTTTCTGGCGGCTTGCTCCAGCGCTTCACATTCAGGTGCACCACTACCATCGCTGTGGATATCAAATATCTGATCTAATCCGAGTCCGGAAAGAAGTTGTTGGCTGCGATTACCGCAATGAACAATGTGAAGGTGACCGCGCCCGAGTTCCTTTAGTCGCAACGCCACGCTGGCCATAGTTCCCATGAACGTTGAATCCATCATGGCGCAATCCGCCAGATCCACCACGAATTCGCGATACCCGCGGTCCAGCATTTCGCGCGAGAATTCCTTGAGGTTGCCGCTATTGAGGAAGCTACCCTTTCCCTCCACTTTCACCCATACGGCCGGCCCTCTTACCCCAACTTGAATAGATGAGTCCACAGTTACTCTTCAAACGATACCAGCCCGAAACCTATGCTGTCAAACCTCGCCACNCATGGGAATCTCTCATCAACTCAATTCGGCANGCTGTTTTTGATGAGCCGTATTCCTTTGAATTTCGAGGCACCGGCTGCGGGAGCAAAACACCAGGCGCGCCAGTTATTCCCAAAGAAAAGAGCGGTTTTCCGCCACGATTCGGCCATTCGCGATTAAGAGACAGCGCCATGCGATGACGCGCCCATCATCAAAGTAATCGTCGCCGATTACCTTGAATTCAGTCTTGTTAGTGCCGCGCACGTTTCTATATGAGATCTCCTGCGCCTGGAGGTGTTCGTGCAATTTCTCCTGGCGATATTCCAGACGCACCGTGACATCCGACGGCCTTTTGGCCCGCCAAAAAAAATCGAAGTAATTGCCGAAGCGCTGCCGTTGATCGACGCCGGTGACTGCGCCGTAAAGCCGATATTGCCTCTCAAAAACGATGGGCGCATCCTGAAGCACGGAAGTTTTCTGGTTCGGCGTATTGTTCTTGCCGCCAACCTTGTTGCTCGAATCGTGCGCTCTCTCACTCGGCTTTAGTCCTTTCTCACTCATGAAGAAGAGCTTTGTTTTTCGAAACTCAAAGTTTGGGTCCAATGCAACAGGCAGCGTGGTCACTTTCTCGAGGACCTTGGGTTCCTCGCGTGCGCTCTTCCCGGGCACGGAAACAACGAGGAAAGTCAAAAGCAGAAGTACGACAGCAAATCTCACTTCCGTAATAAAGCGGGTCATTGAGGCAAGTGTCAACGCGCAACCACCGGGGCGGCATGAGCCCGGCTATGGAAGTCAGGCGATTGCGAAGTAATTTTCTGCGTGATCGAGGTTCGCTACGAGCGCGGTGTTTACTTGCCGCAACAGGATTTCTGGCTGGACCCATGGGACGCAAAACGTTTTGCGTTCGTTTCGCACGCGCACAGTGATCACATCGCGCCGCATCAGGAGGTGATCGTTTCCGAGCGCACCGCACGTCTAATGCGAGCCCGTCTACCGGGCGCGCGCATCGAACATTCACTACCATTGGGGGAAAGACGATCTATTCGCAGTATCGATCTGATGTTATTACCTGCCGGGCATATCTTTGGTTCAGCGCAGTGCCTTATTTTCGCTGGTGAGGAGACGCTCCTTTACACCGGTGATTTCAAGCTGCGTCCGGGCAAATCCGCCGAGCCGGCTGAGTGGCAGCATGCTGACACCCTTGTAATGGAAACAACGTTCGGCGTACCGCGCTATCGGTTTCCGCCAACCAAAGAAGTAGTTGACCTAATGGTCGCGTTCTGCAGCGAAACGATCGACGCCGGTGAAGTGCCTGTGTTGCTGGGCTACTCGTTAGGCAAGGCGCAGGAAATCCTCTGTGCGCTTGAAGGCGCCGGTTTGACCCCGATGCTGCATGGCTCGGTTTATCAAATGACGCGCATCTACGAACAACTCGGGCAATCGTTTTGCAAATACGTGCGANACAATCGAAACGANGTCGACGGCAAAGTGTTGATCTGTCCGCCCAGCGCGAATCGCTCCNGCATGCTGGAGAACATTCCGCGCAAACGTGTGGCGTTCATCAGTGGATGGGCTGTCGATCNTAACGCGGTGTATCGCTACCAGGTTGATGCCGCATTTCCGTTATCCGATCACGCGGATTACGACGATTTGCTTCGATACGTCGATCTGGTGCAGCCGCGCCGGGTATTAACGCTCCATGGTTTCGCCGCAGCTTTTGCCTCCGATCTTCGCGCACGCGGCCTCGAGGCATGGGCGCTAACCGAAGAAAATCAGATGGAACTACAGCTAGACAGGTACATCGCGCTGCGATGTCCGGACGGCGCAGCGCGCCATCCCTACCATTCTACGCAGCACTCCGAATTTTTGGATTTCGCGAATGCCGGTGAAGACATCCGTTCGACTCCGGCAAAATTGGAGAAGGTTCGGTTGCTGTCCGATTACCTCCGCAGCCTAACAACTGAGCAGCTTCCGTTTGCAACGACATACTTCACCGGAAGAGCATTTGCCCAAAGCGATCCGCGCATCTTGCAGATTGGGTGGGCCGTAATCTTCCGCGCGCTGCAGGATGCAACGAAGATCGACGATTCGGAGTTTCATGGAATCGCCAGCAGACATGGCGATGCTGGCAAGAGCGCCTTTGAAGTTCTTGATGGCCGAACGGCGCCGGAACCATTCACCATTCTCGAATCGGCCGAGTTGTTCCAAAATCTTCAACTCGCGCGCGGCCCGATCGCCAAGGCAAAGCTGCTGCGAGAACGGTTTTCGATTTTATCAGCGCGCGAAGGCGAGTACGTGGTCAAGATTTTGACNGGCGATCTGCGCATCGGTTTACGCGAGGGTCTTGTAGAGGAAGCCATCGCNAAGGCGTTCGACGTTTCGCTCGAACAAGTNAAACAGGCCAACATGTTGTTAGGCGACATTGGCCAGACGGCACTCCTGGCCTCACGAAAAGAGCTACACAGCGCCGAGTTATCAATGTTTCGTCCTATTAAATGCATGCTCGCCACTCCCGAACCCAGCGCGGATGCCGTTTGGAACCGTTTTATAGAAGTCGCCGCTCGTGACCGGTCCGGTTCGTTGAGCCCGGGAACAGTGTACGTTGAAGACAAATTCGACGGAATTCGTGCACAGCTTCANCGCAGCGGAGATAGAGTCGAAATTTTCTCGCGCGATTTGCGGCGGATCACCGGCCANTTTNCGGAACTGGTCGACCAAGCCAGGAAGTTCGACCAGGAGCTGATTGCNGATGGCGAAATCATCGCCTTTGACGAAGGGCGTCGACTGACCTTCTTCGATTTGCAAAAGCGACTTGGACGCAAGGAGCACATCGCTGATCTGTTTGCCGGAGCAGCAGCCGACGTTCCGGTCGCCTTTGTGATTTTCGATCTTCTCCGGTTGAATGGACGCTCCCTGTTGAAAACTCCCCTTCGTGCGCGGCGTGAACAACTCGGCACACTCATATTGCCGCCCCAATTTCAGAGAGCGAACGTAACGCCAGCGCGTTCTGCGGCGGAAATTGAGCAAATTTTCCAGGATGCGCGCCGGCGTTTGAACGAAGGTTTGATGATCAAAGACGCCGAAAGCTTTTATCTTCCCGGCGCCCGCGGGATGTTTTGGTTCAAGTTGAAACGCGAATTAGCGACGTTGGATGTGGTCGTTATCGCGGCAGAGCTTGGACATGGAAAACGCAACAATGTGTTAAGCGACTATACGTTTGCGGTGCGCGACGAAACCACCGGCAAACTCTTGCCGATCGGAAAGGCCTACAGCGGATTGACCGATGTAGAGATTGCACAGCTAACAGAGCATTTTAAAAAAAATACAATAGCCGATCACGGCCGCTATCGCAGAGTGAACCCAAATGTAGTGCTGGAAGTCGCTTTCAATTCAATCCAGCCTAGCACTCGCCACGCAAGCGGACTCGCACTGCGTTTCCCCAGAATCAAAGCGATTCGACACGACAAGGATGTCGATTCCATCGACACCCTTCAATATGCGCGCGAGCTTGCCATGCAGTCGACAAATTCACCGGCGTCGTCCGGAAAACGGACTTAAACAGATCTCGAATTTACTCTGGCGTAGGCGAAGGACTCGGCGAATCAGCTTGGTCTGTGACAGGAGTCGTCGGCTCACGTCGCGCCCCAGGAACTCTCCTTCTTTGTATCTCTTCCATCTTCCCGATTAGCCCCTGGAGATCAGCAGGAACTGTTCCCCGAGGCTCGGGGGCTGTTCGGGGAACTGGAGCAACTCTGGGTTTCACGACCAACCTCTGTCGCTCCGCCAATGCTTTCTCTCTTTCGTCCAATGCTTTTTCCCGGGCATCCAACTCCGTCTTCCGTTGAGCGAGTTGTTGTTCAGCAGCTGAATCTTGTTTTTGGCACGAGCAAACCAGCGCAAAAGGAATCAGTAAGGATAGAGCAAGGAATTTTTTCATATCACCGGTTGATTAGGTGTTGTTTGGTGGCGAACGAACAAATCGGAGAGGGTTTCGATGTCAAACGAATGTTACCGCTCTTGAGGCGTAGGCGAAGCTGTCAATGTAACTGTGACTACTTCGACGGCATCGCGGCGGGAACGCTGGACATTGGCAAAAACCGCCAGCATCGCCAGACAAATCACAATAACCGCCATTAACAAAACCGCTGTTTTTGGAACTCGAGTCGTTGGCGATTTTTCGGCAGTTTCGTCCGGCAGATTCACTACCCAGTATCCAAGTGAACATCACGAGCGCAAGCGGGCCAGCGCCTCACTCCAGGCGCAGCGCAGAAATCGACTTCATAACGCGCTCGCTTAGCTCGGCGTACAGATTTTTGCCTGGCCGCTGAAGATCGGCTGCGCTGAACGAAATCGGTTCCCCAATCATGATCGTGATTGGCACAAACCGAAGCCGGCCGCCACCGCGTGGTAGCGCTTCGCGAGCGCCGAAGATTCGCATCGGCACGACCGGCGCGAGCGTTTTGGCAATTATCAAGCCCAATCCAGGTTCAGCCGCTTGAAGGTTACCATCGACGGTCCGCGAGCCTTCCGGAAACATGAGAACGCCGTTACCGGCCTGTAAAGCGCGGATCACAGCTTTGATAGCGCTGCGGTCAACGCCTTCCTGGTTGACCGGGATCACGTTTAGCTTTGGCAAAACACGCCCCAGGAGCGGTACGTCCAGGAGCGTTCGGCGGGCGAGAAAATAAATTGGTCTATCACACGTGCTCCCGGCGAGCGGCGGATCGAGATAGCTCTGGTGATTCATCGCCAGGATCACCGGCCCGCTTTGAATCATGCGCTCCCGATGAATGACGCGAAACCGAAACAACAATCGGCCAGCCAGCCGGCTTAGATGATAGCCAACCCAATAATAAAAATTCATTCGCCGAGCGCGCGATTGGTGATCTGAACATCGCCAATCGGCAAACCCGCTTGCTCAAGCCGCACCATTATCTCCGTCACCACCTGTTCGACCGTCACATGCGAAGTGTCGATCAGGTGGGCGTCTTTCGCTTTTATTAATGGCGAGACGGCCCGTGAGACATCATCGCGATCGCGAATGGTAATTTCGTCGCGTTCGCCTTGTGCGGCACGACGTTGCAGCCGCACGTCAGGAGACGCATCGATGTAGAATTTGTATGGCGTGTCGGGGAAAACGACCGATCCGATATCGCGGCCTTCGATCACGACGTCATGCCCCTCGGCACAATGATGAAGTCTGTCTGAAACGATTTCGCGGACCCGCGGTAATTTGCTGACACGAGAAACACTTTCGTTCACACGGTCCTCACGCAAATGGTCGACAGGATCGACGTTATCGACAATGATGCCCGCCTCGCTGTCTCGCACAACGCATGCAAGTGCTGCTGAATCCAGTGCCTCAGAAATTCGCTCGTCCTCCTCGGGGCGAATCCTTTTTTGAAGAAGATGCCAGGTGATCGCTCGATAGATCGCCCCTGAGTTGATGTAGATAAATCCCAGTTGTCGGGCAAGCTTTCGCGCGACACTGCTCTTTCCCGAGGCAGCGGGACCATCAATAGCGATCACACGGTGTCGGGAAGCGTATGATCCCATGTTTAGTTCGTGCCTAACGAAAACTACTCCTGCGCGGGCACAGGAGCGAGTGAACCGATGACCGGCGTGCTGACCTGCATCCGTTTCGGATTGGTAAACTCCTCAAGAACCGCTTCGAATCCCGGATACGATTCACGAATACATTCGGCATCCTGAATGATCGTCTCGCCTTCCGCAAACAAGCCCGCTATAGCAAAGGCCATGGCAATGCGATGATCGCCAAAGCTCTGCAGACGCGCTCCGTGCAAAGGCGCTGGCCCATAAATTTCAAGGCCGTCACTTAGTTCGGCGACTTGCGCGCCCATGGTGCGCAGATTGTGCGCGATCGCCGCAATGCGATCGGTTTCCTTAACGCGCAGTTCCTCTGCATTCCGAATGGTCGTTTTGCCGCTCGCCAGGACTGCTGCGATGGATAAAACAGGCAACTCGTCAATGAGCTGTGGCACTTCTCTCCCCTGAATGACCGTGGCTTTTAGCGGCACTCCGGTGACTTCCACCACCCCGCGCGGTTCAAAGTGCTCGGTATCCTCCACCGCTTCTCGAACGTGCGCACCCATTCGTAGTAGCACACCCAGCAGTGCCGTTCGCGTATCATTTAAACCAACCTCGCGAATCAGCAGGTGTCCACGACTCTGCGCCGCAGCGGCAACCAGCCAAAACGCTGCCGAAGAGATGTCGCCGGGAATATCAAAATCGCGTGACTCCGGAATCTGCTCGCCGAAAACGCTAACACTGCCGTCATCTTCGGTCGTAGATCGCACAAGGAAATAATTAAGCATCTTCTCCATGTGGTTTCTGGTGGGCATTGGTTCTTCAACAGTGGTCTTGCCCTTCGCAAAGAGACCGGCCAAAAGCAGTGCTCCTTTCACCTGTGCACTAGCTGCCGATGGGCGGTACTGAATTCCATGAAGCGATCCGCCATGGATCCGCAATGGCGGCGTACCATCAGGACCTTCCGCAACAACGCTCGCGCCCATCTCGCAAAGCGGCGCGATCACTCGGTCCATGGGCCGTTTGGACAAGCCAGGATCCGCTACCAACCGGCTCTCAAATTTTTGTCCAGCCAGCAGACCGGCCAGAAGCCGCATAGTCGTACCCGAATTGCCGCAGTTGATTTCCTGATTTGGCGCGGTCAGAACCCGTTTCTTTCCGTGAACGAGTAACGTGGTCGGCTCAGGTTGTTCGATCTTGATTCCCAGAGCGCGCATTGCGTTCACCGTATGCATGCAATCGTCGCTCGGTAGAAATCCCCGTAGCGTGCATACGCCGTTGGAAAGAGCGGCGACGATCACTGCGCGATGCGAAATGCTCTTATCGCCCGGCACAGCGATTTCGAGATCGATTCGAGGTGCCCGTTTTATCCGCAATTCCATAGAATCAATCTAAACGTCCTGATGTCCCTGCCGGATATCATAAGGGCCCGCAGCGTTAACCGGCATTCAATCCTCCGCATGAGCGGAACTCCGGAAGCTCTCGCGTTACGGCACAAGAAAAATCTTGTCGGTGTAAGGGTCCTTCACTTCAGTGCCGGGAGGGAATCCTTCCACATCGATATATTTGCCGGGCGAATACGGGCTCTCAACAAGATGCGGTTTTCCAGGGACAGGGATCCCGTAGGGATAATCTCCCTTTGCTACCTTTGTCGGCGGCGCAGCCGCGGGCGGAGGAGAAGACGCGACCACCGGCGGCGGAGTGGCCATTGGCTGAGTTGGTCCATTCGGATTAAAGGGCTGCTGCGGCGGCGGGTATTCTTGCGGTTGGGGCGGGGCGTAAGCCGACGGCCGATGGTGCTGCGGTGGTGGTGGTGGCGGCTCCTCAGCGCATGAGGCCAAAAAGAAAACCGCGAGGAGAGCAAGCGGGATGGAAAATTTCATAACGAAAATTTTGC
>Ga0065715_10001053_pt1 | contig 10223 bp, 8 predicted proteins | sample MisBulReplicate1_FD_59102 | JGI IMG/M metagenome (GOLD analysis project Ga0065715, IMG submission 59102) | Miscanthus rhizosphere microbial communities from Kellogg Biological Station, MSU, sample Bulk Soil Replicate 1 : eDNA_1 v2 (version 2) | ecosystem: Host-associated > Plants > Roots >...
CTTTTAGCAACTTCTACTTTTACGCGCTGTAAGTATTCTACGGGCGTATTACCTGTAGCTTTGATAAAGCGTCTATCGAAATTTCGTCTGCTGGTTGCAAGCTTGGAGGCCAATTCTTCAAACGATATCTTTTCGCTGATGTGTTCTTCAATATATGTTTGTGCTTTGTTGATCACATCGTCTCCGTGATTTTTTTGTGCTTGAAAAATTGTAAAAGGGGATTGCGAAGAGCGTTCAATTTCAATCTGAAAAACCTTGGAACAATAAATAGCAGTTTGCCTGTCGAAATATTTTTCAACTAAAAAAAGAATGAGATTTAAAAAAGAATAGGCGCCACCATTGGTGTACATGCCTTCTTCAACAGCAATCAATTTGTCGACTTGCAGATCAATGTTTGGAAACATGCGTCTAAAATCGTTTGCCGCATTCCAATGGGTAGAGCAGGTCTTGCCTTCTAAGAGGCCGGTAGCAGCTAATAGAAATGCACCTGTACAAATGCTGGCAACTTCTGCACCGCTTTTATATTGTTCCTTGATCCATTTAATCAATGCTGCATTATCATTCAGTACATTGTCATAATCATACGAAAGGGAAGGTATAATAATGAGATCTGTTTTCTGGATCGTATGTAGTGATACCGGATGCAGCGAAAAAAAACCGACACCTAATGTTATCTCCGTTTCATAACTGGCAATGCGTACTTCAAACATCTGTTTGTTTCCAATTCTTTCCCAGTAAGCATTTGCACGCGTCAGTATTTCATACGAACCTGAAATACTACTTAGGTTGACATTGCCAGTCGGAACTACGATTGTTACCTGTTTCATAAGCATCTCTTTTTACAAAGATACCTGCTTCTTCTGTCCGAATCAACCCTTAAGAATGTCTATTTAGCACCCTGTTTCTTTTAACGTAAGAATGTATTTTTGTTATGTATCAATAGAAAAGAAGTAACTTATTATAACATAAAACAACACGGCTATGGCAACACATGACTTAAGCTACACCATATTGGTAGACCAATCACCTAAAGAAGCATTTGATGCAATCAATAATGTACGTGGTTGGTGGTCTGAAGAGATTGAAGGCAATACCGATAAAGTCAATGAAACATTTATCTATCAATACGAAGATGTGCATTATGCACAGATAACATTGATTGAAGCTGTTCCAAACGAAAAGATAGTATGGTTTATAAAGTACAACTACTTTAAGTTTACAAAAGACAAAAGCGAATGGACAGGTACAAAAGTTGTTTTTGAAATTTCTAAAAAGGATAACAAAACGCAGATCCGTTTCACGCATCATGGTTTGGTGCCCGAGTATGAATGTTATGATATCTGTTCAAATGCCTGGGCACAGTACTTTAAAACCAGTCTTGCAAGTTTAATTGCTACAGGTAAAGGAAATCCGAACGGTAAAGATAAACCTACAACCGCCGACGAAGAGCGACTTAGTGCTAAGTAGGTGCATTGTCATTGGATTAATGGATTGAATCGTCGGACCACTGGAAAAAGTGGTCTGACGATTAGAGAAGATGTTGATTGTATTACGAACAGTGGTCAGACGGCTTTTTTAGGCCGTCCGACCACTTGGTTGTGCAAGAGTATAATACAACAGTTATAGTACCACTCATTTTACTCTTTTCTGGCGACAGTCTTTGACTGGTGATGCTTAATTTTTTCTGCGCTTTCTATATAAAACATTCAAACTAATTATTTTAATCAAAATGAAAAATTATACAATACTTCTTACTGTTGATGTTTCTGCTCACGATGTGTTCAATCGTATCAATAACGTTGCAGCATGGTGGACAGACGATTTGAAAGGCAATTCAGAAAAACTGAATGATGTATTTACTGTTCAGTTTGCGGACATGCATGTATCGACTCAGAAATTGATAGAAGTCATTCCGGATAAAAAGATTGTGTGGCTTGTTACGGATAGCAATCTTAGTTTTATTAAAGACAAAAATGAATGGACAAATACAACCATAATTTTTGATATATCACGCCACAGTAATCAAACACACATCAAGTTTACACATGTTGGTTTACTGCCGGATATTGAGTGTTATAAAGACTGCACAAAAGGCTGGGAGTATTATATAAAAAGAAGCCTTTTTAAATTGTTAACAGAAGGTGAGGGGACACCTGGTTTGTAATGGATATAGAAATTGTTAGATTGGTTTCATTCTTGTACTCGTTTTCTTAGTTTTCTTTTCACTAATCTTTTCCTGAAGTTTTTTAAATGCAGTTTTCTGAGCAGGATCAGGATCTGCAGATGCAAAAAGAATCGCATATTTACTCCATTCCGGATTGCTTTCAACCAGTGCTTTTGCGATGCCTAAAAATGGAACAAACAATACCATACCGGATATGCCCCAAATGATTGCACCTAGGATTACTGCAGACAGTACCAGAAAGGCATTGATTTCCATTTTATCTCCTACCAATTTTGGTCGTAAAATATTTTCCTGAATCATGTTAGAGAAATATAAACAAAGAGCCAGATAAATAACGGTTGCGCCGGACTCTTTGGTTATCCAAACGAAAGAAAGGATGCCAGTGTAGGCAATTAAATTTCCTATGTATGGAATAATATTTAGGACAGCTAGAAAAACACTGAAAAATATGGCTGACTTGACCCCAAATAGAATCAGAATGATATAGGTCATGATTGCAGTAACAAGGGTTAATATCATGGTTCCCCATAAATAGTTTTTTACAGACAGCAGCGATTTTGTAATAAATGTTTGTATGGACTCAAGATCTTGTCCTTCGTAATTTTTTAGGTAGAAATTTTTTATCAGACCTCTCAAGTTTAAAATAAAAAACAAAAATACCGGTGTAAGAGCAAGCGTTACGAGGTTTGCTCCAACACTACTTAATTGCTGCGATAAGACGCCTATTCCATTTTTAAATAAGTTTGATAAATGTTCCTTTAAGCTATTCGGTTCATAAAAATACAATCCGATTTTTGATTGTATATACAACATAGCAGATTCAATCCCTTCTTTTATTTTGTGTAATACGTGGTCGTTTGTTTGGATAATCAGCAATGCCTGTGTGATTAAGAAATACAAAATAACAATCAGTACAATACAAAACACAATTGTGACNAGTATAGATGTCAGGGTTCTGTTTAAGCCTTTTNCCTCTAAGAACGTNCAAATTGGNTATAACAGACAGGCAAATAAAAAAGCCCAGGATACAGGTATCAACCATGTACTGGCGAAAATCATAGCTGAAATTATTATTACGCCAATGAGTAGATTTTGAAGTACTCTTGAAATGTGTACATGTTCCATAGTTCTATCGTTTATTATTGATAAATCAATTACTTATAATTCATTTATCGGCTAAAGAGAATAGCATAAATTTCTTCAGAAAATAAAAAAACCATTTGTGTCCTAATATGTTGTGCTTGTATAAAAATATTCTATTCTTCATTTTATGACATATCCTTTTGTGAATTTGTTAACCGTGAGAAATATGGGTTTTATGTATCGGGTCATTTTTTAATTCACCTTGAATAGAATCATCTAAGGTAGTTCCTATTGCCGCACCTATTAATATTTTAATACCTGCAACAAAGTTTCCATGTTTTGTATCCCAATAATATCCATTCTCTGTTGTAAATTTTATTATTGAAATTCGGGGATCGTTTTCACCTTCTGTGAACCATGTCTTTAAAATTGGATTCCACAATTCCGCAATGATAGCTTTATCAGTCAGAATTTTTGCTGTTCCACATAGGTGCATAAAATCGGAATGCTTGCTGCCATGAAAATATAAATTAACGGAGCTGTTTTCTTTAATTTCTTTATTTTGATTGCTATCGGTTGGACTCAGAAACCAAATAGTACCGTCCTTTGCGATTTTTTGAACACTCATTGGCCTTGCATTCCCTTTGCTTCCTTGTGAAGTACATAAAAAACATGTTTGTCCATCAGCCAATTCAATAATTTTTTTTATTGAATCGGTAGTATTCAAATTCTGATGATTTTTTTCTGGTTGGTTTTTATCTATGCTATTCATACAAATTAATTTTTAGGCTTTTGATTGTTGAAAATTGCTCAATTTTAAATTAAAAATATTACATAAAATTTGTTAAAAATTACAATATCTGCATTGTCCAAATACAAAAACATGAGATGTGATTAATACAAAAACATTTAATAATTCTGTAAAATATGCAGATTTATTTTTTCGGAATTTTGAAAGTATAAATAATTGTCAGAATGCAAATACTCGAACAAGTATTATGGTTCTTCAAGTGTTAATAACAAACAATTATGGCTAAATATTCTAAAAAATCACAAGACTATGTTGAAAGTGCAATGGACCGTATGAAGAAAGGTACATTGAAATCCGGCAGCAGTGGAGAGAAGGTTAAGAATCCCAAACAAGCTATAGCAATTGGTTTATCGGAAGCCAGAGAAAAAGGAGCGAAAGTGCCCGCAAAGAAAACTACAGCTAAAAAGTCCAGCGCTAAAAAGCCTGCGATGAAAAAAACATCTGCTAAAAAAACGGTAGCTAAAAAGAGTGCTACTAAAAAGAGCGCTACCCAAAAAACAGCAATGAAGAAAACTACAATGAAAAAATCATCCTCAAAATAATAAAATATGAATGAAATAACTCTGGAAGAAATCTATGAAGTGGATTTTCTTTTTATTTAAAGTACACATGAATTTGTTACGGTATTTAAATCACGTTTTATGACCATATCACAAACATCTGTTGTTACATCTGATTTTCTTTTGCCAAGAACTAAAATTCGTAAGGCAGTTAAAGATTATAGAGCTAGTGCTAAATTGGCCAATTTGATCTATGTAAATGACAGAGAAGAAGGTATTATTAGAAAAAAAATAAATGGTAATTTTAAATACTATTATAGAGATATCAAGATAACAGATAAGCAAGTATTAAAGCGCATTGACCAATTAGTTATTCCACCCGCTTGGGAGAATGTATGGGTTTGTTTAAACGAAAATGGACATATTCAGGCAACAGGAATTGATTCTAAAAATAGAAAGCAATACCGATATCATGCAGCTTGGGCCGGCTTACGAGATCAAACAAAGTATTGTCGGTTAAGAGATTTTTCTCACGCTCTTCCAGCCATAAGATCTCGTATTAAAGAAGATTTATGTCAACATGGTTACCCTAAAACGAAAGTGCTTGCTGCTGTTGTTAGTATTATGGAGTCTACAAGCATCCGTGTTGGTAATAGCATGTATGAAAAATTGTACGGCTCTTATGGTTTGTCAACCATGCAGGATAAACATGTGAAAATTAAAGGAAGCGAAATGCAGTTTTCTTTTAAAGGTAAAAAAGGTATTTATCATAAAATAAGCTTAAAAAGTAAAAAACTAGCACACATCATTTCTCAATGCAAAGACATTGCAGGCAAAGAATTGTTTCAATATTTCGATGAGGCTGGAAATAATCATTCTATTGATTCCGGGGATGTGAATGACTATATCCGTGAAATATCCAGAGGTGATTTTACGAGTAAAGATTTTCGTACCTGGACTGGTACCGTTAAATGTTTACAGGCCCTTAAAAATCTTGGGATTGCTGAAAATAAAACACAGGTGAGACGATTGATGAATGAAGCATTGGATATTGTGGCGCATCAATTGGGTAATACTCGAAGCGTTTGTAAAAAACATTATATCCATCCAGGCATTTTAGCAGATTATGAAAATGGAAAATTAGAAAAATACATTGCTAAAATTGAAGAGATTGAAACGGATTGCAATTCAACCCTTTTAATCACACCTACCGAGCAGGTGTTAGTTGATATTTTAGAAAATTAGTCTTGTACACTTCATCTCTATAATTTGTACATTATTTAAAAAGCTGATCGTATAGTACTATACGATCAGCTTTTTTTATTATACTCTATTGAATAATGTGAGTTCATTTAAAATCTCTTTTGCTAATTCTTCTGTTAATGGTGCTTTTGAATGTAATCGCCATTTCCAGTTGTCGTGCAGACTTCCCGGACGATTCATTTTTGCTTCGGAACCTAAACCAAGCATATCTTGTACAGGCCATATAGAAATTACGGCTACAGATGCAATGGCTTTTCGAATAAATTCTTTGTTGAGATTTTCTCGGTCGATTGTTTTATTGAAGTAAGAAGAAATTTTATTTTTTATATCATCTGAAATTTCTTCGTTGTACCAGCCCTGCAATGTATTGTTATCGTGGGTTCCCGTATAAGAGATAGAATGTGGCACATAGTTATGGGGACTGTGAATGCTTATGGGAGAATCTTCTAAGAAGGCAAACTGCAGCAATTTCATTCCTGGTAAATCAAATTTGCGCATGAGGTCCCATACTGGCTGATCAATTTCACCTAAGTCTTCAGCAATAAATGGGAGACTCTTATGTGATTTTTGAATGGTATTAAATAGGTCTTTCCCTGGTGCTTTAACCCACTTGCCATTAGCGGCTGTGTGTTCTGATGCTGCTATTTCATAATAGGCAGAGAATGCTCGAAAATGATCCAGGCGGATAATGTCACACATGAGCAGTGTATGATTAATGCGTTTGATCCACCAATCATATCTTGTTCTTTTCAAGGCACTCCAATTAAAAACCGGCATACCCCAAAGCTGTCCTGTTTCTGAAAACATATCCGGCGGCACTCCTGCAACTTTAGCTGGACGACCATCTTTAAATAATTTAAACAATTCCGGATGCTTCCATACATCAGAACTATCGTGGCTTACGTAAAATGGCATATCTCCAATAAATTGAATGTTTTTTTCTGCTACGTACGTTCGTAATGCTGATAGCTGTTTGAAAAATAGATATTGAATGAATTTTTCTTTTGTAATAGCATGCTCAAGTGTTTTTTTTATTTTACTAAGAGCAGTTGTATTTCTATTTTTTAATTCTTCCGGCCAATCCAGCCACCACGCACCTTGCTGAAAATTTTTGATAGAAAGGAACAACGAAAAATCGTCTAGCCAATAAGCTTCTGTAGAACAAAATACTTTAAAGTCATCTTGTTTCTTTTTTTCAAATCGTTCGAATGCCTTAGTCAGTAAAGACATTTTGTATGCATAGACTTTGTCAAATTCAACAATATTTTCTTCAAACGTATGATCCAACAGGTCATCAGCCTGCAGCAAACCATCTTTAAGTAATAATTCCGGACTAATAAACATCGGATTCCCCGCAAATGCCGACAAACAACTATATGGTGAAAAACCTCGTCCACCATCTGTGTAGTTTAAAGGAAGTGTTTGCCAATAGCGTATTCCGCAGGTTGATAAATAATCCGCAAACCTATAAGCAGAAGGTCCGAAGTCTCCAACACCAAATTGATTGTATAAAGAAGATATATGTAAAATTACTCCGCTGCTTCGATTGATGTGCATATGGTTTTGTTTAAAAGCTTAATAAGTAGATCAAACGATCTCTTATTAAAGATAAGAAAAAAACTGACTTTAAAAAGGGGATTTTATTTTAATCATCGCTTTGTTCTTTCAATAGAGCGATACAGAAATACCTATTTAAAAATCTGATTAAGAATCAAAATTAAAATAGATTGTATCGATTAGAAGTTCGGATTGAAGCAATATTGAATTAGAAGGGAGTATGTATTAGAAAGCTTTTTTTGAAATTTTTATTCATTAATGATTAATTGAGGCAAATCAGATTTAAGGGGAAGAAGGTGTTGATGTTTATCATTTTTCCACAAAGTGCTTACTTTTTGCTTCTTTTATTGTCTTATATGTAGCATCTCTTTTATCAACTGTAAAACCAGTATTAAAGAGGTTTATCATATAAACGAAAAAAAAAGAGGAAGCCTATATTGATTATAGGGCCTCCTCTGGAAATGCGGTCATACGTTATTTAGCAGTCTAATTGCGGGCATTCGTGCTTTTTACGATGCTTTTGCTGTTTCTTGATACGCTTTTCTGTAGATGACTTTTTAGGATTACGTGGAGTAGACGTGTTTCCTAGGCAGCCAAGCGAAATAAAACCGCTCAGTATAAATAAAATGATGAGTTTTCTCATAGTGCAACAAATAATATGAATTGTTCAATTCAATATACAAAAAAATAGATTAAATTGGAACTATAATTTTAATTTATAAGAAATTGAAAGTCACGAGAAACAACACTTTTTTGTATTTTTTGCTACTGATCTTTTTTGCAGCAGTTACTTTTGGATGCTATAAAAAAGATTTTGATAAAGTAAAACTTGCGAATGCTACTCCGGAATACTTGTATCCATTGATAGATGCTGAATTATCAATGAAAGACATTGTAGATCCGAATAAAAAGCAATTAAATGTTACGGAAGATGCAGATGGTTTTTATACGTTCATTTATTATCAGGAATTATATACACAACTCATTACAGATCTATTAAAGATTACGGATCTTGCTATAGCACAAACGGTATCGCTTACAACTGCAGAAGTAGCAAGTCTACCTACAGCTGGAACGATTACACATTCGTTCACAAAGTCTGTTACATTGGCAACAACACACGGTGAAAAATTAAAAACCATAAATGTTAAATCCGGAACATTGCCCTTGACAATTTCTTCAACCTTTAAGCATAATGTTCAGGTTACGGTAACTTTTCCCTATATCAAAAAGAATGCGTTGGCATTAACAAAAACAATTGATTTGAATTACGTGGGTGGCAATACTCCTGTTGTTTCAACAACACCAATTGATTTAGCAGGTTATACGATTGATTGTTCAGAGAACAATACCAAAGTTAATACCATTACCTATACAGCTAGTTTGAAGGTGACATACAAAAGTGGTAGTCCGATAACAACAGCTCAGAAAATTGATGTGACGACCGGTGTTTCAGATGTCGCTTATGCTTATATAAATGGTTATATCGGGCAGTATGCATTTACCATTCCTAAGGATTCTGTTGCAATTGATATTTTTGACAATGCATACATAGGAAGTGTTTATTTTACAGATCCGAAAGTTCGGGCAATCATTACCAATTCTGTTGGCGCTGAGTCTACGGTTAAAATTGATGAATTGACTGCTGAATCGAATATTGCAGGAATTACGAATATTACTGGTTCGATTATAAATACCAATATTCCCATTTTATATCCTTCGCTTGCAGAGGTGGGGCAATCCAAGTCAACGACCATTCAATTAGATAAAACAAATTCGAATGTGCAAACTATTTTCAATCCGGCACCGAATAAAATCATTTATAAAATGTCTGGCGCTATAAATCCTGGAGGTGAATCAGATAATTTTGCAACCGACAGCAGTTATGTTAGAGTGCGTGGCGAAGTTGAAATTCCTATGGAAGGAAGAGTTACGAAATTCGTTTTGCTTGATACAATAGANAATATTTCTTTTCCTGATATAGAAATTAATGGNGCAAACGTTTCTGTACTACGCGCNAATTTCAATGTTTCTTTAACAAATGGTTTTCCAATGAAGACAACCATTCAAATGTATTTCATGGACGATGCTAATGTTATTTTGGATTCGCTTTTTAAAACTCCGGGTATAATTCCTTCAGCATCTATTGATGCAGTAGGGAAGGTTACTACTCCTACAAGTATGTTTCTTCAAGAAATATTTGATGAAGCTCGATATAATAGAATTACTATGTCAACGAAGGCTGTTTTGTATGCTTCATTCAGTACACCCACTACACCGAATAACGTATCTGTTCCTGTGAAAATATATTCGTCTTATAAAATAAAGTCTAACATAGGTGTTGATGTCAAAGCAAATGTTAGTTTCTAGAAAAATACTCATACTCGTCCACGTTTTTTTGTTGAGCATCGTTTCAGGATTTGCTCAGCATGAATTGACATTGCCTTTTTTGACCTGGGTGCCACAAGCGGGTTATACCGATTTGACCATACAGCCGGATCAATATAAAAAAAGCATTGGGGTACCTTTTATTAGCTCCCTACAGCTGTATTATTATAATTCAGCATTCGGATACAACAATCTTGTAAAGGAAAATGTTATTCAGCCTAATAATATTATTCCCAAATTGAAAACGTACAATCAATTATACTCCGGTGGAAGTTTTGATCTTTTCAGTATGCGTTTTAGATCAGAGAAAACATTTTTTCAGGTGAGCTTAAGAGATGTATGGACGCAACGACTTGTGTATACAAATGATCTGGCAAATTTGGTATGGAATGGCAATGCATCTTTTGCCGGAAGAAATGCAAACTTAAATAATGTT
>Ga0065715_10001438_pt1 | contig 10222 bp, 8 predicted proteins | sample MisBulReplicate1_FD_59102 | JGI IMG/M metagenome (GOLD analysis project Ga0065715, IMG submission 59102) | Miscanthus rhizosphere microbial communities from Kellogg Biological Station, MSU, sample Bulk Soil Replicate 1 : eDNA_1 v2 (version 2) | ecosystem: Host-associated > Plants > Roots >...
AAGTGCAAGGCTGGTGTTCGAATCGTGAACACGGCGCGTGGTGAGTTGATCGATGAAGCGGCGCTGGCAGACGCGATCGAATCACGGCATGTCGCGGGTGCCGGCCTTGACGTGTTCGAAAGTGAGCCGCCAACGGAGTGGCGACTCGCGAAACTGCCGCAGGTCATTGCGACACCCCACATCGCCGCGTCGACGGCGGAAGCTCAGGAGCAAGTGGGCATCGAGACGGCGGTCGCGCTCAGAGATTTCCTTCGAGAAGGCGTGATTCGCAACGCGGTGAATTTCAGGGGAATTCGCGGAGAGGAATTCGCGCGCGTGCGACCGTTCCTGGTCCTTGCCGATCGTATCGGGATGCTGGTGTCTCAAATCGCCGAGGGACGGACGCAGGCGATTGGGATTCGTTACTACGGGCCGCTGGTGTCCGAACAAGCGGACCTCATCGCCAGTTCTGTCGTCGTCGGTGTGCTTCGACCGATGCTGTCGTCGAACGTGACCGTCGTGAACGCGCGGGCTCTTGCCGCTGAACGCGGCATCGAAGTCATCGAGTCACGCAGCTCCAGGCCTCGCGCGCTTGCGAATATCCTCTCGGTCAAACTGCATACCACGGTCGGTGAACGATGGGTTGAGGGAACTGTTTTCGAAGGTGATAGTCCGCGCTTGACGATGCTCGACGGCGTCGATGTCGAGGTCCCGCTCGACGCGCTCGGGACGGTGGTGGTTATTCGGAACGACGATCGGCCGGGCGTCATCGGCGAGGTCGGCACCATCCTCGGCCGTCACGGGATCAACATCGGTGCGTTCGCCCTGGGCCGCGCCAGGGGTGGAGCGGTCGGCGTCATCAACCTCGATCAGCGTCCGGGCGAGGACACGCAGAACGCCGCCGCGATCGAAGAACTGCGTGCGACACCGGCGATCAGAGAAGTGAAGCTGGTGTCTTTAGGAACAGCCGCCGTGTAGTGCCGGCGACAAGGTCGACCAACTCAACGGCATCGGCACTGACCTTGGCGACACGATAGCGCCCGACGATTGTCTGGCCCTCGATCGCCATCACCAATTCATCGCCGGATTCGATCATCGCCGTCCGCGTCGATCCATCCTCCGCCAACCCGATCAGCACAAGATTTGGCTCGGGCGGTACGTCATTAACTGGCGTAGCGGGAACAATGGGTGTTCTGCCGCGCACGGCCGGTGGTGGCTCCACGACAAATTCGAAGGGATTGCGGATCGTGGGACGAGGCGCCGGCGCAACCGCGAGACGTTGCCGAAGACGTAGCGCTTGAGACTCCACTCCGGACGCGAGCGCATCCAACTGCACTGCCTCCGGTGAGCGGCTCGGAACAGGTGGAATCGACGGACGCCCGACTCCTGCTGCCGACGCGAACCAAGCCGCCAGAAGCATCCCGCCACCGAGGTACGCCGCCGCTCGTGTGGGGCTCATATGTTTGGTGAGACTACCGTTCCGATCGCGACTCGACGTCAACACTATCCTACTACGGTTCGCTCGGCAGATCACCGCGCACGCACAGGACGCCACGTGCAGTTGTGGTAATATTTGCCGTGCCCCCGGTTTCCAGCTTCGGGCCCCCTGTCAAATCTCCTTTCGTCTCCGCAATCGCCGTCGTCCCCGCTCGTTATGCGTCGTCGCGTCTTCCCGGCAAGGCTCTCGCCGATATCGGCGGCAAGCCGATGATCGAACACGTGTACCGGCGCACGGCCTCGGCGCGATCGATCGAATCGGTGATCGTGGTGACCGACGATGAGCGGATTTACCGTGCCGTCCAGGCGTTCGGCGGCGTGGCACGAATGACGTCGCCGTCGCACCAGTGCGGAACCGACCGGATTGCCGAGATCGCCGCCGATCTGTCCGCCTCGCTCATCGTCAACGTGCAAGGAGACGAACCGCTGATTGAGCCCGCCATGATCGATGAAGCGGTCGCGCCGTTCTCGACCGATCCGACGCTCATGATGAGTACGCTCCGGCGTCACATCGACGACGAAAGCGAGCGACAGAATCCGAACGTCACGAAGGTGGTCGTCGACCGCGATGATTTCGCGCTGTATTTTTCGCGGGCGCCGATACCGTTCGTGCGTTCCGGAAGCGCGGCGGCACCAGCGTGGCGCCACGTCGGCTTGTACGTGTATCGCCGTGAATGCCTCATGAAACTTGCCGTGCTGCCGCCGACCCCGATGGAGGCGTCAGAAGCGCTCGAGCAGCTGCGGGCACTCGAGCACGGCATCAGGATCAAGGTCGTCGAGACGCGATTCGATTCAATCGGAGTGGATACGGCAGAAGATCTGGAGCGGGTGCGTGCCTTGGTTGACAGAACGTCAACAGCGGATCGTGCAGGCGTCGGCTCGGGCTAGCGCGACGAGCCGCGCAAACCACGGACAACCATCGGACTGAGCCAAGAGGAACATGAACAAGACGATGCAGCAGATGGATGCGACACAGAAAGCCGCGGGCGGATCGAGTCGACCCGTCAAATACATCCTCGTCACTGGCGGCGTGGTCTCCTCGCTCGGCAAAGGCCTCGCGGCGGCATCGATTGGCGCGCTGCTCGAAGGACACGGATACCGGGTCGCGTTGCAGAAATTCGACCCTTACATCAACGTCGATCCGGGCACGATGAGCCCGTACCAGCACGGCGAAGTCTACGTGACCGACGACGGTGCGGAGACTGATCTCGATCTCGGTCACTACGAACGGTTTACCAATACGGTCACGGGGCGGAACAACAACTGGACGACCGGCAAGATTTACCTGTCGGTCATTCAAAAGGAACGCCGCGGCGATTATCTCGGTCGGACCGTGCAGGTCATTCCGCACATCACCAACGAAATCAAGGACAGCATCCGGACGGTCGCAAAGGATGTCGATATTGTGCTCGTTGAAATCGGGGGAACGGTCGGCGACATCGAATCGCTTCCGTTCGTCGAAGCGATCCGTCAACTGCGTCAGGATGTCGGACGCGAGAATACGCTCTACATTCACTTGACGCTCGTCCCGTTCATTGGCGCCGCCGGCGAATTGAAGACCAAGCCGACGCAGCATAGCGTCCGCGATCTCCGCGCGATCGGTATCCAGCCGGACATTCTGCTCTGCCGGACGGATCGCTTCCTCGATCAGGACATCAAGCAAAAGATTGCGTTGTTCTGCGATGTCGACGAAGAAGCGGTGATCACAGCGAAAGATGTCTCGAGCATCTACGAAGTGCCGCTGGTGCTGGCAGCCGAGGGCCTCGACCGAATCGTCTTGAATCGCCTGAATCTGCCCGAGACGGAAGCGCGGATGGGCGCGTGGATCGATCTCGTGGATCGCATCAAGAATCCGTCGGACGAAGTCACGATTCACGTGGTCGGCAAGTACGTCGGTTACGAGGACTCGTACAAGAGTCTGAACGAGGCGCTCTATCACGGCGGCTTCAAGCATCGGCTGCGGGTGAATATCCGCTGGGTTGAGGCGGAAGCGCTCGAGCAACCAGGCGGCGAGCAACTGCTCGCCGGAGCCAACGGCATTCTCGTGCCGGGCGGATTTGGCGATCGCGGCACGCGCGGCATGATGCGCGCCGCCGAGGTCGCGCGCGACCGTGGCATTCCGTACTTTGGGATCTGCTACGGATTCCAGTGGGCTGCGGTCGAATACGCACGTCACGTCTGCGGCATGCCCGACGCCGATTCAACCGAGTGCGCGCCCGATGCGCCGCAAAAGGTGATCTACAAGCTGCGCGACCTATTGGGCGTCGACGATCTTGGCGGCACGATGCGGCTCGGATCGTACGCGTGTGAACTGAAACCCGGATCACGAGCCCATCAGCTCTACGCCCAGCCGATGATCCACGAACGACACCGTCATCGGTACGAGTTCAACTGCCTGTATGAAAAAGCCTTGACCGATCACGGCCTGCAGATCGTCGGGCGATCGCTCGACGGCAAGTTCGTTGAAATCATCGAGCTTCCGTCCCATCCGTGGTACGTCGCAGTGCAATTCCATCCGGAGTTCAAATCGAAACCGCTCGACCCTCACCCGCTCTTCGCTGGCTTCGTTCAAGCCAGTCATGCGCGGAAACTTGCCGCGCAGCAGCACGACACGGCCTCCGTGGTAGGGTAACCGGCGTGAAGCCGATCCAGGTCGCCGGGATCACGATTGGAGCCGGCGCTCCGCTGGTCCTGATTGCGGGACCCTGCGTGATCGAAAGCGAGAATCATGCGGTCGAGACGGCGCTTGCCGTGCGTGATATTGCGCGCCGCGCCGGCCTGCCGTATGTGTTCAAGGCGTCATACGATAAAGCCAATCGAACCTCGGGTGGTTCGTTTCGTGGACCAGGACTTCGCGAAGGCCTTCGGGTGCTGGCGCGCGTGCGCGAGAACGCGGGCGTGCCAATCCTCACCGACATCCACGAACCGTCACAAGCGGAGCCCGTTGCCACGGTGGCGGACATCCTGCAAATTCCCGCGTTCCTTTCGCGGCAGACCGATCTCCTGGTCGCCGCCGCGGCCACCGGGCGCGTCGTCAACATCAAGAAAGGACAGTTTCTCGCGCCAGACGATATGCGACATGCGATCGCCAAGGTTGCGGCCGCGGGCAACGAGCGCGTGATCGTCACCGAACGCGGGTTCAGCTTCGGGTATCACAATCTCGTTGTCGATATGCGCGCGTTTCCCATTCTGCGCAGCTTCGGCTATCCGGTCGTCTACGATGTCACGCACAGCCTGCAGTTGCCTGGCGCCGGCAATGGTGTGACCGCAGGACAAGCGGAGTTCATCGAGCCGCTTGCGTCGGCGGGCGTGGCGGCCGGAATCGACGGAGTATTCCTGGAAGTGCACGAACGCCCCGAGCAGGCGAAGAGCGATGCGCAAAACGCGCTGCGACTGTCCCTGCTCGAACCGCTGCTGACACGGCTCGTTCGGATCCACTCCATCGCGCGCGAGGCCATGGTATGACGGACACGATGACCGGTCTGGAACTCGCGCGCAAGGTGCTCCGGATCGAAGCCGCAGCGATTCTCGGGTTGGTGGATCGAATCGACGGGGACTTCGAACGCGCAGTCCAGCTGCTTTTCGAGTGCCGGGGACGCGTCATCGTGACCGGAATGGGCAAGTCCGGCCTGATCTGCCGAAAGATTGCCGCGACCTTTTCAAGCACCGGCACGTCCGCCTGGTTTCTGCATCCGGCGGAAGCCATTCACGGCGACCTGGGGGCCATTCGCGAGGATGACGTCGTCCTTGCGGTGTCTTACAGCGGTGAAACGGAGGAGTTGATTCGGCTGCTCGAGTCGATCCGTCGAATTGGAGCACGTCTCATCGCTCTGACCGGTGACCCGTCATCGACACTCGCGCGCGCGGCGGATGTGACCCTTGATTGCGGGATCGCAAAAGAAGCGTGTCCCATGAATCTCGTCCCAACCGCGAGTACGACCGCAGCGCTCGCCATGGGAGATGCGCTCGCCATGACGCTGCTCGTTCGCAAAGGCTTCCGCGAGGAACAGTTCGCGTCGCTTCACCCTGGTGGCAAGCTGGGGCGCCGGCTGATGCGAGTCGAACACGTCATGCATGCGGGCGACGCGGCGCCGGTCGTGCGGACGACGACGCTGATGGCCGACGTGTTTCACGAGATGTCGAGCAAGCGCCTCGGCATGACGTGCGTCGTCGACGCCGACGGTCGGCTCGTCGGTGTGTTCACCGATGGCGATCTGCGTCGGCTGTTCAGTCGGATGCCAAACGTGCTGGAGCTGACCGCGGGGGAAGCCATGACGCCCCGGCCGATCACGATCGCGCGCGACGTTCTGGCGGTTGAAGCGCTGAAGGTGATGGAGACGCATAAGATTACGGCAGTCGTCGTGGTCAATGCGGAACAGTTCGTCGACGGGGTCGTGCACCTGCACGATCTCTGGCGGACGCAGATGTTTTGAGCCGGAGATGTGGCTTCCACCTTGAGGTGCAAGCTCCTTTTTAGGCGGAAGCCTTAGTGATCTCATGACTGATGCCGAACGAGTCGCCGACATTCGGCTGCTCTTGTTTGATGTCGACGGCGTTCTGACCGACGGCGTCGTCCTGATGCATGCCGACGGGTCGGAGGCCAAGGGCTTCCACATCCGTGACGGCGCAGCCATGGTTTGGGCTCAACGCGCCGGTCTCACCGTCGGTTGGCTCTCAGCGAGAACCTCGGGAGCGACGACCCATCGCGCGGCGCAGTTGGCGATCAGGCTCGTGGTCCAAGGGGCCACCAGCAAGCTTGCCGCGTACGAGCGAATCCTCCGGGATACCGGCCTCAGCGACAACGCCGTCGCCTACATGGGCGACGATCTCCTGGACTTGCCGGTGCTGGTCCGTGTTGGACTCTCCGCCGCACCATCTGATGCGGCCGCCGAAGTTCTCTCACGTGCACACTGGGTCAGCAGTCGCGCGGGCGGCCGTGGTGCCGTCCGCGAATTCATCGAGATGGTTCTTCGCGCGCAGAACCGGTGGGACAATGTCCTTCACGAATACGTCCCTGTCGATTAATGGGTCCCTACGTTACCCTTTTCGTTCTCCTCGCACTACTCGCCGGTCTCACCGTCGGCAAAGCATGGGAGCGCTACAAGCTTAAAGACGGGCGGTGGATCGATCGGCGCCGCGCGCGCGAGTCGCCGCATTACATGCTTGGGCTCAACTTCCTGGTTGCAAATCAGATCGACCCCGCGATTGAAGAACTGAGCACAGCCGCCGAAGCTGCCGGGGACCCGTTGGAGATTCATCTCATTCTGGGAAATCTCTATCGCGAAAAGGGACAGGTCGGTCGCGCCATTCAGGAACACCAGGCACTTCTGCAACGACCGCACCTGCGAAAACTCGAGCACGCAAACGTGTTGTTATGCCTCGGGCTGGATTACAAGCACGGCGGATTCGTGGACCGTGCGCTCGAGGCTTTCTCGGAGGTCATCCGGCTCGATCCCGGCAACCGCTATGCGATGTCGAACCTCGAGAAGCTCTACGAAGAACAGCATCAATGGACCGATGCTTACGCCATGCGGCAGAAACTCGCAGCCCGCGATACGGCGGACCAGCAGCCGCGGCACCAGGAAATCCTCGCCTTCCTCGAGAACGAGATCGGTCTGGCGGCGCTGAAACGCGGACAGCATGCAGAGGCGAGCAAACGGTTCGAGGCGGCTATCGAACTCGACGGCAAAAATGCACCGGCATACCTCAATCTCGGCGACGTCCAGCTCGCAGAGGGTGAGGCGCCGGCCGCGGTCGCCACGTGGGAACGCCTTGTCGAGACCTCGCCCGAGCGTGCCTATCTCGCATTCGCGCGGCTGGACGCGGCGTACGTGCAGCTGAAGGAGCCGGGACGATTTGCGGCGCTGTGCCGAAGGCTGATTGCCGGTGTCGCGCAGGAATGGCGGGCACGGCTTGCCCTGGCGCGCTACCTGACCGCGCATGGTCAGGCGGCGGAAGGGTTGGAATTACTTTTCGAAGCGCTGGTCATTAATCCGCATGCATTAGCGTTGCATCAGGCCATCTGGCAGACGCTGACGCAGTTGAAACTCCAGCCGTCGCTGGTCGAGCGCTACACCGACCTGGCGCACGACGCGATCTTCTACGTCGATCCACACATCTGCGTGCGTTGCCGCTATCGCAGCACAGAACTGCTCTGGCAATGTCCGCACTGCCACGAATGGAATACGTTCGTCGAAGAACGGATCGCGCCGGCCAAGGACACGGAGGCGACGCTTACCAGCTGACGCTGAAATTGTTGATTGTTGATTTCTGATTGTTGATTGGTTTTGGGCTCATCCGTTGGCAATTTCTGCAATGTCGCGGTCAATCAGCAATCAGCAATCAACAATCAGCAATTTCAGTATCACCCGTCACTCCGCACTCAACAGCTCATAGACCGTCCGCACTTGACTGTCGGTGTCGACAACGGTCCCGTCGGTCTTGATGACGTAGTCAGCGCGCGCTTCCTTTTCTTCGATCGGCCACTGTGAATCCAGGCGGGCGCGTGCCTCTCGCTCGCTCAACCCGTCGCGCGCGATGATTCGTCTGATCTGTTCTCTGGGATCGCAGGCAACGACGACGACCCGATCGAAATCGTGTGTGTGGCCGGTTTCGAACAGCAATGGAATGTCGGCGATTGCCACACGCGTGCGCAGCGGCAGCGTTGCCAGCCACTCGCTGATTCGGCGATAGACCTCCGGATGGACGATCGCTTCCAGGTCAGCGCGTGCCCCTCGATCGTTGAACACCGTCCGGCCGAGCGATGCGCGATCGAGCGAACCATCGGGTCGAATAATCGCTGCGCCGAAACGAGCGGCAACCTCCTCGAGCGCGCGCGAACCGGGCGCCACCGCGTCGCGCGCAAGCTGATCCGCATCGATCACTGGAACGCCGAACGAGGCGAACCGGGCGAGACAATACGATTTTCCCGTCGCGATGCCGCCGGTTAGCGCGACTCGCAGCATCGACTCAGACCGGACGGCGAGCCTGCGCAGCGGCGACGGTGTTCTTCAACAGCATCGCGATGGTCAGAGGCCCGACACCTCCAGGCACCGGGGTGAGCGCCCCGGCGACTTCCGCGACCGATCCATGCACGTCGCCGACGACGAGGGAGCCGCGTCGCATGAAATCGGCAAGTCGCGGTGACTCAGGATCGAACAATCTTGCAGCGATGACGGGATCGGTGACCGGACTGATACCGACATCAATGACGGTTGCGCCCGGCTTTACAAACGCCGGCATGACGAAGCCAGGACGCCCAATCGCTGTGACCAGAATGTCCGCCGTCCGCGCGACAGCAGGTAAATCGGGTGTTTTCGAGTGACAGATCGTCACTGTCGCATCTCGCTGCAACAGTAACATCGCCATCGGCTTGCCAACGATTTCGCTGCGGCCGATCACCACCGCATGCATGCCGGCAATCCGGATCTCGCTGCGCTCGAGCATCTCGATGACGCCCGACGGGGTGCATGGCATCAGGTGCGCGCGACCCTGCACCAGCTTGCCGACGTTGACGGGATGGAAGCCATCGACGTCCTTCGAGGGGTCGATCGCATCGAACACTCTCTGCGCCGCCCCCTTCCCCATCGCCGCCGGCAGCGGCGACTGCACGAGAATCCCGTCGTGCAGATCGCTCGTATTCAGCTGCTGCACGAGCGAAAGCAACTCGCTCAGGCTGGCATCGGCCGGCAGCCGGTTGAGATCGACTCTCAGTCCGGACTCGGTCCCTGCCCGCACTTTGTTGCGGACGTAGATCTCCGAGGAAGGATCCTCGCCAACGAGCACAATCCCGAGCCCGGGCGGCCGGCCGGCGCGCGCCGTGAAAGCATGAACGTCGGGGAGCACCGACTCCCGAATCGCCGCGGCAATCGCGCGGCCGTCAAGCAGGCGAGCCATCATCCGATCACCTCGCGACACCCGCCTGTCCCGCCGCGGTTTCGAGTTCGCGCAGGTTCTTTGCCTGACCGAGCACGACGAGGTAATCACCCACGCCCATGACGCTCTCAGGAGGCGGATTGAATTCCATGGTCCCGCTGGCGCGCTGGATCCCGACGACAACGACGCCAAATTTCTGGCGAAGGTTCGCTTCGACAATGCTCCGTCCGGCGAGCGGCGCGCCCTGAGCGATCTGCACTTGCTCCATGTTGAGATCGAGGTTATCCGAGCTGGTGGCCAGCTGGACGAAGTCGACAACCGCTGGTCTCAACGCGGTCTGCGCCAGTTGCAGGCCGCCGATCTGATAGGGCGACAGCACCCGGTCAGCGCCTGCCCTGACCAGCTTGGCCTTGGCATCCTCGGTCTCGGCGCGGCCGATGATGAAAAGATCCGGGTGCAACAGCCGAGCGGTCAGAATCGCGAAGACGTTGTCAGCATCGGTGCTGACCGCGGCGATGAACCCTCGAGCGCGAGCGATGCCCAGCCGCGTCAGGACCTCTTCGCTGCTGGCGTCCGCCTCCACCGCCAGGTATCCCATGTCGATCGCCGCCTGCATCCGTTCGATGTCGCGCTCGATGACGACGAAAGGCACGCGCTGTCGAGCGAACTCGCGCGAGACGATCTGCCCGATCCGCCCGAAGCCGCAGACGATGAAGTGATTGGTGAGGTCGTCGAGCATGCGTTCCCGGCGCCGCCGGGTCCAGCGCGCCTGGAGGTCTCCCTCGACGAGACGCGCCATCAGAAACGAAAACGTGTAAAGAACCGTTGCGACGCCAAGAATGATGACGCCGCTGTTGAACACCCGCCCGAC
>Ga0065715_10089431_pt1 | contig 10218 bp, 8 predicted proteins | sample MisBulReplicate1_FD_59102 | JGI IMG/M metagenome (GOLD analysis project Ga0065715, IMG submission 59102) | Miscanthus rhizosphere microbial communities from Kellogg Biological Station, MSU, sample Bulk Soil Replicate 1 : eDNA_1 v2 (version 2) | ecosystem: Host-associated > Plants > Roots >...
GCCATCGCGGGGTGTGCAAAGTACATTGGATCTTTACTCTCGCCTGCGCCGCCTACAATCTGGTGCGCATGCGAAATCTGGCCGTCGCAGTTCCGGCGGCATAAGTCGAGGCCGCAGTGTGTCCGCCGGAGCCTCGTAAGCGCGCTTGACGCTGAAAAATACCGACAATCGAGATCTTCGACACCGTCAACGACAAACAGAAAGACAAAATATGCTGCGAATCAATTTTTCAGCAGCCTGCTAGAACTCTCTCACGAGCCGAGGGCGCAGTGTCGAGACCTCCTTGCCGTGCTTGTCGCCGCCAGCGATCAATCACGCTGCCCGAAATCTGGTACTTGCGGCTAGCGGCGCCGACTGACAACAGCCCTGATTCCACTTCCTGGACAATCTGTTGCTTGAATCCCGCTTCAAACTTCCGTCGTTGTTTTCCCATCGACCGACTCCTTATGCGGGTCCATCCTACCCGCTCGTTGAGCCGATCACTCCCACCTCAAATTCTCACATTTTCTCTCCAGTCAATGGGGCGCAGTCCAACGATGCATCATCGCATCTGTTAGAACATTAGACCAGTTTTTGGGATTCTGCTGAGGCATTGGATTAATCTCCTTTTTTCAAGCCGAAAAATGTAATGCGATATGTCGAGCTAAAGCCTGCGTTACAATTACCGGGGCATTCCAACCTTTGTCGAGTACCTCCGCAGGAATGGATTCGTTCACAATCTCAAGATTTGGAAAATGCGATCCAGACATAACGCCCAGGCCGTCCAAAGTTAGGACCGCTGCGAACAGCTATCTTGCGGCAGCGAGAAGAGAAACGTTGTGATTCAACCCAATTAGGAATATTTTCATGACGCAAATTTCTTGTGACATTAGTTTGTCTTTTGTACGGTTTGAACACGGCCAAGCACCAAAAGGCAAATTTCGATGACGACGTTCTTCGTAAGCCGTGCCTGTTCGGGAGCGCTACTCAGGGCGTGTGAACCTGCATTAGAGAGATAGTTGTAAAGTTTCTGGCTTAGTTCGCCTTCATCAATCGTAAGAATGGTTTCAGCCACAAGAAAATCCTTGAACGGCTTAAAATGGTTCCCTCGTCCAACGGTTTTGTTCCGAATTGCGGCGAGCGAGGTGGCTGCGTCCTCGAACACTTCTTCGTAGATGCTCCTAACAAGGTCCATCACGCCCTTGAAATCAAAGCTCGAAGCGGCGTTAGCGAGTTTCTTTTCTACTTCTTCGATTGCGATAGCTATGGTGTCACGGAAGCCAATCGCCATCATGCGAGATATCAAAGCTTCTTTGTCGGTGTTGATTTCTGGGTTCATGCCCTCGAAAAGTTCTTTCTGGACATGTGCGTAACGCGCACGTTGGATACCTTGCTTAACAACGTTAGACTCCCGGTAGATGCTTTGGAGTGCATCAGCATCGTGCAAGTGCGTGCCGTGCATGCTATAACCACGTTTATACTTTACCTCATAAATATCACGCAGAATCACCTCAAGGTCGTCCAGGTCTTTTGCAGAAAACTTGCGTGGTTCGAGACGCAGCCTTTCTTCGACAGCGTTCAAAACTTCCTCGACCACGGGTGTCGATGTCGTGGGCATTCCTAAAATATGTTTCGGGTATTTAACATCCTCAAAATCAAGGATGGCATGACATACGTGCTTGGCGTTTCGCTCGGTGAGGTGCTTTAAGATGTATTTTGAGAAATCGCGCTGTAACTTCGGCGCTGTTTGGGCATACAAAAGCCTTAGCAGACGCAGTGGTTCGCTGTCACTTTGAGACCCATTCTCAAATTTGTAGATCGGGCCGTTCGCCTGGGAGAGTATTGCCGATATTTTCTGCTTTAGGTTCATACCGTGTGGAGTGTAGCAAAGGATAGGAGGCGGGCTTAGAACTCGCAACGTTGAAAGAAATCTTCAACACCTGATGCGTTCACGATGGCAATGCTACGTGTGTATTCGGTTTCGAGCACGTCACGGCCAACGGTGTTTTCCATGGGGAAAGCGTGTTTCAGTGACGGTGATTGATTGTAGTTAAGCCATAGCCATGACTGGGGTGTTACGGTGAGGGTATCGGGCGCGAGGTTGCCTGTCGCCAAATCCGCCGCACCTAAATCAACTTCGCTCGTCCATAACGTAGCAGTGGTGAAGATAACAGGCACCAGAGAAACCTTATAGCCGGGCTGTAACATCTCGTGATGGCGGGCGATATGCTCAACCATTCCATTTACCCCAAGCAGGACTTGCCCCAGAGCGTCTTCAATCGCGCCGCGACCACGGGAGCCTTGAGAGTCGCCTTTTTCGTTGGTTTTAAGCTCCAGACCTAGATGAAATATGTTTAATGCGCGTGCTGAAGAAATCGAATGAAGCAATCTAAGCGGTAGGCGTGGATCAATCGCTGCTAGGCGATCTAACAACGTTACGTCTATGGATTCGACCAACAACATTTGCTCGTTAGGCAAGCGGTGCGTATAAGGGGCACGGGCAAAACACCAACGGCCAAGTGCGGGGTTTACCCTCTTGCATTCGCCTACCATGTAGGTGAGGCTGTTGCCCCTCCTCAGTATCAGGTCAATTCTGGTGTCTTTGTTTCGGGCGCTTACCGGAAACTCGGCCCACTCGAATATCCAACCAGACTTGCGCTTCTCGTATAACTTTTCGGCAAGCCTGATGATGCTGTACTGGAACGAATGACCGTGACTGTTCAGTACGTTCCGAAATTCGTTGTCAGGTGGGAGAATGCTTTCGGCCACTAAATGCGCAGATTCTCGCTACTTCGTCGCTTTGTCGGTTGGCGCTTGGCTCGGGGATGGTGCTTGCGGTTGTGCGGTGCTGGACGGCGATTGAGCTGGCGGTGCGGGGGTAACTGCGGGAGGCTTTAGGTTTTCTATGCCTGAAAGGCTCCTGAGATGTTCCGTTGGTGCAAGATTATCAATTCCCTTTAAACTTTCGTTAAGGTTTTGCGTTGGAGTCGTCGTTTTGGTTGTCGATTCGGCCATTTGCTTTCTCCCTATGGAAATAGTTGATCCCAGAATAGCACAAATGGCCCCAAACAGGAACGCGTACTTTAAAAACTTATCAAGCCGCGCCAACTTGAAATCTTTATGGTGTCCACGGATTTCGCTTTCGATGTGGGCCGCGTTCCGCTCGTAGATTACCAACGCGCATCCAATGGTCATCAGGAAACCGCTGAACGCCGCCGTGAATAGCAACACACTCCACACTGACCACCAACCGGTTAGATTAATGACGGTCACTAACAAAGCAATTCCACCGAATGAGAGCGTCACGAGAGTCTTGTCGTATTCCATTTTGGTCTGTAACCACGCCCCCAGCATGACCGAATAGTGTGCGACGTTTTTGCCCTTTAGTTCTTCGAGCATTCGCGTGTCGTGCTCCTCTTGGCTTTCCGGTGCCACTAAAGCCCTCCCCAACGAAATTTACGGCGCATTTTTCCACGTGATTGACTGGCACGCAACGAGTTTATGCGGCGCTATTGCGCGTGACGTCAGGCCCCTGCGCAAGGGCACACGGCATGAGAAAATCTCGCATCGTGTTGTGGCCCGTGGACTTGGCCACTTTCGAAGGCGAAACCAGTTATCTGGCTTTGTGAAGGGCTTGCGTACTGAATGGGCAGGTTACTTTGACGTACCGATCACCGTCGAAAATCTGGACATCCCCATTTACGGGCAAACCCCATTTTCCATCGTACAGTCCTTGCATCTTGTATTGCCGGATCGGAACGTTGATGACGTCGATGATTCGCCAGATAAAGGCATCGTTAACGTTTTGGATGCAGTCTCCCGCGTCAAACTTCGCACATCCTGTAAGCAGCAAGATGAATAGCAAAAGAACGGGAATTGATTTGAACATGCCTGGTTTGATTCTTATGCCGTTGTGCCGGCTCGTGACCAATACTGCGCAACGTGAATGCCGCACCAACTCAGGTGCAAACTCGTTGGGATTGGCTCGATCAGTTCATGCGCGAGGCAAACTAATCCGACAAGTTATTTTTAGCCCTCTGGACTCGCCTTAGTTTTTCAATCTCGGCCATTATTTCCTCGCCTGGCTTGATCGAATTAAACACTCGCGGTGCGTTGGCGCTTTGAAACGTCGCGCAGCCGCATGGCACTCGCGCCCGTTCGCGTCGTGCTGGGCGTTGGGGTGTTTGCAGCCTGGCAGATAATTGCGTGGATCAGACGACATCGTCATTTCTTTCTTGCACACGGCACCGTAAGTCTGACTAAACGATTTTGGAAAAACTTCAGAATTCATAATGGCTGTGAGTCGTCGCGTCCAAGACGTGCTTAATTACTCAGATATTCGCGCCAATTGATTCGTCCGCGTGGATGATCCTGATAAAAACGTTCGCTGTTGCTCATTACCGATGAGCACGCAGACAGCACGGCAATCAAGAAGACGATCGAGAGAACTCTCTTCACCAACAACTCGTATCAAAAGAATCGGTGAAACAAACCCCAAAACACATCCCAAGGCCAAAGGAACGCCGGAACGATAAGCCACCAAAAAAGAAGAAGCAGGTTTCCTTTAACTGAACCAGTCCATGCAAATGCGGTTAATTCCCCAAAAAGATTCTGGTAAAGCGAAATACCCAACCCCGTGCTGAGATATGCTGTAGCGAAATGTTTTACGCTTAGTGATTTGACCATCTGAAATGATAAAGAATAGGTTTGGAAAGGCACGGCATCATTCCGCGAAACTCATCTGAACGAATTATGGTACCTCGCATGCGCCACATTTGGATGAACAATTCAACCCTTTTGCTTAACATGAGGGCTCAGCGCGGCGGCGTCTCGTTTCATTGCCGCCGTCCGCTGTATGCGGCTGCTACGGCGGTTCCGGATTCAAGCGATGACCGTTGAGCACGAGGACGATCTTGCCTATGACGCCTCCTTTCCCGAGCACCTCGTGCGCACCCCTTGCCTCCCTAAGCGGAAATCGCTGTGCGATTAGCGGCCTGATTTTTCGCTGCTGAAGCAGACCGAATAGGGTGACCAGATCCTGTCGAAACAATGCCGGTCTCAACCGTTTGAGCCACTGAATGCTGTAGGGGACCACTCGTCTCCGGCCCGGGAGAAGCCAGCCGCCAGCGATGTACAACCCGAAGATGGCGATTCCACGAAACCGATGCCGGCGACCTGAGCGACCCGAAGCCAATCGTCCCCCGCGTAGTGACGCTGTAAGGCCATACGCCACTACTTTCCCGCCAGAACGCAGAACCTCGCGGGAACGCCATATATGCCTGCCACCGATGCCGTCAAAGACGACGTCCACACCCGTGCTCGTGAGGCGGTGAATTTCTTTGACGAAGTCCTGATGCTGATAATCGATTGGGATACCGCCCAGGTCGGAAACGGCCGACGCGCCGCGCGATGAACAAGTCCCGTACATCTCCAGCCCGGCAACATGGCCAAGGTTTAATAGTGCTGTGCCGACTCCGCCTGCCGCGCCGTGAATCAACACGCGCTGACCAACTCTGACCTTAGCGGAGCGATGCAGCATCTGATACGCGGTGACGTAGTTCAGAATGAGACTGACAGCCTCTGCGGAGTCCAGGCCAGATGGCACCGGAACGAGTTCACGTTGCGGCAGACAGACGAACTCCGCGTACGCACCGCTGATCGGCAGCGCGGCAACAATCTGGCCTTGTTCGATTCCGGAGACACCATCGCCGAGCCGATCCACGACGCCCACCAGATCCCAACCGGGCGTGAAAGGCAGCGGGGGTGTCTCGGGATGAACCCCCTCGCGGGCCATCAGGTCTGGCAAGGACACACCCACGGCCCGCACTCTTACCCGCACTTCACCACTCTTCGGCTCAGGGCACTCTTCTTCAAGCACCTGGAGCGCATCGGGCCCGCCATAGTGGGTGACAATGATGCGCACGTGTTTCACAAAATTCTTTCTCACTTGCCGGACTCTTGCGGTGTAACTATTACCCAGAGGCAGGAGTTTATTCCCGGTGTGACAATTCTAAAGCTGTATTAGCAAGTCGCTCAACGAGTATTTATCGAAGCCTTACCCCAAATGCGCCACCAGCAAGGAAAACGTTGCGCCTGGAGTCGCATCCAGGAAGGGGCGGTGTAAATCCGACCGTGGCGCTGAGTCACACCAATACTCTGCCCTCTTCGGATATGCCGGTGATTGCGTGCTGCATCGCCGCGCGCGCAGCTGCGAGGGTCTGCGCATCTGCCAGGTCAGGGCGGCCTGTCCCATACGGCGGCTGCGGCGCGTACTCCATGATCAGTTCGATGACCCGCCCCATACTCTCGCCAGCCCATTGCCCCGCCATAGTAATACCAAAATCGACACCTGCTGTGATGCCACCACCGGTAAGCCGATTGCGGTCGATGCAGACGCGCTCACTGCTGGGCTCAGCGCCAAACTGCTTCAGTGCTTCCCGTGCACCCCAGTGCACCGCAGCTCGGTAACCTCGCAGCAGTCCAGCAGCCCCTAGCAATAGGGAGCCAGTGCATACACTGCACACCCAACGAGCGCGTGACCCGCGATCAGCTAAAAACCCAATTACGGCGGAATCATCCAGTAGGTCCAATGTGGGCTTCGCACCGCCGCCGACAATGAGGACGTCTGGATCAGTCCAAGCATCCTCGAAACTGTTCGTTGCTTGTACGCTGAGACCGCAGTCCGTGGGCACCGGACCGCAACTGTGCCAGGCATACTGAACTTCGTAGCCGGGCAAGAAACTCCACGCCTGCAAGGGACCGACCAAGTCCAACAGGGTCATGCCGGGATATACCAGGGCCAATACTTTCATAGCGTGTTCTCCTTTGGGTTTTGTCCTACGATACCCAGCTGAATCAACATGCCTAGTTCATCTCGGGATACCCATTCTTCCGCAATCCTGCCGTCGCGGAATCGAAAGACAGCGATTGCCGGCCAGCTAACTGGCTTCCCTGACACATCATGGCGACCGAGCCGACTGTTCCATTCGCCCCGATTTACGGCGCGATGACTGAACCTGCATGCGACACGGTCGTCCTCGGCTATTAGGTCGTGAATGGTCGTGTTGAACTCGCTGTAGACCTCGAGAATCCTCTCTAAGCATTGCTTAAAGGAATCAAGCCCTCTGATTGGTTCGTTAGTCTCGGGGCGATGAATAATGCAATCCCTCTTTACAATTTCATCCAGAAGATCCACCTTTCTTTGATCGAGCGCTTCCTCAAAGTAGCGCCGCACAGTTGCTTTATGAAACAATAGACATTGTTTCTTCCCAGCTGTGTCGCTGCCGCAAGGAGCGATCAATTAGGCATTGCCGTTTGGGGCAGTGTGAAAGTGAATGTAGACCCTTTGCCCACTTCGCTTTCCACCCAGATCTTTCCTCCGTGTAGCTCAACAAACTTCTTTGCCAATGTTAGCCCCAGACCGGTTCCTTCAATCTTGTGCGTTGAGTCGGAACCCACTTGCCGAAACTCCTCGAAAATCTTTGGCTGGTCTTCCGGGGCGATGCCGATACCCGTGTCACTGACCGAGATCTCCGCCCCATTGTCTGTCTTGTTGGCCGTGATGCTGATTCGCCCTCCCTCGGGGGTGAACTTCACTGCGTTGGATAAGAGATTGAGAAGAATCTGCTTGATCTTACGCTCATCACCGACGTACTCACCGAGTCGGTCGTCCACATCAACATCCAGCGTAATGCCGTGCTTGACGGCGCGTTCTCGCACAAATGTCCGGGCGTTGTCTATTGCCAGCGGTAGATCAAATGGCGCGAGTTCTAATTCCATGCGGCCAGCTTCGACCTTGGAGAGATCGAGAATTTCGTTGATGAGAGACAGCAGATGCTGGCCCGATGTAAGTATGTCCGATGTGTACTCGGCCTGCTTATCATTTAGCTCCCCGAAGAGTCTTTCCTGCAAAACCTCAGAGAAGCCGATGATGGCATTGAGCGGGGTTCTCAGCTCGTGTGACATGTTGGCCAGAAACTCGGACTTATGGCGATTGGCCGCTTCGATTTGGCGGCTCTTATCTTCGATTTCCCTGAATAGCCTGGCGTTTTGAATCGCCAAGACTGATTGGGTGGCAAAGGTCTGAAGCAGATTGACGACTTCAGGCGGGAAGGTCCCCGTCGTTCGGCGAAAGATTGTTAGACCGCCCATGATTTTCTCCTCCCGCAGGAGCGGGACCGCGAGGAGCGAACGAAAGCCAAGCCGTCCTAGCAGAGGACGAAACCTCACGGCGGTATATTCCCGATCATCGAGAATATCGGTGACTTCCACGGGCGCCCGGCTTGAAGCCGCTTTTCCTAGCGGGCCTCCACCGAGCCGAATGGGACTCGCACGCAATGCTTCAACAAACTCTTTCTCGATCTGGTGGCTACCCTTAAGTTGAAATTCTTCGGTCGCCTCGTCGTACTCATAAATGGCTCCTCCCGCCGCCACGGTCAGTTGGACGGCGTGAGAAGCGATGCGGCTCAAAACGGTTTCCAAATCCAATGTGGAGCTGACCGCTTGGCCGACTTCGCCGAGGGCTTTGAGCTCGCCCACCGAGCGCGTCAATTCGTTGGTTCGCTCATCCAATTCTTTAAACAGCCGGACGTTTTCAATCGCAATAACCGCCTGATCAGCGAAAGTCTCAAGGAGTTTGATTTGCGCCAGCGTGAAGGGACGCACCTCGGTGCGACGTCCGGACAGCGTTCCAATGAGTTCCCCCTGCTGACGAAGAGGAACGGCCAAGAAGGTGCGTAAGCCGCTGAGGGAACCAAACGATGGGAAATTGTTTTGCGCGCGGACATCGGGAATGTGGACCGTGCCATGCTCGCGCATCCAATGATACTGTGGCTCATCAATGCTGACATGACTGCGACCAACCGGTATGGGACCAAAATGGGCACGCGGGACCAGCATATCGCCCTCTCGCAGGCGTAATACCACGTCATCAATGAGGCAAACGCGGGATGCGCTTTCGACGATGGCATCAAGTACAGGCTGCACGTTTGTCGGTGAGCGACTGATAATGCCCAGCACTTCAGATGTTGCCGTCTGGTGTTCCAACGCCTCGCGCAATTCTCCATTGCGCTCTTGGATCTCCTTAAAGAGCCGGACGTTCTCAATGGCGATAACAGCCTGGCTAGCGAAAGTCTCTAGGAGCTTGATCTGCTTGTCCGAGAACGGACGTACTTCGGTGCGGCGAATATGGATCGCGCCGATCGCGACTGACTCGCGGAGCAACGGTATAACGAGATCGGTTCGGACGCCGACGCCGACAGCTTCATTGCTAGCCTGGGCGCTCGGAAATTCGGCCTGGACTTCAGGACTTGATAAGTCGTGAAGGTGAATGGTTTCTCGATCCATCATCGCTCTGCTTAGAATTCCACGACGGATCATCGGCCTAACTTCCTGCGCTCGGACGATCGGTAGTGACCCATACGATGCCGCAAGGTAAAAGCTATCGCCATCAACACGCCAAATGGCGGCGTCGCTTGCGTCACATAAACGGGCAGCGTTTTTGGCGACGGTATCCAACACCGGCTGAACATTCGTGGGGGAACTGGCGATTACACGCAGGATCTCGCTCGTTGCCGTTTGCTGCTCAAGAGCTTCGGTGAGGTCGCGGTTCCGTTCCTGCAGTTCTTTAAATAACCGCACGTTCTCAATGGCAATAACCGCTTGGGACGCAAAGGTTTCGAGCAATTTGATTTGTCCATCTGAGAAAGGACGAACTTCCGTCCTTCTGATGTTGATCAAACCTATAGGCATTCCCTCTCTGAGCATCGGCGCACTAAGAAGTGTCCGCGTTCCCGACGATGGGGCATACCCTTCCTGCTGAACATCGTAAATGTGTATTGTTTGTCGCGTAAGAAGCGCTCGACTGAAAGGGTTTTCTGCGCTCGTAGTCCTAAATTCCGGCGCTGGTAGTGTCCCAAATGATGCCACCAGTCGATGGCCGTCGCCTTCGACGAGCCGAATCTGTGCGTCAGTGGCCTCGCATAATCGCGCAGCATTTCTAGCTACAGCATCCAGTACCGGTTGGATATCGGTTGGCGAACTGGCAATGACACCCAGGATTTCACTGGTCGCCGTCTGCTGCTCCAGAGCTTCTTTGAGTTCTTGGAACAGTCGGACGTTTTCTAGCGCGATCACAGCTTGATCGGCGAATGTTTCCAGCAGCTTGATTTGCGCCAGGGTAAAGGGGCGGACTTCAATGCGACGCGCATTCAGCGTTCCGATGAGTTCTCCTTGCTGACG
>Ga0065715_10000663_pt1 | contig 10205 bp, 7 predicted proteins | sample MisBulReplicate1_FD_59102 | JGI IMG/M metagenome (GOLD analysis project Ga0065715, IMG submission 59102) | Miscanthus rhizosphere microbial communities from Kellogg Biological Station, MSU, sample Bulk Soil Replicate 1 : eDNA_1 v2 (version 2) | ecosystem: Host-associated > Plants > Roots >...
CACGAACGGCCACTGTCCAGCCGCTCTCATTGGTCGACTCCTCACTAGCGCAGAAGACTGGCAAGACCGAGAGAAAGGTCGATATCAGACCATAGAAAATCCGCCGACGCACGGGCGATGATACACATTTCCAGCACAAGCGCCACCGCCACCGCGGATGTTGCCCGCACCACAGTATTCCAGATAAATTTTTTGAATCTCAGTGCACTCTGCGTTCTCTGCGGTTAATCATTACTAGTTCCGCTGATATGAATTTACAGCCGACTGTTCTGGTTGTGGATGATGAGAAGCATACGCGCGACGGGTTGCGACGTTTGCTGGAGAACGATTACGATGTGTATGTCGCCGCCGATATTGCAGGCGCGACCGACGTGCTCGAGCGCGAGCAGGTCGACGTGCTTCTCACTGATCTCCGCCTCGGCAACGAGGACGGGATGGCCTTGATCGATCGCGCTTTGAAAATGCCACAGCCCCCAATCTGCATCATGATGACCGCTTACGGTTCGGTCGATGTCGCAGTCGAAGCGATGAAACGCGGTGCGTACGATTTTGTCACCAAACCGCTCAACCTCGACAAGGTGGAATTGCTGATCGCGCGTGCGGTGCAAGGCCGAAAGCTTGAGCAGGAAAATCGCGCGCTGCGCCAACAGGTGGACGAACGATACGGGCTCGAGAACATCTGGGGCGATTCCGCGGCGTTNCATGAGGTACTGGAGACCATCAAACAGGTCGCACCCTCCTCGGCGANCGTGCTTATCGAAGGCGAGAGCGGCACAGGCAAAGAGTTGGCCGCGCACGCCATTCACAATTTAAGCCGGCGCAACAAGGCGAAATTCGTGGCGGTGCATTGCGCGGCGCTGTCGCCGCAATTGCTCGAAAGCGAATTATTCGGTCACGAGAAAGGCGCGTTCACCGGTGCGCATGAACGGCGTATCGGCCGGTTCGAGCAGGCCAACGGCGGCACACTTTTCCTCGACGAAATCGCGGAGATCGATCCGAGCACGCAGGTAAAATTGCTACGGGTGATGAGCGAAGATCGCGCGTTCGAACGCGTCGGCGGAAATCAAACGCTACGCGCCGATGTGCGGCTGATTGCAGCCACGAACAAGAATCTCGAACAGCTCGTGCGCGAGGGGAAATTCCGCGATGACCTTTATTTTCGCCTCAACGTCGTGCGGATTGTGATGCCGCCGCTGCGCGAACGAAAAGAGGATATCCCGATTCTGGTCCGCGGATTCCTGCGCCATTTCTGCAAGCAAAACCAGAAACCGCTTCTCGAACTCGCGCCGGACGCGATGGACGCGCTGCTTGCTTACGATTGGCCTGGCAACATTCGCGAACTGCGCACCGCAATCGAACACGGTGTCGTCATGGCAACCGGGAAACAAATTACATTGCGCGATCTGCCGATGGCTGTTCGACAGGCGGCAACTGCCAAGTTGCCCGGCGGCGTTTCACCGACGGAAGCGTTCGGCGAAAAAACCAGCCCGCTCGATCTGCACGAGACGGAAAGAAGATTGATTGCGCAAGCGCTTGCAGCGACAAACGGCAACGTCACCGCCGCTGCTAAAAAACTCGGCATCAGCCGCCGCACGCTTCACCGGAAGATCAACGAAATGAATTTGGCCAAAAGATCAGTGCAACCCGCAGAGTCGCGAGCGGACAGATAATTCTTGTTAACGAACCGCTGTCGGGGGCTGTGTAGACTTCAAGCTAAAGATCTCGACGCAACGATTGCCGGGCGTGCGGCGAATCGCAGAGCTGCGTTGATTAGCAAAACGCGCGCGGAGCCGAATTCAAAACTCCTGCGCGCGCTCGCATCAATGCTTCAGTTGCAACTCGGCGGATCGACGAAGTAGGTGCCGAAGGAGTCAAGCCCATCGCGCTGCGGGAAGATGGTCGCCCACCAGACGATGACCACGCCATGACCGGTGTTCGTCACGGTATGTACTTGGCCGGGAGCTTCGACAAACGCGCGCCCGGCACTGTGCTGGCGTGAGTCGCAGTGGCCGTTCTCGTCCACGTCCTGCTCTGTTAATGTGCCATGGGTGACAATTACGTAGCTTTGCCCCTTGTGATAGTGCCAGCCGCTGGCTTCGCCTGGCCTCATGGTGAATCCCTCAATCATCACGAAGGCAGGCTGAACCCCAATATATTCGCCATGTACCGTGCCAAAGTCATAAGCGGGCAGCGTTCCCGAAGTGAGAAATACATCTGAGAACGCAAAGGCCGGCCCAGCGAGTAACATTAAGATCGCGGCTGCAATGGCAGCTGTGATGTTTCGTTTGTACGCCGGGAGGGGGATCAGCGGTGTTTTGTTAATGTTTTGATTTTTCATATTTTGATTTGCTTTCGTTGTTTTGGCCTTCTCTGACCCAGAAACCGTTCGGGGTCACTTCGGACCGTTCATCCGTGTACTGTCCGAAATCCGGCGCGAGGTTACGGAGAAACTGGAGCCGGACCCCGCTCTGTCGGGGCGGTCCGAGCCGAACGGGCAATTCACGGCGAGAGAGCGCCGTGGCTACAGCACAATCGACGCGATGGAACGATGGCCGGGCGATTTGGGTCAATCGCCTTTATCTTTGCACGCGCTTTTCAGCCGCGTCGATTTCCGCCAGCGATGGCGCAGGCCAGAGCCGGACCGTTCCGTCCAGTCCGCAGGAGGCCATGAGGCTCCCGTCGGGCGAGAATGTCACCCATGGAACCGGACCGCCGTCATGGGCCAGCGTCAAAGCCAGTTGTTGATTGGCCAGAGACCAAAATTTGATCGTCCCATCCCAACTTGTGGAAACCAGCGTCTTGTCGTCGGGTGCGAATGCCAATCCCCACACCAGAAAAGTATGTCCTTCAATTGATTTGATCGCCCGCTGCCGCGGCACGTCGTAAATTACGATCCGGTTATCGTCACCTGCTGAAGCCAACAGCGTTGAGTCGTGAGAAAAACAAAGGTGTGAAACATGGCTAGCGTGCTCATGGAACGAATGGGACTCATGTCCGGTCGCAAGGTCCCAGACCGAGACGCTCCCGTCGGCCTTACCCAACGCAATCTGCTTTCCGTCGGGAGAAAAAGCCGGGCGCTCAACTCCGTGAGCTGGCGGATTGACCAGAGGATTGGTCTCGCGTCCTGTCCGCACATTCCAAAAGCGAACAGTGTCTGCCGTGATGGCGAGAATTGGTTCGCGCGGACGAAACGCGATTCCAAAGCGGCCCCGAGCTTTCGGAAACGCGAACGTGATTTTGTTTTCCGGCACACTCCATACTCGCACTTCGTCGTCGATGCCACCTGTGACGAGAAACTTTCCGTCCGGCGAAAACGCTAGACGTTGCAGCGGCTTGACGTGCTTTCCAATTGTCTGCTCCCAGCGGTGGCGGGTCGCGACATCCCATATCACAGCCGTACGATCGACGACGGTGTCCGCAGCCGCGAGCAGCCTGCCGTCGGGCGAGAAGACCACAAAAACCAGTCCCGCGTTATGACGCAGAACGTTGCTCGATTCAGTTGAGGACGACTGCCAGATCTTTACCGTCCCGTCGTCGCTGCTGCTGTAGAGTTCTTTTCCATCGTTTGAAAAGAGGACCGATCTGACGCCGCCGCGGTGGCCGTGCAAAATCGCGTGCCTGCCTGGACTGCGCAGGTTCCAAACACGGACCGTATGATCTCTTCCGGCGCTGGCCAGCGTCTGTCCATCCGGAGCAAACGCAAGATCACTCACCGCTCCACGATGTCCTGCCAGCCGGGTAAGTTCACGGCCCTCGGGGAAACTCCACAGAATGATCTGGCTATCATTGCTGCCGCTAACCAACTGCGTTCCATTGCGATTGAATGCCAGACAATTTATCCACGCGGTGTGGCCTTCGATCACCTTGAGCACTCGCAGAGTCGGAACCTCCAGCAGTTGAATGCGTGTATCGGTTGTACCGCAGACTAAATATTTTCTGTCCGGACTGAAGGCAAGGCAGGTTACACCCTCGGTGAGTTGGAGATCGGGCCCGATCTGTTTCCCTGTCTTGACGTCCCATAGTCGGAGGGAAACACTTTCGGTACGATTCACGCCCCCGGACGCAAGCAACGATCCGTCTGCGGATAACGCGATTGTCCTGCACATTTCATGCACCACACCTCCACCCAGTAATTTTTCGCCGCTGGGCGAAACGCAGTAGATTTTGTCGGTGTGGTAAGCGAGCAAACCCTTCTTGTTCGCAGTGGCCAAAGGACCAACGACATTCATGCCGACGTTTATCGTCTGCGCTTCGCGGTGGTTCTGCACGTCCAGCCATTTGAGCTCGTTACTGGTGGCAGTGATTACAGTTTGACCATCAGCAGCCAGCGCCAAAGCATGCCCTTCACCTGGATTTACGGCCGCATTTACGTCAGGCGCGATGATATTGGTGAAGCTAAAGCGACTCTCGTCCCGGCAGAGTTGCCACAGATAGCGCCACTCGAATCCGCGCAAGTCTTCGCGACCGACTTCCGGCAAATGCGCGCGAAGTAAAGTCTGCGCGCGTTGCAGATTTCCTTCTTCCCACGCCTGGTGCGCCAAATTCATGTCGGCGGCATAGAGGTTGCGCCGCACGGTCGACTCGTCTGCCTGCGCGCGGCGCAATTCCCAAATTGCCGAGACGAATCCCGCGAGGAGGGCGATAATCAACGCTGCGGCTAGGCTGGCGACGACTGGCTTTCGTTTGCACCAGCGCCACGCACGTTCCGCTCGCGAAATGCGACGCGAACGGATTGGCTCATTACGCAGGAAACGTTCGAGATCTTCCGCTAGCGCCTCGGCCGAGCCGTAACGTTTGGCCGGTTCTTTCTCGAGGCACTTGAGGCAAATGGTTTCCAGATCGCGACCGACCGCCGGATTCAAGAGCGAGGGTCGTCGAGGCTCTGTTTCCAAAACCTGATGAATCGTCTCGTAGGTCGTGCCGCCAGCAAAAGGCGGCTGACCGGTGAACAGATGATAAGCTACCGCGCCGAGCCCGTAAACATCGGTCGCGGTCGTTAGCTGCTTGTTCTGACCTCCGGCCTGTTCTGGCGCCATATAGCTGGGCGTCCCCAACACTTCGATAGAGCGCGTAATGGTGCTCTCTTTTTCGACCAACCTCGCCAGCCCGAAGTCAGTGAGATGCGGTTCGCCGCTTGCATCGAGCAGGATGTTGCCCGGCTTGATGTCACGATGCAGGATGCCGCGCTGATGCGCATAATGAACGGTTCGCGCCAGCTTCGCGACCAACTCCGCCGCTTGTTGGATCGGCATCGGTTCGCGCTTGGCAACTGCATCGAGTTGCCCGCCCTCCACTAGTCCCATGCTGAAGTAACAGGCACCGTCCCGCTCTCCGACTTCGTAAATCGGGACGATGCACGGATGGTTCAGGCTGGCGGCAGCTTCTGCTTCGAGACGAAATCGCTTCACGTGTGCTTCTGTCGCCCAATGACCGAGCCCGATGACTTTGAGCGCCACAATCCGATTTAGACTTTTCTGGCGCGCTCGATAAACCACGCCCTGACCACCGCGGCCGATCTCTTCTTGCAATTCGTAATCGCCAAACTCCATCTGAATTCGCGCTGACTCGTGTGCGGCGTCGTTGTCGCCTTCCAGTGATCCCAATCCCGTTTTGAACAGACACACGCTGCAAAATCCGCGTGGCGAATCGGCAAAAACTGCCGCGCCGCACTTTGCGCACACGCGCTGAACTTTGTTAGCCTCGGTATTCAATCGCGCAGCTCCCTGCTTTGTACTGATCGAAAATTTGTCAGAGGTTACGCCTGGAGCACGGAAATGAAATGGCGCAGCTCGTCTTCGACATCTCCCGGCACCGCCACGGTCTGCGCGATCTCGTCACGTAACAATTGCCGGTAACGCTGCCGCAATCGATGGAATGCCTGTTTCAGCGCGTTTTCCGTCATGCCAAGGTCGGCCGCTACCTCTGCTTGTGACCGACGGCCCGGTTCATCGGAAAGAAATTCTTTCAAGCAATCGAATAGTTTCGCATTGCCGGCGGACCGATATTCACTCTCCAAACACGTCAACACCTGTTCCAATAGCGTCAGCGCCCACCGCCGCTCGAAGATGCGGTCGGCGGTCAAACTGTCAGTCGGTTCGAGATCGGCACGCTCACGGGCGAGCAATTCATCCAACGGCACCAAAGCTTGGCCCTCGCCGCGTTTCAGTGTCAGTTCGCGCCGTCTCGCTTTCGCCAGAAAATTCTTCAGCGACACCAGTAGATACGAACGTAAACGTCCTTTTTCGCGGCGGACCACGTCGAGATCGCGCCGTTCCAGCAACAGTGCGAAGAACCCCTGGGTTAGGTCCTGAGCTTCTTCAGGATTATGACCATTGCGCCTCACGAATCCGTAAAGAGGCCACCAGTAAGTGCGGCAGAGTTTCTCCAGCGCGTCATCAGCGGCCGGTGATCGCCCTTGCGCTGTTAAAACGACGCTCCAGTGCGTTGTGGCGAACGCGGCGGCTTCCGTCTGGGCGGACACGGCAAGGATCTAATTCAGAAATAGCGGCAAAATCAAGACTGTCGATGCAAGGGACGACGGCTGACCAAGCCGTCCTTGTGTGATGGCTTCAAACTTTCACGTTTACGAATCGCGCTTTGAGCGTTTCAATTAGCCCGTGACCGAGCAGAAGAGAATTTTTGGAACCGATGGCGTGCGCGGTGTCGCGAACGTCGAGCCGGTGACGGCGGAGACAGCGCTGAAACTTGGGCGGGCTGCGGCGTATGTGTTCGCGCAAATGAATCCGCGCAGGACGCCTGACGGCGCGCGGCCCAAAATCGTGCTCGGGAAAGACACGCGTCTTTCGGGTTACATGCTGGAAAACGCGCTCGTGGCCGGAATCACTTCGCTTGGCGTGGATGTGCTCGTCATCGGACCGTTGCCTACGCCAGGTGTCGCTTACATCACGCGGTCGTTGCGCGCCGACGCCGGCATTGTCCTCTCCGCTTCGCACAATCCTTATCAGGACAACGGCATTAAATTTTTCCGGCATGACGGCTACAAACTGGATGACCAGATCGAGGAAAAGATTGAGCAGCTCGTTTTCAGCGGTGAAATTGATTCCATCCGGCCTACTGCCAACAGAGTCGGACGTGCCACGCGAATCGACGATGCACTCGGCCGCTACGTGGAATTCGCCAAAGCGAGCTTTCCGCGGGGAATGTCGCTGGAGGAAATGCGAGTGGCAGTGGATGTGGCAAACGGCGCCGCATATAAATCGACGCCTTGCGTTTTGCGCGAGCTGGGCGCGGATGTTGCCGTGGCGCATAACCAGCCGAACGGCATGAACATTAACGATGGATGCGGCAGCATGCATCCCGAGGAGATTCAGCGCATCGTACAGATGAACGGTGCGGATCTTGGTATTGCGCACGACGGCGACGCTGATCGCGTTCTTCTTTGCGACGAGGACGGCGAGATTGTGGATGGCGACGAGATTCTTGCCATCGCCTCGCTCGATCTGTTGGAAACTGGCCGGCTGGAGCAAAATACGGCGGTAGCCACCGTCATGAGCAATTTTGGCTTGGATGAGACGCTCGCCGCGCATGGCGGCAAGGTGGTGCGCACGAAAGTCGGTGACCGTTATGTGATTGAAGAGATGGTGCACCAAAAACTCAATCTCGGCGGCGAACAGAGCGGGCACGTTATTTTCCGCGATTTTACCACTACCGGCGACGGCATCATCACTGCCCTTCAGGTTTTGCGGATCATGCACAAGACTGGACAGCCCTTAAGCAAATTGAAGAGGTGCTTGCAAAAATATCCGCAGGCCCAGCGTAATTTAGCAGTGAAAGAAAAGCGTCCGCTGGCAGAGCTGACTGTGGTGATGAAACTGGTGAACGACGCGGAGAAGGAGCTCTCTGGCAAAGGCCGCGTGCTTCTCCGTTATTCCGGGACAGAGCCAAAAATTCGTCTGCTTATTGAAGGGCGTGAGCTGGATATGATCGACAAGCAAGCGGACCGAATTGCAGACGCAATTCAAAGCGCCATTGGTGTAGGTTAGCAACATGCTCGAGCACGCCGTCATCCCGAACGCACTGGTATTATGACCTTGTCACGCGTCATCGAAGCGCTCCTGTTCAGCGCGCAAAAGCCGCTTTCGATCCGTGAAATTGCCACAGCAATCAAAGGTGCAGAGGACGAACTTTCGCCTAACGAGTTCTCGCGCGTGCGCGAAGCGGAAGCCGCTGCCGCGCTCGAACAATTGAAGATCGAATACATCGAGCAGCAACGCGCCTTTCAACTGATTGAAAAGGCAGAAGGCTGGCAGCTTGCCACCGATCCCCAATATGCCCAGTGGGTGCGCGAGCTTTTTCCTGCGCCAAAGCCTGCGCGGTTGAGTGCGCCTGCGCTGGAAACGCTGGCAATTATCGCATATCGCCAGCCCATTACGCGGGCTGATGTGGAAGCGGTTCGCGGCGTGAATATCGATGGGGTGCTGCAAACATTAATGGAACGCGGTCTGGTCAAAATCGCTGGACGCGCCGAAATCCCCGGGCGCCCGCTGCTGTATGAAACGACACAGTTTTTCCTCGATCACTTTGGGCTGCGTAACCTCGAGGAATTGCCAAACGTAGAAGAACTGCGCACCCGCCATTTGCCAAAGGCGAATCCTGTAGCCGGCATCGATGATGCCGGCTCACCAGGCTCGCCGACCCCGGCTACAACACCGCAAGGTAGGGGCGATTGACCTCAATCGCCCGCGTCACACGTGGTCACGTTTGCGCCGGGCAGTTCGGGTGAACCGACCCTACCTTTTTTTCGTCGACTCATTGGCAATCGATGCGCGTCGCCGATTTTTGCGTTGCTCTTAACGACAGTATCCGCTGTAGCTGAAATTCGCCCATCAGATTGCGCGCGCGCCGCAACATATTCCGAGGGCAGACGAGGAGTCTCGATTCTGGTGATGCAAAATGGCCGGACGGTTTTTGAACATTATGCCAATGGAGGATCAGCGCGCGGAAGATGGCCGATCTTCAGTGGAACAAAAAGTTTCTGGGGAATCGCCGCGCTNGCCGCGGTGCATGATGGATTATTNAAGCTCGACGATCTNGTCTCGGACACGATCACTGAATGGAAGGATGACCTACGCAAATCGCGNATCACCATTCGNCAGTTACTTAACCAGACCGATGGCATTGAAGCCGCTTCGCGTCTTCAGCGCGCATCAATTCAAGACCGAAACAACATGGCAATTCAATTGCCAGCGATTGCTGAACCAGGTGCTGCTTTCATTTATGGTCCGAGTCATATTCAGATTTTTTCCGAGCTGCTGCGCCGGAAACTAAAAGGTCGCAGCGCGATCGCATACTTTGAAGGGCACGTGTCGGATCGGCTTGGACTCCATCGCCTCAATTACAAAAAGGACAGCCGTGGTAATCCACTGCCTGCGACGGGTTTTGAATTGACTGCGCGGGAATGGGCGCGACTGGGCGAGCTGGTTGTAGGGAATGGCAACTATCACGGACGGCGAATTGTTCCGGCAGCTTTGTTGCGAGAGGCGTTTTCCGGCTCGCAGGCAAATCCGTCCTATGGTCTTACATTCTGGTTAAATCAGCAGTCGCCGACTGGGCGTGAGGCAGACATGGAACGAATGCTCGACCTCCAATGGCAGAGCGCGCAATGGACAGATCTTTGCATCTGCAAGGACGCACCAGCCGACATGGTGGTGGCGCTTGGCTCGCATTATCAACGCCTGTTTATTATTCCATCGCTAAAGGCCACCATTGTGCGGCAGGGATCGGAAGCAAAATTTTCCGATTCGCATTTCCTGCGGTTGTTGCTCGGCGGTGTCCAATAATCCATGCCCGGGTTTGACTTGCCGCCTCGTCTGGCAAACGATCAGGCATTGTGGAACACGATTCGGGCGACGAGCAGGCACTTGTTAGGATTCAGCACGAATGGGCGGAGGCTCGTCTCAAGGGCGATAACTCATTTCCAAAGCGGATCGAGGCGGACGACTTCACCGTTGTTTGGTTCGACGGGACGATCGTCAATAAAGAGAAGGACGTGAAAACCTACGAATCGGACGACGCTACGTTCACCGAATTCAATATTGATGATCTGAAAGTGCGCCTTTTCGGAGATACGGCAATTGTTGTCGGACAGGGATCCATCAAGGCGCACACAAAAACGCAGGATCTGAGCGGGCAATACGTGTGGACGGACACGTTTGTAAAAATGCGCGGCGAATGGAAAGCGGTCG
>Ga0065715_10000640_pt1 | contig 10200 bp, 5 predicted proteins | sample MisBulReplicate1_FD_59102 | JGI IMG/M metagenome (GOLD analysis project Ga0065715, IMG submission 59102) | Miscanthus rhizosphere microbial communities from Kellogg Biological Station, MSU, sample Bulk Soil Replicate 1 : eDNA_1 v2 (version 2) | ecosystem: Host-associated > Plants > Roots >...
CAATATCGTGAGCGACCGGACGGGGTACCCGCAGGAGATGCTCGATGCGGATGTGAATATCGAGGCTGATCTCGGAATCGACTCGATCAAACGCATGGAAATTCTCACGGCGTTTGCCCAACTGCATGCGGGCGCACAGCGCGGTTCCTTCCAGGGCGCGATGGAGAAGCTCACCGCGATTAAGACACTACGCGAAACTGCCTCGGTTCTGGCGGAGCTGCTGGCCGACCAGGCTGAAGCGGCTGTCGCCTAGTAGCCGATGGCCAATCGTGACGTGAAAGAGTCGTCGGCGGATCCCGTTGCCGATGTGCTTCTGGATTTCCAGTCGGTTATGGCGCAGTTTCTCGAGCTCCAGGCCGACATGGTCGGTGCTTTTGCCGGCAGGAGACCCCGAACGTACGCCGCGCACTCCGCGACGGTTGCACCCTCAGAAGGTGTTCCTGCCGTTGTCGTAGCCCCGACGATTGCCGACGAGCCTCTGCCGAGCGAAGGAGCGCGAGACGAAACGGCGTTCTCGCGCTATACCCTCGGCGTGCGCGAGCGTCCGTTTAGTGCGGCTCGCGCGACGCTCGCTCCAGGTCGCGTGGTGGTGTTGACCGACGACGGGCGCGGAGTCGCTGCGTTGGTCGCTCGGACACTTCGGAACAGCGGCCACAGGGTCGCGATTATTTCCGCTGCCGACAAGGCCGGCCTCGAGCACGACGTATTCGTCTCCGCTCTCGATTCACCTGATGAGGCAGAGCGCGTCGTACGCATGATTGGGGAATCATGCGGTCCCGTCGGGGCGCTCATTCATCTGACGCCACTCTCCATTGTCCCTTCATTCGACACGTTGGACACGGCCTCCTGGTGGAACCAACTCTCGCGTGAGACACGGACGCTCTTCCTGCTGGCGAAGTCGCTCGGTGCACCCTTGGCGGACGCGGCCCGGAACGGCGGTTCAGCCCTGCTTGCATTCACGTCAATGGGCGGAACGTTCGGCACGTCGTGCCCCGATTCGGGGGGCTTTCCAAGTCAGGGCGGCGTCGTCGGATTTACGAAGTGCGTGGCGATTGAATGGCCCGATGTTCGCGTGAGGGCTGTTGATCTCGACATGACCGAGCCTGTTGAAGCTTTGGCAGCGCACGTTGTTGACGAGCTGTGGGCGCTGGATCCGATCGGAGAGAGTGGACATGTTGGCGGACGCCGCATCGGTATAGATGCCGTGCGGGCACCTGGCTGCGTGGATCCTTCGTTTGCGCTGCCAAGCGATGCAGTGATTCTAGCGACCGGCGGTGCGCGCGGGATTACAGCCGAAGTTTGTCTGGAACTTGCCGAGCGATATCAGCTCACCTTCGTGCTCGTCGGACAGGCCGCGCTGCCCCCGATCAGCGAGCCACCTGACGTGGCCACACTGACAACCCCGGCCGACATCAAGCGTGCCCTGATGGTACGGCTGCAGACGGGAAGCGTCCGCGTGACGCCCGCGATCGTGGAGAAGGCGTACAAGCAGATCGTGAAGGAACGCGAGATTCGCGAAACGATCAGCAAGCTCAGCGCGGCCGGGGCCCGCACGCATTACGTTCAGCTTGATGTGCAGGACGACCGCGCGTTCGGCGCGCTCATCGATGAAATCTATGCGACGTATGGGCGGCTGGATGGCGTCATTCATGGGGCCGGAATCATTGAAGACAAGCTCGTACGGGACAAATCCGCCGAGTCGTTCGATCGCGTGTTTCGAACGAAATCGATCAGTGCGTTTGTCCTCAGCCGTCACATCAGACCGGAGACGTTGCGGTTTCTGATTTTCTTTTCGTCCGTTGCCGGAAGGTTCGGCAACCGCGGGCAAGCCGACTATGCGGCGGCCAACGAAGTCGTCAGCAAACTCGCGGTTGTCCTGCAGCGGCGTTGGCCCGCTCGCGTCTGTTCGATCGCCTGGGCGCCGTGGGACAAGCTCGGCATGGTGTCGCCGGAACTCAAGCGCGAATTTGCACGGCGGGGCGTCGAGCTGCTGTCGTTGCCCGCCGGGCGCCGTGCGCTCTGGCAGGAAATTCAACAGAGTGCAGCCGCCGGCGCGGAAGTGGTGATAGGAGGATCCGCGGCCACTCCGCTGGCAGCCGAGGTTCATCGCGAGACTCTACCTCTTCTGAAAAATGCGTCGCGGGACGGGTCGCAGGGCGGTACGACGCGGTTTGTACGCCCGCTCGATCCGGTCGTCGATCTGTATCTGAACGATCACCGTCTCGATGGACGGCCGGTGCTTCCGTTCGCCTTTGCGACTGAGCTGATGGCTGAAGCCGCGCAGGCCGTGTTTCCCGACCTGCATGTGGTTGCTGTGCGCGACGTGCAGCTTCTCAAAGGCATCGCCGCTGACCCCGTGCCCATGCCGATGATCATCACGGTGTCGCACGACATTCACACATCTGACAGTGGTCTCGCCGAAGTGCGTGTCGACATCACGACGCCCTCGATGAATCCTTCGATGCGGTATCGATCGGTCGTGCAGATGTCGTCACAGGCGGTCGAGCCGCCTTCGTTCGATGTTCCATCGTGGAGCCTCGGGCCGCTATCGAAAACACTGAACGCCGCTTATCGCGACTGGACGTTTCACGGGCCGCGGTTTCAATGCGTCATCGACATCGCCGGCTTTAGTGCCGAATCGATCCTGGGGACGATTTATTCCCCGTCGGCGACTGCCGCCCTGTCCAACGCCGGCCGTCCTGAATGGATCATCGATCCCTTCGTCTTTGACGCGGCGCTACAGCTCCTGCTGATCTGGTCGCGTGCGCAACACGACAAGACCGCTTTGCCCGCACGTATTCAGTCATTCAGCCGGTACGGACCGCTGACCGATCAGCGGCTCACCTGCTACGTCGCAGTGGAGAGCCTGGCCGGTGGCCATGCGCTGAAAAGCGACGTTTATTTTGTCAACGCCAATGGCCGTCTCGTGGGGCTCCTCCGAGGCGCCGAGGCGAGCTGCACGAACGCGCTGAACCGGCTTACCGCCGCCGCTGACGTGCGCGACAGAACCATACAATGAGTAAGAGGTCCTCGATTCATCCGCCGGTGCCGGAGGACATCGCCGTTGTCGGTGTCGCGTGCCTGTTTCCGGCCGCACCCGATGCAGGCGCGTACTGGCGCAATATCCTGGCCAAGGTCGATGCCATCACCGACCCGCCGCACGAAGCCTGGGATCCGGCCCTGTACTACGACGTCAACGCCGGCGCCAATGACCGGGTGTACTGCAAAAAGGGCGGTTATCTCGGGCCCATCTCCTATTTTGATCCCCTCGAGCACGGCGTGATGCCCCGCGCGGTCGAAGGCGGCGAGCCCGATCAATGGCTCGCGCTCAGGGTCGCGCGTGAGGCGCTTCGCGATGCCGGACTTCCCGACGCGAGCGCGTATCGAGAGAGAGCGGCGCTGATCCTTGGCAAGGGGACCTATGCGAATCGCGGGACTCTGAGCGTGGTTCAGCATGGGATCGTTGTCGACTACACGCTCGGATTATTGAAATCACTCCATCCCGAGCTGACAGACGACGATCTGCGTCTGATTCGCGTGGACCTGAAACGGCGCCTCCCGCGGTTCGATGCGGAAACGGCTCCCGCCCTCATTCCGAACGTCACGGCCGGTCGCATCGCGAACCGTCTCGACATCATGGGCCCGAGCTATACGGTAGACGCCGCGTGCGCGTCGTCGCTTGTGGCGATCGACATCGCCGTCAAGGGCCTTCGGCAGGACGAATACGATTTGGCGCTGGTCGGAGGCATGCAGGCCGCAACGCCTCTTCAGGTGCTCAGCCTGTTCTGTCAGCTGAAAGCGTTGTCGTCGACCGAGCGTATCCGGCCCTTCGACAAAGACGCGGACGGCACGTTGTTGAGCGAAGGCATTGGGATGGCTGTGCTCAAGCGCCGGTCGCGCGCCGAGCGCGACGGTGACCGTATTTACGCGGTCATCAAGGGCGCCGGCGTTGCCAGCGACGGCCGGGCCGTCGGCCTGCTTGCTCCGCGAGTGGAGGGCGAAGAGATTGCGCTGCGGCGTGCGTACAGCGCCGCTGGCGTCTCTCCATCGAGCGTGGGGCTCATCGAAGCGCACGGCACGGGCACGCTCGTCGGCGACGCGGTCGAGGTTGAAGCGCTCACTCGCGTATTCGGAGAGCGGAACCGCATTGCGCACTGCGCTCTCGGCAGCGTGAAATCGATGATTGGCCATACGATGCCCGCCGCCGGAATGGCTGGCTTCATCAAGACGGTTCTTGCGCTTTATTACAAAGTCCTGCCGCCAACCCTCAACGTGGCTGAACCCAGTCCACGACTGGGACTCGATCGCTCACCCTTCTACATCAACACGGAAACGCGACCGTGGATTCACGGCGATCCGGCTCAGCCGCGCCGTGCGGGTATCAACTCGTTCGGGTTCGGCGGCATCAATGCCCACGTCGTCGTCGAGGAAGTTCACGAGGATCGAGAGAGTCCGACGCTCGACATCCACTGGGACAGTGAAGTGTGTCTGTTTTCCGGCGCGAGCCGCGACGAGGTGATCGCGCTCGGCCGCACGGTGGCGGCGGCGCTCGAGCGTCGTCCATTGACCGCTCTTGCCGACATCGCGTACACGCTGAATACCACGGGCGGCGCGCGCGCGTCGGGCGCGACGCTCGGGATCGTCGCACGTTCGACTGAGGATCTCGTTCGTAAACTCGGGCGGGCGCTCGCACGTCTCGGCGACCCGGCATGTCGCAAGATCAAAGACGCCGGCGGCATCTATTATTTCGACCAGCCGCTCGGGCAAAACGGAAAGCTGGCGTTCGTCTTCCCCGGCGAGGGGGCGCAGTACGTCAACATGCTGGGCGATCTCTGCCGCCATTTTCCCGATGTTCGTGCGTGCTTCGACGCCATGGATCGCGTGCTGTTCAGCCATTCGCGAGGATATCGGCTGAGTGAGTTCGTGTTTCCCCCTCCGGCGTTCAACGAGGCGGAACGGATCGCGGCCGAACGGCGCTTGTTCCAGATGGACATTGCGATCGAGGCAGTGGTCGTTGCGAACCATGCGATCTCCACTCTCCTCAAGCGGCTGGGCATCATCCCGGATGCGTTGCTCGGTCACAGTTCGGGTGAGTACTCTGCCATCCGTGCCGCCGGAATGGTCGACGACAGGTACGACGAGGAACGGATCGTCGAGCTGAACAATCAGCATGGCAAAGCTGCCGCGGCAGGCGGTCTTCCGATCGAAGCTCATTTGTTTGCGGTCGGTGCAGCGCGCGAGCGCGTTGAAGCACTGTGCGCGTCGGCCGGCCTGGCCGTCCATGTGGCGATGGACAATTGCCGCCATCAGGTCGTTCTCATCGCGGAGCCGGCGGCGGCCACGGCGCTCGAGGCGCGACTCCGTGACGAAGGACTGCTTTACGAGCGTCTATCGTTCGACCGGCCCTACCATACGCCCCAGTTCGAACCCTTCGCACAGACGCTGCGGCCGCTGCTCGATCAGTGGATCGTGCGGCCGCCCGTTGTACCGCTGTATTCCTGTACGAGTACCACGCTCTATCCGTCAAACCTCGGCGAAGCACGGCAGTTGGCATTGGATCACTGGCTTCGTCCGGTGGAATTCAGACGGACCATCGAAAACATGTGGCAGGACGGGTTCCGGCTCTTTGTCGAGTCCGGTCCGCGCGGCAACTTGACCGCGTTTGTCGAAGACATCCTTACCGATCGTCCCTTTGCAGCCATCCCGGCGAACGTGAGCCGACGCACAGGCCTGGTGCAATTGCACCATCTCGTGGCGATGCTGGCGGCGCACGGTGTTCCGCTGACGCTCGAGTCGCTGTACGCACGTCGCCGGCTGTCGCTCGTCGCATGGGACACGGGGGCCGAGGACGTTGCTTCACGACCGGCACTGGGTCGCGTGAAGCTTCCTACCGGCGCCCCTGAGATGCGCCTGTCGCCGGAAACGATCGAACTGGTGCGCAGTCGCGCAAGAACCGCGATGCAATCCGCTCGACCGGCTCCCGCGTCTGCTGCGGTGCCGACGGCGACCGCCGCTGTGGTCACTGCGGATGAGCAGCCAGCAGTGCGCGTGCACGAGAGTGCCCAGGGGGCCTCCGTCGCATCGCACACAGTTGCGGCGCCGAAGCTTCCGTCGCAAGCCATTTCACCAGCCCCTCCACGAGCTGGCGCACAGCGAGTGATGTCGGCCTACTTGCACACGATGGATCGTTTCCTAACCATCGAACAGGTGCTGGCGATGAAGATGGGCGCCGGACGCGAGTCCTCGATGACACCGGTGGCGCCTCATCCGCTCCCGCTCATTCAGACCATTGCGAGACGAGCCGGCACGCCGCTGGTTGCAAAGTGCACGCTCGATCTCGATCGCCATCCATTCCTGCGAGATCACACGCTTGGGCGAAATGTCTCGGGCGAAGATCGGCGTTTGACGGGATTTCCCATCGTGCCGTTCACAGTGCTGATGGAAATCATGGCAGAAGCGGCGGCAGCGCTTGCCCCGGAAGAAACAATTACCGGCATGCGCGAGGTACGCGTCCATCGATGGCTCGCGGTCGATCGCGGACCGCTTCACCTTGAAATTACCGCCGACTGGAGCGGTGATGCACAAGTCTCGGTTCAGGTGATCGACGCCGATCTTCCTGAGGCCGGAGCCGTCGCGGACGGTGTGATGCTGCTCGGCGGCGTTTATCCGGCACCGCCTCTCGCTGGCGCCCTCGATCTCGAACATGAGCGCACGTACAAGTTGCCGCCAGATCGGTTGTACGAGGAGGCAATGTTTCATGGCCCGTTGTTTCGTGGCGTGCGCTCCCTGGATCGCGTTGGGGATAACGGGGCAGAGGCGACGCTGACAGTTCTCTCTCGCGAGAAGCTGTTCGAGCCGGGGTCGCCGAATGGGTCTGTCACCGATTTCGTCCTGCTCGATCAACCGGGGCAGGTGGTCGGATTCTGGACCTCTCAGTACCTCGAGCGGGGTTTCGTGGTCTTGCCGTTCCGCATGGGTGCATTGCACCTTTATGGCCCGCCGCCTCCGGCGGGAGAGCGCCTCACGTGCCGCGCACATATCGCGCTCGTCGGAGACCGTCAGGTGCGTTCGGACCTGGACGTCATCGGTGCCGACGGCCGCTTATGGGCACGATTCGAAGACTGGGAAGATCGACGGTTCGATCTGCCTGATGACGCATTCCAGGCATTGATGCAGCCCGCTTCAGCGCGACTGTCGCATCCGTGGCCGGTCGCAAACTCTGCGGTGGAAACTCACGGCGTCACCGCCTTCCGAATCGGACTCGACGCGTTTCCACCAGGCTGGCTGCATGCCCACGGCGGGATGTGGTCACGGGTGCTCGGCGCGCTCGTGCTTGGCCGGCGCGAACGGGCCATCTGGTACGGCTTGAAAGTTCCCGAACGGCGTCGGCTCGAATGGCTTCTCGGGCGCATTGCCGCCAAGGATGCCGTCCGCAACTATCTCCAGAACCGATTCCATCTGAATCTTCACCCCGCCGATGTCGAGATTCTGCCCGATGTAACCGGCCGACCGCTCGTGAGCGGATCATGGACCAGCCAGCTATCGAGGGTGCCTCTCGTCTCGATTTCGCACGTCGATGGATCGGCGGTCGCGGTCGTCGCCGATGGAGATGGCGTGTCCGGCGTCGGGGTTGATCTCGAGCGGTCTGGACGAATGAAGCCCGGAATGGAAAGCATGGCGTTCAGCGGCCGCGAACGCGAGCTGCTGGACAGCCTCGACGGCGACGAGCGCCAAGCCTGGGCTCTCCGTCTCTGGTGCGCGAAAGAAGCGGCGGCGAAATCGTTGGGCGGGGAAGTGGGTCCCGTTTCGCCCGCGCTGGCAATCGAGCACATCGACCGCGAGCGCGGCACGCTGGTGCTGCGTTATGTCGCACCGAATGCAGGCGCCGTTACGTTGTCAGTCTCGACGGCACGAGAAGACGAGTGGATTGTCGCCACATGTCTACGCTGACACAGGATTGAACACAATGGGAGACCGCACGTCATGACATACACTCGCGATCAGATTCTGGCAGAAGTGTTGGAGCTGCTGAACAGCGTAGCTCAGGATTGGGAATTCGAAGGACCCGTGGGCGCCCATACTCGGCTCTTTGCCGATCTCGCCTTCGAGTCGCTCGAGCTGGTGATCCTGGGCGCGAAAATACAGGAACGCTTCAACCAGGTTTTTCCATTTCCGGAATTGTTCGCGGAGATCGGACAACGACAGGTACGCGACCTCACCATCGGTGAATGGGTTGCCTTCATCGAGCGGCACCTCAACCAGCCCGTCGGTGCCGTTGCCGTCCCGACGCGCGCGCCGGAGGGTGTATGACGCGCGATGTGCTGCTCATCGGACTGGATGGCGCAACGTTCGACATTCTCGATCCGCTGATGGAAGAGGGGGCGATGCCGGCCCTGCGAGAATTGATCGACGCCGGCGCCCGCGCGACGCTGCGATCGACAGTGCCGGCCCTGACACCCCCAGCCTGGACGTCGCTCGTCACGGGCCGCGGGCCGGGCGCGCATGGCATCTTTGATTTTTTTCGGAAAGACGACGAAGCGAGCCCGCTCTTCCGCTTTCTGACCTCGCAGGACGTCGCATCGCCGGCGATGTGGTCGTACGCGAACAACGAACAACTCCAATCGACCGTACTGAATTTTCCGCTGACGTTTCCCGCGCCGAAGGTTTCGGGTCACATCCTCCCTGGCGGGTTCATGCCCTGGCGTCAGCTCAGGCTGGGATGTCATCCCGAGGGACTGTTCGATCGGCTGCGCGCACTCCCGTCATTCAATCCGCGCGAGCTGGCGCTCGACATGACGCAGGAGGCGAAGGCGATTGAGGGCTGTTCGGCGGACGAGTACGAGCCGTGGGTGGACATGCACATACGCCGGGAACGGCAATGGGTGGATATCGTCCAGTACCTTCGCAAGACCGAGCCATCCGCGTTCACGGCGCTGATGTTCGATGGGACCGACAAAATTCAGCACCTCTGCTGGAGGTTTATCGATCCTGCTCTTCGCGAGACGCTCGCGTCTCCATGGGATCGTCGTGTCCGCGACAAGGTGCGCGAGTACTATTCCCGCCTCGATACGCTGATCGCTGAACTGCGCGAGTCGTTCGCCGACGCCACGATTGTCGTCGCATCCGATCACGGATTCGGCCCTCAGGTGCGCACCTTTTACGTCAACAGCTGGCTGGAGCGGATGGGGCTTCTCGCGTGGCGCGAGGGACAGGCACCGGCGAGCGGCGACGCGACCAAACTCGGCCTCGATCAGCTGGCGCGTCACGTCTATCAGATCGACTGGAGCCGCACGCGTGCGTTCGCGCCGATGCCCAGCGGTAACGGCGTGCACATCGTGAAGGCCGACCAGGCCCACCCGCATGGTGTCCCCGCCGGGGAATATCGGGCATTTCGCGATGACCTGGCCGCGCGACTGTTGGAAGTGAGAGATCCAGAAACCAATGAGCCTGTCGTGTTGCGGGTGAGCCCGCGCGAGGCGCTGTTCAGCGGGCCTCATCTCTCGTTGGCGCCGGATCTGACGCTGGAATTGCACGATGGCGGCTTGTTCTCCATCCTCTCTTCTTCCGAAAGTGTGCGGCGCCGGCCGCTCCCAACCGGAACGCACCGGCCCGAGGGCATCTTCATCGCAGCGGGACCAGAAATACGGCGGGGCGTAAGGCTCGAACCATTGTCGATCCTGGACGTCGCCCCGTTGTTGCTGCACCAGCTGGGGCTCCCGATTCCAGCCGTTCTTGAAGGCCATCTCCCCGTCGGCGCCGTCGAGCCGCAGGCGCTCACGAGCCGTCCGCCACGCTACGACGATATCTCACCGGCGTTGACAGGCGTCGGAGACGCCGCCCTGGATCCCGAGGCCGAGGCCGAAATTCTCGAGCGACTCCAAGCGCTCGGCTACGTGGAATAAGTAATGATGGTCCGTGGCCGGCAAAAAGGGGTGGTTGAGAGCGTAAAAAGGGTTGACTTAAGTCTGCCAGTTGACTATAGCTGCGCGGCGCCTGATTCCGTATGTAGGGCGTTTTGCCATATCCTATCAACAGTTTACGCCCGCCGCCCGAGTGGTCGCCGTATTGCAATCCACCAAGTGCTTCCGTTCCGGGCGTTTGTGTGCGTTGACGGGTTTGTAAGCACGCAAATTCCTGCAATTCAGAAAGAAGCGGTATGACAGACAGCATTCTTGTCACCGGTGCCGCCACCGGACTTGG
>Ga0065715_10001564_pt1 | contig 10196 bp, 9 predicted proteins | sample MisBulReplicate1_FD_59102 | JGI IMG/M metagenome (GOLD analysis project Ga0065715, IMG submission 59102) | Miscanthus rhizosphere microbial communities from Kellogg Biological Station, MSU, sample Bulk Soil Replicate 1 : eDNA_1 v2 (version 2) | ecosystem: Host-associated > Plants > Roots >...
CGGCCGTTCTCGACGATCTCGGTGAAAGGAACGCTGAACGCACCGGGCATATGCCCTGAGCGAAGCCCGGCGCGCGGCTCGGGTTCGCGCCCGGCAAAGCGTCCGGCCGAGCGCGCATCGACCACCTGCGCGCTTTCATCGTTGAGCGCCATCTGCACGTCGCTGAGCATGGCCACGGCGCCGGTATCCATCTCGGCGTCGAACCTTTTTTTCGGACGCTTGACGGCACCCGCTTCAGTTGGGCGGCCTTCGGCCTTCCAGGCAGGCAAGCCGCCATCGAGGATATAGACGTTGCGCGCGCCGAAGATACGGAACGTCCACCAGACGCGCGGCGCCGAATACAGTCCGGTGCCGTCATAGACGACAATCGTATCCTTCTCCGAAATTCCGAGATCGCCGGCGGCCGCGCCGAACTGGTCCGGCCCCGGCAACATGTGGGGCAATTCGGTCGAATGATCGGCGACCGCATTGATGTCGAAGAACACCGCACCGGGAATATGAGCGGCAGCGTACTCAGCCCTGGCATCGCGGTTCTGCGTCGGAAGATAGTAAGACCCGTCGATGACGGCGACGTCCGGCTTGCCGAGCTCGCCGGCAAGCCATTCGGTGGACTTGAGCCAGCGGCTCGATGCAGTTGCGGCGTTCATGGGTTTGGCCAGTCGATATTAATGCGCACAATCGTCCAATCGTTCCGTCAAGGCAACTAGGCAAGTGCCAGCCGGACGCGCCGGTTCTGCTTGCCCTTCTTCTCGATCTGCGTGACGCGAACCACGCCGATTTCACCGGTCGTCCGGACGTGCGTGCCGCCGCAAGGCTGCAGATCAAGCCCCGCAATTTCGATCAGGCGCACCCGGCCGGTGCCCATCGGGGGCTTAACCGACATTGTCTTGACGAGGCCCGGATTGGCTTCGAGCTCGGCGTCGGTGATCCAGCGGCTGGTCACGGCCGCATTGCTGGCGATCATTTCGGCGACCTTCGCCGTAATCGCGTCCTTGTCGAGGCCGGCCTCGGGAATGTCGAAGTCGAGCCGGCTTTCGTTGTCGCCGACCGAGCCGCCGGTCACTGCGTAAGGCAGCGCGGCCGACAGCAGATGCAGGGCGGTATGCATGCGCATGCGCGCGTAACGCTTGTCCCAATCAATGCTCGCCATGACTTTGTCGCCTATGTTCAGCGCAGGCGAGCCGGCGGCAGGCACATGAGCGATCTCGGTCTTCGCGGCGTCGGTGTAGACCGTCGTTTCAATCGGGATACGGACACCGCCTGCGGTCAGCGACCCGGTATCGCCGGGCTGGCCGCCGGAGGTCGCGTAGAAAACCGTGCGGTCGAGCACGATACCGCCCTGGTCGGTGAGGGCGACAACGCGCGCCTCACAATCCTTGAGGTAGGAATCGTCGCGGAAGAGGCACTCGGTTGCCATTGCTCACGTCTTCTCGAACGGCGGCTTGATATTCGACTTACGCTCGAGCCAATCGGGTACCGGCAATTTCCTGGAGCGCAGGAAGTCCGGGTTGAACAGCTTGGACTGATAGCGCGTGCCGTAATCGGCGAGGATTGTAACGATGGTTTTTCCCGGGCCAAGATCTTTCGCAAGGCGGATGGCGCCGGCGACGTTGATGCCGGACGAGCCGCCGAGGCAGAGGCCCTCATGCTCGAGCAAGTCGAAGATAAGCGGAAGCGCTTCTTCATCGGGAATGAGATAGGACTTGTCGACCTTCAGCCCATCGATGATCGGAGTCACGCGGCCGAGACCGATGCCCTCGGTGATAGAGCCGCCTTCGGTGGCCGTTGCCTGGCCTTCCTTGAACAAATGGTACATTGCCGCGCCGCGCGGATCGGCGACGCCGATCACAATGTCCTTTTTCTTCTCGCGCAGGAATGTCGAAGCGCCGGCGANCGTGCCGCCGGTGCCGATTGCGCAGATAAANCCGTCAATCTTGCCGCCGCACTCTTCCCAGATCTCCGGCCCGGTNGAAATGTAGTGAGCCTTGCGGTTGTCGAGATTGTTCCANTGGTCGGCGAAGATAGCGCCGTTCTTTTCGGTTTTTTTGAGCTGCTCGGCGAGCCGCCGCCCGACATGCTGATAGTTGTTCGGGTTGGAGTAGGGCGCCGCCGGCACCTCGACAAGCTCGGCGCCGCACAGGCGAAGCATGTCTTTCTTTTCCTGGCTTTGCGTCTCGGGAATGACGATCAGCGTGCGATATCCCCGCGCATTGGCGACGAGCGCAAGGCCGATGCCGGTATTGCCCGCGGTTGCCTCGACAACGAGGCCGCCCGGGCGCAACTCGCCGCGCTTTTCCGCCTCCAGGATCATCTGCCGGCCGGCGCGGTCCTTCACCGAGCCGCCGGGGTTCATGAACTCAGCCTTGCCGAGGATCGTGCATCCCGTCGCTTTCGATGCGCGCTCCAACTTGATGAGCGGCGTGTGGCCGATTGCTTCAATAATGCCGTCGCGGATTTGCATGCCCGGTCCCGAAGGCTAAAGGGAGGATTTGACCCTAGTAGAGGCCCTACAACGTCACAAGGCCGGAGAACGCGGCCGAAGTCGCCAAACTAACGCGGAAATTTCAGTCGAATTGCGGCGATTGTAGCCACATTGGCAAGAACTTCGAAACCATAGCGGCGTATTCGGCCGTCCGACGTATTCACATTCATTAGATTTTTCCTGCGGACATCTAGTCGTGGCGGTGGGGATCGGAGCTCGGGGGGCCGGGCAGGTTGGCTGACGAATGACGCTCGACATCCATACGCTTTTTCTGGTGACGATCTACGTCGAGGGCATCCTCGGTCTGCTGCTGCTCTTCGTTTGGGCGCAGAACATGGCGCTTCGCGCCGTCTGCTGGTGGGGCTTTGCCCATGTGACCCGGCTTGCCTCGATCGCGCTGTTCAGCCTCTACGGGTCGTCGCCTGATCTGATCAGCATCGATCTTGCCAACGCACTGCTATTTACCGCCTTTGCCATGACATGGACCGGCGCGCGTGTATTCGATGGGCGTCCGGTCGAGCCTGTTTACCTGGTCACCGGCGCCGTTATCTGGTTGCTGGTGTGCCGCCTGCCGCTGGTGACAGAAAACAGCGATCTCCGGTCGCTGATCATCGCCGGCATCATCACGTCTTACGTCTGGCTCACCGCGTTCGAGTTCTGGCGCGGCCGTAGCGAGGCGCTGGTCTCCCGCTGGCCGGCGATCGTCATGTTCTTTGCGCACGGTGTGCTGTTCCTTTTGCGCACGCCGATGATCGCGCTGCTGCCGGCGGCGGCGAGCAGCGACGGTGTGTACGGAAGCGTCTGGATGACAGTGCTGAGCTTCGAGGCCCTGCTGCTCACCATCTCCAGCGCATTCCTCCTGCTTGCGATGGCGAAAGAGCGCACGGAGCTGCGTCACCGCAAGGCCGCGATGGTCGATCCGCTCACCGGCATCGCCAACCGCCGGTCGTTTCTGCTTGACGCGTCCATGCTCGCGAAACTGCACCTCGCCAATCCGCGTCCGACGGCATTCCTGGTCATCGATCTCGACCACTTCAAATCGATCAACGACCGCTTCGGCCATGCGGTCGGCGATCGCGTGCTGGAAGTCTTCACCGAGGCGGCGCGCAAGTCGATGCGCGGATCCGATCTCGTTGGCCGGCTTGGCGGTGAGGAATTTGCCGCGGTGCTCGCCGACACCAGCCGCGAGAAGGCCGTGGCCGTTGCCGAGCGCATTCGCGAGACCTTTGCCCAGATGGCGCAGGAGGTTGATGGCCATCCGGTATGCAGTACAGTCAGCATCGGCCTGGTGCACTGCCTGGGGCCGTCACTCGACGTAACCGAGCTGTTGGCGCAAGCGGACCATGCGCTTTATTACGCCAAGGAGCGCGGCCGTAACCGTGTGGAAGTCGCCTCGCTCGATATGACCGGCGACCGCAAGAAGTTCGAAGCGACCTCCACGAGTTCGGTCGCCGCGATCAGCGCCAAGAGTGCCGCTTAAGAATGCCGCCTAAAAGCGCCGCCTGATCCGGCGGCAGCAATCCCCGACGAATTGAAACTGGAAAGGCTGCGTCACAACGTGACGCCATTCCCGATTGACCGGGACCTTCATATTAGTCCAGTTTAGGGCGAGTGGGCCGCCGGGCGTGCCCATGCATTAGTGGGATTCCAAACTATTTCAAGCCTGTAGGGAGGAATGAGATGCGCAAGTTTGGCTGGCTCGGTATAGCCGCCTTGGCCTTTGCGGTGGGCGGGGCCGCCCAGGCCGAGACCGTCAAGATCGGTGTGGTGCTTCCGTTCAGCGGCGCGAATGCCGACCTCGGTCACCAGATCGACAAGGCGTTCGACCTTTACGTCAAATTGCACGCCAAGGACATCGCACCGCACAAGGTGGAGATCATCAAGCGTGACGAGGGCCCGCCGACCGGCGCGCAGGCAAAAACCGTCACGACCGAGCTCATCACCAACGACAAGGTTCAGATCCTCACCGGCTTCGTGTTCTCGCCTTCGGCGATTGCGCTGGCGCCGGTAGTGACGCAGGCCAAGGTGCCGATGGTGATTGCCAATGCCGGGACGGCCTGGATAACCAATCTGTCACCCTATATCGCGCGGCTCTCGTTCAGCATGTGGCACCACGGCTATCCGATGGGCGCCTTTGCTCACGGCAAGGTCGGCTGCAAGACCGCGGCGATGGCCTATACCGACTTCCCGCCGGGCAAGGACTCGACCGAAGCCTTCAAAACCGGCTTCGAGAAGGCGGGCGGCAAGGTCACGGAAGCGATCCCGATGGGCAGCCCCGTGCAGGTGCCGGACTTCACGCCCTTCTTCCAGCGTATCAAGGATGCCAAGCCCGACTGCATGTACGTCTTTATTCCCTCCGGCGCGCACGCGACCGGCGTGATGAAGGCCTATGGCGAGCTCGGCATGCGCAAGGCCGGCGTCAAGCTGATTGGCCCGATGGACCTGATCCCCGACAACAAGCTGCAGGATATGGGCGACGCCGCCATCGGCACCATCGTGATGGGCAACTACGCCGTCGATCTCGACAATGCCGAGAACAAAGCGATGAACAAGGCTTGGCACGAAGCCTACGGCAAGGACTCCTATCCGGACTTCATGTCGGCGGCCGGCTGGGACACCATGCACGCCATCTTCGATGCGATCAAAAAGCTGAACGGGAAAGTCACTGACGGTCAGCAGGTGATCGATGCGATGAAGGGCTGGACCGCCAAGGGTCCGCGCGGCCCGGTCGCGATCGACGCGGCCACCCGCGACATCGTGCAGAACGAGTACGCCATGGAAGTCGTCCGCAAGTCAGACGGCAAGCTTGGCATTAAGGTGCTTGGCACCACCAACGCGGTCAAGGATGAGTGCAAGGTGTTGAAACTCGGCCGTTGCGGCAGCTGAGTTCACCTATTTGACAGCAAACGGCGCCGCCGCGCATAACGCGGCGGCGTTTTCTTCAACACGAGGTGGGGCTCGTGCCGCAGTTCGCGATCATTGCCGTCAGCATCCTGTTCGACGGACTGGCTTACGCCATGTTCCTGTTCATCACCTCCGTCGGCCTTTCGGTCACGATGGGGCTGATGGGCTTCGTGAACCTGGCGCACGGCGCTTTCGCGATGGCCGGCGGCTACGTCGTCGTCACGTTGACGCGCACGCTCGGCGTTGGCTTTGTTCCCTCGCTCGTCATTGCAGCGGTCGTGGTCGGCGCGGTGAGCGTCGTGTTCGAGCGCGGCCTCTATCGGCGACTCTATAAGTCAACCGATCTGGAGCAGGTGCTGCTCACCATCGGTCTCGCTTTCATGGCGATCGCCACCGCGACCTATCTCTACGGGCCGATTCCGAAGTCGGTGCCGCTGCCGGACTGGCTGCAAGGTGACGTCAATCTCGGGTTCCGTAATTTCCCGAGCTATCGCGCGTTTCTGATCGTGCTCGGCGTCGTGCTCATCGCCGTGCTCTGGTATGCATTCGAGCGCACCAATATCGGCGCCAAGATCCGTGCGGCCGTCGATAACCGGCGCATGGCGGAGTCGGTCGGGATCAATGTCGACCGCCTGTTCACGCTGACCTTCGCGGTCGGGTCCGGCCTTGCCGCGCTCGGCGGCGGGCTTGCCATCCAGTTGTTCGGCCTCTCGCCGAGCTTTGCCGTTCTCTATCTTGTGCTGTTCCTGATCGTGGTCGCGGTCGGCGGGCTGGGCAGCCTGAAAGGCACGCTGCTGGCGGCGCTCGTGCTCGGCGTGTTCGACACGGGCGGGAAATATCTGCTCTCCGATGCCGGCGGGTTTTTCGTTTATGCGGTGACGGTTGCCGTTCTCCTGGTCAAACCGGCGGGGTTCTATGGCCGCGAGTGAGACCATTGGCGCGGCAGGCCGTTCCGAGGCGCGCGAGCGCGCGGCGGACTATCTGCTCAAGCGCCATCGTTTCCGGCTCGCGGAAACCTTGCCATGGCTCGCCGCCATCGCCGTCTATTTCATTTTTCCGGAGCGCATGACGTTCGGCAGCCAGGTGCTGGTGATGGTGATGTTCGCGCTCTCGCTCGATCTCATCCTCGGCTATGCCGGCATTGTCACCCTCGGCCATGCGGCTTTCTTCGGCGTCGGCGCCTATACGGTAGGCCTTGCCGCCGCGCGCCTTGGCTGGAGCGAGCCGATCAGCGGGCTGTTCGCGGCCGCGATAACGGCGGGTCTTACGGGCTTCATCACCGGCTGGTTCCTGCTGCGCTATCGCGGCCTCACATTGCTGATGCTGACGCTCGCAACAGCGATCCTGCTGCAGGAGACCGGCAACCTGCGCTCCGACATTTCGGGCGGCTATGATGGCCTGCCGGGGCTGATGTTCAAGCCGCTGTTGGGCGTGTTCGACTACGACCTCTATGGTCACACTTATTACCTGTATGTCCTCGCGGTCCTGGTGGTGGTGTTCTTCTTTGTCCGCAGGATCGTCTATTCGCCCTTCGGGCAGGCGCTGACCGGTGTCCGCGAGAACGTGCGGCGCATGCATGCGATCGGCTCGCCGGTGCACCGCCGCCTGGTGACGGTCTACACGATCGCCGCCGCTATCGCCGGCGTCGCGGGCGCCTTGTTCACCCAGACCAATGCCTACGTCACGCTGACGGTCTTCGATTTCGACAACTCCGCCAAGGTGATGGTGATGCTGATCCTCGGCGGCACCGGCCGGCTTTACGGCGCCTTCGTGGGGGCGGCGGTCTACATGGTGCTCGAGGATTATTTCTCGAAATTAAGCCCGACCTTCTGGCAGTTCGGCATCGGCCTGATGCTCGTGCTCGCGGTGCTGTTCACGCCGCGCGGCGTGCTCGGCGTGTTCGAGAGCATCGGCAGATACTTCTCCGAAAGGAAGAAGTCATGAGCGCCGCGCTGCAGGTCGAGGCACTGAACCGGGCTTTCGGCGCGCTGCCGGTGACGCGCGACGTCAACCTGACGCTCGAGCGGGGCGCGCGGCACGCGCTCATCGGCCCCAATGGCGCCGGCAAGACCACACTGGTGAACCTGATTACCGGCGCGCTCAAGCCACATTCGGGCCGCGTGATCCTCAACGGCGACGATATTACCGCGCTGAGTCAGGCCGATCGGGCACGGCGCGGGCTCGCGCGCACTTTCCAGATCAACCAGCTGTTCCGCGGGTTGTCTGTGCTCGAAAACATCGGCATGTGCATCAGCGAACGTGATGGCCATGCCGACAATCTGTGGCGGCCGGTCGGCAGCAGCCGCGCCGTTCTTGACGAGGCCCTCGATCATCTCGACTCGCTGCGCATCGTCGACGATGCGCTCAAGTTGGTGCGCGAGCTGCCCTATGGCCGCCAGCGGCTGGTGGAGATCGCCATCGCGCTCGCGCAGAAGCCGCGCGTGCTGCTGCTCGACGAGCCTGCGGCCGGCGTGCCGTCGTCGGAGAGCCATCTCATCCTCGACGTGGTGGCCGCGCTCGATCCCGACATCGCGGTGCTGATCATCGAGCACGATATGGATGTCGTTTTCCGCTTCGCGAAGGAAATCACAGTGCTGGTGCAGGGAGCGGTGTTCACGCACGGCACGCCCGACGAGATCATGAACAACGAGCAGGTGAAGGCGGTCTATCTCGGCCAGGAAGGTCACCGTGGGGGCCGACATGGCTAAATGGGCGCTCGACCTCGAAAACGTCCGCGCCGGCTATGGCGAAACCGTTGTGCTCGAGGACATCCGCTTCGCCCTCGGCGCCAGCGAAACGGTGTCGATCATCGGGCGCAACGGCGTCGGAAAGACCACGCTGCTTGCCACCATCATGGGCCACACCACGCTGCATGGCGGGCGGCTCTCGCTGCACGATATGGACATCTCGAAAATGGCGACCTATCGCCGGGTAGGCGCGGGGCTTGGCTACGTGCCGCAGGAGCGCGAGATTTTTCCCTCGCTCACATTGCGGGAAAACCTCGAGGTCGCGGCGCGGCCCGGATCGTGGACGGTCGATACCGTGTTCGAGCTTTTCCCGCGCCTGGCGGAGCGTGCCGACAACCGGGGCAATCAGCTGTCAGGTGGCGAGCAGCAGATGCTGGCGATCGGCCGCGCGCTCATCGGCAATCCAACGGTCCTGCTGATGGACGAGCCGTCGGAAGGGCTGGCGCCGGTGATCGTCGAGGAGTTGGCGCGCGCGGTGAAGCGGCTGACGCAGTCGAGCGGCCTGGCGATCGTGCTGGTCGAGCAGAACACGCGGCTTGCGCTCGACATTTCCCCGCGCGCGGTGGTGATGGACCGCGGCCGCATCGTCTACGACGGCGCCAGCGAAGTCCTGCGCAAGGATCCGGCAAAGCTCGAGCAGCTCATCGGTGTGGTAAAGGCCTAACGCAGGCGAATGGGGCCGTCGCCCATGCATTGCCTTTCATCCGCGCGGAAGGCATAGAGCGCGCATGAAACGCAGTACCGATCGCATTCTCACCACGCATGTCGGCAGCCTCATCCGCCCGCAGCCGCTGCAGGAATTCCTGCGCGCCAGGCAGAGCGGCAAGCCTTATGACGTAAAAGCCTATCAGAAATGCCTGACCGATTCCGTGGCGGATATCGTGCGGCAGCAGGCCGGCGCCGGCATCGACGTCGTCAGCGACGGCGAGTTCGGCAAGTCGATCAGCTGGGCGCAATACGCGCTGGAGCGGCTGTCGGGTTTCGAGCGGCGGCCGCTCAGGCAGGAGGCGGCCAATCCATTCAAGCGCGGCGCCGACCGCACAAAGTTTGCCGAGTTCTATGCCGATCTCGATGCCAAGGAAGCGGTCGCGACGACGACAGAGGCCACCTGCGTCGGCCCGATCAAATATACCGGGCAGGCCGAGCTGCAGCGCGATATCGACAATTTCAGGAGCGCGCTCAAGAACGTGAAAACGGAAGAGGCCTTTCTTCCCGTCGCGGCGCCGGCCAGCGTGATCCCCGACCGCAAGAACGAGTACTACAGAAGCGACGAGGAGCTGCAGGCCGCGATCGCAGACGCAATGCGCACCGAATACAAGATGATCATCGATGCCGGATTCCTGCTGCAGCTCGACGATGCGCGCAGCGCCGTCACATACGACCGCATGGTGCCGCCCGCGAGCTTTGCCGATTACCGCAAGTGGCTGTCGAAGCAGGTCGACATTCTCAATCACGCGATCGAGGGGCTTCCGGCCGACCGCATCCGTTACCACGTCTGCTGGGGCTCGTGGCCTGGGCCGCACACCAGTGACGTGCCGCTCAGGGAGATCGTCGACCTTATCCTCAAGGTGAAAGTCGGCGCCTATGTCATCGAGGGCGCCAATCCGCGTCACGAGCACGAATGGCAGGTATGGAAAAATGCAAAGCTCGGCGCGGGGCAGGTGCTCATTCCAGGGGTCATCAGCCACGCGACCAATGTCGTCGAGCATCCCGAGCTGGTGGCCGAGCGCATCACGCGCCTGGCACGCGTTATCGGCCGCGAGAACGTGATCGCGGGCACCGATTGCGGCTTTGCGCAGGGGCCATTCTATCGCCGCGTGCATCCGTCGGTGATGTGGGCGAAGCTGGAGTCGCTGAGCGAAGGGGCCCGGCTTGCGAGCAAGGAACTCTGGTCCTAGCATTCTCTTTAATCAGGAATCCACGGAGGCCCGCCGGTGAACGTCAACGCTCAATCCGCCAAGGGACTCGCGATCCCCTTCGATCACGATCGCCTTGATCGCCTGATGGATGAAGCCGGCATCGATGTGGTGCTGGCGACCTCCAAGCATAATGTGCAGTATCTT
>Ga0065715_10089433_pt1 | contig 10191 bp, 5 predicted proteins | sample MisBulReplicate1_FD_59102 | JGI IMG/M metagenome (GOLD analysis project Ga0065715, IMG submission 59102) | Miscanthus rhizosphere microbial communities from Kellogg Biological Station, MSU, sample Bulk Soil Replicate 1 : eDNA_1 v2 (version 2) | ecosystem: Host-associated > Plants > Roots >...
ATACATACAATTTATAGCGGTTCGTTTGTAAGGAAATAGCAGAGCTCTCTCATACACCGCCAAATTCCTGCAGAATTCTGATGGTAAAATAGAATATAATTTTCCGCAGCAATTTGTCTACTCTGGTTGTTTAAACTTCTTATCTTTAAATACCGCTACAAATTGCATGTTAAACGTTATGCTTAATTTATTATAAAAATCTTGCAATAAAAATGAAACATGAAGTCGAAATAATTCCATATCCTTCTTTTGAAGATGTTTTTGTAAAAGAAACTAATAGATTAGCAAAGTTTGTATTTCTTCCTCTTGCTTCGATTAAAATTAAAAATGATGAAACAATAGGAAATAGAACTTTGCATTTGATTTCTATTTGGGATACTGGAGATTACAAAAAGGAATATTTCGGTAGTTATCGAACAGATGTAAATGAAATTTCATTTGAGATAGTAGGAGAAAAATTAAACTACAAAGATCCAATACAATTTCCTTGTATCGAAAATTTAGAAAAAGCATACAATATTATCCTTGAAGACTTCGAAACACAAAAGGATAATTATTTGAATGATCTGTCCTATGATACTCAATCTTCGAAAATGGAGAGAGGGGGGAAATTAATACTTGAACAAATCCCTAATTTTGGAAATTTTGAAGCAAAGTTTTATTTTGAGAGAATTACTTCAGCTTTGCTATCCAATTATAGATTTCAAAAATATGGTGTAGTTAATTCATTATTTAATGACAATAGTGTCTATGCACATCAAATATCTGAGGGGAAATATAGCAGTCAGAATTTAAAAGACTTCGATTTTAACCAGATAGGAAAAGTGAATTTAATTGATAACTTACTTTTAAAACCAGACTTTATTCAAAGTGATGAAACTCCAGAAAATTCTGTTTTTATAGGACAAGTTTATGAGTGGCATTACATTTCATCAAGTTCGACAAATACTTATTTATTTTTAGATTTAAAGAATAATAAACAAATTCAAATATTTCAGTGGGATTAAAAAATAAAAATAAAGCATAACAATAGGTAGCATTTATTTAATTCAGAGATATTCTTAGTTGTTAAGATACTTAACAACTAATCAAATTTTAATTTTTTTATGTAAATTGTATCTAACTAAAACTTTTAAATTTTAATAACTATTATGCAATTAATCAACTTCAAAAATAAGTATCAAATTTTGATACTTATGTCTTTTTTTATTTTTAGTAATCGTTTTGTCGATGCTCAGATAGTTTCCTGTTATGCTGGAACAAGAAGCGGTGGCTGGGATGTGAACGGTCAGGCAGTTTGCGGACCTACTGCTCTTTTTAATCGTCCAGCTGGAGCGGCAATAGATGTGGCAGGTAATTTGTACATAGCCGACCAGTTGAATCATTGTATCCGTAAGAGAAATACAGCCGGAATATTTACAACAATTGCTGGTTCTGGTCAGCAAGGTGCGGCAGATGGTTTGGGAACTATTGCTTCCTTTAATAATCCTACCGGTGTGGCAGTAGATGTTGATGGGAATATATATGTAGCAGATAGGGATAACAATAAAATTCGTAAGATTACACCAGCAGGTATGGTTAGTACTTATGCAGGTACTGGTGAAACATGGGGCAATAAATATTTGGATGGTGTTGCTTTGAGTGCCAAATTTAATGGTCCATCTGGAATTGCTTTAGATGCTTCAGGAAAATTATATATAGCAGATACTTATAATTCTTGTATTCGTATTATTTCTACAACTGGCATGGTAAGTACTCTTGCGGGTAATCCTACTTATGGTGCCGCAGATGGTAGTGGGGTGAATGCAACGTTTCATTCACCTACATCCTTAGTATTAGATGCTATAGGTAATATTTATGTAGCAGATAGCGAAAATAATAAAATTCGCAAAATTACATCAGCTGGTGTGGTAACAAGCTTCGCAGGTTCTGGTGTAGCAGGTACCTTGGATGGAATAGGTACTGCCGCTACTTTTTTAAAACCTTGTGGCATTACAATTGATGCAGCAGGTGTCCTTTATATTGCAGATACGGGTAATAGTCGCATACGTAAGATTAGTACAGATGGAGTAGTTTCTGCTGTGGCAGGACCATTACAGACACATGGTTATTCATCAGGACATTTTGATGGCACTGGAACCAAGGCTCAGTTTTTAGGTCCTAATGGATTAGTGTCTGATCCATTAGGGAATTTATATGTTGCCGATACGTATAATAACATGATTCGTAGTGTAAGTCCAGGAGGTGTTGTTATAACCATTGGAGGGAATTATGATGTTGCCTACATAAGAGATGGAATAGGAGCAGGTGCTAGTTTTTCAAATCGGTTAAGTGGTATTACAACAGATCCTTTTGGGAATGTTTATGTTATTGATATAGATAAGGTTCGTAAAATTACACCATCAGGTATTGTTAGTACTTTTGCAGGGTCCAATACGATGAGAAATTCTTCTGGAAGTGAAATATTGGGAGAGTTTGAAACACCTAATGTACTAATTTCAGATGCTGCTGGTAATATTTATCTGACTGATTTTTATAATAGCAGTATTAAGAAAATTAATCCTTCTGGAGTGGTTACAACAATTGTTGCATTTAATAACAACGTAGGATTAATGACAGGTATAGTCCTGGATAAGAATGGTAATTTTTATATTTCTAGTAGCTATACACATTCTATTATGCGCTATGAAACTTCAACTGGAATACTTACAACACTTGCGGGTGCAGGTGTTGCAGGAGATGTAAACGGTACTGGCACAAATGTTAAATTTAACGTTCCCGCAGGTATGGCTATTGATTCAGAAGGTAATATTTATGTAGCAGATCTTGGCAATAATAAAATTAAGAAAATAACACCAAATGGTATTGTCACAACTGTGGCTGGTTCTGGACAGGTAGGAGGTGCAGATGGAATTGCTGCTACTGCAAGTTTTAAAAGTCCGAGAGGTATTGCTATTGATGCAATAGGGAATTTATATATAACTGATTATGGAAACAATAAAATACGGTTAGTTACTTCTGCAGGAATTGTAAGTACTATTGCAGGTTCTGGTTTGGCAGGCGATGTAGATGGTTTAGGGGGAGCAGCTAAATTTGATGAGCCAAGAGATATTGCGTTGGATGCAAGTGGAAACATTTTTGTAACTGATAATGCTAATTTTAAAGTGCGTAGGATTACAAATAATATTAGTACAGCAATAATTAATAAAAGTAATATAGAATCTATTGAATCAGGTATATATCCAAATCCTGTTCAAGATAGGCTATTTCTAAAGCAGAGTCATCCAAACGGTTCTTGTTGGGTAATGAACGTAAGTGGAAAAACAGTTGCCGTTTTAACTATCGATAACAATAGTATAGATGTGAGTAAACTTGATCCAGGCATATATTTTCTTAAAGTTATATCTGAAGAAACTTCCATTATTCAAAAGTTTATCAAAGAATAATCTTTCAGGGCTTTACAATATTGCAATAGTTATCTAGGACTTTTAATAAGCTGTTGCATTCTTACATATGGTATCACTTTGAATTATTGATCAAGAGAAAAAAGAAGGTTGATAGAGAAATGGTAAGTGCAAAATGAAAGGTCTTTGAAAAGTAAAACAGAGGACAGGAGTGGGCCGGAAGTTAGTGGTTAAAAATCCCCGCCTTCGGCAATATCCGATCCGTTAGCAGCAATATTTTGACAATTTTAATAAGCATTTAATTACATATGGATTTCATTACGAAAAATTGGGAAGGTATAGTTGCACTTTTTGCTTTACTTACTTCAGCAATAAGTACAATAATAGCATTTTACACATTTAGACTTCAACGTACACATAATATAAAGTCAGTAAGACCAATTCTTCATATTGGACAATGGGACTATGAAAACAATATCTATGTAACACTTGTCAATTTAGGGGTTGGTCTTGCAATAGTAAAAAATGTGTGTGTGACTAATAAAGTTGATGAAACGAAAAATTGTCTTTATGATTGGCTTCCTAAAAAGCTTGCTGGTGACATGAATTATAAAGAGTATTGGACTGGTTTTAAAAGTTTTGTAGTGCAACCAGGTCAAGTTATTAAACTGATTGAAATACCTGTTGACACTTCAAAAGAATATCAAATTCAAGAAAGAGAAAAAATTCGCTCAATTTTAAGACAATTAACTATAAAAGTAACTTATAAAGATATATATGAGAATGAAATGACTATGTGTGAAATGGAACTATTTCACTTTTCTAGAACCGACAACGAAAACTAATAGTCCGCACAACAATACATACAATTTATAGCGTTCGGTTATTAGTTAACAGTTACGCACTTCCATACTCCTCCAAATTTCTGGGGAATCCTGATGGAAAAATTGAATATGATTTTTCGCAGTAATTTGTCTACTCTGTTCCTTCAAACTTCTTATCTTTAAACACCGCTACAAATTGCATGTTAACCGTTGGGGGCAATTTTTATTGAGTTTTACAAAACACAGAAAATGATTGATAGTGAATTACTAAAATGCAAAATCTTAGAGAACTCAGTTTCCTTGCTTGCAGACTTCTTTAATGTACTTTCGGATGGGTATAACCCCACTATTATCGGGGTTGACATTGACCTAGTTAATAGTATTGATGAAAAAGGACGATTCATATTCCCTTCTCATAATGGTATTGGTTCTGAAGTCTATTTCACGAAAAACATTCTGCCTACCAAAATTAAAGTCCAGAATATCGAGAGTAAAATTAATGAGAATTTTAATTGGAGTTTAAATCACCTTATTACATTTAATGACGCTCCTAAAATTTTTGGAAGCAATTTCCATATGGACAACTTGACAAAGTTGCTTGAAAGAATTAAGTACTGTATTTCAGATTTAATTGGAGACTGGGCACCGGTGTGCTACGAGTATACGTTGGACACGAGAGACGGAAGCTTAAGAAGGACTTTGTTTATTCATGGCAAAAATAAATCGATGATTTTGGAATTCGGAAATTATATTCACTAGAAAAACTGCCACCAACAATGGCTATAACAGGCCCTGTTCCGCTTTTCGGCGGAAGAGTTGAGTAGTGCTGAGTTTAGAAAGATGAATGCAAAAAAGAAGAAAACATAACATCACATAGCAGGATGTGGTTGGTCGAAAAGACACAACCACGGCGGGCTGGAGAGTTCAGTTAAAAAATAGTAAATAAAAAGCCTCCGTTAAAATATTAACGGAGGCTTTTTATTTTTATCGAACCATGTTGATATAACCTTCTTCTTTGATTTCAACATTTTTCCAGGTGAGTACTTTTACCTTATAGACATATATGTCTGTATTCTGAAGTATCCCGTTGAATGTACCATCCCAGCCATCATGTATATTGGGATTCGAATAGATTAATTGTCCCCAACGATTGAAGATTTGAAATTCCAATAATTCTTTAATTCCCCAACCTTTTACATAGACAACATCATTATTGCCATCGCCGTTTGGTGTAAACATCGTTGGGAATTTTACAAATGTTTCTGGCTTGATTTTAATATCATACACATAATTTTCGTTGTAACAATCACGTCTGTCTTTGACATTTAATGTATAAATAATGTCTTCGAGCGGCTGTACTGTTGGGTAGTTACAAGTTAAGCAGCTAAGGCCAGCAGTAGGAGACCAGGTAAAGTTATAATAGGATTGACCAACTACAGGAAGTGTTATCACATCACCTATAACAATACTTGTATCCAGACTTCTCAACCCGATAGATTCAATAACAATTGCAGGAACAATTTTTGTATCTGTGCAACCATTGATATCGGTTTCAACTACCGTGTAATGAACAGAATGCTGTATGGTTGCAATTGGATTTGGACTTGGTGTGCTTGATAAACCTGTTGAAGGAGTCCATGCATACGTGCTTGTAGCAGTTGGATTTATAACATTGAGGGCAACAGAACCAGCGACCTGACACACCGTATCTCCAATAGCTGTCAGTACTGGATTGGCATAAATAGTAATCGGTTTTATAATGGTATCTACACAACCTAAACTTTGACTACTAACGGCTAATTTTACATCGTAATTTCCTGGGGTAGCATAGGCATGGGTATTTATATTTTGTGTGGTTGATGTTTGACCATCACCGAAATCCCAGAAATATGTACTTGCGCCCGTAGATGTATTCGTTAATGCATATGGCCCATCATTAAAACAGCTTATTGAATCTATTCCGTTAAGTCGCTTGAAATTTGCTATAACCTGATGGATTTTAATAACTGTATCTACAATTGCATTACATCCTTCATTACCAATCAGACTTAGTTTAGCAATGGTTTGTCCTTGCGGAGGATGGAAATTATATTGATGATTTGTCGGTGCAACATTATCAAGAACAATACCGTCACCAAAAGCCCATGAAAAGCTTGAAACATCTGCAGTGTCCTTAATACTGAAATTAATAACTTCACCTTTACAAATTGCATCTTTATCAACTGTGAAATTTCCTTCAGGACTATATAATTGAAAACTTCTGGAAGTCGTATCAGCACAACCGTTCGATGTTGTTACTATATGTTTGACCGTATATGTACCTTTTCTATATACAAGACTGAAGTTTGGTTGAGTGGATGTTTGGCCATTTCCAAAATCCCAATAATTTGAATAGGAGTGTTGAGAAGTACTAATGTCGGTAAGCGAAACTATTTTAGGTGCACAAATAATGGATACTGTATCTACATTGGTTTTAAAAGCGGTTGTAGGATAGGCTTGCACACTAACTGTCAATGAATCGGGTTTTCCTTTGCAACCCGTGCTGAGTTCTTCATAGTTCAATAAGACTTTGAATGAATTAGCAGTGGTATATTTTAGAGGATTTGATTGAAGTATGCTGGAAGTAGCATTCCCAAAATCCCAGCTGTATTTTAGATTGGATCCACCCAGCGTATAATCTGAAGCTGAAACATTGATTGTTTCGTTCACACAAATTGCAGATTTGGAAGCGGTTATTTTACTTATAGGTTTGTAATAATTTATCAATTTGCTAGATGTACCTACACAGCCCAGTTTATCTGTAACCGTTAACGAAATATAATATTGATTTGTAGCAGGATTTGCAGGATTATTATACGTATACGATGGATTTCGAAGTGTTGAAGATCCACTTGCTCCGTCATAAAAGTTCCACTTCCAACTAACAAGTGTTGTATCTCCCACAGAACTGTCGGTAAAATTAACATTTGATGGGGTACAAATCTGTGTATGGTCAGCAGTAAACTCAGGTCTTACTTGATAAATCTTAACTGATTTTGTTAATGAATCAATACAACCATTAATATCTTTAACATACAATGTAATCAGGCGTGTGCCGGGGCCAAAAGAAAACATTGATTCTGTATTACCTGTTCTTTGATTATTCGGTGAACCTTGAATGTGCCAGTTGTATCCGTTATGTGCCCATGTATGTACGTCAACAGATTTTTGTGCATCAAACGAATACTCGATACCTGAACATAGTATAGAATCTCCTTCAAAATCTGCGTGTATTTTACGGACGTTAACTATTTTTGTTTGTGTTATAGACGGGCAACCACTTGCAGCGACTACTCCGGTTACCTTTACTGCATAATCACCTGAACCAGGAAAAGTATGTATAGGGTTTCCTCCGGTAACAGGTGCTGTGCCATCTCCAAAATCCCAGGTATAGGTTTCAGGTCCTACGAAATTCTCATCATTAAATTCATATTTCAAAGGGCTTGCACAGGCAGCTGCATAATCAATTTTAGGCGCTGATCCTTTCACATTCAGATACGCAGGTTTGCTTACGGTTGTGAAGCATCCATTGTAATCGACCATTAAGGAGACATCCTGTTGACCTGCACTTTTGTATATCCAGGTAAAATCTTTCTGATCCGAGCAATGGAAAGATCTATTTTTATCTGTGTAAAAATGATACCCATCAATCAGAGTTGCAGCGCCGGCAGGAAGTATGGTGTTAAATGTAACGCTTTGGTTGCAGCATGTGGTGGTGTTTGCAGCAGCAAAATCTAAATTTGCGATTTGTGTACCTACTTCAATCGTAATTGCATAGGAAGTATCAATACATCCTCTTTTTGTAGTTACAACTAATCTACTTTGGTATTCCCCTGGTTGTGTATAGGTATGGTTTACTGGTGCTTTTGTAGTGCCTGATTGACTGGTATTATCTCCATGAAGCCATTTCCAACTAACGATTTGATTGTTGGATGTACTGGAATCACTGAATGTAACTGTAAGTGGGCTGCAGCCTTTTGTTTTATCAGGCATCATGCGTGCATTGGGCAACCACAGCGTATCAAGTGCTGTTGGTGCTGACATTTTACATCCTGTTTTAATAGATGTAATGATGAGTTGCGTTGGCAGAGGCTCAAAAATATTAATGGAATACTTAATTCCAGCAGTACTGCTTGTATATGTTTTATTTAATGTGCTTAATGTACTTGTTTGACCATCTGCGAATGTCCAATCGTATTTGACATTTGATTGGTTGCTTATTGCCTTGTATTGCACAGTCATTGGGCTTGAGCACGAATAACTCGGAGTGTGTTGAATGGATGCTGTTATATCATCTACATAAATCGTAGTAGATTTTTCATCAAAACATTGACCATTTGCGGAAGTTAATTTTAGTGTTATTGTATGAAGTCCGCCCTTGCTAAATGCAATACTAACACTGTCACCCACTATAGTGTTAACCGTTGCATTTGCATCGGTTGTCCAGGTTGGAATTCCAGGAAAAACAGATTTGAATGAAGCCAGACCAGTTAGGCAAACGGTATCACCATATTTCTTTATAGCAGCAACAGGCTTGCCTACAGAGATACTTCGTGATGTTGTATTTTGACATCCGGCTAAGTTTGCAGCAAATTTTACTGTTAATGTAGTATTGTATGAATTGGTTGTATACGTTTGACTCGGTGGATTTAAGGCTGTAGATGTTTGACCATTTCCAAAGTCCCAAGCATAACTTAAAGGTAGCGTTCCTGTAGAGGCATTCGTAAATCCAACTGTTAAGGTAGTGTTACAAGAGCTGGGAGTTGTTGTATTAAAGGATGCAACCGGTGGATCATATACATGCAATATGTTATCAAAAATTGCCGCTTTGTTACAAGAAGGATATTGTGTTTCTATTCCAAAAGATAAACCGTAATCTCCTTTTGAAGGGTAGTTGTGTGTGATTGATGACAGGTTTGCTCCGTCTTGACTTGTACCGTCAGGAAATACCCAGGTATATTTTGTTATGGCAATTTGAGATGCGATTGTAGAGGCATTGCTATATTGGGCGTTTAGCGGATAGCAGCCGGATGTAGCGGTAACGTTTAAAACCGGTTCGGGAAATACTTCTATTATTATTGTTTTTATAATAGGTCCTCCGATTGTTTCTCTAAAAACAACATTAAATATCCCCGCTTGACCAAAAATGTTTGCAGGATTTTGAAGATTGGAAGTTACTCCATCTTTAAAATCCCAAAAATAAGTGGTGCTTGTAGCAGGGGCGGTGAAGTTCACTTTAAGAGGTGCACATCCTTTTGTAATATCTGCAACTTGAGAAAAGGCATCTAAGGATAATAATAATATTATCGGTAGAAATAAGTTTTTGAAATATGTAATCATTGAAAAAAAAAACTAATTAGTAATTTGCTTAGCTAAATTCAAAAATAATGAATTAATTTGACAATAGTTTTAAAAATAATATTTTGAGAAAAATAATTCTTTTCAATGTTGCATTTGCACTACTAGTGAATTTACTTTTTTTAAATTCAAGCAAAGCCTCTGTACAAGCCGATTCTATTAAGCCACTGGTTCAAATAGATAAAGAGTTTTTAGTAGTTATTCATATCGTTAGAGATTCTACCGGTAATGCGGATATTACCGAATCTCAAATAAAGACAGCTTTATCTAGCGTAAATGCAATTTTCGAACCTATTGCTGCAAAGTTTACCGCGTGTGAATTTAGATACATCGATAACTTTCAATACAATTATCTCATATATGAAGATAATATAAGCATGAAAAAAAAGGAACTTGATCCTTTGTATCGTTTACAGCATCGCATAAATATCTTTTTTGTTGATGATCCTGATCTGATTAATCATAAAACATGTGGGTATGCAGAATATACTGGTATCGCAGAACATGGAAGTCTTGTTATTAAAAAATCATGTGCAGATGGATTTACTATTGCTCACGAATTGGGA
>Ga0065715_10002064_pt1 | contig 10189 bp, 9 predicted proteins | sample MisBulReplicate1_FD_59102 | JGI IMG/M metagenome (GOLD analysis project Ga0065715, IMG submission 59102) | Miscanthus rhizosphere microbial communities from Kellogg Biological Station, MSU, sample Bulk Soil Replicate 1 : eDNA_1 v2 (version 2) | ecosystem: Host-associated > Plants > Roots >...
AGATAAGCCGGCCATAGCGATAGGGCGCGACCCGGTCCCTTTCCGAACCCGGAAGTCAAACCTATCGTCGCTGCTGTGTTACTGATCTGCGTGAGCGGTTGGGAAGCAGCAGTGCTGGCATTAGATTTGGAACAAATCCAATTTGTATTTGAATCAACATTATAAACTCGACCTAGCTTGCAGTAAATGATGATTTGGTACTCGAAATCAGCTTTGAGTTTTAGAGTCAATTACTAATTTCTTCACCTATATGAATCTCTTCTAACAAATTCTTGACACCTTTCCCGATACTGTCAATTATGTCATAAATACTCACAAAACCTTTGGGGTCCCATACTTTAGTCTGAATGAGACATCCATAGTTAACAACTCGTATCGAGATTGATCTAACCTCTTCATCGACAATGTTTCTACTAATTCTAGAGCATAAAATGTTATCATTGTTTAATCGCTCGGCAAGAATACTTCCATACCAACCGATCTCATTCACTTTTCCTTTGTTCGACTCATAAAATAGAAGCGCATTCAACAATTCACGATGATCAGGGTGAGTCTCCATCAAATGACTATTGTGTATAAGACAGTACATATTGTGAAAAGGTCCAAGTCTCATTATCTCTTCGGTACCAACATAATCAATATACCCAGTTAGTATTTTTATGAAACCATCCCTATTTGCCAACCACTGCTCATAATATGGTTTGTAAAGTTCGTCAATGTCAGATTCAATAACGCCCACTTTGCTCTGAATCCCCAATCCACGCAGCATATCAATTATCTCATTAAGTTGTAGAACTGGCATTAGTGAATAATTATTATTGGTGTACTTTAATTTTTTAACAATTCAAACTCGAGGCGTTTTCATTATATCGTTATGCCTGCGACTTGGACATTTCCATTAACAGTCTAACCATTGTCCGAATTCCGAATCCCGTTGCTCCTTTCGGAATATAGCTTTTCTCAGAAGATCCTTCTTGGAACCAAGCCGTTCCAGCAATATCTAAGTGGACCCATGGAGTACTATCAACGAAATTTGAGAGAAAGACCGCAGCGGTTATAGCACCTGCGGATCTTCCTCCAATATTTTTCATGTCCGCAATAGAGCTTTTCATTTGTTCTTCATGTTCCTCGAAGATGGGGAGTTGCCACAATTTTTCACCTGATTGGTTCGCAGCATAAATTAATTTATCGACTAATCTCGAATCATTGCCTAATAATGCGGCCACGTTTGATCCTAGTGCAATGATGGAGGCGCCTGTTAGTGTTGCCATATCAATGATAGCGGCAGGTGAATATGTCTTAACTCCATATGACAACGCATCAGCCAAAATTATCCTACCTTCCGCATCAGTGTTTCCCACTTCCACAGTTTTTCCATTATACATCTTAATTATATCCCCAGGTCTATACGAAGATCCTGAAGGCATATTCTCCACTGCAGGTATGATGCCAACAACGTTGATCGGTAGGCAAAGCTCAGCTATTGCCTTAATTATTGCAATAACGTTACAGCCGCCGCATTTGTCAAATTTCATTTCATCCATCTTTTCTGATGGCTTAAGGGAAATTCCGCCAGTATCAAAAGTCACTGCCTTGCCTACGAGAAGGCAACGGACTTCTTTGTCTTTGGTTCCAAAGTATTCCATTGTGATTAACTTAGGAAGATGATTACTTCCTCCACCAACGGCAATGATTCCATTTAATTCACGAGATCTCAACTCATCATATTCAATCACACTCACATCAACGTTAGGAAGGTTTCCAGCTTCAGCCGCAAATCTTGCCAGATCTGATGGTGAACAGTCATTTGGGGGAAGATTTCCAAGGTCACGAGCGAAATTCACGGCATCGGAAATTATAGATGCTTGTCTCGCTATTTTTTCGAGTCCTTCGTTATCATCTGATGCAATGATAAAGGCATTTTCTACTTCGTTCTGATAATTTTTTATTTTATCTGTCTTATATTTATTGAAAGAATAGTCCGCTAATTTCAAACCTTCGACTAATGAAGACAAGAAGTCGTTACTCAATTCATTCATTAAAGCAAGTGAAAACTCTCTGCTTCCAAGTTCCTTTACTTTTTGAACGACTTTGCCAGCGAGCAATCTAGCTGATTCATGTGTAAAATCCTTTTTTTTGCCTAGGCCCACTAAAAAGATTTTCGTTACTGCTTTATGGTTATTTATATGTAAAAGACAGGCGTCACCAAAATTTCCTTTAAATTCTCCTTTTGAAATCACATCCTTCTTCAAGTTCTCCGCGTCGTTATTGAATTGGTCAAGTGTAAACGAATCTATATCATCTTTAAAAATGCCCATTGCGATAAATCGACTGTCCGAGTGGAACACGTCCTCTTGCGTAACTATTATTCCTACCATGATCAAACCCTCTAATGCACTTTATTTTAAAGTACCGAAGTCTATTTTGCAACCCATTGAACCTAATGTTATTACCCTTTCCTACATTCATTCACTAAGGATGTCCGTAATTCTCTATTTTGCCCTCTTCAATATACTCTTTGTTAGAGTAAATAAAATGAATCAACTAATGAAATATCATTGGAAAGTCTATCAAAAGACCTATTAAATGTCAATATATCACAACAGTATATCATTTAACAAAGATGAAAAATGTCAAAACCCAGTATAGATTCAAACGACATCCCCCCAGAACTAAAGCAGTTCCTGCAACGTGACACTTATTCACTGCTGATAAGGGGAAAATATGGGAGTGGAAAAACTGCACTTTCACTTACCATATTAAGGTCATTAAAAGCGACAGACAATTTTTTTTACATCTCAACGAGGACATCCCCGACGCAACTTTTTGACTATTATCCTTGGCTGTCCAAGTTTGTGAAGAAACAGGATAGTTTAAATCAATACGTAAATTCTGAGGAACATCCAGTTCATCCCTGTTTTGAGGATGCACGTCTAGACGAACCAGAATCACTTTTTGAAAGAATTACTAACCAATTAATGGACATCAAAAGCCCTATCATAATAATCGATAGTTGGGATGCAATAGCATCTTTAATGGACAAAGAATCACGCATTAACAATGAACGTGTGCTTCAGACTTGGAGAGAAAGGGCAGGAGCAAGAATAATTTTTATAACCGAGGGTGTCCAAGACTCTGGCTTAGATTATATTGCTGATGGCGTAGTGGAACTAAGTAACGATATTTCCGATAATACAGCAATCAGAAAGCTAACAATCACAAAGCTAAGGGGCGTCCCTATAGAAAAAACTACTTACCTTTTCTCCCTAAAGGGAGGCGTGTTTAAGTGCTTTAGTAAATATTTGCCATTGGAATATAATAGTCTTATTCATAATCTAGCCAATCGATTAAGTGCCCACATAGTATTCAGAGGAAGTAACATTTCTATGCAAAGTGGCTTTACAGATCTGGATCGGGCACTAGGTGGGGGGTATCGAGAAGGTAGTATTGTGATAGTAAAAGCGGATAAAAATCTGTCACATATATTGCCATTGTTATTTCTGGAAAGAACAATTAAAGAGTTTATGTACAAGGACGGTGAAATAGTCGTGAGTGGATCTTCGATTCTATATTCGCTAAATCAAATAATTAATGTTCCGATAAACAGGACTGCAGGAAAGAGCTCTAGGTACCTACATTTCAAATTCGAATCGCAAAAACTCAAAGGGAATGAAAGAAACCTCCAAAACAATGCTGCATGTACTGAGCTTACCTCTTTGTTAGACCTTCAAAAATTTAAGAAAAAAAATAAGACCCTTAATTTGATGGGATTGGATACACTTCAAAACACGATGACCAAGGAGGGCATGAATCTTTATGATGTTTCGAGATTGTTGAAGATTAATTTCACGCTGTCCTTCATCATCGTAAATAGCGATGACGATATCCAACGGTACAAGTCTATTTGCGATATATACCTTAAGTTTGTAGTAATTAGTGGTACCCTGATTCTAAAATGTGTACTGCCGTCACTGGGCGCATTTGGGGTTAAGCTTTCCGATAGTCAACGGCTACAACTGCTCTGGTCTTTATAATCAAGTACTAAGTTTGTAGTACTCTTCTGTGTAATTCTCTTCCAAACCGACTGGCAATAATTCCTTCATCTGATCATAATATGACAAGAACGTGTTACCTTTGTGAGTAATTTTGTAGACCATCTTTGTTCCATTGTACACTTCTTGTATGAGTCCGCTTTGTAACAGAGAATCAAGATATATCTTACACTGATCGTTACTTAACATTGCTTTATACATTATTTTCGTCCGTGTTTCCTCTCTATTAGCAGATTTCAAGATGGCCGCTATAACCTCATATCTACTTCTATTCTTCATATTCGGAAAATTGAATGATAACATCCCTTTTAATGGGAGTGAAACTATCAGATAGAAACATTAATCTCAAAAAACAAAGTATTCATCCAATGACCTCTTCTTGTAGATATTTTAACAGTATGAAAGCTACGAAGGAAATAGATTTTAAAATTGTTACTATGTGGTAAAAAATCCATTTCAATGGAGTATGACGAACTAGATTGACCGCAAAAATAAACCCAATCGAAGAATTCATTGCAAATATCATCTATATCAATAGACTTACTGAGTGTTATACATCTGTTTGATAAATTTTGTTCAATCTACTCTTTAGAAGTAAGAACAAATTTTCGTAATAACTATTCTAAGGGCAATTCTTAGAATTTAAGACACAATCAGTCCCAACAGGTTTAATCATTTGAAACCGAACGTTACCTTTGGGAAGCTTTCCAATTTCCTGCATATATTTTATTTGCTTCTTAAAATCCACAAAGTGATCATCACATAAAGTTGCAATCATGTATTCTTCACCATNTGTCNCAACCGATATTACACAAGTAGAAGTTAGTCCACATTGCNTACCTTCAATGATAATTGAGCAATTAGGTGGAATCATACAAGATTNAAGATGTTCACGTATTATAAGAATTATATGCATTTAGCATCAGAAGTGGTCAATAATAAAATGAAACTGAGTTCCTTTTGCCTCTATTTCGTTCTTTTGAATGAACTTCGATTTACATCTATGAATCAGTACAAATTCCGTTTCGAAGGGTTTGACTTGATGGAGTTCTCCTTACAAAAAAGTTTTCATACCATCACCTTGAAGATGGATTTTTTTTAACAAGTCCTTTAACGCGACAACTAAAAGTGTTATTTGAATGGGAGGCTGTGATGGTCAAAATGCAGATTAGGCTCGTCTCCTCGCTCCTTAGGACACAGTTTATATATCACTGTAGGATACAATTTCAAGAATATTAAGATATTAAAAGTTTTACGATATTATAATCAGAAAAACTAACATAGTAACCTTCAAAAGTAGAACTTTCTGATTTCTAGAAAAACTATGGATAATAGAAGTACTGATCATCTCCGTCTAAATGGAAATAAGGGTGGATAAGTCTCTTCAAGCTGAAACTAGTGCTGCTAATTCCAACTCTGCCAAAACTAACGATGCATTGTGGTGCGGTCAATGCAACAATGATACGCTAATCTTTGATATGTTGTCTAGCGAATACGTTTGCAGCACTTGTGGCTGTGTATCCACTGAGCGACTTTACAATGGTGAAGACAACTCATATTCTTCTAGAACAGGATACAGTGATAGATCACGGACGGGGATGCCAGAATCCCTTGCTATACATCACAAGGGACTTTCAACTTTGATAGGCATGAATGATACTGATGCTCGAGGAAAGGTACTTGATCCTATTCAGAGAGTGAGCATTCAAAGATTGAGGACCTGGAACAATCGTTCACAACTCAATGATTCAATTTCCAGAAACTTGGAAAAGGCATTGAAATTCCTAAACAATTTTGGTGACAAATTATATCTTAGTCAAGCAGTTATGGAAAGTGCAGCATACATTTACAGAAAGGCCGCTGTTAAAAAGCTAGCAAAAGGAAGATCAACCTTAGGTTTAGTCGGGGCGGCGATATACGCGGCTTGTAGGGAAACTGCGACCCCAAAAACAGTCTCCGATATAGCATCAGTTTGTAATCTAACTAGCAAAGATGTCATGTCTCATTACAAATTAATATTGCGGGAACTCTCGTTGCAAATTCCGGTACTTCATGGCACTGATTATGTAACGCTCATAGCCAATCGATTGAGGCTTTCTGAAAAAACAAAAAGGGACGCTCTGAGAATATACTCGCTTGTGCAAGACAATGGAATCTCTATTGGAAAGAACCCAAGAGCTCTTGCAGGAGCTGTAATATATCTTGCATCCCAAAATTGTAATGAGTTTCTCAGACAGGTGGAAATATGCCAAGTTGCAGATATCTCTACGGTTTCTTTAAGAAAAAGATGCAAAGAAATCAAGTCAGCTGTGAATATTTAACGCGTTTGCGCTCAGCTATCAGTTATTTGTTCTATTATAGAACCATTTCGCACCGAGGAAAACGGCAGATATCTAATGGTGATCTCATTTCATCATAGGAATCCATCTTTTAGTTTAAAAACCCCAATCTAGGGCATTAATTCACTCAAATATCGTTCTGTCATGACATGTCTACGGTGCTTGCAAATCAATAAATATGAACTAAATAGGAATGAAAAATAATTACATTGGGAACGGCTTACTATGGATCCTCTTGATAAAGCTATTTTGGTATCAATTTATTCTTCAGGATTTGATTCAGGGATAACACCTTATGACTATTTTAAAAGCAGAACAGTTGTTCCCGAAGATCTCTTCAACTCTCGATTGAAGAAACTGAACAAACTAGGATTTGTTGATCTTACGGATCCTGTTTCATTATCATTTCTTGGCAGAGGTTCAATTAAGGTAGTGTTAGTAGGTGGCGTCTTTGATATCTTGCATCCTGGTCATATCCAAACTTTGAAGGCTGCCAAGTCTTATGGAGATGTTTTAGTAGCAGTTATAGCCCGAACTTCCACAGCTAGGAAAATCAACAGTTCCCGAGTAATATATCATGACGAAGTCCTTCGAAAGGAATTAGTATCATCAATAAAATTCGTAGATGTTGCCCTGATAGGATTTGAAAGTTCGCTTTATCGAACAGTTGAATACGTAAAGCCTGATATAATCGCACTGGGTTATGATCAGGCACACGGCGAGAAAGAGATAGCAATGAACTGTCGAAAGCGTGGTATCGATGTTCAGGTAATAAGATTGAATACGCCTATTCCTAAAATAAAAAGCACTTCTATAAAAGAAGAACTAGGTACATCCATATATGATATCTAGGATGAGGAAATCAGTCTTTAACTCTAACAAGAATGTTGATTCCATCTCCATTCGCTAATCTGAGTATGCCTTTTAGATATTCAGGCGCAATTATTTCTACCATACTTTTGTCGTAGTGTGTCCTTTCAAGCAGCAAGAGGTGAGCTTGAATGGCACTGTTGTCGTTGATGATTGCTGGGAAGCATTTCACCCATCCATATGTCCGTTTTATATCGCTAAATCCTTTTATGAAAATATATGGCATATATTCAATTTTCTCTCGGTTCCTTATTGAAGGATTACCTGAAATCTTAACATTAAGTGTACCCGGATAGGGAATATAACCTAATTTGGTTCTAAATTGTTTTCGATAACCCTCAAGTGCCATGTAATATCCTCCTTCGCCCACACCGGAGACGATAGTTCCTTCTATCATCATTGATTTTGTTGAAAAATCAACTGCTGTCATCAGCATAGAGGAAACGTCTTTAACTGCCATTAGCCCCTCATCGGTAACATGAATTCTATATCCATGACCCTTCTTGACGCGTTCGATAAAATTTAGGTTTTCAAGATCTAAGATTATTTTTGATGCTGCCTGCTGTGACTTATTAATCTCAGTAGCAATACTTGTGCTCGTAGCTTCTATAAATTCCCTGCCAGCTCCCATAGTCAATAATTTGGCAAGAGTGACAATATATTCTAGTTTGATATGCCGCATTTCATTTTTAATTACCTACACCCATTTGGCTGAATGTAATAATGTTAATGTCGGTGGATTTCTTTAATTCTCCAGTTCTGTGTCCAACAATGTACTCGATTCCAACCTTATCTGCAGCATCGATTAAGCGTTGAGTTATGATGCCATCCATTACTAGTATTTTCCCACCCTCTGCAGTGTCAAGCTTCTTAACTATATCAGAGACAGGTATTTTCAATAGTGTTTTCATAGAATTGTCTAATACTACAGCTTCCAAGGTTTCGTTGATCTGCGGAAATACCTCTTTCACTGTTGACAAAATTTCAGGGTTATTTTCGATCAACTGCTTAGTTTTTTCGTCATGATTGTGAGGGCGTCGATATTCGCTATCACGAGGCTCATATTTCGATTGTTGTTTTCTATCAGATTTCGGATATTGATGATGTACTGTTACCTGTTGATCCTGGGCTGGTTCTGCTATTTCTTTGAGTATTTCTGAAATCTCTAAGGGAGTGCATTCTTCTACCTCCTTCCCAGGAGGCGCTCTGAGTACCTTGTGGATATTAACAAGCCCGTGTAATTCTTTCAGAATGAGGTCCGCTGCCCTGTCCCCATCTAAGAATGCGATGACTTTCTTACCTGAGGTTAGTTTGGTAACACTTTCGTCGATCTTGGCTCCCTCAATGGCAATTGCATTGTCAAAGCCTGCACGTAGCAGATTTATTACGTCCGCCCTACCTTCAACCAAAATTATAAGCGGTGATTCAAACACTCCAGTACCACAGGCGAGTTGGGCGTTACCAAACGTTGTTAGTTTACCGGGCTTACTAGCATCATACACGTCTCTCAACATTTCTTCTCCTTCACTAATTGTTTTTGTTGCCCACTCTTGAACTATTTTTTTTGCTCGATCAACGATGATTTTTTTCTTTATAGCTCTAATATCGTCAATTCCTACCAGTGAAAATTTAGCCTGAAACGGTCCAACCTTGTCTATGCTTTCGATTGCTGCAGCGATTAATGCCGCTGTTGAGATATCCGTACTCATCGGGATCAATGCGTCACCTTTTGCCATGTTCGACTTGCTATCAACATTCACTTCGATCCTCCCAACTTTCGATACTTTTTGTAGCTCATTGAGATTCATTTCTGGACCCAATAAACCTTCAGTTTGACCAAAAATTGCGCCAATAATGTCTGCCTTTTCTACAAGTCCATCGACTTCAAATTTTAACTTAACATGATACTTAACTATACCAGTATTAGGCACTTTCTAACCCTCAAATTGAATAATACGAAGCTTAAGTGCGTTTGGTTGAATATAAGTGCTTTGAAATACGTATGTGAATCGCCAATTGTCATAACTTTGGAGATATGACAAAGTTCCATCCACCGAACGCTAGATATTCCATCTGACTTGAGACCGTCTTATTTATATTCGACAGCTGATGCATCGTGACGTGCGCTGATTGAGTACTGTCCAGGTCCAAATTGATTTTTAAAAATTTTAATTTCAAGATTATGTTACCATTAACAAAAACAAAGTTTAACTACTTCCCAATCGCACTTTAGATTTAGAAAAACTTTTTCAAGAGCGGTTTGTTTTATTCAATTATGATCTCATTACGGTTAAGCCCCCGCTTGTGTAGTGTTTATCGTCGCTCGACGAGTTTTTAATAGTACCTTAATGGATCAAGTTAGCAATCTTAGAGATATCTGTCGACTGAAGGGTTGATGCCACTGAGATGAAATATATTTGGTGTAAAGCATGTTGGATGTCCAAGAAAATATGACAAACGGAGGATTGAATCTCAATGACTCGAAGGCGGAATCAAATAGGACTAGTACGTTAGGGTTATTAGTACACTAGCTAGTTGAGGCATAATCTACTAGTGAATACTTTGGTTAATTAGCCACTGGCAGAATAACACTACATAAACGTAAACTTAACTTCAACTTTCACGCATGGAGCTGAGGACGATATGATATGTGTAATAACATGATAGCGTACAGATAATGTCTTCCAAGATCGATTCGTATTAAAGAATTCGTTTGATATCCCTACCACTTCCACCTCAGAGATAAATGGATTCAGTTTTTGTCAAACATTCAAGGTCCATTGATTAACTTCAAAAAAACACTCTATGACTCGGATTTCATTTCGTGAACAGAAGCGCAACCGGCAAATATGCCCTGATACAGTGTCGGCTATCAGATCGATGATGTATCTAATCTAAATAGCTTGTATAACGTAAGAAAAGATTAAT
>Ga0065715_10001770_pt1 | contig 10170 bp, 9 predicted proteins | sample MisBulReplicate1_FD_59102 | JGI IMG/M metagenome (GOLD analysis project Ga0065715, IMG submission 59102) | Miscanthus rhizosphere microbial communities from Kellogg Biological Station, MSU, sample Bulk Soil Replicate 1 : eDNA_1 v2 (version 2) | ecosystem: Host-associated > Plants > Roots >...
CTGTCAAAACAAAGCCCCCGGGATTTTACTCCCGGGGGCGATGTCCTTCCCCTGACAGGGTGGAAGGCGGGTCAGATCTTGAACGCGGAGTTGCCGAACAGGCTCGGGCCACGGACCGAGGCTGCCGGAGCGTCTGCAGCGGCCTCGCTGGCTTCGTCGACCACGACATCCACCGCATCGGCGAACGGCGCTTCAGCGGCGTCTGGTGCGTCGGACGGGGCAGTCTGGGCCGTTTCGGTTGCGGCAGTCACCGGTTCCGGGTTCTGCACGGCTTCCGTGGCCGAGGTCAGGCCGCCACCAAGGATCGAGCTCGCGCTCTTCTTGGGGGTCTGCTTGGCGGTCTGCTTGGCATTCGGCGGGGGCAGCGGGGTCGGTGCGGGCACCTGGGCCGCCGCGGCATCAGCGATCGCCGGGAAGGAGGCGACGCTCATGTACGGGATCTCGATGGTGGCAACGATGCCGTCATCGGAGCGGGTGGCGACGAAGTCGATGCTGTAGTTGGCGCCATTGGCCAGGGTGACATTGGCATTGACGTGGGCACGCAGGATCTGTTCGATCTCGGGCTGGGTGAAGACGAGTTTCATGGGCTGTGGGTCTCAGTCGTGGTTGTGGAGGCGTGCTTCGATCCGGGGGTTCTGGGGATCGACTTCACCAAACAGATACTGGGTGCCGAGGACAACCTGGTAGTTGTCATCGTCGATGCGGCCCAGTTCCTTCATGGCATCGCAGAAGAACTTGTCCGCGATGGAACAGATGTTGCTGACGTCGCACAGTTGGCGGGTCCGCGGGTAGATCGTATAGCTGATGGCCAGCCGCTTGAAGTGCGGCAGGGCCTGGATCTGGTCTCGAACTTGTTCGAGGAACAGTACCTTCGCCTTGTTGAGGATCTGGAAGTGCGAGTTCCGGTACTGGTTGAGGTTGATGCTGAAGCGGGTCTTGTTACTGACCTGGATGAAGGTCGGCAACGTGACGATGTGCTCGGACATGAATGGCCCCCATTAACTGGGGGCCATTCTACCTATTCCGGTAGCTGAGGATCAGCCGCCGAACAGGCTCTTGCCCGCGGGCTTGCCAGCCGCGCCGGCCGCCGGAGCAGCCGCAGCCTGGCCCGGGACGCCCGACTTACCGGTGGCGCCGGTGGCCTTGTTGCGCACCGTGCCGCGGTTCTTCTCGACCCACTTGTCGTGGAACTCGGCGTTGCCGAGCTTGCCGCCGTTGGCGGTGACCTCGGAGACCGTGTTGTGCGATTCGGCGTGGAACACCTTGTCGATGTTGTTTTCCTCGCGCGTCTCGCCGGTCGGATCGTAGGAACCGGTCTGCTCGTTGAGTTTCGTCTTGTCGACGATCGACTTGAGCACGCCGACGCAGATGTCCTTGCCCATCATCGAGGTGACGGCCTGGACCTTGGTCGGGATTTCCTTGCGCTCTTCGAAGTTGTAGAGCGAAGCGATCTTCTCCTCGATGTCCTGCGCACCCAACGGGTGGCCGGTGGCGAGCAGGGCCAGATCGTTGGCGACGGTGAAGCCAGGCAGCGGAATCTTCTTGCCGCCCTTCTCGTAGAAGTTGTCGCCCTTCTTGTTGGTGACGTACAGGGTCTCGCGGTACTCGCGACCGTTGAGGTCGATGACCACGGCGAGGAAGCGTGCGCCGCCCTTCGATGCACCGGCGTAAGCCAGCGTGATCTTGCCGGTGTAGCTGTCGGAGTCGATGGCGCCGCCGCTACCCAGGGAGTCACGGGTCTGCTCGAGGCCGTCGGTGCCGAGATTGCCAAACGGATTGTTGCTGTTCATGGTGCAGGGTCTCACTGGTAGTAGTGGTGGAGGTGATCGATGAGCTTCTGGACATCGTTGTCCATGAAGGTCTCAGCGTTGGTGAACATGCCCATGGGCGAACGGATCCGCTCGTGGGTCGTGTCCTTCGTCAGCTTGGTCTGGAACACGTACTTGAAACCAAGCGAGCGATCTTCTTCGGTGATGTCGAGCAGGTCGGAGCCATACTTCTCCAGCTCCTTGAGCGGCACCTTCTTGGTGGCGACCACGCAGCTGAAATAGGCCTCGATGCCGTTGTTCTTCAGGGCGCCCTTCACCGGTACCTTGGTCTCGAGCATCATCTCGCCCTTGTTGACCTCGGTGATGGTGTGCGCAGTGAAGATGACGTTGCAGTGTGCCGCTGCCACCTTCGATTGCATCAGGTCCTTGAAGAACTGCTGGAATGCGCCCCACGCCTTCTGGCCATCGGCCGCGTTGAAGATGTAGATCGATTCGAACATGTCGAGCAGGAACGTCACGGAGTCCACAACCACGGTATGGATTTTGACTTCCTTGCCGAGCTGCGGGTGCATGATCGTGTAACCGTTCGCTTCGAGATGGTTGAAGATCTCGATCACCTGGTACGGATCGGTGATGATGAACTTGGCGAACTTGTTGGGGAACGGGAGCTTTTTACCGCTCTCGCAGTTGGCGTACAGGACGCCCTCGGGATCCCGCAGTGCCCTCAGCGCGGCTGACTTGCCGGTAGCTGAGGGACCTGCGATGAGCACGAGATTGTCGTTGACCGATTGGGTCATGAGTCACTCCTACAGGGTGGTGTGTGTTGCAGCGATCTTGCGGGCCGCGGTGATCAGCACGGTCTGTTGCAGCTCGTCCTGGGGCAGCTTGTTGTCGAGCTTGTTGTTGAAGCTGATCACGCGACGTTCGACGTCCTGGTAGGGCAGGCCGCTATCGACCAGGATCATGGCGAAGCGCAGCATGTGGTTGTTGCGGCTGCCGCTGACCATGCGCTGGGCGAACCAGCGTTCCATGTTGTCGAGGTTCTCGAGCCGGACCACATTGGCCTTGAACTCGTCGTTGCGCGAGGTGCGCGGGATGAACTGCAGGGCGTCCAGCAACTTGCCCTCGTTGTATCCATGCTGCCCGGGGTGGGCGAGCCACTTGCGTGCCCTCTGGTTCGTCTGTGCGTCGACTTCGAATGGCAACCAAGCAAACACGTTGGCCATGAAGTCCCGGTAATCCTCCGCATCCAACTCCAGTCGATAGTTGATCGGCAGGATGATGCGGAACCGGTGCTCCTCGTCGGTGTGCCGCTTGGTGGTGTACATGAGCCAGGTGTAATCCTTCAACAGGTCCTGGGCCACACGGATGTCCGTCCCCTTGTCGACGTCGATCACGATCATGTCGAAGCCGGGCACGATGTTCTCTTCGGCACGGTGGCCTTCGCCGACCGCACCGTTGACCAGCGCGTGGTTGATCCAGTGCAGCTCACCTGCGCCGTACTGGGTCATCTCGTGCATCCGTTCCCACGGGATTTCCTCGGTGCGGTAGCGATAGGCCACGTGGTCGGAATACGACACGCGCAGCTTGTCCAGTGAGGTCTCCTGCAGGGATTCGCCATCGAAGAACTCGATGCCTTCCATGAAGCGCTTCCGCACGATGATGTGATTGCGGTAACCCCAAGCCATGGCCAGGGTCATCATCTCGTTGCGGTTGGCCTGGCTGCCCTTGTAGAACGGCAGCGTCTCGTTGAGGTCGGCATGGGTGAGCTCGCTGGTGGAACTCGCGAGGTACTTGGCCAGCTTCACGTAGTTCTTTTCGCGGGTGAAGATCCGCTCGAACGACTTGCCCGATTCCTCGACCAGTTTGATCGCGTAGTACAGGTGGTCCATGGTGACTTCCAGCGATTCATCGCAGAAGGCCATGGCGCCGGCGAGCTTGAGCGCCTTGAAGTAGCGGTGCGAGATCTCGGACTTCTTGATCTCNTCGTGCTCGGGCAGCTTGTCGGCGACCCGTTCGCATTCGATGCGGTACTCGAGCAGCTCGATCGCGACGTCATCGGCGACCGTCATCTTCCAGTTGAACTTGGATGGNTCCGCCAGCATCACGAAGTGGCTGGCCCAGTGGTCGACCAGGGACTGGTTCGAGTTGTCGATCAGGCGTGCGTACACGTCCGCNGCACTGAGCGTCTCCGCCGCGCGATGCCGCTCGCCNTAAGCGAAGATGCAACGCCGGGCGTAGCCGGTCTCGAGGAAGGAATAGAACATGTCCTCGGTCTTGCCGCCGTCGAGCAGGCTCGTGGGCGTACCGAACAACAGCATGTTGGTCGGCGTCTTGCCGTCCAGCTCTTCGCTGCGCAGGTTGTCGGTGGTGTTCTTGGTCAGCTTCTGCTTGACCTTGCCCTGGTCGAAGAGCTCGAGGAACACGTTGAGCACTTCGGTGTTGGGGATCAGGTTGCTGCCGATCTCGTCGATCTGCATGTTGATGCTGCCGGCGCCTGCCAACAGCAGCTTCTGCCGCATCTGCTTGACCGCCGCGGTGGTGCCGGAGTCAAAGGTAAACGCGATCGGGCCCAGGCGAGCGAACTCGGTGGACACGCGTGCGTATTCCTCGTTCTCGTCGCACACCTTGCGCAGCGCGCGGGCACGGGCGATCTCCCACACGTGGGCGTCGGAGACGGTGCCGAAGGTGTCATCCATGAAGCGGTTCTTGAAGCCGCTGAGGAATTCATCCTCGAGGATGCCAACGCTGTGNCCCTTGCCGGCGCCGGACAGTGCCAGCGACAGCGCGTACACGTTGACNGGTACTTCGCCGCGATCCTTGGTGAGGATCATGGCGCGTTGGCATGACGCCATCTTGCCCAGGAAGTAGCTGATCATGACCCGAAAAAAGGGCATGTCCGTGTTCTGGGTCTTGTTGCTCAGCACCATCGCGATCTGTTCGACCATCGGGTGGTGCGGTTGGGTTGCTAGGTCTCGCATCATGCGTCACTCGCGATGTCGCCCGACGCCAAGAGGCGCTGGTACTGCCCACAGATGGGCGCGCACGGGCAGTAGTTGCAGGCCTTAACCACGCCTGGTTTGGGAAGTACGATGCCCTTGCCCTTCTCCGCGCGGAACGCGTTGGCTTCCTGCTCGGTGTCGAAATTCTTCGTCGAGCGGCCGCTGGTTTTTTCGGGGTTGGCGTAATACTTGTAGACAGGTTCGGAGCGCCAGAGATCCTCCTCGGAACAATCCGGGAGGGTGGCCTCTGGCGCATCCTTCAGCTGTGTGAGGAGCCGGAGTCTGTCGCGTACCCACCTGTCGGTCTCCTCCAAACCCATCAGACGAATAGCCCTTGTAGGAGCTGCGTGAGATGGGTACTTGGGATCACGGCCTGCAAAAGAGCGCAGCCAATCAACAAGCAGATATTGAACAAGAAACTCATCATGGTGCACCTTCCCCGGGTTGAGCCAACGATAGAGGCTGCCTTGCAACCTCCACTGCCCAACACCCTTCTGGCTGGTGTACTTGAAGACCGTCGTACTCTTAACGTCCCTCAGTCGTCCCTCGATGATGAGGTCGATCTTTCCGCCCACCACGTAGCCTGCGATTTCACGTTCGACTCGCTGCTCCGTGTACACCGGAAGGGTGTCGGGCTCCTCTTGCTCTGGGTTGATCCGAACCATGTCGATGACACGCTTCGGGATTCCCAGCTTCTCCATCGACGTGCGGTAGTGGAGCTTCCACGAATCCTCGACGCCGGTGTGAAGGCTTTGACCGAGGCGCGACTTGAACCGATCGATGATGTCGACCGGTATCGCGGCTTCGGGTTTTTCTTGTGCGAGCTTTTGCACGCGGGCCCCAAGCACGATCTGCCGGGGCGGCTTGATCAGTGTCGTGACCGAGATGTAATTGGGCTTGTCGACGTAGTCGTAATCGTCGTGCGCCAGCCAGATTGCTGCTGCCAGGTCGACCCCGACATTGTTCGTCATGCGATTCATTGTTGCCCCTCCCAGGGGACGTGCATCTTACTGGAAAACAAGGCCTCCAGGTGTTCCTGGAGGCCTTGATTGTTGTGGCTGAATCGCGTCAGTTTGTGGGGAACGGGAGCACATTGTCCGTGTCGGGCGTCGCAGGGTCTGCGACTGGCGGCGTGACGTCGACGCCCGGGGAGGCATCGGCTTCATCCACGTTGACCGAGGCGGTCATGCCGGCGCCGTAGAACTCGGCGTTGGTCATGTAGCCGCACGGGGTGATGGCCAGGAACAGGGCGTCGTGCACCTTGAAGCCTTCGCCGCGGCGACCCTGCAGCTTTTCGCGCACGGTGGCCGCAGCGGAGTTCTGCAGTTGGTGGATCCGCGCCGCGGTGAACTCGTTGACCGGGGACTGGGTCATGAACTGCGTGCGGTGACTGGTGACGCCGCCACGCTTGGTCTCGAAGATCACGTCGGCAAGCACCATGTGGAAGTGCATCTTGCCGCCGAGATCCAGGGTCTGGCCTTCGGGTGCGGGCGGGGTGGTTGGTGTTTCTTCGTTCATTGCTGCATGTGCTCTTGTGCGAGGGAGAGGATCTGGTCAGCGGTCGCACCATTGGGGATGGTGAGCTCGTCGGCCCAGGTGGGATGGAACACGGAGAGTTCGCCACCGAGCTTCACTTCGTCGTGCTGGATCTCGGGGAGTTCCTGCCACTGCACGTGCGGAACCAGGGTTTGATTCACCCAGGCCAGCACGAAAGCGTCGTTGCGTACCAGCATGTAACCGGCGTCATGGATCTGCGCGCAGAGTTTGACGTCGAGGCGGTACGGCGACACCCGCACGTCCTTCATGAAAGCCATGTAGGCGCGCGAGTTGAGGAGGCCATACGACTGGCCCAGGGCGTTACCGGCGGAGCGGCCTTCAGCGGTCGCTTCGTACGGTGTCTTCTTGGTACCCAGCACACACTGGCGCAGCATTGGAGTGCGCACGCGCAAGCCAAAAGCTACGGTGACGTAGCCGGTTTTCGCGGCCACGGCCAGCTTGGATTGCACCCACTGGATCGAGACCTGGTAGATCTTCTGGAACGCAGCCTCGACCTTCTTCGCCTTGTCTTCCGAGAAGCCGCAGTTGGTCATCAGCGTGCGGAACGTGCCCTGGTAGGTCAGTGCGAACGTCGGTGGTTTCGAGTCCTGGCGCAATGGCTTGTACTTCTTCTCGATCGAGTTGATCGAGTCCACCGAGTTGGGATCGATGTCCGGCATCAGGTCGCCGAAGTACGCGTAGGCACGCAGGCAATGCCCGTCGTAGCCGTCGGTGTAGACCTTGAGCTTGTTCGGGTCCTTGGTGGTGAGCGCGCTGATGCGATCTTCGAGTGCATTGAAGTCGAGCCCGACGAACAGCCAGCCCTTCGGCGCACGGAACATGCGCTTGATGATCTTGCCGATGCGTCCCTTCAGGGTCTTCTCGCCTTCGCCACCCGCCGGCATGTTCTGCATGTTCGGGTTGTTCGAGCTGAGGCGTCCCGACAGCGTGCCGCCGAGGTTGTAGAAGCCGTAGAGGTAGTGGTGTCCATCCGGAGCCAGTGGCGCTTCTTCGAAGGCCGGGATGAACGACGACAGGACCTTGTCGACCGTCTTGAAGTCGACCAGGTTGCGCAGCAGGGTTTGGTGGTCTGGATCGCTGGTGTGATTGATCAGCGCGGTGAGTGTGTCGCCATCGGTGCTGGGCTGCTTGGTGTCGGTGTAGCTGATCACTGGCAGGCCCATCACTTCGTACAGCAGGCGCTGCAGCTTGGCGGGCGAGTTGAGGTTGATCTTGCAGTCGTCGAGGTGCTCGACGTCGGCGGCGACGATGCGCTTCTTCTTGTACTCGGCGTTCTTCTTCTCGACATAGCTGTCGGTCAGGCGGCGCTCGAGTTCGGCCACGGCAGGCATGGCCTTGATGGTGGCCACGGCAGCTTCACTGATGCGGACCATCTCCGCCTTGCCGCGTTGCACTTCCACCATGTCCAGCGGCATGCCCGTGAGCTGCATCTGGATGATGTCGTACACGCAGGGCTTGAACAGCGTCTCGTAAATCTCGAGCTGCTGGTCGGCGACCATGGTGTCGTAGTGCTTCTCGTAGACGAACCAGGTGGCCAATGAGTCGACCAGGTTGTACTCGAGCAGGCGAGGCAGCGGCACCTGACGGATGTCGCTGACGTCCACCATGTAGTTGCCGGCGAATTCCTGTGCCTGGGTCTTGAGGCCCAGTTGGTTACCGGCACAGGAATTGGTCGCCAGGTAAGTGATCAGCTGCGTGTCTTCGAAGCCGACCATCATGATTTCCAGCCCCGTCAACAGGCCTGCGGTATCGAGCAGGTCCTGCATGAAGAGCTGGTAGATCATCACGTACACGTCGAACGACCCGTTGTGATACAGCGAGCGTGTCTTGGCACGGCGCGCACGTTCGGCAAAGAACTGCCGAAGCATGTCGCGGATGATCGGTGCCAGCTTCGGGCCGGCAAGATCCACGGGGAAGGCGATGCCTTCGTGCTTGTTCCAGGCCATGGAGATGGATCCCAGGCCGGCTTTGTAATGCTTGAGGTCGAACGTCTCGATGTCGATCGCGAGATCGAGGTCGATGATCTTCACCAACCACTCGCCGATCTCCTCGATCGTCTGCGGGTAGTGGGCTTTGTGGATGATGTCGATGCCGGGCGGAATGTAGCGGCCGCCGCGGTGGTTCTGCATAGCGCGAAGACCCTGTTGCAGGCGCAAGCGCAGCGACGGGTCGTAGATGAGTTGCGCGGGACTTGGCACGTAAACGATGTTCAGGTGCTCGAAGTCCGCGATCTTGCAGGGCAGAACGTAACCGCTGGCGCGATCGACGCGCTGCGCACCGGTGAGCACCTTGAAGGTGGCGCCATCGGTGCACAGCAGATAGTCGGTCTGCAGCGTGCAGAGCACGGGCAGGAGTTCAGCCAGGTAGGCTTTGATCTCGGTGTTCTTGGCCTTCTGGCCAGTCGTCAACGCGAACGCGACGACCTGGGATTCGATCCCTTGCACGTACTCTGCGAGGTCCTGGGTGCGCAGCAGGCGGGAGATGATCGCAACGGGATAGCGATTCTGCTCCTCGCCGAATACCAGGTAGCGCATGGTCATAGCAGGCGGTAACTCACGTAGAGGTCAACCAACGGCCCCACCTGCTCATAGAGATCGAGCAGCTTGGGGTCCCAATGTTTCTCCCGGGCTTCGCGTTCGGCGCGATAGTTGGAGCTGCCGGGGTCGCCAGCGTAGAGATCTGGACGGCACCTGGTCAACTCCATCAACCCAGTTGCTGGAAATGGCCGGAGCACATGGTCCGGGATCATGTCCCGCAGGTCCTGCCAGTTCTCGGCGCGGCCGGCGGCGGTGCGCAGGACCTGGCAGGCCTTCACCCATTCATGGGTGTGGCGCTGCTTGCCTGCCTTCCAGGACAGGTGGGCATCCATGAGTTGGGCCGGCAGTGGCGCCACCCTCCCTAGCTTGGGGGGACGCACACCGCCGGGCCCGATGATCTCTCCGCCGACCAGGTAGCAGGCGTTGCCTGTGAGCGCACGGTTGCTGGCAAGCAGCTCGTCGTGCGTCTCCCGCATGAAATGCAGGTAGGGCTTGGCCAACTCCGTCAGCCAGGTTTCCATGGCCGGGAAGAATGTCTTGTGGTCGAACACGGAACTAACCTCCTCGGAACCTCGCCGGGAGGTCGCCGATGAAACAGATGCGGTGGGTGGGGCGCGAGCAGGCGACGTACAACATGCGTGCCGCCTGGTTCGGGTTGGTGCAACGGCCGATGTCTTTCAGGTCAACGAACACGGTGTGGTACGTCGAACCCTGGGCCTTATAAACCGTACATGCGTCTCGCGGCCTGAGATCAGCCATGTTGTCCTTGAGTCGGTAGAAGCTGACCCAGTCCTTGATCCCGGAGTAGTGCTTGAGCAGCGCTTCCACGTGCGGCCGATCCTCGGCCACCCAGACGTCACCGTTGTGCAGCGTCACCCGGCGGGCCGGTGTGGTGGTGCTGCCAGTGATGCGGAAGTCTTCGACGTCGCCGATGTCGACCAGGTGCACTTCCTGTTCGATGCGCAGGCGGCCATTGCCGTAGATGTACATCGTCGCGGCGTTGGAGATGGCCCACTCACCGACGGTGAGGTTGGGCGGCATACCACGCTGTTCGCGGATCCAGGAATTGAATCCATGGACCTGCTCGTTGCGGTACGACAGGATGCGCGCGGTGAGGCCGAGGCCTTCTGGATCGTCGACGAAGAAGCGCTTGATCTCGGCCATGCTTTCGTCGGGATCGAGGTAGTCGATCACGCCGGGGACGCCAGCAATCGGCTCGAACACGCCGGTCTCCACCTGGCGGCGCAGTTGCACGCACAGGTTGGTGATGTCCGGGGTGTGCTGCGAGCGCACGACCTGCTTGAG
>Ga0065715_10000668_pt1 | contig 10167 bp, 10 predicted proteins | sample MisBulReplicate1_FD_59102 | JGI IMG/M metagenome (GOLD analysis project Ga0065715, IMG submission 59102) | Miscanthus rhizosphere microbial communities from Kellogg Biological Station, MSU, sample Bulk Soil Replicate 1 : eDNA_1 v2 (version 2) | ecosystem: Host-associated > Plants > Roots >...
GTAGTCCGAAGTATCGGGTATGTCGAAGAACTTCTGGCTATCGGAAAGCGCGTGCGAGGCCCAGTCGAGCAGAATCGTTTCCGCCGGAGCTTCCCGCGAGTGGCCGTTCGCCTCGATCCAGTCCAGGCCCCATTCGAACGGACGCACGACACGATCTTTCGTAACCGACGCGAGCCGCCGTTCCCACGCGTGAAAGAACTTTGCAATCATCCGACACGTCTATACTAGTGCATATGCAGTTTCTCCTGCGATTGCTGATCAATGCGGCGGCATTGTGGGTGGCCATCAAGATTGTGCCCGGCGTGTCTCATGGTGGATCGGCCGCGTCGTTGTTCGTGGTCGCACTCGTGTTCGGCGTACTCAACGCGAGCGTGCGCCCGATTCTGAAGCTCTTCACGTTCCCGCTGCTGATCCTCACCCTCGGGTTGTTCACGTTCGTCATCAACGCGTTCATGCTGATGCTCACGAGCTGGGTGTCGGGCCTTCTGGATACCGGATTTCACGTCGCCGGTTTTGGCTCGGCGTTTCTGGGAGCGCTCGTCGTCAGCCTCGTCAGCTTCCTGCTGTCCCTGTTTGTGAAGGATCGCGATCGGCCTCGCGTGCACGTGCACGTGGGTTCATTGGAGTGACGTGTGCCTCGCATCCGAGACTGAGGCGCAGAAGGTCCACGGTTCCATCCCGGCGCCCAACCAGCTGAAGCCCGCACGGCAGTCGTTCGCTGCTGGTTCCGCACGGCAGCGTGATCGCCGGATGGCCGGTGAGGTTGAACAACTGCGTCAACCGAAGCATCAGTGAACGCACGTCCTCCTCAGCGGACCCGATGGTGACCGTCGTCGCGCCGATTTTTGGCGCGGCGATCGGCAGCGTCGGCAGTACGAGCGCATCGCACTCGGAGAGCGCCGCATCCACCTCGGCACGAAGCGTTCCCCGATGTTTCTGGGCCTCCTCGTAATCTTTGCGCGGGACGTCTCGTCCCGACTCGAGCCTCGCCCGAACGCTCTCTGAATACCCGTCGGGATTGGCTTCGAGCGATTCGGCGTGCACGGCATAAGCCTCTGGCAGCGCGACGCGCACGTAGGTCAAGGGGATATCGCTCGAGTGGGGAATCTTTGCGTCGACGATGATCGCGCCTGCCGATTTCAACCGATCGAGCGCTTCCTCAAAACGCCGGCGCACATCCGGCTCGAGCTTCTGGAGAAAGTAGCCGCCGAGCTTGCCGAGCCGCATCTGTGAGACTGGCTCCGCTGTTTTCGCTGCTGACGGAGACGAGCCTTTCAGTACCTCGTAAACGCTCCACGCGTCGCCGACCGAGCGTGTAAGCGGGCCCACGTGATCGAGCGAGACGGCCAACGGAAAGACGCCCGTCGTCGGAATCTCTCCGAAGGAAGGCTTCAATCCCACCACGCCGCAGGCGGCCGCCGGAATGCGAATGGAGCCGCCGGTATCTGTACCGATGGATGCCCAGCTCATGCCGGAGGCGACGGCGGCTGCCGAGCCGCCGCTGGACCCACCCGGCGACCGACTGATGTCGTGCGGGTTGCGCACAGGACCGAACGCCGATTCTTCGTTTGTCGTGCCGAGCGCGAACTCGTGGAGGTTGGTCTTGCCGACGATCACCGCTCCGGCCTCCCGCAATCGTTCCACGACCGTGGCGTCCGCAGCCGCCACGTGTCCGGAGCGGGCGCGAGAGGCCGCGGTGGTCGGCACACCTTTGATGTCGATCAGGTCTTTGATTGAGATCGGAAGTCCATGAAGGGGTCCCGCTGGCCTCGGCTGGCTGCGAGCTTCGGCCTCGAACACAGTGATGAAGGCGTTGAGCGTCGGATTCAGTTCCGCGATTTTTTCCAGTGCCCGGGCAACCGGGTCTGACGCCATCTCGGTTTGTCTGACAAGTCGGCCAGTCGGGGCAAGCAGCTTCGTGAGCGCCCCTCCTAACGCCTCGCCCGCGTGGGCGGCATCATTGCGCACGATCACATCGAACGGCCCCGCGATCTTGTACAGCATCCGTGCGGGATCGCCGATGATCACGCTCGCGCGATCGGCGACGCCTGCTTCCGCAAAGCTCCGGCGCGCGGCGGCACCACGATCGGGATCGGCATGCATCACGATCAACATGCCGTCGGCAGGGAGCGCGCGAGCGACAGAAAGCGCGGATGAGTCGTCGCTCGAGATCATGAGCACGCGCTTTGCGCCACCGGGAACAAAATCGTTCATCACGTCACGATTGTACGCGCATCAGTAAGGCGTTGTAAGCTGAGGGCGGATGGCAGAGCAGTCGATGAGGCACACAAAAATTATCGCGACGGTGGGCCCCGCCAGCAGGAGCGAAACGATTATCGAGCAGATGATTCACGCCGGCGTCGATATCTGCCGGCTCAACTTCTCGCACGGCTCGCACGAGGCGCACGGCGAGACCTTTCACCGGATTCGCGCCGCGGCGGCGAAGGCCGGCAAGGTGATCGCCATCCTGCAGGATCTCAGCGGACCGAAGATCCGCACCGGCCCTCTCAAGGACGGCAAGCCCATCGAGCTGAAAGAAGGCCAGACGATTCAGATTGTCGCCGGCGACGGCGAAGGCGACAGCCGTCGCATCCATACGACGTATGCCGAGCTGGTGGAAAAGGTGCGGCCCGGCGGACGGCTGCTGCTCGACGACGGCCGGATTGAGCTTGAAGTGGTTGAGACCACCGGGCGAGAGATTAAAGCGACGGTTGTCCAGGGCGGGTCGCTTGGCGAGCACAAAGGCATCAACGCGCCCGGCGTGGCTCTGGGCGCCGCCGCACTTACTCCCAAGGATATTGAGGACTTGCGGTTCGGCGCCAGTCTTGGCGTCGATCTGGTGGCGTTAAGCTTCGTGCGCAGCGGCCAGGATCTTGCGGACGCGAGAAGGATCCTCATCGAAGCGGGCGCCCCGGGCACGCCGCTCATCGCCAAGCTCGAGCGTCCTGAAGCGCTCGATCACCTTGATGACATTCTGCGGGCATCGCAGGGAGTCATGGTTGCGCGCGGCGACCTTGGTCTCGAGATCCCGCTGGAAAAAGTTCCCACGTCTCAAAAGGAAATCACTCGTCGGGCCCGGAAGGCGGGCGTGCCGGTGATTGTGGCGACGCAAGTGCTGGAATCGATGCGGACCGGACCACGGCCCACGCGCGCTGAAGTCAGCGACGCCGCCAATGCGGTTGATGACGGTGTCGATTCGATCATGCTGGCCGGCGAAACGGCCATCGGCTTGTATCCGGTGAAAACCGTCGAGACGCTCGACGCGATCATCCGCGAGGCCGAGCGTATCGGGTCGGAGCGCGTCAGTGCCGAGCCGGCGATGGTCCCGATCGTTTACATGCCCAGCGCTCCGCACGCGCAGGCGGTGTGCGAGGCCGCCGTCACGCTCGCGGATCATTGCGGCGCTTACGCGATTGTCGCGATCACACGTCTGGGCAACGCCGCCAGGATTTTGTCGGCGCTGCGCCCGCACACTCCGGTGTTCGCCGCAACCGAAACAGCGATCATCGCGCGCCATCTCACCATGTACAGGGGAGTGCACCCGCTGACGACCGGAATCGGGAAAGATGTGGATACGACTGGTGCGCTTCTGAAGGAAGAGCTTCGTCACCGGGAATTCGTGCCGCACGGATCGGTCGTCGTGTTCGTCTGTGCGAACGCACGGCTCGAACGCGCCGACCAGAACTTCGTCAATCTTCAGCGCTTCGAGTGATTCACGGCTCGGCGCGTTCGAGATATTTCTTCAGCGACTGCAGGGCCCGATTCCACCCTGGCGCGATCACTTCGTAATAACGCTTCCATCGCTCGCCGTCTTCCGACGCCCGCTGAGTCACCTTCACCAGCGTGATCTGCGGGTTCTGCGTGCGTTGCGGCTCGCAGGTGACCTCGAGAGCCATCGGACCAATCGGCGTGCCGTCGGGCGGAAGCCAGTACGCGTCGGCGACGAAAAATTCGCGCTCCGGCGTGTAGTCGATAACGGTTCCGTGAAAAGCACCGCCAAGGCGTCCGAGCAGCTCGTCCTTGAACTCGGTCGGTTCCCACTCAACGGCGTACGCGCCGAGAACACGCGGCACCGTGACCGATCGCGCCGTCTGCCACCAGCTGGCCAGGGCGCCGGGGTCAAAAAACGCCCAGAGCACGCGGCGCGGCGTCGCAACAATCGAGATCGAGCTCGTGTAGCTGAGCGACGGTAGACCCGACGGCTGTCCTGAAGTGGGCATGTTAGTACAGCAGAAATGGTGCCCGCTGTTCGGCGAATTTGTCCAGACCGCTCTGCCAACTGCCGGAAATCGTGGGGGCCGGGACGCCGGCCTCGATCTGAAGGCGCAAATCGCTCGACCCCGCAAGGATGTCGAACGGCAGCTTTTCATGCTCGTACTCGTAGGGTGGCTGCCGCCACTGGAACTTGGCCGGATTCTGTGCGCGCATCTCGATGAGGATAGCAACAGCGGACTGCACCGCGGGGTATTTGTCTCGATCGAGCACGTGAATCTGGCAGCCTCCGCACGGCTCTTTCGCGTGTTTCTGGAATGTCGGCTCGAACACCGCCGGCCGGAAATAGGCGCCCGGCAGTCTGTGCGCCGCGAGTTTCTCGGCGAGAAGCTCGGCGTCGACCCACGGCGCGCCAATCAGCTCGAACGGCCGCGTGGTGCCACGACCTTCCGAAACGTTCGTGCCTTCGAAGAGTACCGTGCCCGGATACACGACCGCCGTCTCGAGCGTCGGCATATTCGGTGACGGCATCACCCACGGCAGCCCCGTTTCGTCGTAATGCATCGACCGTTTCCAGTTGTCCATCGGCACCACCGTAAGATCGGCGCCGAGGCCGCATGCGTCGTTGAAGAAGCGCGCGAGCTCGCCGATCGTCATGGCGTGCCGCAATGGAATGGGAAACTGCCCGACAAACGACTCGAAGCCTGCCAGCAGCATCGGGCCGTCGATGCTCGTTCCACCGATGGGATTTGGGCGATCGCACACGATCACCGGCACGCCATGCTTTTTTCCTGCGCGAAGGCAATTCGCCATCGTGTAGACGAAGGTATAGATTCGCGAGCCCACGTCCTGCAGATCGACGACGAGCGCGTCCAGGCCTTTCAACATCTCCGCGGTCGGCTCGCGCGTTTCGCTGTAGAGCGAGTAGACCGGCACACCACGCCGTGCGTCACGGTTGTGGCTGGTCTCGATCATGTTGTCCTGCACGTCGGAACGGAACCCGTGCTGCGGTCCGAAGATGGCCGCAAGCTTCACGTCCTTGCTGGTCGCGAACGTGTCGACGATGTGCTGGAACCGCGCATCGATCGACGCAGGGTTCGACACGACGCCCACGCGCTTGTTCTTCAGCGTTCCGCCGGCGATGAGTTTTTCGGAACCGAGCCGCACCATCATATTTTCGGCACGCCTTGAGCTGCCTTCTTGCTGATGACGACATACAGGAAGGGCATGAGCGTGGCGATGAAGACGGTCACCCAGCGCGGATCGACGTAAGGCGTCCGCAGGCGTATCGAGTCTTCGAGCGCATCGAGCACCAGGAACGCGGTGCCGATGGCGAACAGGCCGTGCGATTCCTGAGTGAAGACTTTGTGAATCTGAAACGGCACGGCCGGCGCCTGGTAATGTCGAAACGACGGAAACATGGCGGGCACTTCGCGCGCCCATGTGAGAAAGCGCTCTCCAAACGTATTCTGGAGAAACAGCTCCTCGCGTGCCGCGATCCGTTCGTGATAGATGAAACTCAGCAATATCACAATCAACGGGAGATACCACGTCCCCGACAGCAGCGAGCAGCCGAGCGCGACGAGCGTGTTCGCAAGATATAAAGGATGACGCACGATCGAGTAGGCGCCGCGCGTCGAGAGTGAATCGGCAGTGGGACGGCGCGTGCCGCGCGTCGATGTTCCTTCCGGCGCCGTGCCGACGACGTAGGCGCGAAGAAACAGCCCCGACAACGAAATCAGGAAGCACACGAATTCCCACGCGAACGGCGTCGGGGGCCGCTCGTCCATCAGGCTCAGGATAAACAACGGAAGAAGCACCAGCGGCGCATAACTGCGCCACTTGAACAGCGTGTCTCCTGTCGCGATCAACTGCTCGGCAATAGGGCCGCTGGGGCGTGGCGCGTCGCTCATGAAGCGGTCATATCTTAACGGATGNCCTGAGGGGAACAATCTTTGCTCCTTCAGGAGGCATGCGACATCATTCTTCACGTACTGTACAGCGTGCATACACATTTGCCCTCGCCGCGCTGCTTTGGCCGGGGTTAATCANCGCCCAAGAACCCAGAAGGGGACATGTCAGGGCCCANACAGCACAGGCTGCGGACACGAGTTCGCAGATGCTTGCGGTGCAGGTCGCGCTCGATCGAGCAGGATTTTCTCCGGGCGAGATCGACGGACAGGGCGGTGCCAAGACGCGTCTTGCAATCACCGCGTTTCAGACCGCGAACAATCTCTCAGCGAGCGGCACACCAGATCAAGCGACGCTGGCTGCGTTGCACGTGGCGTCAGAGCCGGTCACGAGCTACACGATCACCGAGCAGGATGCGGCGGGCCCGTTCCTTGGATCGATGCCAAAGGATTTGATGGAGGCCTCGAAGCTTCCTGCGCTCGGATACACGAGCGCGCTCGAAGAGGTCGCTGAAAAATTCCACAGCAGCCAGGCGTTCCTGCGGCGGTTGAATCCAGGTGCCTCGTGGAACGCAGGCGACGCGATCAAAGTTCCCGACGTCGAGCCTTTCGAGGTGCCGTCAAAAGCCGCTCCCGTAAAGCCCGCGGGCAGAAGCGCCGGTGCGAAGCCGCCGGCGGGTGCCACCGGCACGGCCGGCACGACGAACAACGCAATCGAGGTGGTGGTGAACGGCGCGACGAAGTCCTTGATTGCTCGCGATTCGACCGGCCATATTCTGATGCACGCGCCGATTACGACGGGCAGCGAACACGATCCGCTGCCTGTTGGCGATTGGAAGGTCGTCGGCGTTTCGTGGAATCCGACGTTCAACTACAATCCGGATCTCTTCTGGGACGCGAATCCCACGCATTCGAAAGCCAAAATCCCGCCGGGCCCGAACAACCCGGTCGGCGTCGTGTGGATCGACATCAACAAAGAGCATTTCGGGCTTCACGGGACGCCTGAGCCATCGACCGTTGGCCGGACGGAATCGCACGGGTGCATCCGGCTGACGAACTGGGACGCGACGAAGCTCGGCAGGCTCGTCTCCCCGGGAACGAAGGTCACCATTCAATGAAGGCGAAGCGTCGCCGCCGATCGATTCGCGCCGAAACGATCGCACCGTGGGTGGCGCTCTCGTTCATCCTGCTGTTGTGGTGGGCAGGCGCGCAAGCGCTGAACTGGTATCGGCCGGGCATCCGAACTCCCCTCGGCTCGCGCCGCTCTGCCCCGGCTGTCGAGCCGAACAAGATCGCAAAGCCGATCGACGCTCCTGCGCCGCGCGCTGTGGCGACGTCCGGTCCGCGGGAGGCAACGATATCGGCCGACAGCGGGATCTTCGGCAGCGACATCAACGATCTCAGATCGCGCGGCTTGATGATTCCGGTGGAAGGCATTCCCGCCAGCGCGCTCGTCTCGAGTTTTCACGACTCGCGCGGCGGACGCGAACACGAGGCGATCGATATTCTCGCGCCGCGCGGAACTCGCGTGCTGGCAGTCGAGGACGGCAAAGTCGCAAAGCTGTTTACGAGCGATGCCGGCGGCCTTACGGTTTACGAGTTCGATCCAGCGGAGCGCTTTGTCTACTACTACGCGCACCTCGACAGCTATGCGTCGGGCCTGAAAGACGGAGCGCCGCTGAAGCGGGGCGATGTGGTTGGTTACGTTGGCACGACAGGCAACGCGCCGAAGAACACGCCGCATTTACATTTCGCCATCTCGAAACTTGGGGCGGACCACAGATGGTGGGGCGGCGCGGCGCTGGACCCGTATTTGATTTGGAAAGATAGCAGCAACTAGTCTCAACTCGGCCTCAACAGAGCCTCAACACAGAGCCACAGAGGTCACAGAGAAAATCTCTCTGTGGTCTCCGTGTCTCTGTATTGAACCTGCCCACGTGCTAGTTCACAGCGAAGCAGTACAAATATCCCGCGCCGCCGGTCGACACGAGGTTCGGCTGGCTGCAGCCGCGGCTGCCGTGCGCCGAGTTCCACGACGTGTTGCCTCCGCCGGTTCGATCGAAGTGGCCGAGCTGCACGGTGCCCTGCCCATCTGCACCGCTCGTGTAGTTGCTGCAGGTGTGATCGGCCGAATCCGTGAACGCGCGGCCGTCGGGACGCGACCCGGTAAGGATGTCGTGTTCGTTCGGCGTATCGCCAGCGCCCTTGATCGGCGCGTTCTTCTCCGTGAGCACGGTCGTACGGCTCAGGTTGTTGCCCATCTGTGCCTGTTCGAGCGTATCGCCGTGCAGATCGGCAACGTTCTTCGCCACGACTCCGCCGCGCGCATTCGCCCACGGCCCGTTGCCGATGCGATCGCGGGCATTCACCGCATTCGCACCTTGAGTGCTCAGATACGCATGCCAGGTGCGGGCTTCGGCTCCTGCCACGCCGGATGCGGCAGCAAGCTTCTGGCAGTGTGCGTCAGCTCCCGCCAGGCCGCCATAATTCGCGCCGTTACCTGAGCCAACGCTGGTGACGAAAAATGTCATCGGCGCGGTCGGGCCGCGGCCACCACCTTGTGCCGGAGCGCCCGCCGGCGGGTTCTGTGCAGTCGCGAGAACTGATCCCGCCACGATGGCTGTCGCGGCGCTGAGAACGAACAAACTTCTCTTCATCGTCCCATCTCCTTTAGAGTCGCGAGTGATTGTCGTGTGAAGATAACACAACGATTACAAGCGGGCGATCCCGTCTTCACCCGATGATCCGGCGAATACCGGAGAAAACGTGCATCGTACGGTGAACACTACAGAAACGCCCTGTTTCGACCGAAATCTCGTACAATCCCCAGCAGGCTCGCCCGGCCCCCGATCCCTTATGCGACGTCTCCTTCTGCTCCTTACCGCTGCCGTGTTATGTGTGCGCCCTTCGACGCGAGCGCAGGGGCTCGTCTTCGATCTCTTTGAGCAGTACCTCGAGCCGCTGCGAGTTCAAGCGGGCATTCCGGGCCTCGCGGCGGCCATCGTTGGTACTGACGGCATTCTCTGGGAACACGCCTACGGCAATCAGGATGTGGCCGGCTCGATGGCCACTCGAATGGACACGCCGTTTCATGCTGGTGGGCTTACCGAGACGATCACCGCCGCCCTCGTACTGGGTTGTGTCGAAGATAGAAGGCTGTCGCTGGACGATCGCGCTGGTGATTTCCTGCCGTCGAGCCCCGAGGCCGATGCAACCATTCGGCAACTGCTCACGCATACCTCAGGTCCGCCGGAAAATCTTACATTCGCCTATCGGCCGGAGCGGCTCGATCCGCTGAAAGCCGCCATCCGGGCGTGCACCGAGAACTCCTTCCGAGAATCACTGGCGAACAAGCTTGCGGAGCTTGTGATGGTCGATTCGGTGCCGGGCCCCGACGTTGTGAACCTCGCGCCGCCGGCCGAGGGAATTCCCTCGGCATCAGATCGAGATCGGTACCAGCGAGTTCTTTTGCGTCTGGCCACGCCGTATGCCATCGACGGCAGAGGCCGCGCGTCGGTGGCTCAATATGGCGCCGCGACACTCACGCCCTCGGACGGGCTGGTGACGACTGTGCGCGATTTCGCCAAGTTCGACGTCGCGCTGCGCCAAGGCTCAGTCATCCGAGCGGAGACACTTAACGCGGCATGGTCTTCCCCGATCGGGCGAGGCGGGCAGCCGCTTCCCCACGGAATGGGTTGGTTTGTGCAGACCTACAACGGAGAGACGATCGTCTGGCAGTTTGGCGTCAGCGCCGGCGCCGGCTCGTCGCTGATGCTCACGTTGCCGTCGAAGCAACTCACGTTGATCCTCCTGGCCAACAGCGATCGCCTTGTGCGCCCGCTGCCGCTATCGGAGGGCGACGTGACGGTGTCGCCGTTTGCGCGCGTGTTCTTCAATCTGTTCTCGAAGCTGGGCACCGGTAGGTGAACCGGTGGGGCGCTGTCGTCTGTTTTGTGCTGCTGGCGACACCTGCGGCGGCCGAGTGGCAGATCAAGCCGTTTGCGGGAGTCGCATTCGGAGGGAGCACGACATTTGTTGATGCGGA
>Ga0065715_10089440_pt1 | contig 10162 bp, 14 predicted proteins | sample MisBulReplicate1_FD_59102 | JGI IMG/M metagenome (GOLD analysis project Ga0065715, IMG submission 59102) | Miscanthus rhizosphere microbial communities from Kellogg Biological Station, MSU, sample Bulk Soil Replicate 1 : eDNA_1 v2 (version 2) | ecosystem: Host-associated > Plants > Roots >...
CCCAACGGAGTAGTATCCGTATTCAACGATATTTCCGGCAGCGTTATACGTTTTGTATACCGTCATCAGGTCGTTAGGAATACTCTGAATGGTGCCACAGATATCGTAAATGCGCTCGTAGGGGCGCGGCTTGTTGTTACGGTCAGTAAGGCTGTTATTCGGGCTTTGGCCTTGCGCGTTGGCGAAGTTTGAACCGGTAGAAGGCTGCGGGCTAACCAGCTTCAGAATCTGCTTAGTGATGCCCAGCGGGTCGACGAAGATTTTAAACAGGCCACTGTCCATGAAATTACCGCCGCCTGCGCTCTCGATGATATGGAAAACATCGTCGTGTTGCGCCTGCGCCAGCGTGTCGAAATCTTCAGTTACTTTGTTGTCTTCGCCAATCTCGCCCAGATAAATCTCAAAAGGCGTACCGTCCGGAATTGTCTGAGTGACAAAAATCATCGGATTATCGCGATAGTGCTTAACGTCGAATCCGCCGTCGGCGTTTCGCGTATAGAATTTAATTAGCGCCAAAATTCGACCTCTGCGTATCGGGGTAGCAAGTCAGTTAATCTGTCAAGTCTAACTTGTTTTGCCTCAAGCGAACAGTGACTGACATAACCGTCGTAATATACACCCGCGTGCCAGACAATCCGGGAACCTAACTTCTCGCCAAGTAGCACAGCGTCGAAGTTCTGCGGGGTCTGCTGCCGTGATAGCCCTTTGCTGTCTGCGTGGCCGTTGGCAAACGCATCATTAATCTGGCGCGGGCTGATTACATCGAACTCGGGGGTGTACAGCCCCGCGTCGGTGCGCACGTTCCGAACATGCATCCAGCAGTTTCGACGACGGAAATCATACGGCAGCCCCGTATAAGAGGAAATATTCATGCCAGGATTCCACGGATAAGCGGAACTAATTCAGGTGTTAACAGCAAACCGGTTGAGCGCTGGTTAAGGCGCGGCACACCGACATCGGCGGTGAATACGCCTTTGTTCTGTGACAGAGATTGCAGGTCATACTGCACAGGCCCCTTGCAGGGGTAGGATAAATCTGTACTCACAAACGCGCGGAACGTGAATACAGGCCACTCTTTATTACCCAGCGGAATGCGCGACATTTCATCGTCCAGGGTGTTTCCGATGTCTGGTAGAGTGAATGCCGCCTGCTGGTCCATATCGTTATTGTTACCCGCGTCTTTCACTTCCATAGCGTAAGGCTCGAAGGTAACAACCTCGCCCGTCTCAAGTGTTGCCGTGAGTGGCGAGAGTCCGAGCACTAACAAATAACGCTGGGTAAGCAGCGGGTGGGTTATCTCGACGGTTACATAGTCGCTCTGGCCTTCCGGGTTGGAGGCCAGTTTCAACTTGTACGCGGCAATTACTGATTCGAGGCTCATTATTCAGTATCCCATGCCTGAAGTAATTGAAGATGGCCGTTAGGGCAAAGAGTGCCCGCGTATGGGATTGTTTCATCTATGGCGGTAGATTGACCTGCTGGGGTGTAAACCCTTCTGATTCTCTTAATGTTGGACATTGTGGTGGTGAAACTGTCTGGCTGGCGCGTTACCGCGGCGCTAGCCGTGGGGATGTAGCTGGACGGCAGCGACCCGGCTTCAGATTGAAAGCCCCAGATAAAGAACCCGGAAATGCCATCCCCGACCGTGGTTGGTCTGCGACCATCGGTTAGGGAGTCGCAAAATCCAACTATTGCATTACATCCGCCAGTCATATTGCCAGTAATAGGCGTTGACACTTGGCAGCGATACCAGCCATTACCGATTGGTACTATACGGATGCTTGCTGCGTTGCCGGAGGTGCCACCAGTATTTAAATCAAAATTAGCATAGGCGCTGGACACCCCGGTTGCGCCTCCGAACCAACATATTTGTAAAATGCTTTTCTCGCCAGCTTTCGCATAAATAGACGATGAAACCGAGCCACCAACTGACAGGCCGGTGTATGCATTACCAATTTCATGCTGAGCACTTCCGACGTTGGCGATGATTTTGCTGCCAGTGAGCGCCCCATCTGGGGCCGCAACCACATTAGAAGAAATAGTGACGGGGACCTTTGACCAGGCGGCATTACTGAAATCCTGTGAATAATCCAGCAGGTTAATGCCAGCACCCTCAATCAGCAACCCCTTATCTTCAAACCGTGGCTCATTGACCGCAGCGTATTTCAGCACGCCATCGTCGATATAAGTTGCCGTAGATGCGCGAGTTAGGGACAATCCTGCGTCTAACACATGAAGTTCATGATTAAAATCAATGATAGGGAAGTCGCCCCAGATGCGCGGGAAATGCGTCTGGTCATAAGCGTAGGTCGCAAGGAAATAGCCAAGCCCATCGCCGTAGCAGCCGTACAAGTCAGGCAGGTTAGCCGTTAAGCATGTATCTTCCTGAATCGCGGTGCGTTCGGCAGTGACCGTAAACGTGATAGTCCAGTTCTTCCCGTCTTGGCTGTCAATATTCATCGTGCCACTGGTAATCAGCACCTGATGTACTTGCAAACCAAGGCCACTATCAAGAATCATATTAAAGGAATCAGCGCCCCCGTGGATGTTATTCAGAAAGGACTGAAACACTTGATTGCCGAGGGCAGACGTAACCAGTGTTACGTTGATTGGTACAGGTTCAAAATATGTGTCTCTACCCTGTCGCGGAACTCCTCCCTGGAGTGCCACGCGCCAGATATTGGACCCACGTGAGTAGCTATACCCTTTTGAAACTATCGGCTTCAGTGACGCGGGAAAATATAAATCGCCCATAATTAGAATCCTGGTTGTGCCCGCGTCGCGCGGCGCGTTTTGCTGATGTCACTGTTACTGTCAGCAAGAGCACCAGTAACGTATTCGTTAATGATAACACGTAAGCGCCCCTCGTCGTCACGCTCCGTCTGCGCGCTGTCTACGCGTCCGGTTGTGTTGTTCACGATGACTACGCTGTCGCCGCCTTTCTTATTGGCAGAGTCCTCGCCCATCATCTGGCGCATCTGCTGCGCCGTACGAACACGGGAGGCACCGGCAGGCATGATAACCTCTGGTTTGCCGCGTTCGGCGATGGTGGATGCCTGGCCTGCGGCTAGCTGACCGCCTTGTTCACGCGCAGAACGAATCTTCGCAACGTTAGCCAGACCCGCAGCAACGGCAGCGCCCGCGGCTATTGGACCTAATACCCAACCAACAACAGGTATCGCCGATGCGGATTGATATGCAGCGACTGCGGACTGATACGTGTTCATAATAGCGTTGGCAATGGCGAAGGCTTTATACATCTTGTTGCCTTCACCCAGCGCGCTACGCAGGTCGTCGGTAGTCTGGCCCAGCATGTTGGCATAAGAGTCGCGGCGTTTCTTGTTGTAATTCCCTGCGATAGCAACTAAAGACGCCTGGTACTCGTTTTCGTCGATACGTCCGAGGTCACGATACTTCTTGGCAACTTCTTCTTTTTGCTTCTGCTGGATGTCGTACAGCTCCAGCTCTTGTGCATTCTGGCCCATAATTTGCGCCAGGAAATCGTCACCTTTTTGGGCTTCTTCCTGTTGCTTCTTGTCTCTATTGGCGAGTTCTTCTCGGCGGGCGGTATCGGCGTCCAGTTGAATCTTGGTTTTTGTCGCTTCATACTCACCTGCCTTTAACGCCCCTTCTTTCTGTAGCTCAGCAAGACGGTCGAGTTTCTGCCGTTCTGTCTCCGTGATAGTGGCAATTTCGTCCGCGCCTTGACGTTTGACGCCGTCGATAAAGGTTTCAGCGGATTTGCGCTGCCGTTGGGCTTCGTTTTCTTCTCGCTTGGCTTGTGCTGCGGCCCGGTTATCTGTCTGACGATTTACAACGTCAGTTTTCTTTTGCTCTGTGGCGTTAATCCGGGAAATGTCTTGCTGCGCTTCGATATCACGGGCCGCGTTGTACGCATCAATCTGCTGTTTAGTTACGTCTTTTCTTTGCGAAAAAGCTTTTTTATCTTCCTCTGCCTGGGCTTTTACTCGCTGCCTGTCGCTAAGGACAGCGATTTGTTGGTTCTTAATTATCTGCGCCGTCTGGTTCTGGTATGCCGTGCTCGTCGTATTAACATTTTTACCGAGATTTTTTTGGGCTTCGGACGCCGCGTTAGCCGATTTCTCAGCATTCTCCAGCGCAGTGGCGTTGTTGTTGGCGTTGGTGGTCAGATTTATTAGTTCTGGGTTTAGGTTGTTGGTACTGTTCAGCCAGGCCGTGAAAACATCTGCAATACGTCTGGCATTCTCCGCCGTCGGTTGCTTATTAAAAGCGCTCTGCGCCGAAATCATATCCAGTGCAGCGTCGCGGTTAACCCCATACTTTTCGGACAAAAGCCCAATGTTTTGTTGGAGCATATTAACGCCAACTATATTCCCCTCGTAAGTCCCGCCTAATTTATCGAGGGTGTCACCGACATCAAGCCCCTTATTTATCAGGGAATCATATTGGCTGATAGCCGCCGATGTCGGGGCCTTCCACGACTCCCACGCCTTTGCGTCTTCTTTAACTGCTTTAGCTGTCTGCTGGCTGATTAGTTCGGCGTTGGCCTGTGCTAGGGCGAGCTGTGTTTCTGCGGCTTCTTTACTCACGGCAGATAGCTGAATCATGCCGTCAGTCAATTCAAGCGTACCCGATGTTGTCTGCTGGAAAGTATCTTTTAACTGTTTCTGCGCCGCATCTAAGTCTTTGGTACTGGCCTCTGATGCAGTCAGTGATTTATAGAGTACACCGCCAACGGCAGACGCCAGCGCGATGACAGCGCCGAGCACCGCGCCACCAGGGCCGAACGCACCGGCTAACTGTGAACCTTGTTGCCCAATAGCGACGAAGGCAGAAGTGCCAGATTGAAGCTGGACGACCATGTCCTGTACCTGGAAGCCTACCTGTTGTGCGCCGTTACGGAACTTAGCAAACCCATCAGAGGCCGCTTTACTGGTTGCCGTGTTAGCCTTACCAACATCTGGAGTTAGCTGGTTTATGGCATTATCGGCTTTAGTAGCGGACGCCGCAAAGTTATCGAGCTGCTTTGCCCCAGCGTCGGCACCTTCTGTTTTTACCCTCGCGACAAGCGAAGCTGTATCAGCCATCTTCTCGGCCCTCAAATATGGCGTCTAAGCCCATGATGATTTCAGTTTCAAGATAACTGATTCTCTGCCCGGTAGCCTCTTTATAGGATATCAGGTCTTGCCACCGCAGCATGTCGCGCGGGTATATCACAATACTATCACCATTGTCGCGCTGTACAAATTTAAGCTCGCGGTACTTCTCCATAGTCCCGATAAAAAGAGGGGGGCACTCTGGCCCCCTGTCTTCTTTCCGTTCGGCACTTTTGATTAGTCCCTGAGCTATCATAAACGCCTCATGGCCCGCCGATATATTATCGAATTGCTGCCGTTTGTGCTTATCGACGTATTGCCATTTGGCGTATTCGTACAGCGCTATAACTTTGCGTTTAAGGCGTCGCGGCTGGTTGTATGGTGTTTAGCCACCATTTCAGCGAGTCCGCGGTACTGCTCTAGCAGCGCACGGAAGGCTTCGGGGGTAAAAGGCTCCGGTACATCGTCTGTGGTAAACGACCAGCCCGTGACAATAGCCTCGGCCAGGTCTTTGTTGAGGCGCTCGACAGCGTAGCCGTGCTGGTCGTTGTACTCGGAGAAATCTTCTTTAGCCTTACACTTAGCCTCGAGCGCTGCCAGGTCGTCATTAAGCTGGCGAATTGCTGCCGTGTATGCGCGTCCGGCTTTAATCGACTCGTCGCAGTCAGGGCCGCGCACCTGTAGCCACTCCCCGGAGTCCGCGCCAGACGGCAGCATGATTGACATTCTTGAGCCTTCGGCGTGGCGGTCTGCGAAATAGAAATCTTTCAGTTGCATCATTTGTCCTTTGGTTAGTCGGTTATCGGTTGATTGTAGCGTCAGGCGGGAACCACCCGCTTTTCCGGTGCGACCGTAGGCGCTGAACTATTTTAGCGGTTTTATTGCGCTTTGGCTAATGGCGTGTATATTAGAGCGATATTAATCAAGAGGAGCGGCACAATGGAACTTATTATCAGCCTGGCATCGTTTGTTTTATCAATCGTTATCATCTACTACGTCATCCGAAAGGCCACTAGCGCAGAGGAACATCTGGCGGTGTTGCGTGCTATTTTAGAGAATCAACAAAAAGGAAGCGAAGCTGTAGAAGAGGCTATGCGCGCCATGCGTGGCACTTCCACTGATACCGAGGTTGTGCGCAGCGCTAAGACAGAGGCTGATTACTTGCGAGAAGCCCGAGCAAAACACGGGTACTGAACAAAAAAAAAGGGGGCCTCAGGCCCCTTTCTCTTATGTGTAAGAAAGGCGTTGAATAACCAATGATGACTGCGTTGCGTTGCCAGTACCCTGCCCTTCAATTGACAGTGTAACAGCCTCGGGCGCTGATACTTCTGGTGTTGCCGCTGTAAATTCTGCGGTAGGCATAGTAAAGCTCATTGCCCCACTTGTTCCGGTAAGAATCGCAGATAAACTGGTCTGCGTTTCATTCAGGAACCGATTGATAAGCGTCATGTCGTATAACTTACCCGTCATACTGAAGGTGTTAGCCGCCCGGCCACGTTCAACATAAGCAATATCTGGAGAACCTAGCGCGAATTGCGCCGAAGCCGAGTTGTCGTTGGTAAACGTCAGGCTGTCGATAAGCTGCAAGGGTGCCGAGCCATCGAACACGGCAACGTCAACACTGGCGAACGGCTCCGCAGTAAAGGTTTGCGTGAAGGTAGAGCCTGTTGGCGGCGCGGTTAGAATCTGCTGCTTCATGCCAATCAATGGGAAAGACCCTGTGACCATGGCATTAACGGCTAACTCAATTGAGAAACCGCCGAACTCAACGCCTGTCGTCAGGAGATATGAGTCTACCGTCCCACACTTGCCTTTGAACCATGTAAGGATTGAGTAAGTCTTACACAGGTTGCCGGTGCCAAGCGTATCGCCCGTTTTTAAATCCGTTGTTGCTGCGACCGCTGTGGTTAATGGAGCCTGAATGCCTGCCCCGGTAACTACAGTAGCAGTCACCGCAGTAGCAATGAATGGCAATCCATTATTACCAGGAAGGCCGTGGAAAGCTACAAGACTGCCAACTTTGACGCCATCAGTGACAAAGCTACCAACTGAGCGCGTGAATGTTTTCGCAGTGGCATCAACGGCGATAGTGACGCTGGCGATTGAGATGCCTGCCACCCAGTTATTTGTCATTGCCCCGGCGAGTAAATCATCTTGGGATTTTTGACTCAGCTCGATAGCAAATTCACCCGTAGCCTGTTTATTGCCCGTGCGGATTGAAGTGGTTTCCCGGCTGCCGTCCAGCTCGTTAGATACCAGAGCATCACGCGTTACTGCGGGGACACCACCCGTATTACGAAGGGGCTTCCATGAAGGGCTTGCAGGAGTTGTCCCCGCGGTTACCTCTTCAATATAAAAACTGGCGGTTGTCGCGCCCCTGTATGGTTGAATTGACATGTTATAACCTCTTAGTGAAGGCAAGGAAATTAATCGTTAAAGGGCGCTTTGCCCACCCATTCTGCACAATCAGAGGCCCCAGGCTTACGGATTGCACTTCGGCGCAGATGTCGTTACGAGAGAATGATACACCAGCCCGGTATAATGCGTTAAGCTTGTCCGCCATTTTATTGATAGACGCACTCCCTTTCACCGAAGCGTAGTTGATGTCCACCTGATAAATACCACCGCGTTGTTCACTGAAACCTAAATCAGCCTGTTCGGTATCCGCCAATAGCATGTAGCTAGCCAGATATGGCGTTGCGGTATTCGTCGGTGCGTCGATGTTCTCCAGCGCAACGGCAATACTGTTAGTGCTGCCGAAGGTCATCAGTGAGACATCGAATACTTTGGTTAGGTCTTCAAAATATGAGGCCATTTAGCGCACCTTTGCGGCTTCTTCGTCGATTAGTTGCTGGAATCTTATCACATTTACACGGACGACACCTTGAGGGGCCTGGCGAGAATATCCACCGACAGTGTTTGGCCCGTCGCCAGGGTAGCCACCGTATTCGATAACGTTTGCATACGGCAGGTTGTTAGCCAGCACGAAATCAAACCATAACGGATTCTTTAGCACCACATCTGCCATAGTGTTTATCGCTGCGGCCCCTGTTGGGTCACTCCCGGCCAGAACGCTTTTAGCTGGAACAGAATACGTGGCCTGCCAGTTCATTCGAAAACGCCCGGTATCGACAGGGCTTGCTTTGATGATGGCGCTGAACAATTTAAGCGATACCTGACGCATCACTGTTTCGTTGTTCTTCTTCGTCTTCTCAACAAAGTTGCGCACATCAAGAGTGAAACTCATTTTCTCACCGTGATAAACCAGGCCACGATATCGTCGTTAACCTGTTTCTTTTCGATAGCGACGACAGACCATTGGTCGCCAGAGAACTCAACCTTGTCTTCCATCTTCGGCAGCACGCTATAGTCGGCTTTTACGACCATATCGCCAGCTTGTATGGTAGTCCCGTTAATAAGGCCGACGTTAACAGGAACAGGAACCGCAGTAAGAGGAATCTGAGTATCAGGCGAGGTAACGTACTCTCCTAAAACGGGGTCCCATACTTTCGCACCTGCGCGTAGCAAAGTAACAGTGCTGCCGTATTTACCGAGCAGTTTCGTCGCTACGCCCTGCATCTTTTTACTAAATGCGGTGCTCATTATGCGGCCTCAAGGCGGGAGATAACCAATAGTGCAGACGGTGCAGTTCCCCACGCCGCAACGGTCGCAGCCTGCTGATAAAGGCCACCAAAGTTAGCCCCTGCGCTATCACGCATAATCTGAACCTGGAACGTTTGACCTGCGGTAGGGTTAGCGACAACGCGGGATTCAATAACAAATATAGCTTCCGTTGGCGATATCTTTACCGCTGAAATGCTTCCTGCTGGCGCACCCGCTAACAATACGCGGGCCAGTATGATTGATATCCCTGTAGCGCCAGTACGACCACATTGCAATTTAATTCGAATGGCATAATTACCGGCTTGGTTAAATGTCACCAGACCCGCAGAGTTAATCATTACTGGATTGGCGGCAGAGCCTTGTGCGGCACCGAAGACAACGTTTAACGGTGTGTCGACGGCTGTTGGCGTTTGCGTCGCTACGGAGGACGCGCGCAACACTTCGACTTCCTTAACTCCCGGATTCGCATAAATAGGCGCATCCGCCATTTGGGTTAAAACGCCTCGTAACGCTTCGGGCGTAATAGCCCCGGAGGTGTTATCTGGTAGGTCGGCCCCAATCTGGGCAAATATCTCTGATTTAGTCTTTGCCATGATTAGCCTCTGTAAACGCGGAACTCGAACCCGTTAGTCGAACCGCATAGCAGCGGGCCTAGTGCGTCCATAGCTGCCGTGATGGTTGTAGTCGAGCCGCTAACACCGTTGTTGAAGTACTCGACGGTTACAGCGCCTTCTACGCGCTCAAGAGACGTCATGCGGCCGTCAGAGGATGCGCGTACGTCCGTGCCTTTGCCATACTCGGCAGCCGCAGCTATTTGAGCCTGGATAATCTGAAACGGGATAGAATCGCTTGGCACTGGATAGCCAAATAAGGTAACGCCTTTACGTGGGTAGGCCAGTGCTTGCGCAGGAGACACACGAGAACCGCACATTTGCGGCTCCTGCAATCCGACATAAGCAGCGCCATTGCGCAACGCTCGTTCGGCTTCGGTATCATCTTCAGGAAGAACAATCCCATAACTCTCGGCATACGCTCTCGCATCTTCGAGAGACACATACGAATCCGCATTAGGGATTATTTCTCCCGTTTCAACGATGAGCGGCATGGATTATTCCTCGTCTTCCGCGGCGTTACGGCGACGGGATTTACGCGCAGGGGCTTCGTCTTCTTCCAGGTCGGCAGGCTTGAATTTCTCATCAACGACGCGGAAACCTTCACGATGGTACTTTTTCTTTTCTTCGATGCTGATTGGCATCTTGACGTATTTAATTTCCAACATAGCTACCTCTTAGTAAAACGGGGACCGTAGCCCCCGTTTAATTTACTGTCTCACTACCGATATTACTTGGTAGCGTCACCGATTGCCAGCGTACCCAGGGTATGCTTATTCTCGGCAACAGCTTTATCCCAGTTGGACGCAGTAAACAGCTCCGCATCCAGCGGAGATGCACCGCCGTTGG
>Ga0065715_10000577_pt1 | contig 10155 bp, 6 predicted proteins | sample MisBulReplicate1_FD_59102 | JGI IMG/M metagenome (GOLD analysis project Ga0065715, IMG submission 59102) | Miscanthus rhizosphere microbial communities from Kellogg Biological Station, MSU, sample Bulk Soil Replicate 1 : eDNA_1 v2 (version 2) | ecosystem: Host-associated > Plants > Roots >...
CGTTGGACCTTCGCGCCGATGGTCGACATCGCGCGCGATCCGCGTTGGGGCCGCATCACGGAAGGCGCTGGTGAAGATCCGTTTCTCGGCGCAGCGTTCGCACGCGCGCGTGTGCGTGGATTTCAGGGCACCGATTACGGCGCTCCCGACAAGATCCTCGCCTGCGCGAAACATTTTGTAGCTTATGGCGCTGCAGAGGGTGGACGCGACTACAACACGACTGATCTTTCCGAGAACACGCTCCGTGAGATCTACTTGCCGCCGTTCAAGGCCGCAGTCGATGCCGGTGTCGGGACGTTGATGAGCTCGTTCAATGCGATCAATGGCGTNCCNGCTTCGGCGAACCATTTCACACTCACGAAGGTTCTGCGCGANGAGTGGAAGTTTGATGGATTTGTCGTCAGTGANTACACGTCTGTGCGCGAGCTGATCAATCACGGTATTGCCGGGAACGAAGAGGAAGCCGCGGCGGCTGCGCTGAATGCGGGCGTCGACATGGAGATGGTGAGTCGCAGCTATAACCAGTTTGGACCACAGCTCCTGAAGCAAAACAAACTTTCGACGGCAACGATCGACGAAGCCGTGCGCCGTATTTTGCGGATCAAGTTTCGTCTCGGACTCTTCGATCGTCCGTACACTGATGAAGCACGCGAATCGACTGCGTTGCTGCGTCCGGAGAGTATTCGTCTCGCGCGTGAGATCGCGGGCCGCTCGATGGTCCTGTTGAAAAACGATCGCGAAACGTTGCCTCTGAATAAGAACGTCGGCTCGATTGCTGTCATTGGACCACTGGCTGACGATCGACGCGCGCCGCTTGGTTGGTGGGCGGGCGACGGCAAGGAAGAAAACACTGTCACGCCGCTCGCCGGCATCAAGGCGAAGGTGTTGACGCAAACGAAGGTTGGTTACGCGAAAGGTTGTGACGTCATTGGTGACTCGACGGCGGGTTTTCAGGAGGCCGTCGATCTCGCGAAGGCGTCTGACGTTTCGATCGTCTTTGTTGGCGAGATCGCTGACATGGTTGGTGAGGCCGCTTCGCGCGCGACGCTCGATTTACCGGGCCGCCAGATGGAGCTCGTGCAGGCAGTTCATGCTGCGGGCAAGCCGGTGATTGTTGTGCTGGTGAATGGGCGGCCGTTGTCTGTTGGTTGGATCGTGAATAATGCGCCGGCGATTCTCGAGTCGTGGATGGGTGGCAGCCAGTCAGGCAATGCGATTGCTGACATTCTGTTTGGCGACGTGAATCCGGGCGGCAAGCTGCCGGTGACTGTGCCGCGCACCGTGGGCCAGGTTCCGATCTACTACAACCATATGAACACCGGGCGACCACCTGAGGCGCAGAACCGTTACACTTCAAAATACTACGATTTGCCCTGGACGCCGCTCTTCCCTTTCGGCTACGGCCTGAGCTACACCACGTTCAAGATCGGTAAACCGCAACTCAGCGCGCCGAGTATTCCTGCGAGAGGAAAGTTGACGGTGAGTGTTGAAGTCGAGAACACGGGTCGGCGCGCGGGTGATGAAGTGGTCCAACTCTACATTCGCGATGTTGTTGCCACGATGACGAGGCCCGTTAAGGAGTTGAAAGGGTTTCAGCGCGTCTCGTTACAGCCTGGTGAGAAGCGGCGCGTTGAGTTTGTGCTGGGACCAGAGCATCTCGGGTTCTGGAATCGTGAGATGCGCTACGTCGTCGAGCCGGGCGAATTTCAAGTGATGGTCGGTGCCAATTCCGTCGATGTCCTCGAAGCTAAGTTCAACGTCAATTAGGCCACAAAAAGGCACAGAAAAGAGGCCACAAAAAAGCACAAAAAGCTCAAAAAGCATTTTTTGTGTCTTTTGTGCCTTTTCGTGGCTACTTCTTCTTTGTGTCAGCGTTGCGGCGCAGTCGTTCATTGACGATCTACAGCACCGCTCGTTTCGTTACTTCTGGGAACAAGCCGATCCGCAGACAGGTCTCGTCCCCGATCGTGCGCGCATGGACGGCTCGGCTCTCGACGCGACCCATCAGAATGTGGCGAGCATTGCTGCGACTGGTTTTGGTCTGACGTCACTCTGTATCGCCGCCGATCGTGGTTGGGTCTCAAAAGCCGAAGCCCTCGAACGAACACGCAACACATTACGCTTCTTCGAACGGCGCGCTTTCCAGCAACGCGGCTGGTTTTATCACTGGCTTGACTCGAAGACTGGTGAGCGACGCTGGAACAGTGAAGTCTCTTCGATCGATACGGCGCTTCTTTTGGCTGGAGTTCTCACCGTCCGGCAGTGTTTTCGCAACGATCGAGAAATCGTCCAAAGCGCCACTCGCATCTACAACCGCGTCGACTTTCGCTGGATGCTCAACGGCCATCCGTTGCTTCTGTCGCACGGTTGGAAACCTGAGTCTGGTTTTCTGCGCACGCGTTGGGACACTTACAGCGAGGACACGATTCTTTATGTACTCGCGATCGGCTCGCCCACTTACGCGATTTCGCCCGCCTCCTGGTATGCCTTATGGCGCGATCGTTATCGCTACGAAGGTCACAGTTACTTCACGACGATCGGTGTGCCCTTGTTTATGCATCAGTACGCGCATGCGTGGATCGACTATCGCAATCGCCGCGAGACGAGAGGCGATCGCATCGACTATTTCCAGAACTCCGTCGCCGCCACGCTCGCCCATCGCGCCTTCTGCATGAATCTCTCGCACGAGTTCCCTGCCTTTGGCCCAGACATCTGGGGCATCACTGCCTCTGACAGCGCAAAAGGCTACCTCGCCTGGGGTGGTCCACCACGCGATCCCGACATTGACGGCACCATCGTCCCCTCCGCCGCCGGTGGCTCCCTTATGTTCACTCCCGACCTCTCCACCCGCGCCCTTGAAACGATGCACTCCAGGTACGGCGCCAAAATCTACGGCCGGTACGGCTTCGTCGACGCCTTCAATCCCCAAACCTCCTGGACCGACACCGACGTCATCGGCATCAACGCCGGCATCATTCTCTTGAGCGCCGAAAACATGCGCACCGGAAACGTCTGGCGCTGGTTCATGCAGAATCGGGAAATACCCCGAGCACTTGATAAGAGTTGGCTCAACCCGCAAGGCTCGCGTTCAATGGTGAAACCAAGTGTAGCCAATCCTATTGACAGGAATTTGCGTTAATCATATCGTCTGCTTCCATAACTCATTCTTGAAACCAGGCCATTTGTAATTTCTGCCTCCTTGGTCTCAAATGCCAGACAAGAACCCCGTTTATTTTCCTGTTGGCTGTACCCTTAAGACATTTACAGCGCATGACTTGAGCGAACGGATTTCCTGGTCCCCGGATGGGACTAGAATTGCCGGAGGGTCGAACGATGGCACCATCAAAATATTGGATGTAGAGTCGGGAGCAGTACTACGTAGCTTTGGGACTTCAGAGCCCCGTAGTCTATTAAGAAGGTTCTTTGCAACAACCCAATTAAACCTGACGCGCGTTGAAACCCACAGCGTCGCATGGTCGCCAGATGGCAGTACCATAGCCGCCTGCCTTGATCAAAAGCTGCGAGCATGGCAAGTCGAAACCGGCGAACAACTGTGGGAATGTAACCTTAGAACAGCACTGGCGCCGATTCGTCCAACGTCGACTCGTGCCGGCCCAACGCGTTCAGTCAGAAACCGCACCAGCGACTTGCAAGTGATCGAATCGAATCGCTTTGCCAAGAGCTGAATTTTGATCGTTACTTTGCAACGAGCGCCAAAGAGGGCTGGGGTATCGAAGAACTGTTAGAGACAATTCGTACCAGCATCAATTGGGATGCACTACCCACTGTAAGCTCGACTGAGCTTTTCCAGAACATCAAAACTTTCCTGGTCATCGAGTAGCGAGTATCTCCGAGATTGATCGAGCAGTAGAAACACAGCGCGAAATACAAACAGCAGCCTCCATTATTCAAGGCAAGATCGCGACGAACGATTTTGATGTGTTCCTTTGTCACAATAGTGAAGAAAAAGCTGCGGTAAAGAAAGTTGGCGAGTTATTGAAAGTAAGAGGTCTCTTGCCCTGGTTGGATGAGTGGGAATTGCAACCTGGCATTCCCTGGCAACCAGAGCTTGAAAAACAAATTGAAAAGATCAAGTCAGCGGCAGTCTTCGTTGGTGAGGACGGAATTGGTCCGTGGCAACGGCAAGAATTAGATGCTTTTCTGCGCGAGTTCGTCAGCCGTAAGTGCCCGGTCATTCCTGTCCTTTTGGACAATGCTCCAAAGAAACCCGGTCTTCCTGTTTTCCTGAAAGGAATGACGTGGGTAGATTTCCGTAAGTCAGATCCAGATCCGCTCAATCAACTGATCTGGGGGATCACGGGCGAGCGAGAGTTTGGCTGTGAATACGAGCGACTAACACTATTGAAATAGACTATGATCATGCAAACTTGAGAGCTGACGATTAATGAAAAGAATCTCCATAACTAAACGTCCCTTACACAGTGTCGATCACGGCAATGACCTTAAACAAAAGCCACCCGCAGAACTGATCGGCATGATGTGGCAACTTGCGCTGAACGCGTGGTCTTTCAAGGAAAACTTGAATGTTGAACCCAGACTTCAAAGACATGTTGTTGTGCTTAAAAGACGAAGAGGTTGATTTTCTTGTCGTCGGAGCATATGCCCTGGCTGCTCATGGGTTCCCACGGGCGACAGGTGATATCGACATATGGGTCAGAAACGATCCAGAAAATGCGCACAGAATAATGCGCGCACTCAGTAAGTTTGGCGCTCCGTCCCAGCAGTTGTCCGCTGAGGATTTTACTTCCACAGATCTGATCGTTCAGTTTGGCGTCGAGCCCTCGCGCATTGATCTACTAACAGGAATCGATGGTGTTAAGTTCGAAGAAGCATGGTCGAACCGGATCAGTATTGCAATTGATAACCTGGAAATCTTCGTACTTTCCAAACAAGATTTACTGCGGAACAAGGTGGCCGCAGGGAGAGATAAAGATCAGGGTGACATTATCTGGCTAAAAAAGAATCAGTAGTAAATGTGTCGGAAATGACGATTGACAAACCCAACTCGCCGTAGATGTAAAAGCAGTCAGGGAGGGATTTGAATTACCGTCGTGAACGTCTTCTGGACTGAGGCTGCTTTCTCCCACCTTCAGGCCATTTATGAGTACATAGGTCATACCTCTCCAGGCTATGCCTCGCGAATGATAGATCGACTCACCAAAAGATCTTTTTCAAATTTGAAGTATTAGCGGTTGTTCACGGCGCTCGTAGTCACCCTGTATATTCGGTAACCCAATCGACTCTTAATCGAATGAAGCTGCTAATCCTTGGCGGGACGCGATTCTTGGGGAGACATCTCGTGACTGCGGCGCAGGCGCGTGGGCATGAGATTACGCTTTTTAATCGTGGGAATTATTCGACCGGTGATTTCGGGGCGGTCGAGATCATTAAGGGAGATAGACATTCTGAGCTGCACAAGCTCCAAGGACGGCGCTGGGATGCGGTTCTTGATACCTCAGGGCATCTGCCAGGCGCAGTCAGGGCTACGGCGGAGGTTTTGTCGGACGAGGTTGAGCGGTATGTTTTTATATCTTCTCAAAATGCCTACAAAGACGTCAGCGTTCCCGGGATTGAAGAAACATACCCGCTTCGCACACTCACCAGCGAGCAATTAGAACGCGCAAATTCGATCGATACATCGGGTGAGCCGTCATACGCTGAGCTCTACGGTGGGTTGAAAGCACTTTGCGAGCAGGCGGCTGAAGAGGTAATGCCTGGCCGCGTGCTGATCATTCGGCCCGGACTCATCGTTGGCCCATACGATTACACTGATCGGTTTACTTACTGGCCGGTGCGTGTCGCTCGTGGCGGCACAGTGCTGGCTCCCGGTCACCCAGATCGCTTTATCCAATTCATCGACGTTCGCGACCTCGCGGAATGGACGATCAGCATGGTCGAACGCAAGGCAACGGGCGCGTACAACGCTCATGGCGTACCGAACAGCTTAACGATGAAACAACTGCTCGACGAATGTAAGTCGGTAACCGGCAGCGATGCGCAATTCACGTGGGTCAGCGAAGACTTTCTGCTCAAAGAAAACGTGGCCGCTTGGAGTGAGTTGCCGCTCTGGCTGCCGGAAGAGGCTGCGCCGCACTTAAAAGGTTTCATGTTCATCAGTCCGGATAAAGCCATCAGCGCCGGTCTAAACTCCCGCCCGCTGCGCTACACAATTCGAGATATCCTCACGTGGCGCCAAATAAACGACGCGCTAAAAGCCGGTCTGGACCGTGATAAAGAGCGCGCATTGCTGTATAAGTGGCACCAAACATACGGACGCTAGACAACTCAGTGAAGCAATATGGGCCTCCCAATCAGGTTCAGAAACGTTAATTACTATCGCATAGCCGGCAAGTACATATTTGCGGGCGATCTCTTTATTACTCGCGACACGATCTATTTCTTTCCTGAAGTCGATCTGGAAGAGCAAAGAGAAAGAATCTCACACCAATTGCCTCATGACTTTGCGCTATTAGTGTTGGCAGTGCTCTATATCACGCAAAAATTTGGTGGCACCTACCTGTCACGCACTGAGTTTTGGAAACAAGGTTTGCGGCCTGAGGAGTTTGAAAAGCACGCCGCGGTTTATATCGAACACTTGAAGGCAGAAAGGGCATATGCCGCATTTGCCAAGACCCTCCCCCTTCCGATGCGCGTCGGCGGGTGTGAAATTACAGATATGAAGTTGAGTCCCACTGGCAGGCTCTCATTTACCGCGCAATCAGATCGACACGATTTCAGATTGGGCCTATTCAAGAAGAAACTAGTGCGCGACGCATTATGGGAAGCGGGCCTGGGCCGGATCTAACCTTCACAGACCTAAACGCCGGTCTGGACCGTGATAAAGAGCGCGCATTGCTGTATAAATGGCATGAATTAGCACAGACCTAGCTAAGATCGAACTTCCAAAATCAGGAGCGCACGCATGCACAAGAAGGCCTTCTGGACCGTAGCGCTTGCTATCGCCGCGTTTTGCATAGTCGTCCATATTCCCGGCACCGAAATCGTCCACTCGCAAGCCGGGCGCCCGCAAGTCACACCCGAACAACTCGATAAACGCCGGGCCATCGAGAACGAGCTACAGTCAATCGCGATCGTCGAACGCAAGCTCATGATTCCCATGCGCGACGGCGTTAAGATCGCCACTGACGTCTATCGTCCTAAAGACACGTCGAAGAAGTATGCGACGATCTTCGTGCGCACGCCTTACAACTTCAACTACTGGGACATCCGTAACAGCGCGCCGCGCGATCTCACAAACGAGCTCGATGCTGTTAAGCGTGGCTACGCGTTTGTCGAGATGAACGAGCGCGGCCGCTTCTTTTCTGAAGGCAACTACGACATTCTCGGCCCACCGCTCACGGACGGCGTCGACGAGTTTAACTGGATCTCAAAACAATCATGGTCCAACGGTAAAGTCGGAACCATCGGTTGCTCATCTACCGCCGAGTGGCAACTCGCTGTTGCGGCCCAGGGCAATCCGGCTTACACGACATTCATCCCGCAGGGCTTCGGCGCGGGCGTCGGCCGTGTTGCTCCTTATTTTGAGCAGGGAAACTGGTATCGCGGCGGCGCGGTCCAGATGCTGTTCATTGCCTGGCTCTACGGCCAGCAGAACCAGGTGCGTCCGATGTTCGCGCCTAATACCCCGCAGGAAGATCTGATCCGGGCGTCGAAGTCGTTCGATCTGGCGCCACAACTGCCGAACGTGGATTGGGCCACGGCGCTCAGACATCTTCCAGAGCAGGACATCTTAGCCGCGGTCGATGCGCCGCACGGCATCTTCGCGGATCGCATGCCGGTCGACACGGGCGGCGCGATGATTAAGCGCGAGCCAAACGATCCGGCGTGGTACAAAGGCGGGCTCTGGCACGACAACATGCGCATCAACATCCCGGGTTTCTGGTTCATGTCGTGGTATGACGTGTCGATTGGTCCAAACCTCGCNGCGTTCAATCACGTGCGTAAAACTGCGTCTCGGGAGATTGCNAATCAACAATACGCCGTGATCGCGCCGACGCTTCACTGTGCTTACAAGCGNGCGACGGAAAACACGATGATNGGCGAGCGCAGCGTCGGTGACGCGCGTTTGAATTACGACGAGCTGACCTACGCGTGGTTTGATCACTTCCTCAAAGGCGAGAGCAACGGCGTGCTCGAGAAGATGCCGCGCGTGCGTTACTTCACGATGGGTATCAACAAGTGGCAATCGTCAGACACGTGGCCGCCCGCCGGCGCGCAGTCGATGAGCTTTTTCCTGTCGAGCGACGGCAAGGCAAACACGATGAATGGCGACGGCTTGCTCGCGGAAGCAGCGCCTACAGCCGACAATCCCGACAGGTTTGAATACGATCCGATGAATCCCGTGCCGTCTTATGGCGGCAATGTTTGCTGCACTGGAAACGCGATCACAGCGGGCGCTTACGATCAGCGCAAGAATGAGACGCGCCCGGACATACTCGTCTACAGTACGGAGCCCTTGAAGGAAGGTCTCGAAGTCAGTGGACCGATTGAAGTGACGCTCTACGTGTCGTCAGACGCGAAGGATACGGATTTCACCGTGAAACTAATCGACGTCTATCCCGACGGCCGCGCTTACAACCTCGACGAGACGATTCAGCGCATGCGCTATCGTGACGGGTATGACAAACCGAAAGTGTGGATGGAGTCGGGGAAAGTGTACAAGGTCACGCTCGGACCGATGGTCACGAGCAATTACTTCGAGGCGGGCCATCGCATTCGTATCGAAATCTCGAGCAGCAACTTCCCTCGCTTCGATCGCAATTTGAACACCGGTGGAAACAACTTCGACGAGACGAAAGGCGTAGTCGCGCGTAACGCCGTGCATCATTCAAGGCAGTATCCATCGACGGTCAAAATCACAGTCGTCCGTTCGTCATCGCAAAAATCCTCGAGCTTATAATCGCACGGGCGGCCACGGAGGGCCGCCCCTACAATTACGTTCGTGATCTACAACTGTAGGGGTGGCCCTCTGTGGCCACCCGTTGAATAACAAAAAGGAATAACCCGGCCTATGAAACCAAAAGAACTGACCATACGCGGGCTGATTCTCGGCGCGCTCATCACGACGATCTTCACAGCGGCCAACGTCTACCTCGGACTCAAGGTCGGACTTACGTTCGCTTCGTCGATTCCGGCCGCGGTGATCTCGATGGCCCTGCTGAGCATGGTGAAGGACTCCTCGATCCTCGAGAACAACATCGTCCAGACGGTCGCGTCTGCTGCCGGCACGCTCTCGGCGATCATCTTCGTGCTGCCGGGATTAGTGATCGTGGGTTGGTGGACGGGTTTTCCTTTCTGGCAGTCGTTTCTCATCTGCGTGAGCGGCGGTGTGCTCGGTGTGTTGTTTACGATTCCACTCCGGCGCGCGCTCGTGACCAACTCCGATCTGCCGTATCCGGAAGGCGTCGCAGCAGCCGAGGTTTTAAAAGTCGGATCAGGCGCCCGCGGCGAAACTAAAGACGACACTGGCGAAGCGCGCGAAGGTCTCATAGCTGTGATTCTCGGCTCCGTCGCTTCGGCCGGACTCGCCATTTTTACTGCAACGCGAATCGCAGCAGCTTCAGTCACAGGTTTCTTCCGTCTCGGCGCGACCGCTTCGAGCGGCTACGATGTTGCATTCTCGCTCGCACTGGTCGGCGCGGGACATCTCGTCGGATTGTCAGTGGGCATGGCAATGTTGACGGGACTGATCATCGCGTGGGCCATCGCGGTTCCGATCCTCACTTCAATGCAGCCGCCGGCAGAAGGCGCCACCCTCGCGGCACACACGATCGGAATCTGGCGTACACAGGTGCGCTTCATCGGCGCGGGCGCGATTGCCATCGCGGCGATCTACACACTCGCCAGGCTCGCGAAACCTGTCGTCGGTGGACTGGTCAGCACGCTCGCCAGTTCTCGTGCGACTGAACGAGAAGACGATCGCGATCGTGACCTGCCACCCAGTTGGATCCTCATACTGACGATTGCATGTCTATTGATTGCGGGTTACCTCGCGTTTACGTTCGCGCGCTCAACCGTGCTCGCCCCGAGTGCAGTCACGCTCACGCTCATCGCAATCCCGTTTGTCCTGATCGGCGGTTTCCTAATCGCGGGTATCTGTGGCTACATGGCTGG
>Ga0065715_10089438_pt1 | contig 10144 bp, 4 predicted proteins | sample MisBulReplicate1_FD_59102 | JGI IMG/M metagenome (GOLD analysis project Ga0065715, IMG submission 59102) | Miscanthus rhizosphere microbial communities from Kellogg Biological Station, MSU, sample Bulk Soil Replicate 1 : eDNA_1 v2 (version 2) | ecosystem: Host-associated > Plants > Roots >...
CCCGGTGACCAGGAGTATATTGATGCCCATACAAGGAGAGCGCGATGAATTTGAACACTCGTGTCTTCATGTGTTGCGTCTTCTTATCAGGCATCACCGCGTCCGCCCAGGTCGCTGACAAGCGAACGCCTGAGCAGATGCAAGCCTCCTACGAAGCCCACAAAACCGACTTCGACTACCTGCTCGGCGACTGGGAATTTACAGCGGCCAGTCGTGACTTTGGGAATTTCCGCGGGTACTGGAGCGCGGTGCGTCTCGCCGAAGGGCAGATCCTCGACGAATACCGCGTTGTCGGCGACAAAGGCGAGACCTATTACGTCACGTCGTCGCTGCGTAATTACAACAAGTTTCTCGACCGATGGGAGCTCGTTGGCGCAGATGCCGGAAGCGGACTGCAGGATTTCGGCACGGCACGTCGAGTCGGCGCCGAGATGCACATCGAGCAGAACTTCGGCGTCAACTCCGACAAGCCGGCGACCTGGAGAATCCGGTACTTCAACATCCAACCGGATCGATTCTCCTGGAGCGCCGACCGCTCCACAGATGGCGGACAAACGTGGCAGGCGAAACATCAGACGATCGAAGCTCGTCGCCTCGGACCACCGCGTTCGCTCGGACCGCTCGCGCCCGCGAGAAACGCGACGCAAGTACCGGATGCGATTACCGGTCATTGGGGACAGGATGATGCGACGCTCCTCGAGTTGGCGTTCGATGGCAGTACGGGAGTAACCGGCACCGCCATTTGGCGCGGCAGCTCAAGGCCGCCGGTCAGGACCGCAATCAAGTCGGGAACATTTGATCCAAAAACCGGCGCACTCAAACTCGAGGGAGAAGGACCGGGCCGCGATGGCGTGATGACGAAGTACGTGATCGACGGAAAGCTCGTGAACGACGCACTCGTGGGCGACTACCAGTTCGGTACCGACAAAGGAGGCTTCAGATTTACGAAAAGGTAATCTACCTGACGACGATGCTGGTCTCTGCCGTGCGGCCACGCGCGTCCCGCGCGGAAATGTGATGCTCGCCAGGCGTCAGCGGCCACGATACCGGCGAATCGGACTCGGCCCGACCGACTGCCCGGCCGTCGACCGCCCACTCGATCTCCCCCGCTTCGCGATCGGCCGATGCTCGTAAGGCGAGCGTTTGATACGCGCGGCGCAGTGTCGGATCGATGAGATATAGCGCGCCTTCGGGCGGATTGGCGATCGCAAACCGGTTCGCGTTGGACATTGGCAACGCCGCCTTGCGTTGATGGACCTGCTCCACACGCGCCGTCCCATCCACGCGAGACACCTGCTGTGGCTGCTGCGGCTGCCGCGGCTGCTGCTGTTGCGCCCACTGGCGGTAGACCGGCGGCCAGATGACCACCGTTCCGTCCTCACTTTGATGGTGCCAGCTGCACGGCAACTCGGACGCGCCTGCCGGCAGCCACTCGTTGATGCGCGCCGGGCACCACGGGTTCGCGCGCATGCCTGACAGCGCACAAACCGTGGCGCGCGCCACATCACCTGGAGCGGTCGCGAGCGGCTCATCACCCTCGAGAAGATGGCCCGCCACGCGCTGTTGCGCCGCGAGCATGACGGCATGAAACACAGGGCCGGCACCGGTGATACCTGACGAATTCGTGAGCGGCGACCGATCGAAGTTGCCCACCCATACGCCGACCGTCACTTCACGCGTATAGCCAATCGCCCAGTTGTCGTGGTAACCCTCGGACGTGCCGGTTTTCGCCGCCACGGGAAACGGAAAGTCGAGGCTGCCCCCGCGGCCGAACACAAACTCGCGCGCATCCGGGTCCGACAGGATGTCGGTGATCCAGAACGCCGCGCGCGGCGACACCAATCGGGTGAGGGTGCGATCGCCACCCCGAATTGCGGATGGGGTCATCAACATTCCGCCGCGGGCGAAAGCCGCGTACGCGGCCGTCAGCTCGGACAGCCGTACTTCCGCGTTTCCGAGCGTGATGCCCAGGCCGTAGTAGTCGGATGTCCTGTCAAAGCTCGTGATACCGGCGGTGCGGAGGAATCGCACGAGCTTCGGCACGCCAATCTCCGACGCCAATACGACCGCCGGCACATTTTCCGATCCCGCGAGCGCACGCCGCGCGAGAAGCGGGCCTCGGTACCGCCCGTCATAATTGCGTGGACTGTAAACGACGCCACCGGCCGGTGTCGGAAAATGTGAAGGAACATCGGCGAGGACTGTCGCAGGACTCCGGCCTTCCTCAAACGCCAACGCATACGTGAACGGCTTCAGGGCCGACCCCGGCTGGCGCAGCGCGAGCGGGCCGTTGATGGTGCCGCCATGCTCCGCGTCCTCGTAGTTTCCGGAACCTTCCCAAGCGAGCCATTCGCCACTCGCGTTGTCGAGGACCACGACGGCCACGTTGTGCGCCCGATGATCCTCGAGGTGCGCGCGCTGGCTTCGGATGATGCCTTGCACGTCGCGCTGCAAGTCGAGATCGAGCGTCGTCTCAATCCGGCTCTGGCTCGCGTCGCCATACTTCGACAGAATCATCTCGACGAAGTGAGGCGCCGCAAATGTCGACTCGTCGCGCTTCAGCACCAGCTGTTCGGCACGCGCCTCGTTCACTATCCCCGGCGGCAGCAGCCCCAGTTCTGCCATCCGATCGAGAACACGTTTCTGCCGCGCAATTGCTGGACGCGTGTTGCGAAATGGGTTGAATCGAGACGGCCGTTGCGGCAGGCCGGCGATGAAGGCCGCTTGCGCCGGAGTAAGCAGGCTCGCCGGGCACCCGAAGTACGCGCGACTGGCCCGCTCGGCGCCATGAATCTGATTGCCGTAGGGCGCCAGACTCAAGTACAGCGCCAGAATCTCGCGCTTGCTTAAACGGTGCTCCAGCCGCAGCGCAACGACAGCTTCCCGGATCTTCGCGGACACTCCGCGTGTGTCCCTGCCAGACGATCGGCGCATCAGCAGCAGCTTGGCGGCCTGCTGGCTGATCGTCGACCCGCCCTCCACGATGTAGCCCGCTCGAAGGTTGCGCGAGGCTGCGCGGGCAATGGCTACGGGATCGACGCCGTAGTGCCTGAAAAACCGTCGATCCTCGGCGGCGATCGTCGCCGCCACGAGATTCGGAGGCAAGGCGTTCTGGGTGATCCACGCACCACGTGTGCCGTCGCCGGCCCGAGATTCGTACAGGAGCTGTCCGTTTCGATCCACGACCGTCGCCGAGACATCACGGCGAACATCAAGCAACCCCGCCGGCAGCGGTCCGAGGCGGATCCACAGCGCCGCGAGCACAAGGGCCACGAGCACCGACGCCAGCGACCTGGCGAGCGTCCGCCGCGTCATTTTCAACGTGTCACCTCGATCGTCGATGTGGCCGTGCGGCCAAACACTTCGGGCTCGTACATTTCCTCGGCATGCGCGGGCGCCGTTCGGAACGTCCCTGCAGTCGTGGCCCGGACGACGTATGAAAACTCGTGATGTCCTTCGGAGAGCCGCGTCGCAAAGAGCTGGACGCGGTCGTCGTGGCGTTCGACATGATCGAAGCCGCCGCGCATCCACCAGCTTCGCCAATCGGTCTGACCCTCACGTTGCTGTTGATCGGTCGTCAACGTCGCCGCCGTGGTCGCAAACCACGACTCGACCGGCTCGAACCCAGCCGGCAACGGATCGGTGACCGCAACGAAACGCCGTTCCTTGGTCAGGTCGAACGACAGCGTGATCCTGACGAGATCCCCCGCCTTGTATGAAAGCGCGGGCGTCCTCTCCGGCCCGCTCTCGGCATACGGCGCGTACCGCCGCTCGAGGCGGAATCCGCTGTCGAATCCGTCCTGAAACAACCGGTCGGATGCGTACTTCAGGCGGGCGATGTAGAAGAGCGTGCCGGTGCCCTCGCGCGAGAAAGTCAGGTCGCGCGTCGTTCCCGGTGCCGCCTTCGCGGCGAGCGTCGCCATCGGCACGTCGCGCACCGCCGCGTCGGTCGAGCGTCCCTTGAATGCCTCGCGTGCCAGGTCGTCGCCCGCCAGCTTCACGACGGCGCGGAAATCCGGCACATCGCTTTCGTACTTCTGGTAATACGCGACGAGGGCTTCCATCGCCATCGCGTTCTCCTGCGTATTCCCCCAGCGGCCGTTCTTCCGCGCGTTGAGCAGCCAACGCACGAGCGGACGGACGAACGTGTCGGCCGTTGATCCGCGCATCAGCGTTCGAAGCGCGATCGATGTGGACCGGATGTTGGAGTTCCAGAACCAGAGCAGGTACGGATCGCTCAACTCTTCCACGTGAGCGCTGCCACCCTCGGGCAGAATGGCGTTCATGATCCGGCGCTGCAGTTCCTCGGGCCGGCGACCCGTTTCTCCACCAGCGGCGATGGCATCGAGCAGATAGGACAGGCCGAAGACCGGCATCCGATCGAGCCGCGTGTAAAGCCGATTGATGTGCGAATCCTGTCTGCGGCCACCTTCGACGAGCACCTTCACCGCGAAGGCCTGCCACGCGGTATATGCCGGCCACCATCCATCGTCCTGCGGCACGGGCTGCGAGAGCTCGCGCTCGAGATACGAATACGCGCGCTGCATCATGTCGCCGTCGACGTCGTACTTCAGCGCGGCGGCCTGTTGAAACACATGAAGCAGGTATGCCGTCAGGTAGGGAGAGACCGACTGGCATTCGCCCGCCCAATAGGCGAACCCGCCGCTCTCGCACTGGTACTTCCGCAAACTGGTAATTGTCGTTTGCGCGATTTGCCGCAGGTTGCCCGGATCGATGCCCGGCAGGCGGAACGCGCTGCCAAGATCCGAAGCCAGCAACAGCGCAAACGCGCGCGAGCCCTGTTGTTCCGCACACCCGTACGGGTACTCGACGAGATATCGGGCGCCTTCGCCAAGACCGACCAATGCCGTTGACGACAACTCAACATGAAGCCCGCCGAAACCAGGGACAACGCCGCCCGGCATGGTCACCGTTTCCTTCGCACTGGCCCCGGGCCGCACTTCGCCGTAGGCCGCGACCGTCTCTGGCGACGAAAGAATCTCGATCGGAATGACGTCCTCGAACGCATCTGTTTCGCTGCGGAGGCTCGCGGTCATCTGGATACGTGCAGATCCAATGCTCTTTGCCACCGTGTCGAACCTGACCTCGGTCGAGCCGTTCGCGGCGATCTCCACAACCTGACGGCCGTTGCCTTTGATCTCGAGAATCGCGGGATTCAGGCTCTTCATGGTGACGATCGCGGTTCCCGCTTCCTTCAACTGGCTCGAGACCACCGATCCGAAATGCGACGTGTCGCCAACCGCCATGAAACGCGGGAACGCCGGCTTCATCGTGATTGGCTTATTGATGCGAATCTCGCTTTCGCCGGAACCGAATCGCGAGCCTTTGTCGGCGGCGACGGCCATAATCCTGTACGTCGTCAGCGATTCGGGCAGCTTCACGTCGATGCTCGCCAGTCCATTCGCGTCGCTCGCGACCGAGCCGAGCCAGAACGCAAGCACCCGGAAGTCCTTCCGCATGGCGTCCGACCCGCCTTCGTTGCCACCGCCACCACCCGCGTCGTCTCCCTTACGCTCAATCGCCCGCCGGCTGATGAGCCGCTGCCGGTTGTCGATGTTCCAGACCTGCAGCGATTTTTCGAGATACACGGAGCCGAGGACGTCGGGAGTTTTGAATGCGGTCAGCGACAGCACACCGTAGTCGACCGCCCACAGCGTCACTTCACTCGCGGCGGGATTACCTCGCGAGTCCTTCACCTGAACCTTCACGGCTGCCATGTTGGCGGGACGGTACTCGACTTTGTCGGCCGTCACGCCAAGCGACAATCGCTTCGAGCTGTCTTCGACTTTCAGCTCGACGTATCCGAGCCGGAACGTGGGCTTCCCGGGATCGCTACCGTCTTGAGGCGTGTCGTCCTTGGTGCGTCCTCTGACGAGCAGCACCGACACATACACGTTTGGAATATCCGCTTCGGTGATGGGGACCGTGACGTATTGTTGTGAAGACGTCAGCTCGAACTGCCGGCGCGTGCGGACGCCTTCGCGTTCGGTTGTAACGAGCGCAGTTGCGCGCTCCCACGGCGACTGAATCATGATGCGCGCGGCATCACCCGGCCGGTACGTGTTTCGCTCCGGCACCAGGGAGATGCGGTTGTGATCGAAACGCTCCCACGCGGTGTAGCCGTCGCCGAGCGAATAGAAGCTTGTCAGCGTTCGCGTGACATGGCCGGCGGCGTCGCGGGCGACCGCCGTGATCTCGAAATAGCCGCCGTTGGGCAGTGGGATGGCAAGCGGCACCGGCTCGGCGCCCGACGTCACCGTCCAGCTACCCGCCTCGGTTTCTTCCCGCGTCGTCTCCCAGGTGTAGAACCCCTGGCCTTCGGCGCGTCTCACGCTGTGCCACTGGATCTGCCGCATCGAGACGTCGACCTGCACGCCAGGGACGATCGCTCCTTCGTTGGATACGGCAACGACGGCGGTATTGAATCCGGCCTTTTGATCGACGAAGTACGACGGCCTCATGACGCCGATGTACCACGGCGCAGGATGCACCACGAAGCTCGCGCGTCCGGCGATGTGCTGACGCGACACGTCCTCGACGTCGCCCTCGAACACGTAGCGGTACGGCCGCCCCTCGCCGATCTTCGTGTCGAGGTTGACGCTGATCTGACCGGTGGCGGAGAGCACGGCCTGGTCGCCTCCCACCTGTTCGTTCCCGGCGGCGTTGGCGCAGTCGCCGGCGAACACGAAACGCGCATCGGCAAAGTGCTCTGTGATCGCGCTGGGTGGGCTGCAGAGCACTTGGCGCGTTGCCGTCCACTGAACCGGCCGCTTGCCCATAGCCGCGCCAAACAAATATTTCGCGGCGACGACGCCTGTCAGCCTCGCACCCGTCAGGTTCGAGTCGCTGCCGAGCGTGGCATCAACGCGGAAATCAGGACGGCGATATGCCGCAACCAGAAACGTTCCACCGATTGACTGAACGTAACCGTCATCCTCTACCGGCGCCGCTGGGTCGCCTGGCTCCAGCTTTTCCTTTTCCTCCGGCTCACCCGCCCGGATGCGGTACGTGCCAAGCGCGCCTTCGGTCGGCAGGCGAAGCGTCCATTCAGCACTGCTCCACTCGTTCACCTTGATGACGCGCTTGTCGACGATCTTATTCTGGCTGTCGCGCAGCGAGATCGCGACCGACGTGCCTGGGGGAATCAGACGGATACCTGTCGGCGTGTCGGAACGAAGAATGGCTTTGAAGTGCACCTCTTCGCCGAGGCGATAAACGCCTCGATCGGTAAACACCGATCCGCGCAGCACCGGATCCGCTTCCCGCGGATTGGGGTACACGCCGAAATCCCACGGCCCGATCCCCTCGTGCCAGTTGCTGCCGGCATAGGCGAGGTCGCCATCCTTCTCGGCGACGACGATGAAATCGATCTTCCCGTCGTACCAATCGCGTCTGCGTCGCGGCGCGGGACCCGCCAGCGCAGTGCCGTCGGCTCCGGTCGTGCCATCCCACGCCATGGAGCCATCTCGCGTGATCAACGAGACGCGAGCGCCCGGCACTGGTTCGCCCGTGTCGAGCCGCGTAATGAAGACGAGCGTGTTCTGAGGGCTGTACTTCACGTTTACGCCCAGGTTGGTCACCTGGACGATCGTCGATTTGTCGGGGTTGCTCGTGGACCGGCGGGCGTTTGGTATGGGTTCGCCTTCACGAACGCCGGCCCAGACGAGACCTTTTTGCGACGGCCCCAGCACGGAGGACAAATCAACGCCGTGAGACACAGTGGCGTCAGCTTTCGTGCGGAGCGTTCGATGAACACCCTCGCCGGATGGCACGGCCTTGAACTCCGGCTCGAGATCGACAATCTTTCCCATCAACTGCGCGGCGGTCAGCGGGACCGCCCACTGCGTCACATCCTTGAAGTTGCGCACGTAAAACGGCAGGAGCAATCCGCTGCCGGACTCCCACACGCCGTGCCCATCGCCGAAGCTGGTGAACGCCCGCTCGTGCCAGTTCTCGACGACGTCGACCCAGTCGTAGCCGAGCGTTTGTCCATCTTGCGCGGATTTCAGAGTCGCATCGATCCGCACGACGAACGTGCGCGCGGGCGGCTGCCGGGAGAAACCCACGTCCTCGAGTGACAGGTGCCTCGGAAAGTCGTATCGCCAGGTTTCGGTCTTGGGTCCCTTGATGGGTTTGAGCACCGGCTGCGTGTTCGGCTCGGTGATGTCGCGTACCGACACGACCTGCTGGATACCTTTGATGTCGATACCGCGCCGCAGGCCGATGGGATTCCACTGGCTCGGGTCGCACTGAGCACGGCACCGGAAGCCATCCACGAAAAATGTTGGCTCGGCCTCGATGCGCTTGCTCTGCACGACGCCGGGCACCGCCTGTCCTTCAATGCCATCCGCCGATTGGTCGAGCTGCACTCTCAGCCAGCTTTCGGTGGGAACGGGCGACGTGACGTCGAGCACCACGAGGTCGTTCGAGGGCGGAAAACGTTTCTTGTCCCAATCGCTTGCGACCGCGAACGTGAGGGGCGACGTGGCGGATGCGGCGCTCCCCGCGGCCGCGACTTTGGCGTCGAACTTCAGAATCGATTCGGGATCGTTACTCTTCAGCCGGGCTCGGGCCTGTGGTGTGAGCTCCGGCGCCCTCCATGAATGAGGCTCGAAATTCAGGGTGGTGTGAGCGGGGATGTCGGCAGGCCTTACCGGCTGATTGAAGCGAAGGGCGATCTTCATCGGACCGTCGTACCGGCCGTTCGCGCGATACGCGTCGGCCGCGAGCAGCTTCACCGTGGGTGTCGTAAACGAAAATGTGTACGGCGCAGCGAGCTTCCGGCCGCTGACGGCGGCAGCGGTCGCCGCGACTGTCACCTCGTACCGCGTCGCAAACGGCAGCTTCCGCTTCGGATCGGGCGTAAAAATAAGGATGGTGGTACCAGACCAGCGCAGTGTTCCAGCAATGGCCGGCCGGATGCTAAGGAACGGCGCCGTCACCGGCTCCGGTATTCGCCCGAGCGTCACCATCGGCTCGGAAAAGATGATGCGAATTTCGTTCGCCTCTTGGAGGCTGGCGACTTCGCCAGTAGGTCCGGCACTGACAACGGTCAGTGCGGCCTGTGGCTGCGCCCCGGCTCCCGCAGACGACGCGGCGACACACGTCGCCACCAACACTGCTGAGATCAAACGATGTTTTGTCATGGAAGGCCTGCTCGTAGACACTGGACTGCTACTAATTGAGACACCGACGCCGCGATGGAGTTCCGTCGTATGGGTTATCGGCGGTCGGCGCGCAGGGCTACAACGAGTGGGAGGAATGAACTCACGGGTGAGTGGGACCAATCAAAATGACCGCACCAGCCTGGGCACCTTCTCGATGCACCACATAGTTGCCAATCTGACCCGGAGTGGTTTTATCGGTTTCACGCACTAGCGCTGGTGCGCCATCTCGCGCGATCTCGGTCGAACGCAGCTCGATATCCTCCGCCGCGGCTTGCGCGGTCGGGGCTTGCTCCGTCTGAGACCGGGCGAACCAGATGAGCACACGCGCTGCAGACCCTTCCCGTGGCACCGTGAACTCTCCGGAAACGACGTAATCAAAGTCTCCCCGTAGCAGATAGCCGTGCCACGGTCCGACCATCGGAGTAAGGTCCGTGCCTTTGCCGCTGTCGTCTACGCTCCAGACAGTAAGGTAACCCTGTACATTGCTTCGTATGTGCAGTCGCACGCGCGCGTCGGCACCCGCATGATTGGGATCAGTAGACTTGCTCCTGTGTTCATTCTCGAACCAATAGTGGATGCCAACGAACTGTATGTGCATCGCTGGGGTCGGACAGTTGCCAAACCTCACAGGTGTCAGCCCTGTTGCGGGAGACGGAGGTACTCCAGAGCTCGCTGCCAATTCGCCGCAGATGGGATCATAGAAGAGAACCTTGGCACCCGCCTGGGCAGCAGTGGTAGCTGACGGGAGAAAGAATGGCGTTGAAAGGAAAGCAAGCGAGGCTAGACCTAATACCAAATTGAGTGTCTTGCCCACTTTCAGTTCATTGAGCCCTTTCGGGTCCCTCCGCTATCTTCACTACTCGTGTCACGAATGTGAGGCTCGATTCGCCTACCCGGCTCGTCACCTCCCAGCACCCTGGTGTCGGAAAAATAAGAGCGGAAGGTTGAAAATCCTC
>Ga0065715_10000611_pt1 | contig 10141 bp, 6 predicted proteins | sample MisBulReplicate1_FD_59102 | JGI IMG/M metagenome (GOLD analysis project Ga0065715, IMG submission 59102) | Miscanthus rhizosphere microbial communities from Kellogg Biological Station, MSU, sample Bulk Soil Replicate 1 : eDNA_1 v2 (version 2) | ecosystem: Host-associated > Plants > Roots >...
TATGGAATTTATCGAGGGCACGCCAATCACACACTTTGTTCAGCGAGAAAACGTTGATTTACGAGGCCGACTTACTCTCTTTTTAAAGATCTGTTCTGCAGTGGATCTCGCGCACCAAAATCAGATCATTCACCGGGATATCAAGCCTACCAACGTGCTGGTGAAACGTGATCGTGAACCAAAGTTGCTCGACTTCGGGATTGCGAAGTTACTCAGCGTCGATTCTGATGAGGGTGATATCACAGTCGCGGTCGAACGGAGGCTTACGCCCATGTACGCAGCCCCAGAACAAAGCGCGGGGCAACCAGCCACAATCGCTACGGACGTATACTCGCTCGGTGCACTTCTCTACCAACTACTGACAAACCAGTCGCCACCTAGTAGTTCGAACGGCGACCTTTCGCAGGAGGATGTATCGAGGCATTTAACCGAGCCGCAGCTACCCAGCCACGCTGTTACCGATCCGCAAACGAAACACCAGCTACAAGGTCAACTCGATCGAATCGTCGCGCGAGCGACGCGGCGCGATCCGGCACAGCGATATTCCTCCGTGGCGGAATTATCCGAAGACCTANAACGATATCTCACCGGGGCTCCGCTTCGCTCCGAGCATTTTTCGGCGGCTCTCTCCGCTACGAAGATCGGACGCGGAAACTTAAATGCCGGAGCCGATTCCCGCCATCGCTGGCGCATTGCTGCTGCGCTTCTCGGCGTAATTCTGCTTGCGGCTGCAGTCATTTCACGTGGACCGACCGTTCGCTGGCTTGAGGAACATAGGGTCGGAGGCGCGGCTCCTGCGACTTCGCCCGGCACAGTGGCTGACCGCGTCGATTCGATCGCGGTGTTGCCGTTCGAGCCGCTCGGCCAGGATATGGATGATGAATTGTTGGGGCTAGGCATGGCTGACGCCGTAATCGGCAGAATGAGCAATTTAAAGCAACTCGTCGTTTTGCCGACCAGCGCAGTATCGAAATACAAGAGAGCCGCAAGTGATCCGCTCGTGGCTGGGCGCGCTTTAAAAGTGGACGCGATCTTGAGTGGAACCATCCAGCGGTCCGGGGACAAAGTCCGGGTTAGCGTGCAACTAGTTCACGTCGCCAGCGGCCGCACTATTTGGTCGGAAAAATTCGACCAAACATTTACCGACATCTTCGGTATTCAGGACTCGATTTCTGACAGCGTCGTCCGATCGCTTGCACTTAATCTTACTTCCGACGAGCAAAAGCAGCTGGGAAAACATTACACCACAAACGTGGCCGCCTATGACTCGTATCTGATGGGTTTTTACTTCTGGAATAAGCGATCCAAAGACGGTCTTGAGAAAGCGATCGATTATTTTCAGCGCGCCGTCGAGCAGGACCCAAATTATGCACTCGCGTATGCGATGATGGCTGACTGCTACTACTTGCAGCTATATTACGGTTACGACTCCGCCCCGGATCGGATCGGCAATGCCAAGGCAGCAGCAGAACGAGCCTTACTCCTAGACGCTTCGGTAGCCGAGGCTCATGTGGCAGCGGCAATGGTTAAGTGTTATCAAAAAGATGGTCAAGCAGGCATGGAGTCGTTTCGCCACGCCCTCGCATTGAACCCCAATCTGGCGATCGCCCACCAGCGCTATGCGTGGGTACTATCCGTGTTCGGACACTTGAATGATGCCGTGCGAGAGATGAAGCGCGCGCAAGAACTCGACCCGCTCTCGCCTGCTAACAACACAGCCTTGGGAATCATCCTCGCTTTCGCCCGGCAGTTTCGTGGCTCTTTGGAGTATTGCTACAAGGCCGCCGAATTAGCTCCCAATGAAGCTCTCATACAGGAAAATCTGGCATTCGCTTACGCTTTAAACGGCATGTATCAACAAGCGATCGAGCATTATCAAAAGCAAGGTGAACTTAATCCGGAGAGCAGAGGGGATGTTCTCGCCTCAATCGCGACGGTGCTTGTGACGGCAGGTCGTAACGCGGAAGCCGAGGGCATTATGCGCGAATTGCTTGACCCTGCGAGAGCAAACAAAACCGATCCTTACAACCTGACGAGGTTATATGCCGCTCGTGGCGAGAAGGACCAGGCGTTCGAGTGGTTCGATAGAGCGCTGCAAACAAATTCTGAAGATGTGCGCGGCCAGGCAAGAATGATCCGATACGATCCGCTGTTGGATCCGTTGCGGTCAGACCCCAGGTTCGCAGATTTGTTGCGTCAACACAACAAAGCTTCGCTTCTCGGCACTCCTTAAGAAGCAAAGTCGCTACAACCAATTCTCTTGCCATCCGGAGAGAAAGTAAACGTAGCGTTGTCCGCATTCGTGACCTGATACGCGAGGCCTATCGGGTTGGACTGCGCAATCACATTTGGATCGATGAACCATAACCCGGCGGGACGATAGGTCTCACGAGAGCAAGAGCCTTCCTCATTGATTCGGTCAATCGTTAGGTGCTCGTGGGCGCTGATAATATAAAGCCTGCTTTCGTCGCACAGCAAGAGATGTTTGCCGATGGTACGAAGGAAATGACGTTCCTCCTACACTTCGAGACATCATAAAAGCACGCTTGCTCTCAAGACGCGCGTGTGAGGTCAGGTGTCCGAAAGCGTCGGATAGGTGTCATTGCCGCTAGCTGCTCGCAAAGGATAGCTTTGCAAACTTGGAATGACCTCACTTATGAAATTGCCGAAGATAGCCTGTTTCGTAGTTCTGGTTGGACTTGGTTACACTGCTTCAATGTTTCCGCAGTCGGCTGCTAACACCCGAGCCAATGCGGTTAGCGCACAACCATTGCCAGAATTGCTTCCACGCGAAAAGGAAATCGCACTGGCGCTCAGTGCTGCGCCGGAGCATCTGCGCAATGATGCGGGGGTGTATGTGCTGGAACGAAATGGCTTTGTCAAAGTGCGGGACAGCGCAAACGGTTTCACCTGCATAGTCAATCGTGACCATCCACTTAATTGGAAGCCGGTTTGCTTCGATGCCGAAGGAACGGCTACAATCCTCCCAAAGATCTTGCGTGTCGGCGAATTGCTTATGCGGGGCAAGCCAATGTCCGAAATTGACGTTGAAATCGCCGAAGGATTCCGGACTGGGAAGTATATCTCGCCGCGCCGCTCAGGCGTTGCCTACATGCTTTCTGGAGATATTCGCAACTACAATCCGCGAACGGATAAGGTCGAATCGTTCCCACCGCATGTCATGTTCTACGCGCCGAACCTGACTAATGCTGATCTGGGAATCACACAGGAAGCGCTGGCAAAAGATCCATCTTTGCCATTTGTAGCTTATCAAGGCCCGCACGGTTTCATTATCATGGTAAGCAGGGATACCAAGCAAGTGCACATTGAGCACTGAGCGCAAAATCATGACTGCGGCAGTCTCATTAGCCAAAACCCCTTCGCCGCCATATTACGCGGTAATTTTCACCTCTCAGCGAGCAGACGGCGATCGCGGTTATGGGCACATGGCTGATCGAGTGATCGACCTTGCTTCCAAGCAGCCGGGTTTTCTTGGTGTGGAGAGCGTACGGGGTACAGATGGATTCCGGTATCACTGTCTCGTATTGGTCCAGCGAGGAGGCGATAAGCGCTTGGAAGGCACATTCGCAGCGCAATCCTGCGCAAGAAACTGATAAACGCGTGTGGTACGCTGATTACTATATAAGAGTAACAAGAGTTGAGAGAGCCTATGGCAAAACGCACATGGCAAGCGGNGGCCAACGAACGATTCACTCGAACCAANCGGACTGAATTGAAGCGCNTNCCTCAGCGGGCTTCTTACGACCGCCGCATTATTTACGAAATCTTGGATGAAGGGTTCATCTGTCATGTCGGGTTCATGCACGCCGNTCATCCAGTAGTGATTCCTACAGCATACGGACGCCTCAAGGATATGCTTTACATCCATGGCTCCGCAGCGAGTCGCATGGTACGCACGTTAGCGGAAGGCATTCAGATTTGTGTCACGGTAACGCTTGTCGATGGTCTTGTGCTTGCGCGCTCGGCCTTTCATCACTCGATGAACTATCGGTCTGTTGTATTATTCGGCACCGCTTCCAGGATCGAAAATGTAGCGACGAAACTAAAAGCTCTTCGCGCGTTCTCAGAGCATATTATTCCCGGGCGCTGGGCACACGTCCGCAAGCCGAACGACGCCGAACTCAAACAAACCCTAGTGCTCCAACTTCCGCTCACAGAAGCATCGGCGAAAATTCGAACTGGACCGCCGATTGATGAGGAAAGCGATTACGATCTGCGGGTTTGGGCGGGCGAGCTGCCGCTTTCCTTAGTCGCTCGGGAGCCAATCACTGATCCTCGACTATTGCCCGGAATTCAGGTGCCCGCTTATATCGAAACTGTCAGGGTTCGGTTCGCGGGGGCTCGACGCCGGTGAAGAGGGAGTGGTTAGTGCGCTTGGCTCGAGAGGAGGATGCCCCCGAGATCGAGACGCTCATTCGTATTTCGACGCGCGTGTTACAATCATCGCACTATTCAGAGGCGCAGATCGAGGGCGCCATCGGGTCGGTATTCGGCGTGGATCATCAACTGATACTTGACCGAACCTATTTTCTCGCCGAGCACAAAGGGCAAATCGTCGGCTGCGGCGGCTGGAGCAAGCGCACGACACTTTTTGGCAGCGATGCGATAAAGGCTGGAGCAGACATCGAACTAGATCCAAGGCGAGATTCCGCTCGAATCCGTGCGTTCTTCGTTCATCCAGCTTGGGCCCGTTGTGGGATCGGCCGTGCAATCCTGGAACGTTGTGAGAATGCAATTCAGCTCGCAGGCTTTCGCTCTGTCGAACTTGTCGCAACGTTGACGGGAGAGCCTTTTTACACGGCGTGCAATTACTCCCGAGGCGAAAGGTTCGAGGTGCAATTGGCGAACGGCCTTACGCTTCCGGTTGTGCGAATGGTGAAGCAACTCTGCCCCCTATGGTTGATTTTTAAACTACCGTGATGCCTTTTAATAGCGGCGGGATATTTAGAAGGCTATCCCGAATCAACGAGGTCTAGCTACTCAACCATGAGCGCGTCTAGCTCAGCAGCGCGACTTTAATCCGTGGCTCGTACTGTCGGTTCTATGTCCTATTCGGAAGAATGCAAATCTGCATATTCTTGGTCTGATTACCAATGCTGGCAAAGCGAATTGGATTCCTTGGATTCGAAAACGTAACTGCATCAGATCTTGTTACCCCAGCAGATATCTTTGCCATTGCAAAGCTTGACAGTGGCTATGGAAATCCCATTCAGTGTTATCAGACGTATTTTATTGGTTTAACGTCCGAGTGTTTCCGGGCCACATCGGGAATGACTTTCACGCCGGATGAGACGCTTCAAACGGCGCCCGAGCTCGATACGATTATTGTGCCAGGTGGCAGTGGATCGCGCCAAGCTGAGACTAGTGAAAAGATTGCCGACTGGATCCTAAGCCGTGCGAATCGCACGCGGCGCATCGTAGCTATGTCCGCTGGCATTTATGGTGTGGCTCCAACAGGTTTGCTGGACGGGCGTGAAGTAACCACCCATTGGCGTTTCGCGAGTGACCTGGCCAGATGCTTTCCGAAGCTCCGGGTCAATTGCAAACGGCCCCTTGTTAGAGATGGAGCCTTTTATACCTCTGCCGATCTCAGCGCGGCAATCGACCTTTCGCTTGCGTTAATTGAAGAAGATTATGGCCGACGCGTTGCACTTGCCGCCGCCGAGGAGTTGGGCACGCCTGCTTTCATGCATCGAAACGGCGAAAAGGAGCTCTCTAAGCCACTGACCTTTAATAGCCAACCAACCGATCGATTTGCAGAACTGGTCCCTTGGATTATGCGAAACTTGCATGGAGACCTTTCAGTTAATATTCTGGCACGGCGAGCATGTATGTCTCCCAGTCACTTCAATCGCGCGTTCAAAAGTGTACTTGGCAGCACGCCAACCGAGTTTGTAGAAAGCTTGCGTCTTAACGAAGCGCGACGACGTCTTTCAACTCCTAAAAAGACCATTCAAAGCGTCGCCGAACTAGTTGGCTTTTCCAACACCGACCAATTCCGGCGCGCGTTTGAGAAACGATTTGGAGCAAAGCCGAGAGCTTGTGTTAATAACTCCGAGTCGCGTTCCGCGGAGACTTTCTCTGGCAACAACGCGACACAAAACCTGTCCTTGTCGAACGGATCGTAGCTATCGCGGAGTCGCGCGGCGATTTTCCGATCGCATTAGTTAAGCCATTCCATTAGTTGCGGCAAACATCTGCTGCGATTGTCCCTTGGATCTAACTGATCCGAGACCAACTCACGACAGCTTAACAGCGGATTTGTTCAAACGAGCGGAATGGTGTTAGCGGCAATGGCCGCTTGTTAACCAGGACATTCCAGGTGGCTGTAAAGGCCGATAGCTTAAAGTGTCGGTTTTAAGTCCTAACTACAAAAGTTCACTCTGCGTTATACCGCAGAGTCTATGGAGAAACTATCAACCAAATACCTTACAAATAAAGCTCGATTCCTTCGAACCGGTTTCATAGCAAGTGTTGGATTTCCACTAATTCTTGCATCCAAAGCCTTCGGGCAGTTGCCGGCGCCAGCCGTTCCAGCTGAGCCAGGTGCGCCAGCCCCGACGGCCGAGGTCGAACGCGTGGTCGTGACCGGTTCGAATATTCCCACAGCGGAAGAAACCGGTCCAAACCCCGTGGACACCTATCGACCGCAGGATATCGAGAAACTGGGCATCCGCAGCGCAACCGACCTGCAGGAACTCATCCCGCAGGAGGCGGGCGGAAGCCTCAACCTGAACATTGGCAACGGCGGTGACGGCACGGTGCAGTTCAACCTGCGCGGTCTCTTGCCGAAGGAGACTTTGGTTCTGATCGATGGCAAACGGGTCGCCTACGGTTCATTGGCCACCGCCGGGGCTAACAACGGCCCGGACATTAACCTGATACCCTTCTCCATGGTGGATCACGTGGACATTCTCAAGGATGGCGCGTCAGCTGTGTATGGTTCCGACGCGATCGCCGGCGTGGTCAACTTCTTTCTGGTTCATAAGTTCCGCGGTCTGGAAATCGGGGGCACTTACGGGAACACAGATCTCGGAGCGTCCAATGACATGGGCGAATGGGAGGCATGGATCAAAGCCGGCACCGGAGACGACAAAACAGATATTGTGGTCATTGCCGATTTCTGGGAGCGCACAGGCGGTCTTTTCAGCCGCGACCGCGATATTTCGAGCAACGGGGATTTCAACCGGTTTGGAGGAGTCGATGCTCGCAGCGGAAACTTCCCTGGTCACCTTGGAGGTTCTACCGGTCCCCGTTTGGTCCCCAGGTTGTTCTTCAGCGCAAACACGCCGCCGCCACATTCAGCTCCGAACGCGGCGCTTTCTCCATTCTATGTCAGGCCTGCAGTGCTTGGTATTGGCACGCACCTTAATAAATTGGCAAACCGGGTTCCTGGGGATGGGGACTTCTTCGCCTACAACTTCGCCGCCGTTACGCCAGCGTTGCCGCCGGGAGACCGTCAAGTGTACTACGGTTCGTTCACCCGCGACATATGCGATAAATACCTGACGGTATTTGGTGATTTCAAATATTCACGCTCATTTTTCGATGCATCGCTGGCCGCCGTGCCATTTACGCCTGATCCATTCCACGGAGTTCCCGGATTTCCTACCGTAGGGCCTAGTGGTCCGTTTGGCATCAGTGTGCCAATCCAGAATCCGTTCAATCCGTTCACAGTTGGGGACACGACTCTGGTTATTAACGGAGCGCCAGTTCCGATGACCACCGGGATTCGGTTCCGCGGCATTAACGATACCGGTCCAAGGAACGAAAAAATCACTTACTGGGACCAACTCTTTGACGTTGGTTTGCGGGGTGAGATGGGCGAGTTTGCCGATTACTTCAAGACATGGAACTGGGAAATGGGTTTCCGTTACTCTCGCAACGAGGGGCAGGACCTGTCCGTTGGCGAAGTGAGCCAGCCCGGGTTGCGCGATGCCTTGTTGGACACAAATCCTGCCACTGCGTTTGATCCGTTTGGGGGCTTTTTCCACCAAAACACCGCGGCGGCGAGGGCAAGGGTTTACGTCACGTTGCATAACTCAGGTGAGTATGAGTTGCCTATAGGTTACCTCACCTTCAATGGCGACCTGTTCAATCTACCCGCCGGGCCGGTCTCCTTTGCCATCGGCGGCGAGTACGACGCGCCGAGGTTCACTCGCGATCGTGACGCGCTCAATAACACCTTTAACTCTATTGGCTCGATAGATGGGCAAAGCTACCGTGTGAACCGGGATATCTGGGCTATCTACGAGGAAGTGCGTGTGCCTTTCACTAGTCCCACGTGGAACTTCCCCGGCTTCTACAGCCTTGAAGTGGACTTTGCCGAGCGCGAGGAATGGTACAGCCAGAATACATCTACTGTGCTCCCTTCCAGCCTCTTCCCGCTTCAGCCGGCGGTGCACACCAGGTATAACGCGCAGAAACCGAAGGTATCAGTGCGCTGGCAGCCGCTTGATCCCAAGTATATCGGCGCGGTGACCCTGCGCGGCAGCTATACCGAAGCGTTCCATGCGCCGACGCTATCAGAGATCACGCCCGCGGGCACGCAAAACTTCCCGATCGTGGCCGATCCGTTTTCCACTCAGACGGAGCCTCAGATTGAGGAACGCATTGTAGGAAACCCGAATCTGCATCCGGAAGTGGCCTACGAATGGACCTACGGCATTGTTTATAGCCCCAAATGGATTAAGGGCCTGACACTGAGCGCGGATTGGTGGCATATTGATATGCGCGACATCGTGGCAACCCGAGGTGCGCAAACCCTCCTCCTGGAGAATCCCCCGACCCCGGGTGTTCAGGAGCAGGGGCCGATTGTTTTCCGTGGTGTGAGTTCAATTCCAGGCCAGGCTGGGCCAATCCAATTTATTATCGATCCGAGCAACAACATTGCAGGCGCAATCTTGGAAGGTCTCGACTACGAAGCGATCTATATACTGGACTCAACGATCTTCGGACACGGCGATTGGGGAAGATTAACGACCACGGTTAACGGCACCTGGCTGTCCCGGTTTGGCTTGCAAACTGCCCCCGAATTTAAACGGTTTGGTATCGCGGGTACATTCCAGCCGCCGGGAGGTACGCTGACCAATTCGACGCCATGGAATCGGGCCAACTTTAGTATCTTCTACGATGGTCCGGCTGACACGTGGATGCAGGGCTTGGATGTCGGCGCTATAGTCCACTGGACCGGACAGTACGAGGACGACAATGCCACTCTGACTGCATCGACAAAGCTAAATGAGCCTAGAAGCGGTGGTGGCCCGCTGGGTAATGCCTTTGGTGAAGTACTGGCGCGCAAAGTGTCGACGTGGACCACGCTGGACCTCATCTTAAACTACACGTTTAACCTGCCGCCACCTGCACCGGCCGAGGTGCCTGGCTTTGCCAAGGATGGCGGGAAGAATGTCAAGATGAAGGACGGCAAGGAGAAAAACGTATTACCCGTCTCCACAGCAGAGTACGGCTGCAGCAACTGGCGATGGTGGCTTAACAACACCACCGTTACTCTCGGTATGCAGAACGTCCTCGACGAAGATCCGCCGTTTGTAGCTGGCAGCTTCGAGAACGGTTACGACGAGTCCCTTGCTACGATCAAAGGCCGGTTCTGGTACGTCGGGCTGAAGAAGCGATTCTAAATTTCTCCGTTAGTTAGGTTACAAGGAGGCAGCGGCGTGGGTCGCTGCCTCTTTGTCTTAAGGTCCTGTTATGGTGCTTGCAATCGTAACGCAAGGTCATTGAAGCGGACCCCGCGCGAAGGGCCGGCGCGCTAGAACAAGCTGTCGGTCGCTCACAGCTCATCGCTGAGGCATCGCGCGGACGAAAACTTCGCGGTCGCAGGACACGCTCGCCAGCAGGCGAGACGCGTGCGCTACCTTGATTGATCACGCAGCAGTTTCAATCGCAGCGCATTTAGACGAACGAATCCGGTGGCTAGAGCGAGTAAACAAAAGAGTTAGCTGGTGTAGCCACGGCTTTGTGGGCCGTTTCCCTCATGTCAAAAACACCGCGCGAAGCAAACCGGCCACAGGCCGGTGGCTACAACATTTGCGGCGCTACAACCGCGGCAGGTGAATCGTCGCCATCATGCAACGGGCGCTCCCGCCACCAAGTTCAATGG
>Ga0065715_10089442_pt1 | contig 10141 bp, 11 predicted proteins | sample MisBulReplicate1_FD_59102 | JGI IMG/M metagenome (GOLD analysis project Ga0065715, IMG submission 59102) | Miscanthus rhizosphere microbial communities from Kellogg Biological Station, MSU, sample Bulk Soil Replicate 1 : eDNA_1 v2 (version 2) | ecosystem: Host-associated > Plants > Roots >...
TCATTTTGGTCTCCTAAGTTTCAAGTCTTTATCAAAGCACAATTCGACGAACATCTTCCGTGAGGGGAAAATCTCCGAGCGTTCCTTCTGTCCAACTAATTGTGTAAAGTTTTAACACCGATACAACATGATGTCAAGATATTTTTCGGAGCGGTTAGCTCTAAATAGGTGTGGTTTCAGTGTTTGAAGTGGCGGATGCCGGTAAATGCCATCGTGATCCCGTGTTCGTCGGCGGCTGCAATGGATTCTTCGTCTTTGATCGAACCGCCCGGCTGGATGATCCCCGAAACGCCGAGCTTAGCGGCTTCATCGACATTGTCACGAAAGGGAAAGAAGGCGTCAGAGGCAAGAGCAGAGCCTTCGACCGGCAGGTTGAAACGTTCTGCACGCATCGCTGCAATGCGGACCGAATCGACGCGATTCATCTGCCCTGCACCGACACCGAGCGTCTGCGTTTCATTTGCCAGAACGATGGCATTTGATTTCACGTGTTTGCAGACCCTCCAGGCGAGCAGCATCGAGCGCATTTCGCTTTTTGACGGCTCACGGTCCGAAACGACCTCCAAGTCACTTTCTAAAAGACGATGATCATCAACCTCCTGGGCTAAATATCCGCCGGATACCTGTTTGATCTCATACCTTTTAATGTTTGATTCCAGATTGGAACCGGCAATTCGGAGGACTCGCAGATTCTTCTTCTGCTGGAAGACCGCGAGAGCTTCCGGTTCGAAATCAGGGGCGATGACGACTTCCGTAAAGACCTCGGTTACTAATGCGGCAGTAATGGCATCCAGAGTTCGGTTGAACGCAACGATGCCTCCGAACGCCGAGACCGGATCGGTCGAAAGAGCACGACGATACGCTTCTTCGTTAGAACCACCGACCCCGACCCCGGATGGGTTCGTGTGCTTAATTATCGCAACTGCGAGCTCGTCGAGATCGTTCACCAGATCCCAAGCAGCGTCGGCATCGACATAGTTGTTGTACGACATCTCCTTGCCGTGAAGCTGTTCCGCATTGGCCAGGCCGCCCGGTTCGCCGGTCGAATACAGAGCGGCTTTCTGGTGCGGATTCTCCCCGTAGCGAAGGTCGTTGATCTTTGCGAGTTCTATCGACAGGGAAGCGGGCAGGCCGTCCGAGGGTTCTTCATCGGTGTACTCAGATTCGATAAAGATCAGTCCGCCGAGCGGATTCAATGGCTCAAGGAATTCAAGGTCCTCTTCGGAAAGCTGTCGCGCCAGATATGACGAAATCGCGAGGTCGTAGCTCGCTGTCCGCGTGTACGCAAGAGCAGCCAGCCTTTTGCGGGTCGAAAGCGAGAGCGAACCTGCATTCTCCTGCAATTCATCTACAATTCCATCGTAGAGCCTCGGGTCGGTCACGACGGCAACGTCCTGCCAGTTTTTCGAAGCTGATCTGATCATCGCGGGGCCGCCAATATCGATATTCTCAACCGCAACTTCGAGCGTGACATCATCTTTTGTAATTATTTGCTCGAAGGGGTAGAGATTTACGACGACCAGGTCGATCGGGTCGATCGAATGCGTCTGCATCGCTGCAACATGCGATTCGTTATCGCGGAGTGCCAGGAACCCGCCGTGAATTTTCGGGTGAAGGGTCTTTACACGGCCATCCATCATCTCAGGAAAACCGGTAACGTCGGAAACATCTGTGACATCGATGCCGTTCTCTCGGAGCGTTTTTGCAGTGCCTCCGGTCGAGATGATCCGGACACCGAGGTCACTGAGGCTTTTTGCAAATTCGACAACACCAGACTTGTCGGAAACGCTGATGAGGGCACATTCGATCTTTCGAAGGTCGGTCATAAAATGAAAATGCGGCCCGAAGTCGAGGCCGCAAATTCAATACTAAAGGGAAACGTTTGGAATTCCAAATGAGGCGCACAACGGCCGTTTCAGAAAAAGAACCGCCCGAGGAACAAGACGCTCAAGATAAATATCAGGACGTAGATAATTATTTTGAAAACACTCATTCGATTGATTATCCTCTAAACACGCCGATGAATACCGGCCACCAATTCGTTCAAAATCCCTGATGCCAACGTATTTTCGCTCATATTACCTGATTTTTATTGCGTTGGTTCAACTTTTACATTTCTTTACAAATTCTTACTGTCAGCAAATAGAGGCAACGGTGGAAGTTCGACCGGAAGCGCCAACAATTGCATTTGTAAGCGGACGTTTTTTGGATGGCGTCCAAAAATCCGGGAGCCGAAACCTTTCGTTCGTTCGAAGTTATGGAGGGTTTACAGACCTGGGAAAACGGATCGGCAATGTTGAGCTGAAGGGCGCAGGCGGGAACCCCGTCAGCTTCCAAACTGCGGTTCCTGGCGAATATGTTGCGGACGCAGCGTTTACCGATTGGAGCTATTCGATAGATCTTGCGCCTCGAAAAGAACAAAACGCCGCGGCTCATTTATCCTGGCTGTCGGCGGACCGAGGAATTCTGATGTTCGGTGATCTGCTTCCGATGTTCGGAACTAATGGTGCCAAGATCTCGGCTCGAATTTTTCTGCGGGCTTCGAAAGACGTCGAAATAAACTCGCCCAACATTTACGATGAGGTCGTTGCTGTCGGTAAAGATCAAAGGTCCTTTTCTGAAGCGCGTGGAGATACAAAGCTCCGGTTTGACATCTCGGGAAACTGGCTTTTCTCGGATGAAGACGTTAAAAAGTTCGCGGATGAGATTTACGGATATTACAAAAATGTATTTGTAAGTGATCCTGTCAAAGATGTGTCGATGCGGATCATGAGATTTCCGGGCGACGTACAACCTGGTGCTTGGCAGGCCAACACGCGCGGTGGAAACATTACTCTTGTTTCGTCCGATATGCCTTTCAAAACCCAGTCGCTGCAGCGTTTACACGAGCAATTGCGGCACGAGATGTTTCATCTTTGGATTCCGAATGGAGTAAATCTCAGCGGTAATTACGATTGGTTTTACGAAGGATTTGCGCTTTACTCGTCGCTCAAGCTCGCGTTGGCGCATAACCAAATTCGCTTTGAGGATTTCCTCGACACATTGTCGCGCGCTTACGCGATAGACGCCCGCCGGGTTGATCGACTTTCTTTGGTCACCGCATCGGCTAACCGTTTTAATGGATCAGAGACATACATTTATGCTCGAGGCATGGTAACGGCTTTTCTTTGCGATGTTGCTCTGTTGAGCCATTCGAAAGGAAAAAGTTCGGTTTTCGACGTTTTGCGTGAGATTAATACAATGCATAAATATCCGGCACCTCGGGTGGATGGGAACACTGCCGTTGTTTCGATAATGCGAAAACATTCCGAGCTCTCCCCGATCGTGGACAAATACGTTGACGGATCAGGAGTCATCGAATGGGAAAACGAGCTTTCCCACGCCGGGATGGAATACACGAAAAACGGCTTAATGGTAATGACAAAACTCAACGGCCGGCAAAAGGACTTGCTCAATTCGTTGGGATATAATAATTGGCGGCGACTTTCGCAAACGAAATAGATGAAGTACCGAATTATCTTATTGATCCCGATCGTTGTTGTATTGGCATCACTGCCCGCGTGCAGCCTTCTTGACTCGACCGTTAGCGGCGTTTCGAACGTCATGGGGATCACCGACACGGCGACCGTGATCGCAAAAACGGCGCAGATCCGGACGTCATACGCCGTTGTCGCCGCAGATCTCCTGGAGGTAAAACGCGGCGAACGCCTCGACGTGCTCGATACGATGGAGCACGAAAAAGTCATTTGGTATTACGTTCGGGCGCACGACGAGGAAAATACGTCCGGCTGGATCGAAGCTCAGAACGTGATCACAAACGAAGTTCTCGAAAAGTCGAAAAGCGTGGCCGGCAGTTTTGCCAATCTTCCGCCGCAAGCAGCCGGTAAGCTTCGTGCCGCTTCAAACCTTCGACTTTCGGCAGATATGAGTCCGGAAAACGTTCTTTTCCGTCTTGCCAGCGGTTCTACTTTCGAAATCATGGATTGGAATTTCGTTCCGAAGCAAGACGTCGCGGATGTGGATGACGCCAAACGTGGAGAAACGAAACAATCTAAACGATCAAAGAATGACGATGTCGAGGCGGCAAAAGAAAAAGACGAACCCGACAAGTTAGACGAAAAATATGATATTTGGTATCTCGTTCGCTTAGATCCTTCGGTCTCGCCCGCGCCGGCCGGATGGCTTTTCGGACGGCAGGTCGAGTTGCAGGTGCCGAGCGAAATAGTCTTTTTCCAACATAACAATCGCAAATTCGTTACTTGGCAGCGGCTTGATTCTGAGATAGCAAGCAAAGCGGTGACAAGCGACCGAAATGCTACGCCGGGAAATTGGGTGATCCTCTCGCGGACGAACATGGTGAAAGCAATCGACGGCGTTGAACCGGATTTCGACGGCATTCTCGTTCTCGCTTTCGACAAGTACGACCAAAGCTTTTATACCGTGTGGCGGACCAACGGCGACGTCTGGGGTTTATTGCCATTGCGAATCGAGGGAACAGGCGACACAAAGACCTTTAGCATTCAACTTCGCAATCCCAACGGTCAAATGGACGATAAACGCTTTAATGTATTTCGCGATAAGAGCCGCATCAAAGTAACGCCGCCGGAAGATATTGCCCAATACCAGGCAGCGAAGAGCAGGTAGTTTGACCCAAAACGAGATCGACAACCCATTCCCCGAAACGGTTGAGATCGAGATCACCGATTCGATCGACCTTCATTCATTTCAACCCAAAGACGTAAAACGAGTAGTTGAGGCTTATCTCGATGAGGCACTTGCGAAGGGATACAGATTCGTTCGCATTATTCACGGAAAGGGCATCGGGGTTCAGCGTGAGATAGTGCGAAAGCTTTTAACGGAAAAGGAGTTTGTAAAGGCCTTTAAGTCTGGCGACGAATTCTCTGGCGGTTCCGGCTCGACGATCATCGAATTCAAATGACTAGCCATCATCTAGCACATCCGCCCATCGGTCATTGTCTTCCTCGTAAAGCGAAGCGATCAGATCTTCCTGTTCTGCAATTCTTCGCTCGGCATCTTCGAGACGGCGTGTAAGACTGCGGCATTTGCGTTCAAGTTCGATAACACGTTTCTTTCGTTCCTTGTCCAAACGGTCAAGGTAAAACATGTACATCATTTGCATGCCGGCAACGCCGGTCAAGGCAAGCGAAAGTCCGATGAGGACGTAATAGAGCATCGCGTGTATCCCGATTATAACTTGACCTCGATCCGATTAAAAGCAAAAATCGAAATTACTAATGCAGACCGCGAATCTAAATCTCGTTTACACACTTCTTTGCGACGATGTTCGTATCGAGATGGGCAACAAGATCTCTCTGATGGGCATTTTTCAAAACATTATGGTCGAAAAACTGCCCGTATCATTGATCAAATTCGCGGTGATCAATCATTGGCGCGGAGAAGGGAACCATAGTACCGAAGTCCGCATCATGTCGCCTGATAAGATGAATCTCGTCGTCACATCGCAACCAACCCCGATCGAGCTTGCGGCGGGCGGATTCACCGACAACGTCAGCTTCTTCATGAACGTTGTTTTCCCGACGGCGGGGACATATTGGGTTCAGACGCTGGCCAACTCTTCGATGGTGGAAGAGTTTCCGCTTATCGTGACCGATGCCGCAACGGCCAATCAACCTACACCCGACGAAATTTCGGAAACAGTCAATTAACTAGAAACCGCGCCCGGAGCCTTCATCGCCGTCGACCGCGTTGCCCAGATCATCGCCCGAGGGATTTCTTATCTCATCGCTGGTATTTCCCTCGCCGGATTTCTCGGTCGCATCCCCGGTTATGTCCTCATCTTTTCCGGAAGTGCCGGGATTTTGTCGGGCCGTTCCCGGGTTTTGCGGAGCCGTACCGGTCGAATCCTGGTTCTCTAGAGAACGGCCTGTCGCTGTGCCGGATCCGCCGCCTTGTTTGGTCGAATCGTCCTTCTTATATCCCGATTCATTGGCCGGAAAATGTTTCGTCGAATCATTCTGTGTAGTCATTTCGTACCTCCTTCACTTTTGCGAACCGACAATAGCCCACCGGATGCGAAATATTTGTCGTCAACTGTACAGAGGATATTCAGGCGAGCTTCGATCTGCAGGCGATGGTCATTCCGATACCGCCGATGATCAGTGCGGCCGCAACGTACGATCTTGTGTCGAATGATTCTGAAAGCAATGCGACACCAATGCCGGCGGCGATAACCGGAACGGAAAGTTGAAGAGCGGCTGCGCGGGTCGGCGTGTGATATCGAAGAGCGGCGTACCAAACCGTGTAGCCTATGCCTGAAGTCACCGCGCCGGATATTGCGGCAAGGACGACTCCACGAGCAGAAAGATGGACCTGCGAAACGAAGGGAATAGCGGCGAGCAATATCATCGGAACCGACCGAAGAAAATTTCCGCCGGTATCGGCCAGAGGGTCGGAGCTTCCCTTTCCGCGGAGTGTGTAAAACCCCCACGCAACGCCTGCTATTGCCATCAATGCTGCGCTCACGAGGGGCGGTGCGCTCAAACCCGGAAGCACGAGGAAAACCAGCCCGCCAATCGCGACAACCAGCCCGAGCAATTCCAAGGCTGACGGCCTCTCGCCTTTAATAACGGAAACGCCGATCATTGCGACTTGCACGGACCCGAAAAGGATGAGGGCGCCGGTACCGGCTGTCAGGCCTATATAGGCCAAAGAGAAGCAGATCGCATAGGCGAATAGGAAGAACGCGGAATACCAATTTCCAAGTGCGCCAAAGCCGCCTTTCCGGTTGAAAAGATAAATGATGATCGAAAGGGTCAGTGCTCCCGAAACCAATCGAATCGCCGTAAAACTCGCCGGATCGATCTCGCCGGTCCGCAATGCCATACGGCAGAGGATCGAATTGAATGCAAACGCGATAAGCGCGAATGCGGTCAGAGCGACTATTTTAATCACTTATATCTGCGATATCCGTCGTTGTGTCGGAGCGGCGTTGAACGCCGCCGACACCGTCATCGGGTATTTTATCAGCGTAATTATCAAGTGAGTGGTCCTTGCCGCCCGTTCGTCGTTTGTCCGGTCCGCCAATGATTTTCACGTCCTCATCGCTCACCGTCCCGTCGCTGTTAGGCAGGTCGTGGCCGGTCTGTAGATCGTCGTGTTTTCTGTTTTCCTGTTGCTGCATTATTCATAGACCTCCAATTTGGTCTATGCAACAACAATTAGAAAAACCGAACAGTCCTGCAGACTACCTATTCCACACCGGCTTGTTTACCTTTATCACCGCTGCGGCTTTCGGGTCGCAGATGCGGGAACAGAATGACGTCGCGGATCGAATGCTTGTTTGTAAGCAGCATAGTTAGCCGGTCGATGCCGATGCCGATGCCCGCCGCTGGAGGCATTCCGTAGCTAAGGGCACGAATATAATCCTCGTCCATAACCATAGCCTCTTCGTCGCCGCGATCGCGTTCCGACATTTGATCCACAAATCGATCGTACTGTTCTTCGGGATCGTTCAGCTCCGAGAAACCGTTCGCGACCTCCATCCCATTGATAAAAAGCTCAAAACGTTCGGCGATCTGCGGATTCCCAGGAGACGCTTTAGAAAGCGGGGAAATAGACTTCGGATAATCGATAATGAACGTCGGCTGGATGAGGTCCGGTTCAACGAATTCGTCGAACAGGCCGATCATCGAAGCGTCATCGATCTCAGCGTCGGGTTTGTGCCTCAAGATCGCGTCACGCATCGCGAGACGTTCGAATCTGGAAAAATCGATCTCGTTTCCTTCGTACGGTACTTTCAGATCCCCGGTCGCTTTAAGTACTGATTCACGGATCATGGCCTCACCGAAATCCATCATTCCGTTAACATCCATGTATGCGCAATAAAATTCAAGCATCGTGAATTCCGGATTGTGCTTGTACGAGATGCCTTCGTTTCGAAAATTGCGATTCAGCTCATAGACCTTTTCAAAACCCCCGACGACAAGCCGTTTCAGGTAAAGCTCCGGAGCGATGCGGGCGTAAAGCTTGATGTCTAACGCGTTATGATGTGTTTCAAAGGGCGTCGCAGCGGCCCCTGTCGCTTTCGGCGTCAACATCGGGGTTTCGACCTCGACATATCCGTGATCTTCCAGATATCGCCGCAGCGACGAAATGATCTTCGCCCGCGTTTCAAAAACCTCGCGAGTGGTCATTCCTTCGTGCTCGATCTGCAGGCTCGACGCGATCAGATCGGCATATCGCTGACGTTGCCGAATTTCGGGATCGGAGATGCCGTGCATTTTATCGGGCATCGGCAGCATTGCCTTGGCGAGGAATTGCAGTTTTTCGACATGCACCGAAAGCTCACCCGTATTCGTAATGAATAAATATCCCTCGACGCCGATAAAATCACCGTGATCGAGCAACCCGAAAGCAGTCCAGGAGTCGAGCGGGTCCAGAGCATCCGGGGAGTCATTTTTAAGGAAAACAAAATCTTCCTTTCGGCAGTAGATCTGAAGCCGCGACATTCCGTCGCTCAGATGGACAAATGCCGCTTTGCCCATGACGCGCGGCGGAACGGCCATTCGACCGGCGATCCGGACATTTCCAAGTTCCCGTAAACGCGCATTTAAAGCGTCCTTGATCACAGCGGGCGGCCGCTCACGTTCGGCGAGTTTCGAAACTATTTCTGTGATTTCTTTTACGATCTTAGAAACAGGCTCAAAACTCAAAAGTCTTGTGATCGTGTCTTCGTTACCTGAAACACGTGACCGCTCAAATTTATTTGGGTAAACGTTCCCGATCAGCTCGCGCAGCGTTTCCAGATGCTCACGCCGGGCCTCGGTTTGGTCGTTTGGTTCGACGATCTCAGTGAATTGGGGAATGCTCATAAGACGAATGCTCGATTATAGATAACCCTTTAATTTACGGCAAACAACAGGCTGTGTGATAATAGTCAAAACCGCAGGAGAACGACCACGGACACCCCTGTCAATGCGTTCTTCTGCGGCTAGGTGCGTTTATGGTAAAGGCTTTTGCAAAGGTCGGGGAAATCGAAGCGGCGATAGAAAAAGGCGCTCGCGTTGTGTCGATCGACGGATTGACGTCAACGGCCGCGAAATCGTTTGTCCTTTCCGAAATTGAAACATCGAAAACGATCGTCGTCGTAACGGAATCCAACGCAGCGCTCGAGGCCTGGGAATCAGACCTTCAATTCTGGAAACGTGACTCGGACGCCTTGGTCATGAGTCTTCCGTCCTTTGATACCGATGTTTATTCGGGCGGCTCACCGCATGCTGAAACTATGGAACGCCGCGCTCTCACGCTCTGGTCCCTTGCGCATTCCCGTCCCAAGATACTGATCGTTTCTGCACGTTCGCTGGTCACGCGAACCGTATCTCGCGATGAGATCATCAGGCTCGGCGCCACTTTACGGCTGGACGACGAGATTTCGTTGGAAGAATTAACGAAAACGCTCCTGTCTGTCGGATATATCCGTGAAGATCCTGTGAGCGGGGTTGGGCAGTTTTCCGTGCGCGGGGGCATTCTCGACGTTTGGCCACCGGATGGGGAACTGCCTGTGCGCACCGAATTTTTCGGTGACAACGTCGATTCCATCCGGCGTTTCGATCCGGAAACGCAGCTTTCCGTCGAAAAGTTAAAGGAAGCTTCGCTTGCTCCGATGCGTGAATTTGCTGCGACGGTGCAGGACATGAAAGACTGGGCATTTTTTGCGCGGGAACGATTCGCCGGTGAAAACTTTGCTCGCAATTTGCTGGACCGCACCGAATTTGCCGACCAAGGTGAAACGTTTACCGGCTGGGAGTTTTTATTGCCCCTGGTAAAGCCCTTGACCGCGACAATTTTCGACTATCTTGACGACGCGGTTGTTTTGATCGATGAACCTACGTCGGTGGAACAGACGCTCGCAGGTTTTTACGATAATCTCCGGCGACGTTTTGCTTCGCTCCATGCAACTGGCGAGATCGGTCTGGCGCCTTCGGAACTTTTCCTTGATGTCGATGAGCTTCGCACAAAGCTTGACGAGAAACAACGGATTGAGATCCGTGCACTCGGCAGGACTGCTGCAGCGGAAGACGAACAATTCTCTCTCCCCGAAAGCATCGCGGGTCGCGGTGGATCGATCGAACCCCTTTTTCTTTTCCCAACGGCTGCCGAC
>Ga0065715_10003648_pt1 | contig 10139 bp, 4 predicted proteins | sample MisBulReplicate1_FD_59102 | JGI IMG/M metagenome (GOLD analysis project Ga0065715, IMG submission 59102) | Miscanthus rhizosphere microbial communities from Kellogg Biological Station, MSU, sample Bulk Soil Replicate 1 : eDNA_1 v2 (version 2) | ecosystem: Host-associated > Plants > Roots >...
GAAATGTTGATGCCCTTAATGCTAGATGAAGGTGAAATCAGCATTGACCCCCAGGATAACAGAGTAAGAATTTACACAAGTTGGAAAAGAGAAGACAATCTTAAATTTAGTTTGAGCTTCTTTAAGGCTATAGAAAGAATTGCTACCACAATCAAACAATTATCTAAATAATAGCAGGTATAATTAAGAAAACAGTATACCAATGTTCCTTTAATATCCAGATGGCGAGCTAGTCAGTTGATTATACAGTATTCAAATCGGGCGTAATCAAATATATACAGAATTGAACGCATCAGAAGTACTTTATGGTTTCTACTTCAGTCTCTGTCGCAGACATGGATCATGACCTGATCAGGCAGATCAAGGATGGAAGTTTAAAGATTGCAATATATGGATTAGGTCATGTTGGATCTCCGCTAGCCGCAGCTTGGCTGAGGGCTGGTGCCCATGTAATAGGTGTTGACAATTCTCGAAAGGTATTAAGAGCAGCAATGGAAGGTCGGACTTTGATTCCAGAACCTGGAATTTCGGAGGCATACGCAGAGGCCTTGAAAAACAATCGTTTTGAATTATTTGAAGATCCAATAGAGGCGTCCAAAAAGTCGTATTTCAAAATGATCTGTGTTCCCGTTCTGTCTGAAGAGATGTCGGCTGATCTTAGGGCAGTAAATGAAGTAGCTACATCAATAGGGAAGGGACTAAAGAAAGGAGACGTAATTTCCTTGAACCCCAGCGTGCCCCCAGGCACAACGGAAGATGTCATAGTTCCAATAATAGAGAAAACAAGTGGCCTGTCAGTTGAACGCGACTTTTGCATGGTTTACAATCCTGAGCGGATCTATGAAGGACGTGCATTGCAAGATATTGAAGAAAATTATCCTGCTATTGTATCATCGATTGGTCCTGACAGTCAAAAGATATCTCACACACTTTATTCGATGATTTTTAGAAAGGGGATACTAATTATTAGTAATATTAGGACAGCCGAAGCGGAAAAGCTCTTTGAGGGGGTGTACAGAGATGTCAATATTGCTTTAGCCAATGAGATGGCAAAATTATGTGAGGCAGCCGAAATCGACTTTTGGGAAGCAAGAGAAGCAGCAAATTCTCAGCCCTATTGTCACATACATAAGCCGGGCATAGGTGTTGGTGGTGCTTGTATTCCTATCTATCCACAATTTATTTTGGATCTTGCGCGACGCTTAAATGTGCAGAGTGATATCACTCGAATGAGCAGAATTATTAATAATTCAATGCCATCTTATTGTGTAAGCCGGGCATTGCAATTAGTGAAACAAACTGATCCTTCTAAACTAAACGTAACCATATTAGGACTTGCGTTCAGGGGGGGAGTATCTGATACACGCTTATCACCAACTTATGTATTGATAGATGAATTAAGAAAGTATGGCGTGAATAGAATAATAATTCACGATCCCCTTGTCAGTGAAGATCCGAATCTTAGCAGTGATCTGATTCTGACATCCAATTTAGAGGAGGCACTTAAAGGCAGCGACCTTGTAATATTAGTGGCCGACCACCCCGAGTATAAGAAGCTTGGAAGAGATCAATTAAGAAATATTCCTGTTTACGACGGTCGAGGAATTCTTAACAGAAAAACAGATACTGGGTTAAGCTATGCCGTCCTTGGAATAAGGAAGGGTTTAAAAGATTAGTAACAATTTAATTGGTATTACATCGAGTCATTTCTTGATTCCGTAGAACAAACCATGATTGAAGTGTGATAGCAATGAATTTGAATCTGTCCCTTGACTTCCAAACCAGATTAGCGTTCGAAAAAATGAATGGAAAGAACAAAGGCATTCGGGGTTAGTTGGAGATTTGGAGTGCTTTGTTATATGTTACCCGAGTAATAATGTTACGCTTTGGTATATTCTTTACATCTGTCGATCCACTTTTTCGGAAATCTATGGTCAGAGAAATGAAGATGCATATATGAAGCTAGGCAGTTGTAAATCGACACTCCATCCTTCTTACCATTAATTCCATAGCCCCGTCGCATATCGTAAGCATATCTTAAATCTTTAGCAGCATCTTCAATTCTTGAATAGTGAAATTCATGCCCCCTTAAGTTTGCAATCNTCCCATACTTGTTATCTAGGACATCTGCCTGTGTGTAGCTTAAAGTNAGCTTACCAACCATATTTGTNACTGCATCAACTATCCCAACCATCTTAAATGAATTTGGAGATTTTGTATATCCATATATGGCCTTCGTTAGGTACATGAGACCACCACATTCAGCATAAAATGGCATATCATCTTCTGCGAGCTTTGCCAAATATTTGCGCATAGATCTATTTGCACTTAGCTTATCTGCCATCACTTCTGGAAATCCTCCACCTATCATGACTCCAGAAACATCATCAGGGATCTTTTTGTCCTGGATAGGACTGAAATAGCAAATTTCGGCCCCAAGTTCTTGCAAAACACCCAAATTTTCTGCATAGTAAAAATTAAAGGAATTGTCCAACGCCACAGCAATTCTTATTTTATTAGGCTGAGTCGGCTTGATAACTGCTTTCTTTGTTCCTTCTTTTGGTAATTTCAGTTGTTTGAATTTTTTTTGATTTTCAATAATCTTTAGTAAAGCATCAAAGCTTATTTCGTCAGCCACACTTCTTGCAATATCCAATACTTTTCCTTTCATCTTTCGATCAAGTTCATCTGTGGGAATCAGGCCTAGGTGACGCTCCCTTAACCGCAATTCCTTGTCTCTGCGAATGATACCAATAATAGGGATCTTTAATTTTTGCTCAAAGGCTTCTCTAATATACTGAGCGTGCTTTTCACCTGCGACATTGTTTAGAATTATTCCAGCTATNTTTACGGCCNTATCAAATTGTATATATCCCATTGCCATNGCGGCCACAGACCTTGCCGCTCTACCAGCATCAATAATCANTATAACTTGCGCGTCGAGAACTTTGGCTACATAGGCGGTGCTAGCAAAATCAGTTTTGCCGCTCAGACCATCGTACAATCCCATTACTCCCTCGATTACAGCTAAGTCTACACCTTCTGAAGCATCAAAGACACTCCGTATTATTCCCTCTTTACCCATCATCCAGGCATCCAGGTTCTTAGACTGGTTTCCAGTTACAATATTATGGTAGGTAGGATCGATAAAGTCAGGCCCCACCTTAAAAGGTTGAACATTGTAACCCATCCTATCTTTGAGAGAATACATAATTGCCAACGATACAGTCGTTTTGCCCACCCCACTGGTTGTACCGGCCACTACCAAGCTTGGAGGAAGGGATCCCAAGACCATCAAACCTAAATGACTCAAGTCAGCTTATTAACGATGATATCTCTTTCCCCTCTTTGATTGGCTGCGGCAAACGAGTCTTTGCGTTGTGATTGATAGTGACAGAAATATTTTGTCGTTTTGCACCATTGTGATCATTAAGTGTTTGCTACTTTACAATGCAAGGAATAGGCTAGTGTCGATGAAAAGAGGGTTGACGATGACATTAACAATATATATGCATCAGAAACCTTAATCTACCCTCTCATGGAATGTCTCGCTAGAAAATTTTCGTTGGTTTCTGATCTATATTCNCCACGTGGCGATCAGCCTCTTGCCATAGATTCATTGGTCGGCGGGTTGGCTGGAGGCCATAAAATTCAGACNTTGTTAGGTGTTACTGGTAGTGGAAAGACTTTTACAATTGCTAACGTTATATCNAGNGTAAATAANAATACGCTGGTCATATCACACAACAAGACTCTTGCTGCCCAACTTTATTATGAATTTAAGCAATTTTTTCCGAAAAATAATATTGGGTATTTCATCAGCTTTTACGACTACTATCAGCCAGAAAGCTATATCCCGCAGACTGATACATATATCGAAAAAGATACTGAGGTTAACGAACAGATAGAAAAGATGAGATTAGAGGCAACTGCAATGCTGATGTCAGGAGAGCCTACTATCATCGTGTCTACAGTATCTTGCATATATTCTCTTGGCTCTCCATCTGAATGGGAAGCAAGTGCAATCTCTCTAAGGAAGGGTACGGGTACTGACAGGCGTGGTTTGATACATGAACTTGTCGAGGCCAGATACGAAAGAAATGATACGACCTTGACTCCCGGAACATTCAGGGTAAAGGGTGATGTAATTGACATAATACCTTCATATGCAGATGACGTGATTCGGGTTTCTTTGCTTGGAGATGAAGTGGAAGACATTTCGATACACGAGCAGATTACAATGAAACGAAAAAGAAATGCAGACTCTGTGAAGATCTTTCCAGCCAAACACTATATTGTTGATGATTCTGCCAGGGAAGTTGCTCTCACATCAATTGAGCAAGAGTTATCTGATTGGCTACCGCATCTTCCAGGGGAGCTGGAAAGACAGAGGTTAGCTTCTCGCACGAAATACGACTTGGAAATGATAAGGGAGCTTGGATACTGCTCTGGCATAGAAAATTATTCCAGGCATCTAGACGGAAGAGCATCAGGGCAGCCGCCTTACTGCTTGCTAGATTTCTTTGGTGACGACTTTCTGCTAGTAATTGATGAATCACATGTTACTATACCGCAGCTAAGAGGGATGTACCGTGGAGACTACACTCGAAAAAAGAATCTTGTTGATTATGGATTTCGCCTGCCAAGTGCATTTGACAATAGACCACTCAAATTTGAGGAGTTTGAAAAATACTTAAAGTCTGTAATTTTTGTTTCTGCCACGCCTGCCGATTACGAATTAAATTTGAGTACCCGTGTGGTAGAACAGCTGGTTCGCCCAACTGGACTTGTTGACCCAGCTGTTGAAGTTAGATCTACAAGGAACCAGATACTAGATCTTATTTCTGAAATAAGGAAACGTTCCTCAAAAGATCAGCGTGTTTTGGTGACAACCTTAACGAAAAGAATGGCAGAAGATCTTGCGGAGTACCTAGCAAAAAAAGATGTGAAGGTAAGATACATGCATTCGGAAATAGAAGGTCTTGAAAGAACCGAGCTTATACGCCAACTTAGAAGGGGTGATTTTGATGTTCTTGTTGGTATAAATTTGCTTAGAGAGGGACTGGATATTCCAGAGGTTTCACTTGTTGCCATACTTGATGCGGACAAGGAAGGATTCCTACGCAATAATACTAGCCTCATCCAAACGTTTGGAAGAGCGGCAAGACACATTGATGGTGCAGTTATAATGTATGCGGACACCTTAACAAGATCTATGAAAGAGGCTATCGCCGAGACAGAAAGAAGGAAGCAGAAACAGATGGATTACAATCAACAGCATGGGATTACTCCAAGGAGTATCATAAAACCCATTGCTGCGGGAGCCGAAGGAGTAGGTATCCATTTAGAGATAAAATCAATGCCAAGAGGCGATCTTGTCAAGCTTGCAGTCGATATCGAAATGAAAATGAAGTTATTCGCAGAGGATCTCAATTTTGAAAAAGCCATAGAATTAAGAGACCGGCTCTCGAAGATTCGAGCGGCACTTGACAATGATAATGATAATGACCGCCAACAGGTCATACCCCGGACAGGGAAAACAGGATGAATGATGGGTCAGGTGTTTAAAGAAATTTGAAAGACAAGATCGTAATAAAGGGTGCAAGAGAACATAATCTCAAGAATATAAACTTGGAAATCCCCAAGAACAGTCTGGTCGTTATAACTGGACTTTCTGGCTCTGGAAAATCAACTTTGGCCTTCGATACCATATATGCAGAGGGACAAAGGCGCTATGTAGAATCTCTTTCAGCTTACGCTCGCCAATTTTTGGAAATGATGGACAAGCCAGATGTTGATTCTATCGAGGGACTTTCTCCTGCAATATCAATCCAACAAAAAACCACAAGTAAGAATCCCCGTTCAACTGTGGGAACGGTCACGGAGATCTACGATTACCTGAGATTGCTGTATGCGAGGATAGGAATACCTCACTGTTACAAATGCGGCAAGAAAATTACGGCGCAGTCTGCGGACTCTATAACAGATTCCATACTCAAGGGAAGTGAAGGAAAGACTGTAATGATACTGGCTCCTGTTGTTGAGGCAAAGAAAGGAACCTATGAAAAATTGTTTTTGGAGATAAAACAAAATGGATTTGCNAGAATCATGCTTGACGGAGAAATAATCAGGCTTGACGAGTTGACTGACGANGAAACGAATGGGATTAAGANTAGGTATCCAAGATTAAACAAACAAAAGAAGCATACAATTGAAATAATAATAGACAGGNTGACGCCTTCCCGAGAAGAGAGGTCACGTTTGTTTGATGCTGTACAGACTGCCCTGAAGACTGCCAAGGGTATTCTGAAAGTCCTTGCCGATAACCAAACTATTGTTTACTCACAGAGGAACGCTTGCACAGATTGTGGATTGAGCTTGCCTGACCTTGAACCTAGGTCATTTTCGTTTAACTCGCCCTTTGGTGCCTGTAGAGAGTGCAACGGTCTTGGCATAAGAGTGGAATTTGACCCGGAATTAGTAATTCCTGATAGAGACAAGAGCATCTTGGAAGGCGCGATAAAGCCTTGGACTGGTCACTTTGCGACTTTCAGATCTTCTATGCTGCGTGACGTAGGAAAGAAATTTGGATTTAATCTTTACCAGACAATTAAATCCATGACAGAAAAACAGTTAAACGTTATTCTGTATGGGACACAAGAGAATATTCAATATCACTACAAGTCCAAAAATTCTGACTCTTCTTGGGAATATCGTAATTCTTTTGAGGGAGTGATACCTAATTTGGCTAGGATTTACGCTCAGACCGAATCAGAATCAAAAAGAAGAGATATGGAGCGATTCATCAGAGAGCTTTCATGCGAGCTGTGCAAGGGTAGACGGCTCCGACCAGAGGTGCTGGTTGTCAAGATAGGTGACAAGTCAATTATGGAAGTGTGTGACTTCCCTATTGATAGCTGCTATCAATTCTTTGTTAATCTTGAGCTCTCCGATACCGAAAGGTACATCGCAAGAAACATACTTAAGGAGATAATATCCAGGCTTGAGTTTTTGCAAAATGTGGGTCTCAATTATCTGACTTTAAACAGAATGGCGTCAACGCTTTCAGGAGGAGAGTCTCAGAGAATTCGTCTGGCAACCCAAATTGGATCTAACCTTACAGGAGTACTCTATGTCCTCGACGAACCAACAATAGGTCTTCACCAGAGGGATAATAGTAGACTAATCCAAACACTCAAGAAACTTCGGGATCTTGGAAATAGTTTGATCGTTGTAGAACACGATGAAGAGATCATTCGAAATGCGGATTGGATAGTAGATGTCGGCGCCGGAGCCGGAATTCACGGTGGCAGGGTTGTAGTAAGTGGACTGCTAGACCAAGTAGTTGCGAACAAAAATTCTATAACTGGCTCATTTTTGAGAGGTGAAGACAGGGTATATGACGAGAAGAAGAATACGACTAGACGGAGCGCAAAATGGTGGATTACCATAAAGAAGGCTAGAGAAAATAATCTCAAATCACTAGACGTGAGTTTTCCACTTGGCTGCCTTACCACCGTGAGTGGCGTTTCGGGATCAGGCAAATCCACTTTGGTAAATGATATATTGTTTAAGGCTCTGTCAAGCCATTTCTATGGCTCAAAGGAGAGAGCTGGAGCACATGATAGCATAACAGGCCTTGAACAAGTGGACAAGGTAGTAGGGATAGACCAGTCACCTATTGGCCGCACACCCCGATCCAACGCGGCAACTTATGTGAATGCTTTTGGTCCTATAAGAGAGATCTTTGCTAGGACTGCAAAAGCTAAAGAGATGGGGTATAAGCCTGGACGATTCTCCTTTAATGTTGTGGGTGGGCGATGTGATTCATGCGAAGGAGCAGGAGTCAAGAGGATAGAAATGCAGTTTCTTGCAGATGTATTTGTAACCTGCGAGGAGTGCAAAGGAAAACGATACAACTCTGAAAGTCTTCAAGTGACATTTAAGTCCAAAAGTATCGCAGACATACTTGATATGACTGTAGAAGAAGGGCTTCGGTTCTTTTCCAGCATACCTTCAATAGATAAGAAGTTGAGCACTTTAAACGATGTTGGTTTAGGATACATAAAACTTGGTCAGCCTGCAACAACGCTATCAGGCGGAGAAGCCCAGAGGGTTAAACTGGCCTCAGAACTCTCCCGAAGGGATACAGGAAGAACAGTCTACATACTTGACGAACCTACAACAGGTCTCCATTTTTCAGATGTCAAGAAGTTATTACTTGTCTTAGACAAACTAGTAAATGTGGGTAACACAGTCATACTAATAGAACACAATCTTGACGTAGTTGGTTTTTCAGACTGGATAATAGACCTGGGACCAGGAGGAGGCGATAATGGAGGACAGATTGTAACTGCAGGTACACCCGAGTTTGTTGCTAAACAAACGAACAGTCATACGGCCACGTATCTAAAGCCAAAGCTGGGATTAGCTCCTACGATCAAAAGTAGGAACTGGAACTAGAATAGCGCAATTGTGTCAAGGAAGCAAAACTTCTCAATTGCATTGCCAAGGACAAATTATCAAGTAGAGATTATGGCGGATTGGCTCGTTAATTTATTTGTAGGACGATTGATGAGATGATTGACTAATAGAAGCTCTGGGGATATGAAATTGGTTTACCAACAAAATTCCATAACTATTAAAGAAAAATCAAGGAGCTTCCCGTCTGAGCCAGGAGTCTACTTGATGAAGAGCAAGGTGGGAAAAATTATCTATATCGGAAAGGCAAAAAATCTTAAAAAGCGTGTATTCTCTTATTTTGGCGAAAACCAAGGTATAACTGAATGGAAGACATCCCGTCTTTTACGAAATGTCTTTGATATAGATTTCATGATCACAGACAACGAGATAGAGGCGTTCCTTTTGGAATCTAACTTGATAAAGCAATACAGACCTGTTTACAATATAGAGCTAAAGGATCAGCAGCGGTATACTTATCTAAAGATTTCTGATGAAGTATTCCCAAGACTTCTGGTCACCAGAAGAAGTAGAGAAGGAAAATTTAGAGGCCCTCCTGGAAAAATATTTGGGCCTTTTGTACAGGGAAGTTCTAGATACTTGACCGTCGGATTCCTGAGGAAAATATTTAAAATTAGAATATGCAACAGGCTTCCAAAGAAGCCTTGTCTAGAATATTTTATAAAGAATTGTGATGCTCCTTGTGTGGGTAATGTTACTCAAGAAGAATATATGAGAAACGTTACCGCCCTTTCAGATATTCTTTCTGAAAAGAGGAGCATAGATAATTTTATGGCGGAATTGCGAAGTGACATGTCCCGAGCTTCGATGGGCCTCCAGTATGAAAAAGCAAAAGAGATAAGGGACACAATTATCAGACTGGAAAACCTTAGATCTAGACAAAAAATGGAATGTGTAACAAGATCTGCTTCAAATGAAGAATTTGTAGGCATATTACATGACGTCGTACGAGCCAAGGCCCATGTAATGATTCTGCGACGACATCGCGGGGTTATAAGAGATCGGAAAAAATATGAATTTGACTTAGTTGCCGAGAANTCACTTTCGACTTTCTTATTGCAGTACTATTCTGGTGTACCGTCAATNCCACACAATATTTACGTGAACGATGAGCCTGATTCTAANATTACTCTCGAAGAATCATTAACACGGATAGCATCTCACAGAGTGGANATAATTCGNATATCCAAGAAGAGTGGGCCAGAAAGAATTCAGATAATGAATCTTATAGTCAGAAATTTGTTGACGTACGTAAAAAGGGGATCTGAGCCTGCCTTGACTGAATTAAAAGATATACTAGATTTGGACAGACTCCCTAAAATAATCGATTGTTTTGATGTTTCGAATCTTGGTTCTTCAATAGCCGTTGGTTCATGTGTTAGATTTTCAAACGGTATCCCAGACAAGTCTCGATACCGTAGGTTTAGAATAAGATCGGTCAAAGGACAAGATGATTTCGCGATGATAGGNGAGATTGTAACACGGAGATATAGAANAAAGGGANGANACATAAGAGAAAGTTGNGGAGGAAGAAAAGGAGAAGAAAATGATCTAAATGAACCAGACAATTACCCAGACTTGATCTTGATTGATGGCGGGCGTGGACAGCTTAATAGTGCCAATTCCGCATTAGGTAAACTGAAGAATGTAAATAATAT
>Ga0065715_10089444_pt1 | contig 10138 bp, 10 predicted proteins | sample MisBulReplicate1_FD_59102 | JGI IMG/M metagenome (GOLD analysis project Ga0065715, IMG submission 59102) | Miscanthus rhizosphere microbial communities from Kellogg Biological Station, MSU, sample Bulk Soil Replicate 1 : eDNA_1 v2 (version 2) | ecosystem: Host-associated > Plants > Roots >...
AATGTCCCGCGAATTCACGGGACATTTTTTATAAAATAATTAATTCGCTGTCTAGTCACTAACAACTAGTACCTAGCAACTAAATTAAATCGCTTCCATGATCAAACCTGCAGCACCTAACAATCCTGCGTCGTTCTCTAACGAAGCTTTGCCGATATACAAATCCTCGGTATAATACGTTGGCAAATGTGCTAACATTGCTTTTTTCAGATTCGGAACAAAATAGTCGAAGGCACCAGAGATACCACCACCCAATAAGATGTTATCCAGATCCATTACACGGACAATGTTTACCAAGCTTTCGCCAATAACTGTACCAATGTCAGCCCATACAGCAAGTGCTAAAGCATCCCCTTTACCAGCGTGATCAGCAATTACTTTAGGAGACAATTCAGCTCCGTGCAGACTGCTTTTTTTAGCTGTATCTAATGCTAATTGCTCTTTTGTATATGCAATCAAATGATTTATACCTACCTGGTTTTCCAACGACTTACCTCTTGTTGTAAGCATATGTCCAACCTCTGTACCATTACCACGACCACCAATAAATAATTTACCACCCATCATCACACCAGAACCAACTCCTGTGCCCAATGCCAGTAAAATAAAGGTCTGCATGCGTTTGTTTTCACCAAAATAATATTCTCCCAATGCAGCACATTTTGCATCGTTTTCAATTTTAAAATGAATATGAGGAAATTCTGAACGAAGTATTTCAACGATGGGTACATTAACAACCGAAGGAATATTTGGAAGCAAGATAACTTTTGTACGATCCAACGAAACCAAACCCGGCCAGCCAATACCAACTCCTTTTATAATCGGATATTTTTTCAAAAAATTACCTATTTCTAATTTCATTGATTCTACAAAACCAATACCGTTCACCCAATCGGCAGTCATAAAACGTGTAGCATTTTGAATCTCTCCCTCAGGAGTAACCATACCAAATTTTACCGAAGTTCCACCAACGTCAATACCTAAAATCATTTCTTTATTATTTTGTTCTTTACTATTCAAATCATTCTCGTAAAACCACGTTCACAAGAATTTTCTATTTTTCAGCATTCTAAAATAGGGAATTCTATTCGAATTAGAAACACTATCTAAAAAGTGGTATCAGATTCTCCTTAAAGTTCTTCCTGAGATTCCAGCGAAACGGGTTCTTTCAAGGTTAATTTCAACCAAACCAGACCGATAATTGCCGCTGTAAGCGATGAAAGCATGATTGTAATTTTTGACTCGGAAATCAAATCGTGGTCATTAAATGCAAGCAGAGTGATAAAGATGGACATGGTAAAACCAATTCCTCCCAGACAAGCCGCTCCTATTATTTGCATCCATTTCAGGTCTTTAGGTATAGTACAGATTCCGGCCCATACCGCAATGGCACAGAACAAGGTAATACCAAGCGGCTTACCAATAACTAGTCCTAGGAAAATACCAACACTATTTGAACTCATCAATGCGGAAGTCCAATCGTCGTGAATAAGGATACAGGTATTTGCCAATGCAAAGATCGGAAGAATGATAAAGGCTACCGGTTTGTTTATGAAGTGTTCCAGTTTAATCGAAATGGAATTTGGATCGCCTTTACCAAACGGAATTACAAATGCTAAGATAACTCCTGTAATGGTTGCATGCACTCCTGAATGCAGCATAAAGTACCACATCCCTGCACCACCTATTAAATAAGGCCACAAGACATTTACATTACGACGATTCAATATAAAGAGAAATCCTAAAATAGCTCCAGCAAACCCAAGATTCATAAAATCAATTCCACCTGAATAGAAGATCGCAATGGTAAAAATTGCACCCAAGTCATCAATCACAGCCAGTGCTGTAAGAAATACTTTTAATGATAGCGGCACTCTGTTTCCCAACAACGACAACACACCAACTGCAAAAGCAATATCGGTAGCCATTGGAATACCGGAACCGGATTGAAAGATAGTACCCACATTAAAAAAGCTATGTATAGCCGCCGGAACAAGCATACCGCCTAAGGCAGCAACAATCGGAAGTAACGCCTTTTTGAAATTGGAAAGTTCGCCTGCATATACTTCACGTTCTAATTCCAAACCAATCAACAAAAAGAAGATGGTCATCAAGCCATCGTTTATCCAGTGCTCTATGGTATGTCCGCCAATGGACTGTTCCCAAAAACCAATATATGAATGTCCTATAGCAGAGTTTGCAAGCAGTAAGGAGATGATGGTTGCAATGATTAATATGATCCCTCCTGCCTTTTCATTTTGAAGGAAGTCCTTATATATTTGAGTAACTTTCATTTTTAATGGATTCGTTTATTGAGTAATTGATATTGGGTTTAACAAAAATAGAAAGTTCTGCAAATGTATTGCACGAAGCATAGAAGTTTCAACTAAAAAAAACACAAATACACTATTATTCAACACATTAGTATCATTCAATATATATGATACAATTTTCATCCCCTATTTATGGTATATCTTTTTTAAGAAAGAATTAGCTTTATCCCGCAATCAAGTCAACATTTCATTTTACAAACTTTGTTAGATCGCCTGCATGTCTAGTTTCTGTTTACATATTTTCAATGAACGCTACACAATTGAAGACATTCGTTTATGGAACGGTGTCCATGCTGATCAATATACGTCTGAAACGCTTCGCTACTGCAAACAGTGGCTTGAAGGCAAAGAACATTTTGAATTAAAAACATCGGGCTCCACAGGAACCCCAAAAACCATACACATACACCGCAGTCAGATTGAAGCGAGCGCAACTGCAACAATTCATTTTTTCAATCTAAAAAAAGGCGATACGGTTTCTTGTCCTTTGAGTATACATGTTATCGGCGGACAAATGATGTTGTACCGCAGCATTATTGGCGGATTGCAGCTGTATGTGATACCGCCGACTAAAAATTTAGAAGCTTTAGATCTCACAATTGATTATGCATTTATGCCGGTTGCAGCCTTGCAACTGTTTGACATACTAAGCAATCAGCCTGAAAAAATATCGGTACTCAACAAGCTCAATCATCTACTGATTGGTGGCAGCAGCCTTACTGATGCCTTATTACTGCGCATTAGAACCATGCTCACCTGCAAGGTATGGCAATCGTATGGAATGACTGAAACGGTGTCGCATGTGGCGATGCGCAGCGTTCATCCAATAGCCTCGGATGCATATACCTTCTTAGAAGATATTGAAGCGGGCATAGATGAACGTTCCTGCCTTAAACTTAAAGGAGCAGTAACACACAATGAATGGTTACAAACCAACGACTGTGTGGAGTTGTTAGACAAGACACACTTTATCTTTCAGGGAAGAGCAGACTTTACTGTTAATTCCGGCGGCATTAAAATCCAGGTTGAGCCTATTGAGAAGATCATTGATACACTCTTCACGGCATTAGATATTCATACAGCATTCTTTGTTGGCGGAGTTGCAGACGATGCTTTAGGCGAGAAGTTGATTTTAGCCGTTGATGGAATTGCAATCGACACAGAAAAAGAGCAATTCATTATAAAAAAATTAAACGAAACACTTCCCAGATACCACGCCCCTAAAGAGATTCAAACGATAGCATTTGAATATACGCCGTCGGGAAAGATCGACAGAAAACAGTCGCTGCAAAAAATAAAGGGATAGATCGTTCAACAATCTATCCCTTTATTTTTTAGATATATTTCTTAAAACAAGCAATTCGTCGGACCACAAAAAAGTGGTCTGACGAACTGTATATCTAATTCTTAATCTTTGCTCAACGGAATATTAAATCCTAGAGACAATATAAATTGTGCGGAAAGGAAGTTATGATTTGCATGTCCTTCTCCATAGATCTTATCATACGTATAACGCGCGTATGCCCCCTTTATTCCAGCTTCTAAAAAGAAGTAACGATAGATATCATAGCGAATAGATGTTCCTAAAGTAAACACATATCCAGCTACTCTAAACGGTCCGTCTCTATGGTTCCCAAGTACATATGATTCTGTTTTAGGAATCAATAATCCACCGCCTCCTTTAAAAAGCGCACTGATTCTATAATGTCCGTTTGGAGATGCATACAACTTATTTCGTTTCACCAAACTAGCCGTTAAATAATTATTTCCATTGGTATGTTCGTAGTGAAAGAAAGGCGCAGTGACTGTTGTATCCTGATCGTACTGTGTACCTCTGATCTGACCAGTCATACGAACCGTTTGTCCATCGGTAACAATGTATTTTAAGTGGTCCCAACCAGCTTCTATACCCCAATCGCCTTTGTTGTTAAAAAAGTATCCTCCATACACTATATACTGAGGAACTGTAAGTGGCTTGTTCAACAGATCGTCCATATCTCTGCTGTCATGCGCTTTTGCATGATGCATGGTAAAGTCGTAGTTATCTGTTTCTGAATCCTGGAAATGTACGTCGCTGTTGGTGTAATAATCTTTGTGATAGCCCCACATTACGTAAAATGTGCCATGCATCTTTTTCTTTTTAACTCCGGTAGTATCTTGCGCATACGAGTATTGACAAAGCATGGCAAACAACAATCCAATTAAACTAATCTGCTTCATAAATATGATAAATCCTAAAAGGCAAAAATACATGTTTTAACGTATATTGTACGGTGATTTACATCATTTAATTTGCTTAAAATTCCTTCCAAATGTTCCGGGCAAATTCAGGTAAAATTGAAAAAAACTTCATTTTTTAGGTGCTTTTACCCCATGTTAGAACAAATTGGTATTGAAGGCATATGTTGTACACGCAAAAAGGGCTACAAGTGTATGAAAGCATGTAAATAGCTTATTTCAGCAACATGGTCTCAACCATTTATTTATGACCGATGGTAATCCCAGTCTCTTTTACCGATGAACTGCGGAATAGATACTTCACTCCTACAATCAAAGAAAAACGCTCCATAGGCGTATGGATTGTTATCTTCTACCATTTCAACAAAAGAACGAAGCGTGAAAAGACGCGTAAAATGGTTCATCCAGCATCTCTACAAAACATATTTTCTTCATTTCATTAAATAAAAAAAGGGCACGTTAATTAGCGTGACCTTTTTTTATTATTACATACGTTCGAAAACGCTTATCTATATTTTTTCAAGAACTCTTCTGCAATTTTTTTCTCATCCAACACAACCGGATTCTTTGCAATGTCAATTGGATAATCACATTCCACTTTTTCAAAATCTGTAATACGAAGGGCAACGTTTGGTAAGCCCATGTCTTTATCCTTAGAGCTTACATCAATAAATTCAAAATCTAAAATAGCTAATAAGCTTGAATCTACTTTTGATTTCGATAAAATATCAATCACTTTATCTTTTAACAAATCAGAATGTGCAAGATTTAGAGATGCTAATTTCATTTCAATCAAACGCTCTCTGAAATCGTAATACTCATCTTTAACTGCACCAATTAATTCATCGGCAAAGTCTTCGTCTTCGAAGTCATTATCATCGATGTATTCTGTAGCAATTAACTCTTCGCCCCAAATTTTAATAACTAAATCTGAATCTTCTACTACGAGTTCAATCTCTTTTTCCTGAAGCTTAATACCGGCTTCGTCTTCAGCTAATTCTACTAATTTTTCAGTTAGGATATTCATTGTTATTTGATTCTACTATATCTTTCCTCAATTTGACGGGTGCTTTATTACATCCTGCCCATTTGATTTCAAATATAAAAATTTAAATAGTCGTTTTGAAAATGTAACTTTGTTTTAAATACTTAATTAGATCAGGAATTAACAAAATTCCCGTCTATAAAAATAATAAGTTGCCATGAATTTTAAAAACATTACGATAGAATATCATTATTTAGATGTTCCCGCTCCTTTCTGCTATACTAAAACCCTTAAAATCAGCACTACAGGTACTGCTTTGCAAATTGACTATTTACTTAAGTATACAGACCGTCAAGATTTCAGTATAGAAGAATTAGAAGACGAAGGTTTTACAGGTGATGACAACGAAAGCTGGACAGGTGATTTGCATATAAACTGGTTAGAAACCTTAGATAGCCTTACAAACTTCAGTAAAGGAGATAAAGCTACTTCTGCGAACGAATCTATTGTACACATAGATGGACAGTTGTTTGAAACCTATGGCAACGAAAGCAAATGGGATTATTTCATTCAGGAAATTACACAAGCCATTTATGAAACTGCTACTTGGGAACAAGCATTAACCATTCGTTTTTGTAAAAAAGATACCGATAAAGCTCCGATTCAAAAATTAACTGTTTCGTTTGCAGCAAAGACAGCTGTCGTAACAACAGGCGATAAAAATAAAACGATTGAATGGAACCTCATTCAACAGTTATTAAAGCTGTATTACTTACAGGAATTTAAAGAAGGTGAACATACAAATAAAGTTCCGAACCAGGCAGGTATCTACTCCGACCCAAGCGATGGTTTATGGTACGACATTAAAAACTCTTCTGCTGCGTTAAACAAAACGCAAAAAGAAAAGCTACTAAAGGTTCTGGAAGAAATATTTGCTTAATATCAATCGTGCTTCGAGTGTCAGATGAGAGAATAGCATCTGACCTCGGGTAAGCACTTTAGTCGAGTTGAAAAAATTGATTTAAAAAAAGAGTGGTCAGTTGTCAGTAAACAGTAGTCAGTTAGATTCTTTTTACTGACAACTGTTTACTGATTAAGTTTATTCATCTGCTGCTGCAATCCACTTACAATAGCAGACAATTTTTCTACAGACATATCCGGCTTCGGAAAGTCTGTACTGATATATGCTTTCGATTCCCAGATCTCCAAAACGTCCTCTACATGCACATCATATGGCTCATACGCAGGGTTATCTGAGATCAATTTTATCGTTTCTGTCTTCTTAATGTTATTCTGTACACGCTTATACACAATACCCTCATTTACAGTAACTAATATATAGGTTTGCTGATCCTTTAATGCATTCCAGTTCTCTACATACTGCCCAACAATCAAACTTCCGCTTGCTATCGGCAACATAGAATCACCTTTGATCTCAAAAGCACGGTAAGTACCACTGCCGCTGAAAATCGGTAGATAAAACTTCGGAAGTTCTGCGATGTATTCGGTATCGGCATAGCCATTCAAATAACCCGCAGCTGCCTTTTCAGGTACCAACTGAATATTTTCTTTATCGTCTTTATCTACCGTAATGGCTAAGACACGAAGTTTCTTCCCTTCTATGTCTTTATTCATTGCCTCTTTGCGTTTGTCAGGATCACTTAATGATTCAGAAATCAACAAATCAACGGTTGCACCAAACAAGCGCGACATGGTTGTTAATGTTTCTAAGCCAGGCTCTGCTCTGCCTTCTTCGTAAGCCCCAAGCAACGAACGCTTGATGCCAATACGCTGTGCAAGCTGCTCTTGCGTAAAACCTAATTGCTTTCTGAAAAACTTAATGTTCTCACTAACTAAACTCATAGTAGATCTTTTAAATTTATGCGACTGTTTTCAGTGTAAACTGATTGTTCAATGCTGTCAACACATCACTCATTTTCATACCTGTTGTGTCCATCTCTACCGAACGAATGTAACTGTTGTCGCTAGACTGACAAGAGATACCTACTCGAACACTTGATTGAGTAGAACTGCAACGGCGAATCAAATATACTAGTTTTGTTGTCATAGTGTTAATATTTTTAGTAAAATTAATACACACAATTCAATTTGCCAAATTTTTTAGTAAATATTTTTTAACCTGGTTTAAAGTCAGTTGCGTACTTATTCAGATAAATAATCCCTTAAAAGGCTGTGAATCCATATTCACTTAGTATATTAGTTGATGATTTCTACTAAAAAAATGAGTAAATACGTCCTTCTTCTTCTTTTAAGCAGTTATTTTTTTTCTTGCTCCTCTGATAAAAAAACAGAACAGGAAGAAGAAACCAGCATAGTAAAGTCTACTTATAAAGATGGCAACCTTACATTAACATCTACCAGTGCAGAAAATCTGGAAGGACTTACAATAAGTAATTTTGTAGCCGATACAGGAGCAAACAAAAAAGAAGAAGGTGTAAGAACCTATTTCTCCGTGAACGTTCAGAAACAAATCCTGGATCAAATTCATGCAGATGGTTTTGATGCATTATTAGTAGATGTTACGTGCAAAGGAAATACAGGAAAAACCTTTTCGTATTTACATACCTATCTACCCGAACTTTCAGGAAAAGTAGTATACCCGGATAAAAATATTGTCTTCTCACATCCCTCTAACCGCAGCTTACAAATTGACATTCCATTTAGAAAACTTGAATTGTCTGCTGGAACGCAGCCATTGTTTTTTTCAATCTTTGTATATCCAATAAAGTTTGCGGTTGATACCAATAGAGTTGAAACCAAACACATCGAACGCATCGGAAGCATGCCATTGTATAGACAAACCTATACAACAACGGTAAAGACACCACAGTTAAAATTAAATACCATTTCCATTACAGATCTGAAAATTAAAACCGATAAGAAAAAAGCGTCAAGCTATGACTTTACCTTGATTGGCTCAGGCTTGCCAGACCCTTATTGGCAGATATGGTGCGGAGAAGAACTTATCTACTTCTCTCCTTCTGAAAAAAACACATTAACACTAAATGGTACGCAAACCAGCAGCAACTTTTATACAGCTGCCAATGATCTGATTACGATAAAGTTTTTAGATTATGATAACGGTCCATTCAATAGAGATGATCTTATTGAAACAACAGAAGGCACTGCTAAAGAATTAAGAAAACTAAAAAGAATAAACGGTACGACCATTTCTGTATCTGCAATCACACTATCCCAACAATAAAAACGGGTTACGTTTATACCCTCAACGCAGTCAAAAAAAAATAGGCAAGCATTTCATCTGAAATCATTCAAATGGAATACTTGCCTTAAATACTAGTTGAAAAATATGAATAAAATATAAAAAAAATATAAGATAAAAATGTTTTTTAAGAGATGCGAACATCTCTCAATTCGCTACAAACACATAAAACTTTTTTTTATTTTACCTGCTTGCGACTTCTATAAATAATAACGGGAAGCACTAAAAAAGGTTTACTTTTGATAAATAAATTACATGAGATTAAATGTTAAATACCACCAAAAACAATTGTAAAAAATAGCAAAATACTACAAATCAATACATTAAAAAATTTAGTTTTATTGAAAAAAAATTAAAAAAATCGATTTATACCACAAAAACTACACTATTTTAAATCAAAAAATTGTATACATGCATTGACACCAAACTGAAATGGATGCCGTAAAACTAAAAAAATGCGCATATCATACGATTCATTGATATGCATCATTAAAAAAAGGAGTCGGTTTCCCTAACTCGCATATAATTAATTTTTACTACCTAACAATTGTATCATGAAAGAGAAAAAATATACCATCTTCATTGTTGACACAGATCTAAATCATGCCAATCAAATCAAAGAGCATTTAGCAAATCATAGTCAGTATACCTTTTTTTTATTCTCTACTCTTGAAGAGTGTAAAAAAAATATTCTTTTAAATCCTGCACTCATTTTTTTAGATTATGAGCTTACACCATCAAAACAATCTTCAGGCGCATTAAAAGAATTAAAAAGTATTGCCCCTTGGGCTGAGATTGTACTATTTACAGGTATAAAAAGCGTTGAAATAATAAAAGACACCATGCATTATGGTGTGTATGATTACTACGTCAAAGACAATCTTGCACATTTGAAAGCTGAAAATTTAATTATTCAGATACTTCACAAACATCAGTTAAAAGAACAAATAGCGCAGCAAAAAAATACCATAAAGCTATTGTTATTTATTGTCACGGCTTTAATATGCACAGCTATTATTATGTACTTCACCGGCTTTATTAATGATGCCTATGTTGGAGGAAGTATGTTTGATTAAGATATACACGTAAAAAAAGGATATTGATGTATATATCAATATCCTTTTAATTCTATCGAATCAGACTCAAGTAATTCTACCTTCTTTTTCATCTTTTTTTGAATTACGCCAAAGTGATGTTTCTCTTCTTCACTAATTAAACTAATAGCTGTTCCGGATGCTTCTGCTCTACCCGTCCGTCCGATTCTATGAATATAGTCTTTAGGTGAACGTGGTAATTCGTAATTAATCACGAATGGTAAAAATGGAATATCAATTCCGC